>Ga0207421_10005443_pt1 | contig 14245 bp, 13 predicted proteins | sample SodLakKL_010_SED_4_FD_187542 | JGI IMG/M metagenome (GOLD analysis project Ga0207421, IMG submission 187542) | Alkaline sediment microbial communities from Lake Tanatar, Kulunda Steppe, Russia - 8KL_010_SED (SPAdes) (version 2) | ecosystem: Environmental > Aquatic > Non-marine Saline and...
AAAGTACCTGGAAGAGTTGCAGCTGGAAGAGGGTGCATGGGTCCTGGTAAAAGGTTCCCGCGGGATAAAACTTGATGAAATTGTTAGAAAAATGACTCTGTGAAACCGTTTATAAGGCCAGATTGAAGCAAATATTTTAGTCAGTTCATATACCGGATCCGGCAGGCATGCAGTTATAATTATTGGAGGTAAAAGTATGGATACGGGTATCATTGCCGTTGCTGTAGTTGCATTTATTATAAGTACTTTGCTGTCTCCCCTGTTTATAATGTATTCCCGCAGGGTTCAGTTCCAGCAGCATATAAGGGAAGATGGCCCTGGAACCCATATTGTCAAAAAAGGGACGCCAACCATGGGGGGAGTCGTGTTTTTGGCAGGGGCCGCCGCCAGCCTGGTTCTTTTGGCCCGTCCTTTTTCCACGCTCCTCTGGCTGGCTTTACTGGTTACTTTTTGGAGCGGTGCTATTGGCTGGCTGGATGATTACGCCAAAGTATCCCGTTCCCGTTCCCTGGGACTTAAAGCCAGGAGCAAACTTTTCTGGCAGGCGGTCTTAACTATTGTAGTGGTGATGGTCCTTTACCAGGCAGGACATTCCACGGAAGTTGCCGTACCCTTTAGTGATATTCAACTGGAGGTGGGTGTGCTTTACCCCCTGCTGGTCTTTTTTATGATTACCGGCACGACAAACGCAGTAAACCTGACAGATGGAATTGATGGACTGGCTGGCGGTTCCGGGATAGTGGCTTTAATGGCGTTTTTGGTGCTCTCTTCTTTGCAGGGGCTAAACGACCTGGCATTGTTCTGTGCGGCCCTGGTGGGGGCGATTTTTGGTTTTCTAATTTTCAACCTGCATCCGGCCAGGTTATTCATGGGAGATGTGGGTTCACTGGCCCTGGGAGGAGCTCTTGCCGCGGTGGCCATATTGACAAAAGCCGAGCTAACCCTGGTCCTGGTAGGTGGGCTGTTTATCCTGGAAACTGTTTCGGTAATGCTGCAGGTGCTGGTTTTCCGGCTAACGGGGAGAAGGGTGCTTCTGATGAGTCCCCTCCATCACCATTTTGAGTTAAAAGGGTGGTCGGAGTGGCAGGTGGTTACTTTTTTATGGGGGCTATCTTTCCTGTTTGCAGTAGCGGGTTTGATGGAAGTTACAGTAGAGTGGTTTTAGCGTAAGGAGGCGTCCCTGGTGATAGAGAGAATAAGAAACCAAAAAGTGCTGGTAGTAGGTCTGGCCCGCAGTGGCAGGGCGGCTGTGAAGCTTTTAGCCGGCAAGGGAGCTAAAGAGATAATAGCCAATGATGCAGATGAGAACATAGACTGGCAGCCGGGTGCAAAAGAGACGAATCGATCGTCTATAAGGCTGGTTACCGGCGGCAACCCGCCTGAGCTGGTCAACGGGACGGTATCCCTGGTAGTGAAAAGTCCCGGAATTCCATCTTCACTGGAACTGTTTGAAAAAGCCCGCAGGAACGGAGTGCCATTAATTTCCGAAATTGAGCTGGCATATCCTTTTATTAAGTCGCCTATAGTGGGCATAACCGGTACCAACGGAAAGACCACCACTACCATGTTTGTCGCGGAAATGTTCCAGCAGGGGGGATGGGGAAAATCCGTGGCAGCCGGTAACATAGGGCTGCCTCTCTGTGATGTTGCCGGAAAAACGTCGGAAGGAGAGGTTATAGCTGCTGAACTGAGCAGCTTTCAGCTGGATGATATTGAACATTTCCGGCCCTGGGTGGCGGTTTTACTAAATATCACGGAGGATCACCTGAATTATCACGGGGACATGGAAAGCTACATAAATGCTAAAAGCAAGATATTTGTGAACCAGACTGCTTCCGATATGGCGGTGTTTAACGCGGATGACGCCCGGGTATCAGGTCTGGCTTCCAGGACCGCGGGTAAAGTAATCTGGTTTAGCAGAAACAAGTTAGTTCCCGGGTTTTGTCTTTCCAGGGGAGCGGTGGGGCTTAACTGGAAGGGAGAGTTTTACCCGGTATGCCCCCTGGAAGAACTATCCCTTAAAGGAGAACACAACCTGGAAAATGCCCTGGCAGCTTCAGCTGCCGCCTGGGCCGGGGGAGTAGACCTGGAGAGTATTGGCAGGGTGCTCCACGAATTTCAAGGAGTAGAACATCGCCTGGAACATGTGGCGGAAACAGGCGGGGTAACTTTTGTTAACGATTCCAAGGCAACCAACCCGGAAGCAGCTATTAAAGCGTTAACTGCTTTTCCCGGGAAAAAAATTTTAATAGCCGGGGGGATGGATAAAGGCGGTGATTTTTCTTCAATGGCGGATCACGTTAAAGAAGAAGTTAAATTTTTGGTCCTTTTGGGAGAAACCGCCCCCCGTATTGCAGAAGCAGTAGAGAAAGAGGGTTTTGACCGCTGGTGCCGGGTCGGCAGCCTGGAGGAGGCAGTGGAAGCGGCACGGGAAAACGCTTCACCCGGGGAGGTGGTCCTGCTGTCGCCGGCCTGTGCCAGCTGGGATATGTTTGAAGATTATGAGCAGCGGGGGCGGGTTTTTAAGGAAGCGGTGCTTTCCATCAAGGAAAACCGGTAAAACGGGAGGCAAGCCCAGATGACGGAAGAAAGAAGAAGAGAACCAGATTTTCTTATTATCCTGGTTACTGTTATCTTGATATGTATTGGGTTGATAATGGTTTTCAGTTCCAGCTATGTTATGGCGGAAGAACAGCTGGGAGACCGTTATTTTTACCTGAGGCGTCAGGCCATGTGGGCCTGCCTGGGCCTGGCTGCGCTGTACATATTTTCCCGTTTTGATTACCGAAACCTGCGTCGGCTCTCTCCCCTTCTGGTTCTGGTAAACTTTATTCTTTTGACCATGGTATTTTTTCCGGGTCTGGGGGTGATGGTGCAGGACGCTCAGCGCTGGATTGCAGTGGGTGGTATAACTGTCCAGCCTTCCGAATTTACCAAGCTGGCCCTGGTTATTTTTACCGCTGCGTTTTTCAGCAGCCGGAGCATAAAAATGGAGAATTTCTGGTCAAGCAGCTTTATTCCTGTTTTGATCGCGGGGCTGTCGTTTCTATTTATTGTGCAGCAACCTGACATGGGAAGCGCCCTGGTTATAGTCACGGGAGTTGGCATTTTGATTTTTATAGCAGGTATTCCCATGAAGCACCTGTTTGCGCTGGGGGCCCTGGCGGTCCCTGCCTTTGTTTACCTGGCTTTTAGTGAATCGTACCGCTTTAGAAGGATGATTTCCTTTCTTGATCCCTGGGCGGACCCCATGGAGACGGGGTATCATGTTATCCAGTCGTTATACGCCTTGGGCCCCGGCGGTCTTTTTGGAGTAGGCCTGGGTCAAAGCCGTCAGAAGTTTTACTATTTGCCCGAGCCGCACAACGATTTTATTTTTTCGGTCATAGGTGAAGAACTGGGTTTTATTGGTGCGGTAACGGTCCTTTTGCTCTTTTTTGTCTTGCTATGGCGTGGTTTAAAGATAGCCCTCACGGTGGAAGACGTATTTGGAAGCCTTCTGGCGGCCGGCATAACAGTAATGCTGGGCGTGCAGGCGCTGGTTAATATAGGGGTGGTTACCGGTTCTTTACCGGTAACCGGCTTAAATCTACCCCTGATAAGTTTTGGTGGCAGTTCTCTTTTCTTTACCCTTTGTGGAATAGGGATACTGCTCAACCTGTCGCGCCACGCCAGGGAACAGTGACCGGTTTTATCTGTTTTTAGACCAAAAAGGTACCTCCGGCTGGATAAGGTAATTAAAAAAAGGAGAAGTGCCATGCGAATTTTGCTTTGCGCGGGAGGCACGGGAGGCCATATTTATCCCGCCCTTGCCCTGGCCCGACACATTAAAAGAAAAAATAATAAAGCCGAAGTACTCTTTGTAGGTGCAAAGCACGGGCTGGAAAGCAGGCTGGTTCCTGAAGCTGGTTTTCCACTGGAAACTATAAGCATCCGGCCGTACCGGAAAAGGGTCCGTGAAGTGGCACCGGCGACACTGGACCTGGGAAAAAGCAGTTACCAGGTTAACCGTCTCCTGTGGAGGTTCCGTCCCGGGGTAGTGCTGGGCACCGGAGGCTATGTATCCGGACCGGTGGCGTTGTGGTCGTGGATAAGGGGGTATCCTGTCCTTATTCACGAGCAGAACGCCATACCCGGGAAAACCAATCGCTGGCTGGCTCCCCTGGTAGACCGCGTATGTATTTCTTTTGATTATTCCCGCAGGCACTTCAGCCGGCGGGCTTCCCTGGTTCTTACCGGGAATCCCCGGGCCAGTGAAGTGAGCTTTTATCAGAGGGAAGAGGGCCTGCGCAGCTGGAACCTTTCTCCCGATAAAAAGACTCTGCTGGTTTTTGGAGGGAGCCAGGGTGCCCAGAAGATAAACCGGGTAATACTAGAGTGTTTACAGCGGGACCTGTTTCCCCGGGACTTGCAGGTAATTTACGTTACCGGGGAGCGCTATTACGGGGAAATTGAGCAGGATGCAGGGGGAGATTTCGGGCGGGGGGAGATAAAAATAATTCCTTATATCAGTAACATGCCGTTGGCCCTGGCGGCGGCAGACCTGGTGGTATCAAGGGCCGGGGCTACCGCCCTTGCGGAAATAACCGCCCGGGGAGTTCCTTCCATTTTAGTGCCGTCTCCCAATGTGGTCCATAACCACCAGTACTATAACGCACGTTTGCTAGAAGAGCAGGGTGCGGCCAGGATTATAGAGGAAAAAGATTTCTCTGCCTATACTTTTTCACAACAAGTGAGATTCTTGTTGGAACACGAAAAGAAGTTGGAAGACATGAAGATAAATAGTGCCAACATGGGTATGCCCGGCGCGGCGGAAAAAGTTTATCAATCCATGCAAGAAGTCATGGATAAAAGTTCATAGTACTTAAAGAAAGTAACTCCAGGTGCAGGGATCGCATAGTATAAAATGTCGGGAGGAGGGAAAGGATGCAACAGGAGTTTAAAAAAATTTTCCAACCAATAAAAGATAGCGTGAGAACCGGTTATCTTATGTCCCGGCTGACCTCCTTCCGGGTTGGCGGTCCCTGTGATTGCCTGGTGCAGCCCCAAAACCTGCAGGAACTGGAGCAGGCGGTAGAAATTTGTCGAAGTCGAAATATACTTTTTAAAGTGGTGGGCAGGTGCACCAACCTGCTGGTTAAGGACGGCGGCATCAGGGGGGTAGTGATTCATATAGGAGACCCCTTTGACGCATGGAAGACCGAGGGTGAAAGTGATGAAACGGTAAAAGCGGGGGCGGCAATATATCTGCCCCGGTTGTGTCGGGAAGTGGCTGATGTAGGATTAAGCGGGCTGGAGTTTGCTTCCGGTATACCGGGTTCACTGGGAGGGGGGCTGGCAATGAACGCCGGTGCCTACGGTAAATCGCTGGGTGGCCTGGTTAAAACGGTGACTTATTTGGACCCCGGGGGAGGGGTAAAAGAGATACCTTCCCGGGAGCTGAAGTTTTCCTACCGGTGGAGCAGCCTCAGAGAAAGAGGAGGGGTTATTGCAGAAGCCAGGCTTCAGCTGGAAAGGGGCAACCCGGGGGAGATACATAACCGTATAGAAGAAATCTTAAAACTCCGGCGGAGTAAGCAGCCCACCCTTCCCAGCGCAGGAAGCGTATTTAAAAATCCACCTGACAGGCCGGCGGGCCGACTGATAGAAGAAGCTGGCTGTAAAGGTATGCAGGTGGGGGGAGCCATGGTTTCGCAAAAGCATGCCAACTTTATAGTAAATACGGGTTCGGCAAAAGCCGCTGATATCCTGGAGCTTATTTCCCGGGTTCGCCAGAAGGTAGAAGAAAAAACAGGCGTGGTGCTGGAGCAGGAAGTTGAAATAATTGGAGAAGATTAATTATTTTAATAACAGAAGGCAGTAACGGGAGGCACTCAAATTTTTTTCATGTTTTTAAATAACGGGAATCCTGTTTTTCAAAAGAGGTGTATAGTTTGGAATATCTGGTAGTCCACGGTGGAAAAAGATTAAGCGGGGAAATAACCGTGGAAGGAGCGAAAAACTCGGTGCTGCCTGTGATGGCGGCGGCACTTTTAAGCGGAGATAAGGGTGGGGTGCGTATAAACAGCGTTCCCCGGTTATTCGATGTGGAAATAATGATTTCTATATTAAAGCACCTGGGGGTAAAAGTAAAAGAGCAGGGTGAACCGGTGCAGCTGGATGCTTCCGGGCTTCAAGATTATAGTGTTCCGGAAAACCTGATGGGACGAATGCGCTCCAGTATTTTTCTCATGGGTCCCCTGCTGGGGAAAATGGGCCGGGCCAGGGTTAGTCATCCCGGGGGATGCTCTATTGGGGTCCGCCCCATAGATCTCCACTTGAAAGGGCTGCAGAAAATGGGTATACAAATAACCGAAGAGGCTGGGAGTATAGAAGCTAAAGGCTTTCCCCGCGGCGCGGAGATCCATTTGGATTATCCCAGCGTTGGAGCAACGGAAAACCTGTTAATGGCGGCATCTACCGCCAGGGGAAAGACAGTAATAAATAACGCCGCCAAGGAACCTGAAATAGTAGATTTGCAGAATTTTCTTAATTCTCTTGGGGGCAGGATATCGGGAGCAGGAACCGGATCCATAAGGGTAAAAGGGGTGGAAGCCCTCGGTGGAGGAAGTTACGAGGTAATACCAGACAGGATAGCCGCCGGGACTTACCTCCTGGCAGCCGCGGCTACCGGCGGGGAAGTACTTTTAAAAAACGTAATCCCCTGCCACCTGGAAGCGGTTTGTGCCAAGCTAAGGGAAGCCGGGGTGGAGCTGGAGGCGGGAGATGACAGTATATATTTAAAGAGGAAAAAGCTAAATCCCCTGGAAGTAAATACCCTCCCTTATCCCGGGTTTCCTACGGACTTACAGCCTCCCATGCTTTCTCTGCTTACCCAGGCGGAAGGGAGGAGCACTGTAAAAGAAAATGTTTTTGAATCACGCTTTAAACACGTGGATGAACTAAATAAAATGGGCGCGGCTATTGAAAAAGAAGGCAGAAGCGTAATTATAAGAGGAAAGGCCAGGTTGACCGGGGCTATGGTAGAAGCAGGTGATTTGCGTGCCGGTGCCGCCCTGGTAATAGCCGGACTGGTGGCCGAAGGCAGGACCGTAGTTTACGGGCTTTCCCACCTGGATAGGGGATACGAAAACCTGGAAGGCAAATTGAATCAGTTAAACGCCTCTATAGAAAGGTGTGTGAAAGCTGATGCGTCATCGTACCGCCAGAAGAGCTCATAACGTGTATTCTCTTGCCGGCCAGAGAGGAATCCGGCGCCGGCGGAAAAAAACAAAATTAAATCTAAAAAAATGGACAGGCCTGTTTGCTATTTTCTTGTGTGCAGGTGGAGTGATATATTTTTTATACGGGGAAATAAAACAGGTAAAAGTGCAGGGAGCCGATTCCCTGGAAGAAGATAACATAATAAGGGAGGCGGAGCTGCAGGAGGGTATAGTGCGCCGGGAAATTTTTAAGGGAAGTTACCTGGAGAGACTGGCAGCTCATCCCGAGATAAAGAGTGCCCGGGTAGTCTCTCTGCCAGTTTTTGAACTGGCCATAGATGTGCAAAAGAGGGAGCCCTGCATGATTCTTTTAAAAGACGGAGATTACTGGACTGTGGACCGGCAAGGGGTCGTCACAGGAAAGAGCGCCCCGGAAAAGGTGGAAGAAAGCAACCTGATTATTACCGGCCTGGAAGGGGTAGAAGAGGTGGAAGCGGGTAAAAGACTCCAGGAAACGGAATACGGCGAAAAATTACTGATAATTGCCGGTATTGTAGAAAAACGGAGTGAGGTGCCGGTTGAAGAAATAAATTTGTATAACCCGGAGAATATCAAGGCTTATACGCATGATGGAATGGAAATTTGGTTAGGAGATGGTAGGAATTTGTCAAATAAAATCGAATTAGTAAAGGAAGGGCTACGTTATCTTCCGGAAAGAGAAGAGCGCAGCGTGGTGGATGTGCGTTACGGGGACAGGATAATTATTTCTCCCCAGTGATATCCAGGCGGCAGGTAGTAAAATGATTTTCCAAGGGAAGGAAATTAATGGAGAGCGTTGAATTTACCGGGTAGCTTGATTTGTCTTTGGCTTACATAGATGTGCAATTTAAGAGAATTGTATTAACATTTAAGGAACCAAGGTTAGGGGGTGCAATATTGAAAAGAAAAGATCTGGTAGTAGGAATAGATGTAGGAACCTCAAACGTACGAGTTATTGTAGGAGAGCCCCTTCCTGATAACACTGTTAATATAGTGGGCGTCGGGTTGAGCTCTTCCGAGGGATTGAAAAAGGGTGTAATAGTAGATTTAGATAAAACAATTCAATCTATTACCAAGGCCGTGGAAGAAGCCGAGAGGATGGTAGGCTTCAATATTAAAGAGGCATATCTGGGCCTGGTAGGTATTAATGTGGAGCTTATTTCGAACAAGGGCGTAGTGGCAGTAACCTCCGAGGACCGGGAAATAACCGAAGAGGATGTAGAAAGGGTGATGCAGTCCACCAGGGTGATCCCCATGCCTTCCGACAGGGAAATTGTTAACGTAATTCCGCGCCAGTTTATAGTGGATGGCTACGACGGCATAAGAGACCCGGTAGGGATGCTGGGAGTTCGCCTGGAAGTGGATGCCCTGGTAGTCACTACTACAATTACTACCCTTAAGAACCTCATCCGCTGTATTAACCGTGCCGGGATTGAAGTGAGCGGTCTGGTACTGCAGTCGCTGGCCAATTCGGAAGTCGCCCTTTCCAGGGATGAGAAAGAGCTGGGAGTATTTTTGCTGGACCTGGGCGGCGGAAAGGCAGAATTAACTTATTTTCAGAACGGAGCCCTGCAGAATATTTCGGTGCTGCCCCTGGGAGGCAATCACATAACCAATGACATTGCTGTAGGATTACGCACGGGTTTTGAAACTGCGGAGAGCATAAAACTGGAGCACGGCTGTGCTTTTGCAGCCATGTCGGAAGACACTAAAAGCCTGGAGATAACCAGCGTAGGAGGAGACAGCCGCCATGTGGTATCGGAAAGAGAGCTGTGCAACTTTATTGAGCCGCGTGTACAGGAAATAATGCAGATGATCCGGGAAGAGATGGAGAAAATGGGTGTAGAAGAGATGCCCCCTGCCGGGGTGGTATTAACCGGTGGAGTTTCCCTCATGGATGGAGTTTCCGAAATGGCCGAAAAAATGTTTGGTACTTCCGTCCGGGTAGCCGAGCCGCATTTCGTAGGGGTAAAAAGTCCCATATACACCACGGCGGTAGGGCTCCTGAATTACGTTATACGCTACGGCAGAGAGGGGGTTCCCGAGAAGAGGGAGGAAAAGAAGGGTAACCCGATAAAAAGCTGGTGGGAGCGTATAAAAAACTGGTTCAGCGAAATTTTTGAATAATCTTTTTATGGGAGGGTGGACAAGTTGATTGAATTTGATATTGAAATGGAACAATTTGCTTCCATTAAAGTAGTAGGTATTGGCGGAGGAGGCAGCAACGCGGTTAACCGGATGATACAGGCGGGCCTGAAGGGTGTGGATTTTATTGCCGTAAACACTGATGCCCAGGCCCTGTACCTGGCCAATGCTAACAACAAGATTCAGATAGGCGAGAAACTTACCAAGGGACTGGGTGCTGGTGCCGATCCGGAGATTGGTCGCCAGGCAGCCGAAGAGACCCAGGATCAAATAAGAGAAGTTTTAAAAGGAGCGGATATGATTTTCCTGACTGCGGGTATGGGAGGAGGGACCGGCACAGGTGCTGCCCCGACCATAGCTGAAGTTGCCCGTGAAGAAGGGACTCTTACCGTGGGGGTAGTTACCCGTCCTTTTTCCTTTGAGGGACGCAAGCGGCAGGTACATGCCGAAGAAGGTATTAAAGAACTGAAAGAAAAGGTAGATACCCTGATAGTGATACCTAACGACCGGTTGCTGCAGGTGGTAGAAAAGCGCACTCCCATAGTGGAAGCCTTCCGTATAGCCGACGATGTTTTGAGGCAGGGCGTCCAGGGAATATCTGACTTGATAGCCATCCCGGGCCTTATCAACCTGGATTTTGCAGATGTAAAGACCATTATGGCCGATACCGGCTCGGCTCTTATGGGAGTGGGCGTGGGCAGTGGTGAAAGCCGAACCGTGGAATCCGCCCGCTCAGCTACCACCAGTCCCCTGCTGGAGACTTCAATAGAAGGAGCCCAGGGCATACTGATAAACATTACCGGGGACTCTTCCCTGGGATTGTTTGAAGTCAACGAAGCTGCGGAGATTGTTAGGGAAAGTGCAGCCACGGATGCCAACATAATTTTTGGAGCGGTTATCGATGAAAACCTGGAAGATGAAGTCCGGGTTACAGTGATAGCCACCGGCTTTGACCAGAAACCGGCTGGCAGGCAGCAGGCTATAGAAGAAATAAGCGCCACCGAAATTGAAAGTGATAATGATGACATAGATGTTCCTGCATTCCTGCGTAGGAAAAAAGATAAATAAAATGTCGGAGCTCTGAAGCAGGGAGGTTTAAACCGGACTCCCCTTTAAAGTTAAGTGTAATTTAATATATTACTGGACAAAAAAGGCTTTATTTCGGGCCTTTTTTTTTATTCACAACTCCCAGGCTTTGACAAATTTTACATCATTAATGGTGTATAATCAGCATATCCGGTGGTTTTACCTCATAAGTATAACCAAGTGATTAAGGGGGCCTGCCGAACATACTCATGTATCTGGAAGTCTTTTTGTTTGTAAATTTGGGTATGAATCTTTTCATTTTAAAGACCGCCTCCTTGATTGCCAGGAAAGATACCCCGGTAAAGAGACTGCTGGGAGGGGCTGCTGCGGGTACTCTGCTGGCGTGTATCGGTTTTACCTGGCTGCAGGGCACTTCCTTGTGGTGGATAGTTACCGGCTCTGCACCCCTGTTAATGGTGCTGACAACCTTTTTCCCCTTGAGGGGCAGGGAACTGTTGTTTTTGTGCGGCACCGTATTTTTAACCGCCTTCTTGCTGGGTGGAATACTGGAGGCGGTTTCCGGGGGGCAAGGGGGCAGTGGGGTAGTTACACTGTGGTGGTTGGCTATTGCCTGCCTGGTAGTGGTGGTGCTGCTGTGGTTGCTCCGTCCTTACCTGGAGGAAAAAGGGTGGCAAGAGAAACTGCAGGGTAAGGTAGAGGTAAAACTGGGTGGGATGCGGCGGATGGTGCCGGCAATCCTGGATACGGGGAATCGGGTAAAGGAACCTTTTGGCCACAAGCCGGTAATACTGGTGGATTACCTGGAGCTAAAAGAGGTGGTTTCGGAAGGGTTGAATCTTCCTTTGCCGGTGGAGAAATTTGATCCGGTTCATATTCTGGAAGCTATTGTTGGACATCCCGGGTCGGAGCGATTTTACTTAATTCCTTTTAAAAACGCCGGGGGTCAACCGGAAATGCTTCTGGGTTTCCGACCGGATGAAGTTTGCGTTTTCAGCGGAAACGAGGGGGGAGAAGTTGGCTCAAAGGTGGCCCTGGGGCTGTATCAAAAGCCGTTTGGCGGTGCGGGGGAGATTAAAGCCCTGATGCCCCCGGAAGTGCTCCAGATGGTAGGATAAAAATAATTAACAGGGGGGAAGATTGATTTTGCAGGGAAAATGGTGGCGCATTCGAAGGAGAACCAGGATTCTGTATTTACGTTTTCTGTCCCTATTACGTGTTTCCTATGGGCAGTATTTGTATTATGTAAGCAACAGTGAAACATTACCCCCACCTCTTAGCAGGCAGGAAGAAAGGAATCTGCTACAAGAGCTAAAAAACGGCAACGACACGGTACGCAGTGAGTTGATAGAGCGCAATCTCAGGCTAGTGGTTTATATTGCCCGCAAATTTGAGAATACCGGGGTGAGCATTGATGATCTTTCTTCCATAGGTACAATTGGACTTATAAAAGCTGTCCGGACCTTTGATCCCCATAAAAATATCAAGCTGGCTACTTACGCTTCCAAGTGTATAGAAAACGAAATACTAATGTTTTTGCGGCGCAACCATAAGATACGTATGGAGATTTCTTTTGACGAGCCCTTAAACGTGGACTGGGACGGAAACGAACTTTTGTTGTCGGACATACTGGGTACAGAAAGTGATATAATTGTTAAAAATATTGAGTTTGAAGTGGAGAAAAAACTCCTGTACCTGGCCATGGAAAAGCTGGATGAACGTGAGCGTTGTATAATGGAAATGCGCTTTGGCCTGCAGGGGCATAAGGAAAAAACTCAAAAAGAAGTAGCCAGCCTGCTGGGAATTTCCCAGTCGTACATTTCCCGGCTGGAAAAAAGAATCATGCAACGGTTGAAAAAAGAGATAAACAAAATGGAATAAGATGTAATCCCTCACTTCGCATAAAAAACAGGCTGCAGGAAATACTTAAATTAGCCTGTCAAAATGCGGAGGTAGGGTCTATGAATAAAGTGGAGATTTGTGGTGTCAATACTTCGAAGCTCCCGGTTTTAAGCAACGAAGAGATGTATCAGCTTTTCCTACGCCTGCGCAATGGGGATGAAGCCGCCAGGGAGGCACTCATAAGCGGCAATCTGAGGCTGGTATTAAGTGTCATCCAGAGGTTCAACAACCGTGGAGAGAATGTAGACGATCTTTTCCAGGTTGGTTGCATTGGGCTGATGAAGGCCATTGATAATTTCGACCTGGAGCAGAACGTAAAATTTTCTACTTACGCCGTTCCTATGATAATTGGAGAGATAAGGCGTTACCTGAGGGATAATAATACTATAAGGGTAAGCCGCTCCCTCCGGGATATTGCCTACAGGGTGTTGCAGGTAAGGGACCGCCTGGCGAACAAACACTCCCGGGACCCATCGATAGGAGAGATAGCCAGCGAGTTAAACCTGTCCCGGGAAGAGATAGTATTTGCGCTGGATGCCATCCAAGAACCGGTTTCCCTTTTCGAGCCTATTTACCAGGACGGCGGAGATCCCATATATGTTATGGACCAGATCAGCGATGAAAAAAATATAGACGAAAAGTGGTTGGAAAACCTGTCTATTAAAGAAGCCCTGACCAGGCTAAGTGAAAGGGAAAGGCACATCCTTACACTCCGGTTTTTCCGGGGAAAAACCCAGATGGAGGTGGCCGATGAAATTGGAATTTCCCAGGCCCAGGTTTCCCGGCTGGAAAAAGGGGCTTTGACCCAGCTTAAGCGGCAGATTCAGTAAACAGGAAAAAGGAGGTGTTCCATGAAATTTGCAAGTTTTGTCACCGGGACAGTGCTATCAGTGGGGGTTCTTTTTAATCCCTTTTGGGGGTGGACAATGGATGCAGAAGATAAAGATAAAGAAAATGCAGTAGTGGCATACCATCCGCATAACCTGATCTCCTGCGAATTAGATAGTGAAGAAGAGCTCCGCAGTACCGGCAAAATCTCTTCAATTTACAGCAATTTTTTCAGGTAGTACAGTTGCTTTTCCGGAGGTGTTTTTAAGGTATTAAGGAGAAGCATTTTATTGTATCTTTATGTTTTAAGCAAGTGTCCAACTATCCCCTTTCTACCGGCCCTTCCCTGGACCACCTCGGATTTTTTTGAAGCAAATAATCTTTATAAAGGTTCGTATTTTTTATCCCTTTAATCCCTTGAAATAAAAAAAAATAACTGGTATCATACTAACAAAGGTCAGAGAAGGTCAAACTAACTTCTCTTTTTCGTTTGGATTAAGTTTTGATATAATAATACGGTACTGCAATTATTATCGTCGCTGGGAGCATGAATAACCGAAACAGGCGACGGAGGCAGGACCGTCATTTAGGCTCAAAGAAAGGAGCGTGTAACGGTGTCTGAATACGTAAAGTTTACCAGAAGTGCGCAGCAGGTAACCCGATATGCGCAGGAAGAAGCCTTGAGACTTAAGCACGTTCACATAGGCGTGGAACACTTGTTCCTGGGACTGGTAAAAGAAGGTTCCGGAGTAGCGGCTCAAACCCTCCAGGGGATGGGTATAAATTTAAATGAGGCCCGGCTGGTAGTAGAAAATATTGTAGGAAGTGGAGAAAAAAATGTATACAGGAAACCCGTTTTTGCCACCGGGGCCCAGGAAACACTGGAACTTGCAGCTGTGGAAGGATATCGTTCCGGAAACGGCTATGTGGATACGGAGCATATACTTCTGGGGCTTTTAAGGAAAGGCGGAATAACGGAACAGATCCTGGAAACCTTGGGTGTGTCCCCGGATGAAGTTTTCCGGGAAGTTATTCGTATGATGGGTGGAGATCCCGACGATCCTTCCTGGCAGGAAGATGAGCAG
>Ga0207421_10005445_pt1 | contig 14244 bp, 15 predicted proteins | sample SodLakKL_010_SED_4_FD_187542 | JGI IMG/M metagenome (GOLD analysis project Ga0207421, IMG submission 187542) | Alkaline sediment microbial communities from Lake Tanatar, Kulunda Steppe, Russia - 8KL_010_SED (SPAdes) (version 2) | ecosystem: Environmental > Aquatic > Non-marine Saline and...
ACCTCTACGGCCAACGGAGTCAATCAGAGACAGTCAACTCAACGCTCAAGCGGAAGTACGGTGCGTTCGTCCGTTCACGGCGCTGGTGGAAGCAATTTCGTGAACTCGCCCTTGCGTGTATCGTCCACAATCTCGATCGGACTCTCTAACGTTCATCACATCACAATAGCTGGGACGCATTGGTCAACGAACAATGGCTACTGGGACTGGTGCCCGCTTAGACACCGTCTCCGTGACGTTTCCGACAAGAAACCGGCGTGTTGCGCGGCTCCAATCTGCGCTGTGGGCACCAAGGACGATACTATCGTACTCCTCAGCTCGGTCGAGGATCTTCCGGGCAGGGTGGCCGATCCCGACGATCGTGTTAATCTCTCGATCCCGCTCGTCGGCTATCTCGTGGGCGCGTTGAAAAACGGGCTCAGATCGCTTGGCCGCTGTCTCACTGATGTTATCATCGAGAGCGAGAGCCGTCGCCTCACCCATCATCATTGATGGGACACCAACAACGTGTAAGACAGTGATTTCTCCCTCTGGGTAATTGTCGAGCGCATATTCGAGGGCTTGACTAGCGTGGTCGGAGTCATCCATCGGAACAAGAATTTGTGAGAGCATATCCCAAAAGAGGTTTTCCAGCTACCTAACTCCCAATGTCAGACGACTCCCGGAACGAGACTGAAGAATCCGTAGGCCAGAAGTGTTGACACAGAGGGGCCGATAATCCACATTGAGACGTATTTCATCACGGCACGTGGATTGAAGAGGTCACCCGCGTTGAGTACCGCTTCCGGTTCTTCTTCACCAATCGGTGCGGCTGGTTTACCCTCCATTTCTTCGGCAGTGATTGCACCGGGGACAATTTCGCTCTTTTTCGTATCCCGGGTAACGACCTCACGGAATGTAACCGGCCGAGTTGCACGACCCCATCCAATGCCTACAATCGTCATCACCGTTGCCATCACGAGGCTGATTGGAATCCCGATCGATGAGAGAAGCGTCGTGATCGTCGATGCAGTGACCATGACGAACAGGGCTGCGAGTAACGGAATGTCACTCAGTTCACCCCCGACAGAGTCCATCGTTCGGCGGGCGATCGTGAACCCACCGACCCCAATTGCAAGTGTGGCGATGACAATCGCGATATTCGGTTCCAACCCTGCTTCGCCCACCAGCGGTGCGGCGGCGTTCGGCACGTTACTCGCCCCGGCACTGAACGCCATATAACAACCAACGACGATGACAACTGACGTACTCCCGATTTCAGACCACGTCGTGTTTGGACCAAACGCTGGCTTCGGAATTGTTCCGTCCCGATCAAGGATCAGTAACGGCCCCGCTGATTTCTCAATCTGTACTCGTTGGTTGACCGCTGGGTAGATATATCGTCCAATTACGCCTCCAACCCAGAACCCGATGATCGGCGTTACGATCCACCACGAGACGGTTGATCGAGGTCATCGCCCAGTCCCTTCACCGGATCCGCGAGGAGGGGGAACGGTAGATCGTACGACTCCTGCCATTTTCGGGCTCGATCGACGGATTCTGGGAGAACCGACACGATGAGCGCGTTCTCGGCTTCGAACTCGTCGTAGCGCGCGGCAACGTCTTGCACCTGTCGCCGACATTTTGGGCAATGATAGTCCCGCTGGAGTAACAGAACGACAGCGTCAATATCGGGGTTCGAAAGCGTGTCCACGAGCCGGAACGGCGACGTCCCCGCCCCGGCGTTTTCCAACTCGAAGGTGGTGACACTCACAAACATTGGTTCTGGTAGGAGGAATTCACGAGTAAACAGCAGGGAGTAGTGCAAGCGTCGGACCCAACCGCGAACGACGGGATCACGTACCCTCAACGAGGCGCGCTAACTGTGCAGGCGGAACAGCACCCCGAGCACCGTACCCGTCGTAGACGAACGTCGGGACGCCCGTTACGCCGTCCTCCTGGGCTTCAGTAAATTGTTCCCGGAGACGGTCGCGAAGTTGTTCGTCCGAGATTGCCGCTCGAATCTCGTCACCGTCCAGTCCAGTTTTGTCCGCAATATCCGCTAATACGTCAACGTCACCGATGTCTCGTCCATCGACCCAGAGGGCCTCGAAGATCGCTTCGTCGAAGGCGAGCCACTGTTCAGGATACTCCGTGTCTATATAGAACGAGGCAACCTGAGCATTGAAGGAATCGAGGTTTTCAGGGAGATCGTCGAATGCAAGCATCTCGTCGGCGTCGTACTCCGTTTTCAATCGGGTGACGTTCTGGCGAACTTGGTCGAAGTACGCCTCGTCCTTCCCATCGTCGACCGAGTGGTCGATATCACCGTCGGATCCGCGCTTTTGGCTTCGAAGATCGAATGGTTTCCAGTCGATCTGAAGGGTACTATCGCGTCTGTCCAGGTACTCTTTGAGAGAGCGTCGTCCGAGATAACAAAACGGACAGACATAATCGGAATACACCGTGATGCGGTCGTCGTTCTGAGTCATTACTCGCCAGTACGTTGGGCAGTCGGAAAAGGACTGCAGTGAGTTCGGGGTTACTCGAGTGGAACTTCGACAAGCGACATTGCATTGTTCGTGAGCGAATCCCGCAGCACGCCCTCGAGTTCGTCCCATTCTTCGGGACGATACCCCTCGATACCGAAGCTCTCTGCGAGCGTCATGAAATCGGGGCTCGTGAGTTTCGTTCCGAACGACTCCCCGCGATGCGCGTGCTGCTTCTCGGAGATCAGCCCGTAATCGTTGTCGTTGAACAGCAGGATCGTATAGCCACATCCCACCCTCGTCGCGGTCTCGATCTCGGCACCGTTCATCAGGAATCCGCCATCGCCGGTCGCCGCGACGACCTCCGCGTCGGTCGCGAGATCGGCGGCGATGCCTCCCGGAACCGAGATGCCCATCGACGCTAACCCATTCGAGATGATACACGTGTTGGGTTCGTAGGTGAGGAAGTTCTGTGCGATCTGCATCTTGTGACTCCCCACATCAGAGATCAGGACGTCCTCGGCGTCCATGACATCCCGTAACACCGGCAGTACCGTCCGGACGGTGAACGAGTCACTCTCGGACGGATCGGCGTCGATGTCCGCGAGGATGTGGCTCCTAAGATCGCCATACCAGGTCTCGTCGAACTCTGTCCCGCATTCGTCGACTCGGCCCCTGAGCTGCGTAAGTGCTGTCGAGGGGTCACAGACGAGTTCAAGGTTCGGGTTGTACGCCTCGTCTACCTCAGCCGGCTCACTGTCAATGTGTACGATAACGGTGTCAGCGCCCTTGTTCCAGCCAGCCGGAGCGTGTTCGGCGATGTCGTATCCGACGGTGAGGATGAGATCGGCCATCTCGATCGCATCAGATGCCTCCTGGTGGTCGCCGGAATCCAGTGTCAACAACGACTGTGGCGACCGATCCGAGATCGCCCCTTTCCCCATATACGTCGACGCGACGGGGATGCCAGTCGCCTCGACGAACTCGCGGAGCTGTGCCGTGGCGCCTGTCCGTATGACTCCGTTCCCCACGATGAGCAACGGCCGGTCGGAATCCTCGAGTAGTGCCCGAACTCGGTCGAGCAGGGCTGCGTCCGGCGGTCCGAGTCGGACACGATCACGAGTATCCATCGGGCTGGTGTCGGTCTCCGACCCGGCGATGTCTTCGGGAAACTCGAGGTGGGTCGCGCCGGGCTTTTCATACTCGGCGGTCTTGAACGCCTTCCGGACGGATTCGGACACAATGTCAGGATCGTTGAGTTGCGTGTTCCACTTCGTGATCGGCTCAAACATCCCGACGATGTCGATCGCCTGGTGGCTCTCCTTGTGCAGGCGCTCGAGACCTCCCTGTCCCGTGATCGCAACGAGAGGGGCTTTATCCAGGTTCGCGTCCGCGACGCCTGTCAGGAGGTTCGTCGCACCGGGTCCGAGCGTCCCGAGGCAGACTCCCGCGTCGCCTGTGAGTCGCCCATGGACGTTAGCCATGAACGCAGCTCCCTGCTCGTGGCGAACCGGCAGGAACGTGATGTCCGAATCCTGTAGCGAGAAGAGCAAATCTTCGGTCTCTTCGCCGGGAACGCCGAACACGCGCTCGACGCCTTCGCTCTCGAGACAGTGGACGAAGAGGTCCGAGGCGATCATTCGGTCGGCACCTCGTCGTCGGTCATCGCCACCGGCGTCTGCCGCCAGACGGTCTTGCGGTTGACGAACTCCTTGATCCCGGCTTCCGAGAGTTCACGGCCGTAGCCGGAATCTTTCACGCCACCGAACGGGACCCGCGGATCGGACTTCACCAGTTCGTTGATGTACGTGCAACCAACGTCGATATGGCTGGCCATCCACTCGCCGCGATCGAGGTCGTCCGTCCAGATACTGGCTCCGAGACCGAACTCCGTGTCGTTCGCTTTCTCGATGGCGGCCCCCTCGTCGGGCACTCGGTAGACGGCTGCCACGGGGCCGAACACCTCCTCGGCGTCGACTGGACACCCCTGTGGAACGTCCGCGAGCACCGTTGGCGGATAGTACGCCCCATTGCGGTCGAGTGGTTCACCGCCCGTGAGCACCGTCGCACCGGCGTCGACGCTCTCAGTTACCTGCTCGTGAATCCCTTCCATGAGGTCCTGTCGTGCCTGCGGTCCGACATCCGTGTCGTGGTCCATCGGGTCGCCAACAGTGAACGACTCGACTTCCGCGACGAACCGCTCGATGAACACCTCATAGACGGCGTCGTGGACGATGAATCGTTTGGCAGCGATACACGATTGACCGCCGTTCAGGTTACGCGCCCAGGCAGCGGTCGTGGCGGCAGCCTCGATGTCTGCGTCGTCGAGGACGACGTACGGGTCGCTCCCGCCGAGCTCGAGGACGGTCTTCTTGAGGTTCTCGCCGGCCGTCCCAGCGACCGCTTGTCCCGCTGGGCCGCTCCCGGTCAGCGTCGCCGCCTTCACGCGCGGATCCGAGAGGACCTCGTCGACGCGATCCGACGAGACCAGCAGTGTCTGGAACACCCCGTCGGGAAACCCGGCGTCGCGGAACACGTCCTCGATAGCGACTGCACACTCCGGCACGTTCGAGGCGTGTTTGAGGAGCCCAACGTTTCCCGCCGCTACGTACGGGGCTGCGAATCGAAACACCTGCCAGAATGGGAAGTTCCACGGCATGATCGCGAGGACGGGCCCGAGCGGTTCGTGGACCGTCTTCACGGTCGAACCTGGTGGACCCGCGTGCTGTTCGTCCTGTAGGTAGCGTCCCGCGTGCTCGGCGTAGTGATCACAGACCCACGCACACTTCTCGACCTCGGCCTCGGCCTGGGCGATCGGCTTGCCCATCTCACGAGTCATCAGTTCCGCGTAGTCGGTCGTCCGATCGCGAAGCAACGTAGCCACCTCCGCGAGTTTCGTTTCGCGTTCCGCCACGGACCAGTTTTTGAATGTTTCGAACGTCGATTCGGCTCTCGACAGTCGGTCTTCGACCTGCCCGTCGTCGTGTTCGTCGTACGTTTCGATCGTCTCGCCGGTCGCAGGATTGATTCGTTCCATCGGTTATTAGTTCAGTATCGTTGAATTCCCTTGGATGGCGACCGAGTGACAGCCTCCGGCACCCTTCGACGCAGAACACACCACACAGATCGGGACGGGCGAGTCTCACTACGTATCGGAATGCCCGTCGTCACCTCGACTGCTCGCTGCTCGGTAATTCCAGACGCCGGTTCGCTCCCGGCCGTTCACGCGAAGACACGTTCCGTCCGGCCTCTATTGGTGTCCGGTACAACGACTCATAATACGCCGCGAACTTACTTGGTTAGAAACTCATTTCCCACATAAAGGTATACGTAATATCGAGTGCTAATCTAACAGCTCCGCCCGTGCTGTCTTGGTGAGATTCATTTGTGGGTACGTCGTGAAGAAGTTCTCCACCAGCGGGTGGAACGCAGTCAGTTCAAAAAGAGTGCCGCGCCGACCAACAGGTAGCCGACGGCAGCGAAGATACCACTGACCATGAGCATCTTCTTGATTGAGCCGATGGTTGCTTCTATCTCTTCGATCGGTTTACGGTCCGGGTATTCGGATGCGATACACCACATTTAGTCCCGTGGTACATAAAGTCACAGCGGCCGTGGAACTCACTTACACGGACGCATGAACGTCCTAAGACATCCGGATGAGGGTTCCCACGTAGAATATGATGAGTTCAACGACTCGAAAGCGCACCCCAAAACCTGATGCGATGGAAAACCAAATCCAAACGAACATGGCAGCGCGCACTGACCTCCTGCACCGAACACCCACGAGACGACAGGCCGACCGACCGAGTTCCCCTCAAATGGGCGACGGATGGGACCGATGAGCCCTTCCGACTCCCGCCCGGAGCGCGTTGCCACCTGGAACGACCTCTCCGACCGAGAACCGGTACACGCCCGCGTCGAGGGCGTAGATCTCGTCGTCGTCCGGTACGACGACGAGGTGTCCGTTCTGTATGGTCGCTGTCTCCACCGCGGCGTGCTCCTCGGGGACGGCCACGTCGAAGGTAACGACCTCATCTGTGGTGTCCACGGCTGGGACTACCGAGTCGATACCGGCATCAGCGAGTACGACAACTCCCATGTGTTAGAAACATTCCCTGCGTGGGTCGACGAGGACGACGACGCCGTCTACGTCGACGCGGCCGAAGTGACTACCTGGGCGGCGGACAACCCCCAACCCTACGACGACCCCGAGCCAGGCGACGGCGGCGACGGGGCGATGCAGGGCTCCGCCGATGACATCGATGGCGGCTCGGTCGATCCCGAATTCTACGGCGAGCCCGACCACGAAAAGGAACCGTACTCCCACTACATTCAGAGCCTCGCACAAAAGGGTCCCGAAGGGATCGGCGAGCACGGCGATATCTCCGCCATGGGCGTCCCGCGCACGGAGCTGCCGTCGTGGGACGACCTGCAGATCCTTACAGCCCAGCTCGCCCGAACCCCGCTCGACGACGAGGCGGCCGTCGATACGGAACTGGTGATCGGCCCGAACGCGGAAAACCCGCTAGAACTCGAGATTCCGATCTTTGTGAGCGACATGAGCTTCGGCGCGCTCAGCCAGGAAGCGAAGATCGCGATCTCGACAGGCGCAGACCAGGCTGGTACCGGCATCTGTTCCGGAGAGGGCGGTATGTTACCCGAGGAGCAGAAAGCGAACTCACGGTACTTTTACGAGTACGCGACCGGGAAGTTCGGCTGGGACATCGACCTCGTCGAACGAGTTCAGGCGTTCCATTTCAAGGCCGGACAGGGCGCAAAAACGGGGACCGGCGGCCACCTCCCCGGCGAAAAAGTACAGGGGCGGATCGCCGAAGTTCGCGACCTCGAACCGGGAACAGACGCGGTGAGTCCCTCGCGATTCGAAGATTTAGAAACGCCCGAGGACTTCGCCGAGATGGCCGACCGTGTCCGCGACCTCGGCGGTGGCATCCCGATCGGATTCAAGCTCTCCGCCCAACACGTCGAAGAGGATATCGACTTCGCCCTTGAGGCTGGCGCGGACTACCTCATCCTCGACGGTCGGGGCGGGGGCACCGGCGCGGCACCGGACGTATTCAAGAACAACATCTCGGTCCCGACGATGGCCGCTCTCGCCCGTGCCCGCCGTCATCTGGACGCGCGCGACCGGTCGGACGTGACCCTCATCGCGACGGGCGGGCTACGGACGGAATCGGATTTCATCAAGGCGATGGCACTCGGGGCCGACGGTGTTGCGGTCGCCAACGCCGCGATGCAGGCCATCGGCTGTCTCGGGATGCGAGCCTGTGACTCGAACAACTGCCCGGTCGGGATCGCCACCCAACGAGAGGATCTCAGAAATCGACTGGTCATCGATTCGGCCGCTGATGGGCTGCAGAACTATTTTGAGGCGACAATTAAACTGATGAAGGTGATGGCCCGGGCCTGTGGACACGACAACCTCTCTGGGTTCGAACGCCGTGATCTGACGACCTGGAAAAAAGAAATCGCCGACCTGACCGGCGTTGAGTATGCCGGTGTCGGGTACGATCGGGGCCCAAACCAATGAAACTAATTTCAGTCGCTGCGGTGGCAAAGAACGGTGTTATCGGGCAAGATGGAGAAATACCGTGGCAGAGTATCCCGGCCGACAAACAACAATACAGAGATCGGATCGCGGAGTCGCCCGTGATTCTCGGGCGGCGGACGTTCGATTCAATGCGCGATGACCTCCCGGGAACCGCACAGATCGTGTTGAGCCGGTCGGAATCGGCATTCGACGTCGAGTCGGCGCACCACGCGTCGGGTATTGACGATGCGGTCGCGACAGTCGAATCGCTCGGGAGCGACCACGCCTACGTCATTGGTGGGGCAGGAATATACGACCTCTTCCAGCCCGTCATTGACCGAATGGTGCTCAGCCGGGTTCCCGGCGAGTACGACGGTGACACGTACTTTCCGGACTGGGACACCGATGAGTGGACCCTCGTCGACCGCACTCCCTACAAAAATTTCACCCTCGAAGAGTGGGTTCGAAATCAGAGCTAACTAGCATCCTCCTTCACGTATGGATACATCCGATTTACGAAGGGTATGGAACCGTTTTAACAGACTATCGCATATACAATAGCATTACGCAACCGGCTACTCGACGGGAGTCACTCTGCCGCCGAAGCCCATTCCAACAGTGGTTCGAGACGGGTTCGCACCTCATCTCCATCATCGGTCAGCGAGTACTCCACCCGGGGTGGAATCTCGTTGTACTGGGTCCGAGAGATCAGCCCGGCCTCCTCGAACTCGTCAAGCCGTTTGGAGATGGTCGAGGTGCTCGCTGTCGGTAGGTGTTCTTCAATCTCCGCGAACCGAAGTGAATCGTGCACCCCGATGATGCTGACGAGTTGCATCGCGTATTTCCGACTCAGTGTGTCGATAACGCCCGTGAGCGGACAGTAGCACGTTCCATTGATATCGCACACAGGCGCGTCTGCGAGTGATGAGTATACCCGTGTTCGTGGACGTGGACAATCAATTGCCTTGACGGCCGGTGTCGGTGCATCACTCATCGGTGGCTACCTCGGTGGACTCGACCTCATGTACCCATTTCTCGCAGCTGCGTTGTTCACCGGATTAGGGCTACTCGTGATCGTGACACTGGATGAACCGGCAACGTATGAGGAAAGCGATTCGAGCGAGATGGGTCTCCGAGAGGCATGGGGAGTCGTTACGCAGGCTGTCGGCCAGCGTCGCCTCCGGTCGTTCATTCTCTACTACTTTGTGCTGTTTTCGGCCGTTACTTATCTCGTGTTCATCTTTCTCCAGCCCATCTTCGAGTCCGTCGTGACCGGCTTGAATATGCGTCTCACTCTCTCACTTCCTGCTCCCGGTCAAGAACATCCCTACACAGTCGCTATTTCGACCGAAAATGTCGAAACGCTGCTCGGGGTGTACTACGCAGCGATTAATCTCGTTTCGGCAGCGATCAGCTACCGTATCGGGCTCATTCAGGAGTGGGTTGGACTACGTCGGTGGTTTGTCGTTATCCCGCTCCTCGTCGGTGGCCTGTTAACAGCGATGGTGTTCGTGCCTTCGATAGCGCTCGTCGCGTTGTTCGTCGGGTGGGCGTGTGTTGAGCCGACGCGAGTGCTTGCTGGACAATATGTGAACGACCGTATCGAAACGCTCGGTCGTGCAACCGTGCTGAGCGCAATGGCGATGGTAAGTGCGGTAACCGTTATTCCGTTTCAGCTCGGGAGCGGCGTGATCTCTGATGCTGTGTCACCCTTGATCGCACTCTCGGCAGCGGGCGTGATACTGATCGTTGGCTCAGTTGCAATCTTGCTCTGGGAATCGCCAATCGAAGAACCAGCGACCGGTTCAAATTCGGAAACTGGAACGTAATGAAAGAGCCGGTAGCGTTCAACAGTTGTCATGAGCAGTAGCTTCACAAGAGTTGATGTGTGGACACGAGTATTTCACCAGCACTGCATATTCATACTATTGAATAAGTAAGGCGAGTGGCTCGAAGCTTGACCCCGAGGCAGTTTACGCAATAACTGCTGTGTCGTTCAAATCCGACAGTTTGGTGATGCCGTCACTCCAGAGCGTACCCCCACTCTCGGAGCACGTCGATTACGTCGTCCGACTGCTGGAGCCCGACAAGTAGCGCTGCCTCCCGAAGGTCAGCTTTGCGGACACTCTCACCGAGCTGTGCCTCGATCTCCGTCTTCTGCTCGCGTTGGAGTTCCAGCGTGCTCTCCTGAAGATGGAGCTGGACGGTTTGTTCGCGACCATCCGTAATACTGCTGCGCCGGAGGATCCACGGGATATCTGCCGTCTCAAAGTGCTTTTCGGCTGGAACATCCCTCGGTGTACGCTCGGCCGACGACGAATCGGCCGTCCCTTCCGTTTGAACCCCATCCGCAGACGGTATCGCATCATTCGATTTATTATGGGCCACCTCTTCGTCGCTGGCCTCCTCATCAGTATCCCAGCCACTGACGGACCCCTCCTTGAATCCCCCCATTAGAGCGTCACCTCCTCACGTTCCGCGACGAAGCCGGGTTCCAGCGGATTCGGCGCCTCAACCCCACCCTGGGCTTCAATAAAGCGAGCGATACGGTCAAATTGTGCAAGCGTCTCGACTTCGTAATCCCGGCGCGTACTCCGGTGAGTACGGACAAATTCGAAGGCACTGCACTGTTGTCGCCAGCATCCTTCCATCATCGATGTTCGGTCGCCGATGACCTCCGGCACCTCGAAGGGGACTTCGTCAAGGATCTCCTTTTGATCCTTCGTGTTTTTGTACCCGATGGGAATCACACCGAGCACGCCAACATCGATGCTCAACTGGTCAGCGAAGTTCGTCGCGAGCTGCTCGAGACCTTCCACGGACGCCTCCCCTTTTGCGGACGGCTCAAACGGAATGAGTAGGTTTCGAGTGGCGTAAATCGCGTTGTAGAGATGGTCCGACTCCGTCGCCGGCGGATCGCAAATGAGCACATCGTACCTCTCAGGAACGTCGTTTTCGCCGAGGACGCGCCGCAGTTGGGCGTAAATGTTGTAGGCGTCACCGAAGTCTTCAGCACGGCTTTTCTCACGGGCAAGGTGATCTGAGAGGTCCGAGAGCGTGTTGTGTTCGGGAATGATGTCGATCCCCTCCGCAGTACGGATGAGATCCTCAAAGTTGCCGGCGGGACTGCCGACGAGGTGGCGAACGAGACTGTCCGCTGATGAGTCGGTCCGATCGTCGTCGACGTCGAACAGCCGACTAAAATTCCCGTCCTGCGGGTCTAAGGGCACGACGAGCACATCTAGCCCGGCCCGCTCGTGTGCTTTCGCGACGTTCGCGGTGAGCGAGGTCTTGCCAACCCCGCCTGCCTCACTATAGACCGTATACGAGAGCATACGCCTTAGATCAATCCGATACCTAATCAAACTACGTCAGACACTCATCTAAGAAAGAAGTGTAAGACAGATATCTAAGACAGATATCTAAGACACATACAAAAGAAACTTATGTATGAAAGACAAACCTCCTTTCAGGATATCTTTATGATCTAAGACTGCTCTCTAACGTTGGCGTCTCACTTTGTTAGCTAACTGTAGCATCGAAGTGCGAATTCAAAAAGAGCGATCTGTGATTCCTTTCCCAGAGTATGGGGTAAGTAAGCGTTCGAAGGTGGAGTGGAGAGACACCGAGTTGATGCTCCGGGTCGATCAGTCTTGGACCAATATCGACGGTCATACACACACCGCCGATCTGCTACGGCGAATCACACCGTATCACGGCCCAGTAACGGTGATATCTCCCGATCACGTCGGGGTGTTCGACTCCCCAAATACGCCTGAAAGTCGCTCACGCATCTCTTCGCGGACGTACTCTCGGCGCTTGGCCTCGGAAAGGTAGTTGTCGAGGATCACGTCGACGTCGGCGGACCCCTGTTCCTCTCCTACGATTCCGACGCGCTCGGCGATCGCCGCGGAGGCGTCAGTGTACGCGGTGTACCAGAACCGCCGCCCGTACTTTGGCGTCGGGGGAACACCGTTTACCTCGATGTCCGCGCGCTCGACGAGGTCCGCAAATCGACGTCGAAGCGTGTCCACGTGAATGTGGTCGACGCCGTCGACGTCGGACGGAAAGAGATGTCCGGACCACGGTGTCTGGTCGGCAACCTCGGCGATCCGGGTTTCGACGACCACCTCCCCGTAGAGCATCGAAACGGTTCCCGGGCCGTTCTTGCGCTCCTCGTCGAATTCGATGTACGGGACGCCGTCGTCGGTCGGATCGAGGACCAGTTGGTCGGTCGAAAGCGCTGCCAGCTCCGAGGGACGAAGCCCCCATCCGGACAACCCGATCACGAGGAGTCGTTCCTCGGTAGTGTCCGCAACGTGGTATAGTGCGCGCACGTCATCGGGCGCAAGCGGCGGGTTGTCCGGGTCCAGATCCTCGAAGTCGAGCCGCTTGAGAATACGACTCGTCGGATTGTAATCGATGTACTCGTTCTCGTACATTGCGGTGTACCACCAGCGAACGTCCTTTACGTACTTTTTCGCGCTCCGCTCCGTCCCCATTGCACGTCGAAGGAGTCGACATGTATCGAGCACACGGTCGATCTCCGCAGCGCGGCCGTCGCGATCACGGAGCGGCGAAATGAGGTCGTCACGGTCGTGAAGTTCGCGATAGAGCCGAACGTACAGCTTTAGCCGTGAACGGATCGGCCGCACCGTCGTCGCGGCGTCGTCAGCACCGAGATCATCGATGAAGCGGTCGAGCCGCGTCCGCGTCTCGGCGGCGGCCGCGGTCTCCGGTAATCCCCAGTCGTAGTCGCTCGCCGTGGTGCCAGCATCCTCGAACTCCGCGACGAGGCGTTCGACGCTGTCACGCTCACTGTTGCCGGTCGTCCTCGACTCGTCGCCACCTGAGCCGTTATTCAGGCCTTCGTCAGTTCTCTCCGATCTGCGTGGATGGATGTGTGTGGCGTGGAACTCGCCGACCGACAGCCCCCACTCACGCTGCAGTCGCTTCACGAACCCCGGGTGTTTACCGTTGATCCACCGGTACTTCGGGGGTTCAGTTTCGGGATCGCGCTCGACGGCTGGATCCGCCGCCATCGCCGGCTGGACGGTGTCGCGGTACCAGGCGGCAAGCGCCGGACGGTCCATCGTCGACCATGAGGGGCTGTGTTCGGACATGAGTTCGTTGTCGGTCGTTGACGCCTAACGCCGGCGGACCCCGGGGAAGTCGCCATGCTGACCCCCACGTGGGATCTGAATCGGCCGGTTTGGATGGATACAAAGATACACTCGAATTGCTTATATGTTGTCTTGTACGGTTGTCTCATTGGGGACAACCGCGCAAGACAGATTTAGTGGTGAATTTGCCTCGATAAAAATAAACTCTATAATGCAATACTGAATCGATGAACTGACGTTGGGCAATTTCACAAGACAGAGAGCAAAACGTCGAATACAGCAGTATTCTAACACCGAAAAGAGTCTGAAATAATGGTCGATGGAAAGATCACCACTACCAGCCGGTAGTTCAGAGAAGAAAACCCGGAAAACAGGGACTACACAGCAGTGTCGCTACTCACGAGGGGGCAAAACCCGGAAACGAAAACGTTAGTCAGGGGGATCGGCACCCCGTCGATCATTCAAAAGGACATCCTCCCGAACCTGATGCCGTATGTGCTGGTTAATTTCGTATACGCCTCACGGCGCGTCATCTACGACAGCGTTGCGCTCTACTTCCTCGGCTTCCTTTCATTCCGGGGCGTTGAGAACTGGGGCGTGATGATGAACCTCGCGTACGAGAACGCCAGCGCGCTGCTCAATCCGGACGCGACGTATATGCTGATCGTCCCGATGATCCCGATCGTGGTGCTATCGTTCGGATTGATGTTGTTCGCACAGGGCACCGACCGCCTGTTTAACCCGCGTGTCCGCACCCGTCATGGAGGGAAGACGAAAATCGAGGACGAAGATGCTGCAAAGCCGGTGGTTCAATGAGCTCACAGACACCCACAACCCACGGTGATGAACTGTACCTGACGGACGACCCAATCATCGAGATGCGTGACGCCGAGGTTGTCTTCGAGATGGATCGTGGCGTCTCGCGTGTGCTTGACAACGTGAATCTCGACGTCGAGCGCGGCGAGATCCTCGGAATCGTCGGGGAGTCCGGCTCCGGTAAGTCGATGCTCGCGTCCGCGATGTTGGATGCCGTCGTCGATCCAGGGGTCCTCTCCGGGTCGGTCACCTACCGTCCCGAGGGCCGGGACCCGGTCGACGTGTT
>Ga0207421_10005446_pt1 | contig 14243 bp, 13 predicted proteins | sample SodLakKL_010_SED_4_FD_187542 | JGI IMG/M metagenome (GOLD analysis project Ga0207421, IMG submission 187542) | Alkaline sediment microbial communities from Lake Tanatar, Kulunda Steppe, Russia - 8KL_010_SED (SPAdes) (version 2) | ecosystem: Environmental > Aquatic > Non-marine Saline and...
TGTGGTGGGGTGCCGGCGGGGTCGAGGGGCTGGTGGCCGCCCATCTCGGGCTGTTGGTCGCCTTGACCATGCCGCACGTGGCGCTGGTGTCCTGGCTCGATCGGCGCCGCCACACGAGTGAGACGGAGGTGCGCGTATGACCCGCGGTGTCGTCATCGTCGGTGCCGGCCTCGGCGGGCTGTCCGCGGCCTGCCACCTCGCTGGCCGGGGCGTGCCCGTGACGGTGCTGGAGCGTGCCGACCACCCGGGAGGCCGCGCTGGCCTGCTGGAGCGTGACGGGTACCGCTTCGACACCGGACCCGCGGTGCTGACCATGCTCGGGGTGATGGAGGACACCTTCGCCGCCGCCGGTGCCGATCTGCATGACCACCTCGACCTGGTCCGGCTCGATCCCGCCTACCGGGCAGGCTTCGCTGACGGTTCCCACGTGCAGGTCAGGGCCTCCCGCGAGGACATGCGCGAGGAGTTGCGCGCCTTCGCCGGTGACGGCGCCGCTGAGGGCTTCGAGGGGTTCGTCACCTGGCTCGAGCGGCTGTTCGAGCTGGAGTTCGCCGACTTCATCGACCGTGACTTCACCTCACTGGCGAGCCTGCTGCGCCAGCCCACCGCCCTGGCACGACTGGCTGCGGCCGGCGGTTTCGGGCGCCTGCAACCCGCGGTCGACCGCTTCTTCGACGACCCCCGACTGCAGCGGCTGTTCTCCTTCCAGGCGATGTACGCCGGGATGTCGCCGATGCGCGCGCTGGCGATGTACTCGGTCATCACCTACCTCGACACCGTGCAGGGGGTCTACTTCCCGCGTGGCGGTGTGCATGGCTTGTCCACGGGGCTTGCCCGCGCGGCCCGCGACGCCGGCGTCGACCTGCGCCTGGGTGTCGAGGTGGAGGCCATCGCACCGGCTGCGGGCAACGCACCGGCCCGCGTCCACTCGAGCGACGGGACCTTCGAGGCCGAGGTCGTCGTCGCCAACCCGGACCTGCCGGCCGTCTACGACCAGCTCGTCGAGGTCGACGCGCGCCGACGGCTCCGGCGCGGGCGGTACTCGCCGTCCTGCCTGCTGTGGCTGGTGGGGGGACGCCGGCCCGAGGGCGCGGCGCCCGCCCACCACACCATCGCCTTCGGCGCGGCCTGGTCGCGGACCTTCACCGAGCTGCTCGACGAGGGGCGTCCGCAGTCGGATCCGTCCCGGTTCGTGACGACGCCGAGCGTCACCGACCCCACCCTGGCCCCAGCCGGACGCGACGTGCTGCACGTGCTGGAGCCGGTGCCCAACCTGCGAGCCGGCCTCGACTGGCGCACGCTCGAGCCGCAGATGACGGATCGGATGCTGCGCTGGCTGGAGGATGCCGGCCACCTCGAGGGCACGCCTGAGGTCCTCCACACGACCACACCGGTCGACTGGGCCGCCGACGGGATGGCCGCGGGCACGCCCTTCGCTCTCGACCACCGCTTCACCCAGACCGGCCCGCTGCGCCCGGCGCTCACCGACCGCCGCCTGCCCGGGGTGGTGTTCGTCGGCTCGACCACCCGCCCCGGGGTCGGGGTGCCGATGGTGCTGATCTCCGGGCGACTGGCTGCCGACCAGGTGGTGGCACAGCTCGATGCTGGTCCGCGCGGTCGCCGGTCGTCGAGGTGGCAGCGGTCCCGCACGCCGCAGTCCGAGGCGCAGGAGGCCGCCCGTGCCAGCTGATCAACGCGCCATGCCCTTGGGACCGCCCGCCACCAGCGAACTGCGGGCCAGCTACGCCCGCTGTCGTCGGCTGCACCGCGCCCACGGCACCACCTACTACTGGGCCACCCGCGCCCTGCCGCGCGCCGACCAGCCCCACGTCCACGCCCTGTACGGGCTGTGCCGCTACGCCGATGAGATCGTGGATGCGCCCGACCGTGGCAGCCTCGCGCAGCGCGCTGCGACGCTCCAGGCGCTGCGGGTGCGTTTCGATCAGGGCGTGGCCGCCGGGCACAGCGACCATCCGGTGCTCGCCGCGGTCGTTGACACCGTGCACCAGCTGTCCATCGACCCTGAGCTGCTCCGGCGGTTCTTCACCTCGATGCACATGGACCTGTCGGTGTCCAGCTACCGCACGCACGCGGAGCTCGAGCGGTACATGGACGGATCCGCCGCGGTCATCGGTGAGCTCATGCTGCCGGTGCTCAGGCCCCCCGACCCTGACGCCGCCCGCGAGGGAGCCAGGGCGCTCGGGGTCGCCTTCCAGTTGACCAACTTCCTGCGGGATGTGGACGAGGACCTCGACCGTGGTCGTATCTACCTGCCGCGTGCGGACCTCGAGCGGTTCGGTGCGGACCCCCGGCGTCGGGTCGTCGACGCGTCGTGGCGGGCGTTCTGCCGGTTCCAGGTCGAGCGCATCCGCGACATCTACCGCGAGGCGGACGCCGGCATCGACCTGCTGCCACCCCGCTCCGCGAAGGTGATCCGCGCAGCGCGCCTGCTCTACAGCGGCATCCTCGACCGGATCGAGGACGCGGGCTACGACGTCTTCACCGCCCGCGCCCGTATCGCGACCCCGGTCAAGGTCGCGGTGGTCGGCCGCGAGGTCCTCCGGCGGACACCGACCGGCAGCAGCCCGCAGCACCAACGCAACCCCGCACCGCACCAGGCCCCACACCACCCCCCGAGGTCGACGACCCGGCCCGTGCCCGCCGAGCGCTGAGGCCGCCATGGAACCCTTCCACTACCTGCTCGTACTGCTGGCCTGTCTGCTCGTCACCGCGCCCCTGGAGTGGGTCATCGGTGCCCGGGTCTACCGACGTCCCCGCCGCCTGGCGCTCACCCTGATCATCGCGATGACACCCTTCGTCCTGTGGGACCTGGTGGGGATCGCACGCGGCCACTGGGACTTCTCCGCGCGCTACACCCTGGGCCTCGACCTCGGCGGGGTGATGCCCCTGGAGGAGTTGCTGTTCTTCGTGGTCATCCCCATCTGTGCGCTGCTGACCCACCAGGCCGTGCTGCGACTCGGCGCCCGGGTCATGCCTCGGGGGCGCCTGGCCCGCGAAGCCGAGGAACTCGGAGCCGTCGACCCGGCAACCTCCGCCGTCAGGCAGGATGTACCCCGTGCCTGAGTACACCCTGCTGACCGTGGTCGCGATCGTGGTGGTCGTGGTCCTCGACCTCGTCGTCGTGCGCACCCGGCTGCTGACCACCCTCGGCTTCTGGTTGGCCCTGGCGATCATGTGGGGGTTCCAGATCCCTGTTGACGGGTGGCTGACCCGGCTGGATGCCGCCATCGTCCGCTACGACGATCGCCACTTCAGCGGCGTTCGCCTCTTCCTCGACTCGCCCATCGAGGACTTCGGGTTCGGGTTCGCCATGATCCTGGCCACCCTGATGGTCTGGACCGTCCTGGGACGTCGGCAGCGCAGCGCAGCGCAGGATCCGCCTCCCGCGGCGTCCCACCCCACAGCGTCGTAGGCGACTGGCGCACCAGGGGCGCCCCGCTCAGCGACGCCGTCCGCTGCTGCGGGAACGTCCACCCCGGGAGCCACTCGACCGGCTCCGCCCACCGGAGCTGCGACCGCGCGAGGCGCTCCCGGAGGAGCGGGTCGCGCTCGCACGCGTCGCCGTCGAGCCCGCGGCACCGGCCCGGCGGTTGCGTCGCGACCGACCGACCCCGTACCCGATCGCCGCTCCCGGGAGCATCCCGCCACGTCGGCGCCGGTGTCGGGTGTGCCCCCGACCACCGCCTCGACCAGAACGGCCGAGCATCCGCAACACCGACCGCAGCAGGACGAACCCGATGACCACGGCGATCACCACGCCGAAGGAGACGCGTCCGATGATCGGCAGATCCAGCCCGGATCCGGAAACGGCGTCGACACCCGTCATCGCGCCGCCCGCATCGCCGCTGCGCACCAGCTGCTCGGTGAAGGCGCCGGTCGCGGCAACGATGTCGTCGTCGCGGGCCAGACGGTCCAGCGCAGCGTCGACGGCGCCGGCGGTGTCGTGGGTGGCGTCATCGCTGACCCCACCGACCTCGGTCGGGGTGATGACCAGGGCAGCCCCACCGGCCTGGTCCACGAGCCGGTCAGCTTCGGCCTCCGCGCCACCAGGTGGTTCCCCGGCCAGTACCGACACCGACAGCATCAGCCCCTGCTGCTGCGCCTTCTCCACCTCGTCGAGCAACGCCGCCTGGTCGACCGGGTCGCTGCCCTGCTCGACCACCACCCGGTCCTGGGCAGCCAGTGCGCTGCTCGTCAGCAGCCAGAGCGCCGCGAGGATGCCGGCCGCGATCGCGGGCACGCGGCTCAGCGGAGAACAGGTCATGATCACGGCCGCTCCATCCTGCGCCGAGCCCGGCATGCGAGGCAACAGAACCTAGCGCCAACGACCCGCGTTCTGCCGCAGTATCCGATCGATGGTCCCGTCGACCCTGATGCTCCAGGGGTGGTGCCCTGCAGGAACCGTTCCACCGCGCCTCCAGCCCGCCCTGTATCGGGTCGTAGCGGGCAGGTGCAGCGGTGGTGTGGTGCGGGCCTTGCGCCCAGTGCCGCGGGCCTTCAGGATGCTGGTGCGGACACCGCGTGCGCAGACCGAGGCCAGGGAGCCCCCATGATCACAACGCCCCCCGCATCCGAACACCGATCGGTACGCGTTGCCACCATGGTGGTCGCGGTGTCGATCGCCGCGCTGCTGCTGACCATCGTCCCGGCAGGCGCACAGGACCTTCCTGCCACAGGCTCGAGCGAGGCGGCCTGCCTCGAGGACGTGCAGACCGGTGCACCCTTCGCCGACGTGGTCGAGGGCACGACCCACGCTGCCGCCATCTCCTGCCTGTGGGCCTACGGCGTCGCCAGCGGGTCCTTCGACGACGGCCAGCAGGTGTTCCGGCCAGCCGACACCGTCACGCGTGAGCAGATGACCTCGTTCCTGGTGCGCACCCTCGATCAGCTCCCTGCCCGGCTCGCCCCACTCCCTGATCCGCAGGCCGAACCCGACTTCATCGACGCTGCGGACATCAGCGGTGCGCACGTGGAGAGCGTGCTGCGGCTCACCGACCTCGGGATCGTCCAGGGCTTCGACGATGACAGCTTCCGGCCGGCGGAAGCGGTGACGCGTGCGCAGATGGCGACCTTCCTCGCACGGGCCATCGAGGGGGTGGTCGGTGAGGAACTCGACCGCGCTACCGGCTTCGAGGACGTTGCCGGCGTCCACCGACCCGGGGTGGAGAAGCTGGCCACCATCGGTGTCGTGCAGGGCACCGCCCCCGGGGTGTACAGCCCTGCCGCCCCCATCGAACGGCAGCAGATGGCGACCCTGCTGGCACGGACCCTGAGCTTCTTCGTCGACCAGGGCCTGCTGCAGCCCCTGGCCTTCCAGCCGGGGGATCCGGGTGTGCTGCTCGGGCTGACCGACGTCGACGTCGCGGCGCGGGACGGCTTCGACCGGGTCACCTTCACCCTCGAGGGCGATGATGGCGAGGCGGGATGGCGGATGCGCTACGTCGATGAGGCACGCCAGGACGGGTCCGGGAACCCCGTGGAGGTGGATGGTGACGCCGTACTGGAGGTTCGCCTCGAGGGTCTGGCCCTACCCTTCGATCTGCCCGATGACGTCGAAGAGCGGTTGTGGGACCAGGGGCGAGTCAGCCTCGATGGCGACGCCATCGTGGAGATCGTCGATGCAGGCGTGTTCGAGGGGCAGCAGCAACTCTTCATCGGTACCCGCGGCCTGCTCGACTTCGAGGTAGCTCGGCTCGACGACCCCCAGCGGGTCTACGTTGACGTGCAGCACCCGTCCTGAACCACCGAGGTCGCACTCCCGCGAGGTCGTGATGTCCACCAACCGGATCGTTGGCCTGCTGCTGATCGCCCTGGGCGGCGCGCTGCTGCTGGTCACCACCACCGAGCTGGGCGGGGAGGTCCTGCTGGCCCTGGTCGGCCTGGCCTTCCTGGTCGCCTACGGCGCCACCCGTACCTACGGCTTCCTGGTCCCCGGAGGGATCGTCACCGGGCTGGCGGGTGGCATCATCGCGGCCGAACAGGGCGCTCCCGGCGCGGCGGTGGTGCTGGGGCTCGGGTGCGGCTTCCTCTTCATCGCCGCGGTCGACCGCGTGCTCGGCGCCGTCGGCCCCGGCTGGTGGTGGCCGACGATCCCCGGAGGGATCCTGCTGGTGATCGCTGCGGCGGCCTTGACCGGCATCGAGGACCTCCCCGCCTACCTCGTGCCCGCAGCGCTGATCGTCGTCGGTGCGGTGCTGCTGCTGCGCCGAGGTGGCGATGACGCCACGACAGGAGGGCAGCCCGGTGGCACCGGCACGCCGGGCGATGCGCAGCAGGCGCCGCCGGACTGATGACTAGCTGCCGTTGCGGTGCAGCCGCCTCGGGCTGATCCGCAGGATCGCGCGCTCAGAGGTGATCTGCTCCGCGGGGTAGTCACGGCCCAGGTAGCGCTGCGCGCAGGCGTCGATGTGCGCCCGGGCAGCCGGTCCGCGGACGATGTCGGTGACCTCGCCGCGGACCTCGATGTAGCGGTAGGGGTCGTCCGCCTGCCAGATGGTGACCGTGACGCGCGGGTCACGCTCGACGTTGCGGAACTTGGCGCGATGGACCTCGGTGTTGATCAGGACATGGTCGTCGTCGGCGTCCACCCACATGACCTGGGTCTGCGGGGTGCCGTCGGGGAACAGGGTGGTCAGGGCGGCGAAGTTACGTCCCCTCGCCAGGTGCTTGAGATCCGCGTCCAGTGGCATGTGCTTCCCTCCCTCGAGCTCGCCCAGCCCGGTGGCAGCCGCATCGTGACGGCAGCAGGCTACGCGAGGTCAGGTTCCCCGACGACCCGGTCGCGGCCCGCGCGTTTGCCCTGGTAGAGATGGTGGTCGGCGCGCTGGAGCAGCGCATCGAGGTCCTCGTCCTGCCGCAGCTCCGCCACGCCGAAGGTCGCGGTGATCTCCAGCCCGGCGGGGTGCAGCTCTGCGATCGCCGCCCGACACCGCTCCGCCAGCACCAGTGCACCCTGGCGATCCACCTCCGGCGCGACCAGCAGGAACTCCTCGCCGCCCCACCGGGCGACCACGTCGGCGTCCCGGGCGTGTCGAGCGAGCTCGGCCGCGACCTCGACCAGCACCCGGTCGCCGACGCTGTGCCCGTGGGTGTCGTTGACCCACTTGAAGTGGTCGACGTCGGCGAGCACGAGGGCGACGGATCGGCCGTAGCGGCGCTGTGCCTGGCGTTCGCGGTCCAGGACCTCGAGGGCGGCACGCCGGTTCGCCAGGCCCGTCAGCTGGTCGGTGCTGGCCAACTCCTCGAAGGCCTCCGCGCGCGCCAGGGAGCGGTCCAGTTGTTCGCGCATCGTGGCCACGGCCATCGTCAGCGCCAGCAGCACCACCAGGAAGCCGTGTACGCGGAGCAGGTAGAGGAGTTCGAGCCGGGTTCCCTCCGCAGCGATGAGAGCGCTACCGGCTCCTGTGGCCACCAGCAGCAGTGAGGTCGTGATGATGGTCACCCCGCTGATCAGGCCGAGGCGTCGGTCCATGAGCACGAACCCCGCGACCAGGAGGACCCCCACGGCCCAGTAGTGGCCGCCCACCAGGACGAGCAGGTGCTCCTCGATCGGTCCGGCGAGGTGGAGGTGCCAGGCCAGCCGGGCCATGATCAGCGCCGCCATCAGCCCGTAGATGGTGCGCTCGATGGTTCTCAGCGTGGCCCAGCGGCGAAGGAGGGCGACCACGAGCACCAGGAGCACCAGGGTGACCACGGGGTAGCCGTAGGTCAGCAGCACGTCGCCGGGCTCGCGGGTGAGCCAGCTCAGCATGAGGGCGAGCGCCGCACCCAGGAACCCGACCACGTAGACCCGACGCTTGCGGCGCTCCAGTGCCTGCTGCTCACGCGCGATCGGGCGCGGTGCCGACCGTGCGGAGACCTCGGGGTGCGCCGTCGTCACCGGGTCTCCGGGGGCTCGGATCACCCCAGCAGCCGCAGCACGGCGCCACCGTCGTCGGTGCGCAGGGGCGTGATGCGGAAGCGCGAACCTTCCTGGCGCTCCCCGCTCATGCCGCTGAGCACCCGGTGCAGCTCCTCGCCGAAGGTGCGTGCATCGCTGTCACCGTGGTCGATGGCTTTGCGGACGGCGGCACGCGCATCGTCACCCACCCGCAGACCGAGGAGCCGATCGTCCTTGCGTGCCGAACTCGCCGCGAGCCACGCCCGGTTGGTGGCGGCGACGGACCCATCGCCGTCCACCACCGCGACGGCGTCATCCAGGGCATCCAGCACGCTGCCGACGAAGGCGTCCCGGCGTGCCAGCTCCCGGTGCACGGACACCTGCTCGGCGACATCCTCCAGACCGCAGACCGCCCCGATCACGGAGCCGGAGGCCACCGACAGCGGTGCGACCTCGACGTGGAGCCAGGCACCGGACTGGGTGCGCACGTCCAACCGGTGCTCACGTCCGAGCTCCGCGGCCATCTGGATCACCTCGCGGAGCGCGTCGGCGTCCGCGTCCTCGAGGCTGTTGAGGAATCCGAGGCCGAGCAGCTCGCCTGACGAGCTGCGCAACAGCGATGCGGCGCGCGCGTCGGCGTAGACGCACCGTCCCGTGAGGTCGGTGTGGAGCAGCCCCGTGGAGCCCACCGTCCCCTGGCGTCCGAGCTCGGTGGTCACGTCACGTTCGACCGCCACGAAGTGGGTGATGCGGCCCGTGTGGTCCTGCACGGGGCTGATGGTGGCGTGATGGGTACGCAGCGCCCCGTCGCGTCGGCGGTCGACGAGCTGACCCTCCCACACCTGTCCGGAGGTGATGGTGCGCCACAACTCCTCGTAGAAGCGGTCGTCCTGGTAGCCGGAGGACAACAGGTTCGGGGTCGCACCGATCGCCTCACGGCGGGAGTAACCGGTGACGCGCACGAAGGCGTCGTTGACCTCGACGATGCGCCCTTCGGCGTCGGTGACGAACACCACGTCGCCACCGAGGTCGAGCGTGGTGACATCGATCTGGGGGGCGCCCTTGACCTGCCCCGTCCCGCTGCTCGCGCCGGCGGGGACGGGACCTTGCGTGCCGGACCCGGATGTCGCGGTCGTCACGGGTCGCTGCGTCGGTGGTACGTGCGGTCCCTGCGCATCACCGGTCACGATGAGCCTCCCAGCCGGGTGACCTCCCACGCTAGGCCCTCGCGCGACGCCCGGCACGAACGGGGCACCGCCTGCGGGCCCCGGCCGTGTCAGCTCACGGCATGCAGGGAGGCGCGGGCCGGCTGGTCGTGGTCGCGACCGCCACGGCTCGGGAGGTGGGCGAGGGCGACCGCAGCCCCACCGAGTTGCCACAGATGCCGCAGGTCGACGCCGAGGTGGAGCAGGGGGACCAGCCGCGCTGTGGGTCCCCAGCCCAGCGGCAGCGGCCCCACGCGACCCACGCCGTCGGTGCCCAGATCGATGAGGCGGCCGAGCTCCAGCAGGCGTGCCGGTCGTGTCGGGCGGCCCGTCGCCAGGGCCGCAGCGTTGTGACCGGCGATCGCGCCGGCCTGGCTGGCGATCTGTGCGGACATCGGTAGCGGCCGCCCGAGCACGTCACGGTGGGCGGCCACGTCGCCGGCGGCCAGCACCCGCCGGAGCCCGGAGACCCGCAGATCGCTGGTGACCACCGCCCTGCCGTCCAGCAGGGGTGCGTCGGGCAGGAGGACATCGGCCTGGGCGTGCCAGCCACCGGCCCACACGACGGTGCCGTCGAGGCGGCGTCCGTCACCGAGTTGCAGCCCGTTACGGTCGATACGCACCACCTCGGTACCGAGGTGGAGTCGGACACCGGCCCGGCGCAGCAGGCGGGTCGCATCCTGTCCGAGCCGGGATGGTTCCGAGGGCAGCACCCGTCCGGCGATCTCGATGAGGTGGACCTCGACGTCATCGCGGACCGCGGCGACCTCTGCCGCGAGCTGTACGCCGGTCGCGCCGGCCCCCACCACCAACAGCCGCGTGGCATGCGCCAGCCGCCGCCGGAGCCGGAGGGCGTCATCGGGGGTGTGGAGCGTGGCGGCGTGCTCGCTGCTGCCGGTCACGCTCCCGGCAGGCGAGCCCGAGCCGACGGTGATGACCATCGCGTCGGCGTCCAGGGTGGTGGCGTCGTCGAGGGTCAGCCGGCCGGCCTCGTCGTCGATGTGGGCCACGCCGGCGTGGATCACCTCGGAGCCGGTGAGTTCCTTGAGCGGTGAACGGGCATCGGCTGCGCTGAGCCGTCCAGCGGCGACGCCCGCGAGCCGCGGCAGGAACCCGTGCCAGCCGTCGTGGTCGACGACCACCACCTCGACGCCGCCGGCGCGCTGCGCGGCGACGGCCGCGTGGCTGCCGGCGTACCCGGCACCGACGATCACGACGCGGGGTGCGGGAGAGTGCAGTGGCTGCGGCGGGTTCGGCTCCAGCAGGTCGTCGCTCACTGCACCCTCCTCGGGCGGCGTCAGTCGGTGGGGCGTGGGGTCAGCAGCTGGTCGACGGGGGCGTGATCGTCGGTCAGGACCTGCGCGCCGTCAACGAAGCGTGCCAGGTCCGCACCCGTGAGGAGTTCGTCGTCGCGGCCGCGGCGGGTGTTCTCCTGCGCGATCCCGTCCAGGGGCAGGGGCGCGTCGGAGGCGATCACCACGTAGTTGCCGCCGATCCCGGGGGCCTGCGGCCCGAAGGAGTTGGCCCGCCCGAGGACGGCGACGTGGTCGAACACCGTCGTCACCGTGGCGATCTCTGCCCGCAGGAAGCGGCGCGGGCCGTAGTCGATCACGTTCATGACGTACACGCCCTCGTCGTGCAGCCGGTCGGCGACCAGTTCGGTGAACTCCCGGGTCGCGAGGTGCCAGGGCACCGCCACGCCCCCGAAGGCGTCGCCGATGACCAGGTCGTGTTCGTCCGGGGCGCCCTCAGCGATCGTGGAGCGGGCATCACCGATGCGCACGGTGATGTCGTCACCGAGCTCGAGGCCCAGCTCCTCCTCGGCCAGCTCCACGAGCAGACCGTCCACCTCCAGCACCTCGGAGGTGGAGCCCGGGTGGGCGGCGCGCAGGTAGCGGGGCATGGTGAAGCCCGCGCCGCCGATGTGGAGGGTGGACAGCGGCTCGCCCTCCGGTGCCATCGCGGTGATCACGTCGGCGAACCACTGGGTGTAGGTGAAATCGAGGTAGGTGGGATCCTCGAGGTCGACGTAGGAGTGGCGCAGGGTGTCCAGCCACAGCGCACGGCCGGATGCGCGCTCCTCGTCCTCGACGATGTACGCGCAGTAGTACGCCGACTCGTACTCGCAGGGGTGGGTGGCGGCGAAGGAGAACGTGCCTGCGGCCAGCACTCCGAGGGCCGCCCCGGCGGTCAGGTTGCGGCGTCTGCCCAGCGCCAGTGCCGTGCCCACACCCAGCAGGATCAAGAGCGCTGCGGTGACCCGGATCACGGGGCGGGTGGGGAAGGCGGCGACCAGCAGGAAGCCGGTGAGGAAGGTGCCGACGATCGCGCCGGTGGTCGACAGTGCTGACAGCCGGCCCACCACACGCCCGGTCTCGTCGAGGCTGGCGAGCTGGATCTTGATCACCGCCGGGGTGACGGCGGACAGCACCGCAGCGGGGGCGAAGAAGGCGATGACGGTCAGGGTGGTGGTGGTCACCGGTCCGGCACCCCTAAGCGCCACCCCGAGCCCATCGATGATCGGGATCGCGGCGAAGGCCAGGGCGCCGCCGGTGATCAGCAGCGGTGCGAGCAGGCCGCGGGGGTCGCGGGCGTCGGCGGCCTTGCCGCCGAGCCAGGAGCCGAGCGCGATCCCACCGAGGATCACCCCGATGATGGCGGTGTAGGTCTCCAACGTCGCCCCGACGTAGGGCGCGAGCAGTCGGGCCGCCAGGATCTCGAGGACCAGCACGGCAGCCGAGGACAGGAAGACGAGGGCAGCGGCGGCGAAGGGAGGCATGTCCGCGCAAGGGTACGCGGTGCGGGTGTGGGTCAGGCAGCGGCGCTGCTCGGGAGCAGCACCACGAACCGGGCACCGCCGCCGGGCCGGTCCTCGACGCGCAGCTCGCCCCGCTGGAGGCGGATGAACTCGGCTACCACCGCGAGTCCCACACCGGTCCCGGGTTGTGCGCGGTTGATCTCCAGGCGGTGGAAGGGCTCCAGGATCCGTTCGCGCTGGGCCACGGGGATGCCGGGACCGTGGTCATCGACGGTGAGGCGCAGGCCCTGAGCCGTCGCCTGCAGGCGCACGTTGATCGGCCCCTCGGGGGCGTACTTGTGGGCGTTGTTGACCAGGTTCGCCACGATCCGCTCCAGCTGGGTGCGGTCGAGGTGGACCGGTAGGGACGACGGGGTGTCGAGCTCCACCCGGGCGGCGCCGGGGACGTGGTCGATCGCCTGCTGGACCACCGTCGCTGCGTCGAGGTCCTCGGGTTCGCTGGCGGCCGTCCCCCGGGCCAGGCGGTCGAGGTCCAGCAGGTCGTCGAGCAGCGTGGACAGCCGGCCGGTCTGGGTGACCAGTGCTTCCTCGATGCGCTGGCGGTCCTCGGCTGACAGTTGCCCGCCGAGCCGTTGCAAGGTGGCGGCCATGCCATCGATCACGGTCAGCGGCGTGCGCAGATCGTGGGAGACCGCCGCCAGGAAGGCGTTCTTGGACCGGTCGACCTCGCGGAGCTGCTCGGCGGCGCGGCGTTCACGCTTCGCAGCCTGCCGGAGTCGGGCGCGACCGGTCTCCAGGGCGATGACCAGATCGGTGGTCACGTCGTCGCGCAGGCGGGTCTCATCGTTGCTCGGCGGGTAGTCGGCCAGGGCCGTATCCATCCGCGCGGCCATCACCGGGTCGAAGCGCGCGACCTCGTCGCGGATGTGGAGGGCGATGGCCTCCACGGTGGTGGCATCCAGGGTCCAGACCGACTCGAAGGGACGGTCAAGTTCGGTCTCATGCTCCTCGCCGGTCTCCTCGCCCAGCAGTGCGGCGCAGAAGCCCGGCGTGAGGACGATCAGGAACCACTCCTCGACCAACGGGTCGTCCTCCGCGAGGGGGACCCGGACGATGTCGTCGTCAGCCATCGTGTCGAGGTTGCCGGCGGCGAACACGGCCACGGAACGGGCCCGGGGAGCCACCAGGCGCTGATAGCGCTCCAGCTCACGGAACCAGTTCGTGGAGCGCTGGAAGCCGGTGAAGACCGCGCCGGGCAGATCGTTGGCGATGACGGTGTTCTCGAGCACGTGGCTGAGCTCGGTCAGCGTGCCCTTGCTCAACACCCGTGGCCGCAGCGGCACCTGCGCGGTGTCGAGCAGGCGTCGGAACACCCGCGGACGGGTCTGTACGTGGTCGTCGGACACGGTCTACCGGACCCTCCCTGGGGAACGGTGCGTCGCTCTGAGTGGTGCAGGCAGCACGTTCTGTGAGCTTCCGATCATATCGCGGCCGTGGTCATCCCGCCGACCACCAGGGGTCGCCGACGCTTGCGGGGGCTGCCCCTCGATGACCCGCCCGACCGTGACCCTAGCCGACCACGGCGGTGGGCTCTGCTGCCACCGCTAGCCTGACCCGGTCCGGGATCCAACGACGCTGGAGCACGCACCGTGGCCGAGTACTGCTACGTGATGAAGGGCCTGACCAAGACCGTGCCCGGTGGCAAGGAGGTCCTGTCCAACATCTGGCTGTCCTTCTACCCGGGCGCGAAGATCGGGGTGATCGGTCCCAACGGCGCCGGCAAGTCGACCCTGCTCAAGATCATGGCTGGGGTGGACGGTGAGTTCGAGGGCGAGGCCTGGCCGGCGAAGGGCATGAGCGTCGGCTATCTGCCACAGGAGCCGGAACTGGACCCGGACAAGACCATCCGGGAGAACGTGCTCGAGGGACTCGGTGAGATCGCCGGGCTGGTGCCGCGCTACAACGAGCTCGCGGCCAAGCTCGGTGAACCCCTCGATGACGATGCGATGCAGCGCGTCTACGAGGAGATGGCCGAGGTCCAGGACGCCATCGACGCCGCGGACGCGTGGGATCTCGACCGCACCATCGAGGTGGCGATGGACGCGCTCCGCGTCCCCGACGCTGAGGATGTCACGGTGCTCTCCGGTGGGGAGAAGCGCCGTGCGGCGCTGTGCCGGCTGCTGCTGTCCAAGCCCGACATCCTGCTGCTCGACGAGCCGACCAACCACCTCGATGCGGAGTCCGTCGCCTGGTTGCAGCGCACCCTGCGCGACTACGCGGGGATGGTCGTGGCCATCACCCACGACCGCTACTTCCTCGACGAGGTGGCGGAGTGGATCCTCGAGCTCGACCGTGGCAAGGGCTACCCCTACCAGGGCAA
>Ga0207421_10005447_pt1 | contig 14243 bp, 12 predicted proteins | sample SodLakKL_010_SED_4_FD_187542 | JGI IMG/M metagenome (GOLD analysis project Ga0207421, IMG submission 187542) | Alkaline sediment microbial communities from Lake Tanatar, Kulunda Steppe, Russia - 8KL_010_SED (SPAdes) (version 2) | ecosystem: Environmental > Aquatic > Non-marine Saline and...
CAGCCAAGAGCCTCCGTTGGATCCGGTGCAGGCAGATGACGACCAGCAGCATAAAGCGGCCTGTCATTTTGCGGATGAACTGGAGCTTCAAGGTGTGGAGGTCGCCTAGAGCAAACCTGCCGCAAAGTCCGTCCCGACGAAGGAAGCCAGGGGAAGAGTCGGGGAAACGCCTTTGATAGTGCGTTTCTCGCTCTGGCGCACAAGGCTAGCACTTCGCCGCACCGGTGCTGCAGGGCTCGGATTCTTTGAAACCTCGATTGGGGGAATGACTGTGGCAGCTGAGGTATTTGCAGGGGGTCGCATCATCACGCCGTACCAAGATCTTGCGTGCGGAACCATGATCATGGAGAACGGCACGATCCGTGCGGTATATGATGAACGGCAGTGGATGCAGGAGCAGCATCTATGGTGCGACAGCCGTATCCATGATGTCTCGGGCTTAATTCTCTGCCCGGGCTTCATCGATCTTCACATGCACGGCGCCGCCGGTGTCCGCTGCACCGATGGGCCTGAGGCGGTAGCCGCCATGGCCGATTTTCTGCCGTCCTTTGGTGTGACATCGTTCTTACCCACGATTGGGGCGGAGTCCCGCCCAGTGATCGAAACGGCCATCCGAAGCATTACAGAACACTGCTGTCCCGGGGCCGACGTACCCGGGTTGCATTTGGAAGGGCCGTTTATCAACGTGCGGCGAAAAGGAGCCCAGAAGGAGGAGGCCATTGTGCCTCCTTCTGTGGATACCCTGCAGTATTGGCGGGAACTTTCCCAAGGACATCTGGCTTTGGTAAGCCTTGCCCCGGAGTTGGCCGGCAGCGATGAAGTGCTGCAGCTGCTGCGCAAAGAAGGGATTGTGGCAGCAGCCGGACATACGGACGCTACCTACGATCAGACACGCCGAGGATTTCGGCATGGGATTTCTCTTCTGACGCACACCTTTAACGGGATGCGGAACTTCCATCACCGTGATCCCGGGCCTGTCGGTGCAGCTCTGACCTCTGCGGGGATCTTCTGTGAACTGATTGGAGATTTGGTTCACGTCCATCCGGCGGCTGTTGCGATGCTGCTGGCTTGTAAAGGTGTAGAGTATGTTGTGCTGGTTACCGATGGCAGTGAGTTCAGCGGTGCCCGGGAAGGTGTCCATGAAAAGGCCGACGGGCGCAAGGTGACAGTGGCGGAAGGAAGGGTGATGCTAGACGACGGGACACTGGCGGGAAGCGCTTCTACCATGATCGACAACGTAAACAACATGCGGCGGGCAGTGGGTATGTCCTGGCAGGAAGCTGTGCGCATGGCCACAGTCAATCCGGCCCGCGTCTTAGGACTCACAGACAGAGGAGTGCTGTCTCCCGCATGCCGGGCCGACTTTTTAGTTCTGGAACCCGGAGGTAAGCTCTGTGCAGCATATGTCGGCGGCAGCGTATATTACCGCCGATCGGAGGGCGGCACATCGAAACCGTCATAGGTGTCTTCAGGATTGGGGGAGTTATTGTGAGAATGGGGATCGTCGGCTGCGGAATTATGGGCAAGTTGTTTGCCCGTCTGATCGATGAACACGGCGACTTTGCGCTCGCGGCTGTCTGTGACCACAGCCGAGAAAATGTAAATCCCGTGGCTGAGCAGTACAATGTGCCAGGCTTCACTGACGTGGAACAGTTCTATGACCAAGCGGGTCTGGAAGCAGTGTACATTGCGACACCGGACTTTGCCCACTATTCGTACACCCTTGCAGCCCTGCAGCGGGACATTCACGTGTTGGTAGAAAAACCTCTGACCATGGACCGGAGCGAGGCAGAAGCACTGGCTGCAGCGGAGGGGCAGTCCAAGGCCAAAGCCATGGTTCGTTTTGGCAACCGCTGCAGTCCGCCCTATATGGCCGCCAAAAACGCCATCGCAGGGGGTGAGCATGGGCGGGTGCTGTCCGTGAAAGGTCATCTCAATGATACCATCATGGTTCCCACCGAGATGATTTCCTGGAGCGACAAAACGACGCCGGCCTGGTTTCTGCTGAGCCACGTCTTAGACTTGGCGGCATGGTTCACGGAACAAAGGCCGGTGCGGGTGTATGCTGCGGGTGTTAAGGATGTATTGGCAGCCCGAGGCATCGACACCTATGATGCCATTCAAGCGCAAATAACCTACCAAAACGGTGCCATGGGCCAATTTGAAACCAGCTGGGTTCTGCCCAACACCATGCCGCAGGTCGTGGACATGGGGTTTCAAATCCTCTGTGAACAAGGGATCGTCAAAGTCGACACACACCAGCAGATGGTAACAGAGATCGGCAGCAAGTATTCGTATGTGCCGACTTTGATGACGAACGTGGAAGGCAAGCTCGAAGGGTATCTTGTTTATTCGTTGGATCTGTTTGCAGGCTGTGCCATACGGGGGAAACCGTCGCCGATTGGTTTTGATCAAGGTTTGGAAAATGTCGCAACCTTGGAAGCCCTTCATCGGAGCTTGGCAACAGGGCGCGCCGAGGAAATAGCGGGATCCTGACAGTCCCGTCTGCCCGGTCCCAGGCCGGCACCGCCGATGACCGGGGGGTCGCAGTGAGCCGGACGTTTGGCCGGTGCCTCGGTGTTTCCGGTTTCCAAGAGAGAGGGAGGAAGATGTACATTTGACAAAAAATACCGCCGAGTACCGCAAAGGAATGGAGCGACTGCTGGCGCGCATAGACTCAACGAAGAACCAAGTTGGCGTAGACTTTCCCGTTTACTCCGATCCGGAAACTGGCCGTTGGGTAACGGACAATGGGTGGACGGCACCGTTTTGGATTGGCATGCAGTGGCTGGCGTACCGATACACGCAAGATGAATCCTACAAAAGCTACGGCCTCGAGCTTATGGAAAAGCTTGACCCCTACCCGGCACGCTTTCAGTACTTCATCGCCGGCGTACTAGGAAGTCATTTCACCGCCGAGCCCCGGCTGTCTAGAAAGGGCGAAGAAGCTGCGTGTTATCTTTTGGAAATGTACGATCCCAGCATCGAGCAGGTGCCGGCCTTTCCTGACGGAGACGATGTCATTGTCGATGTATTGCCCAGTCTGGCTGTGCTGTGGTGGTATGGAGAGCGCTGCGGCGCTGCCCCGGCCAAGCAGGCGGCCTTAAGCCACTGGCGGCGCAGTGCCCGGGATTTTGTACAGCCTAGCGGCGCTACCTACCAAAGCATACACTACGATCTGGAAACGGGTCAGATCTCGCGGATTCACTGTCATCATGATGCTGCCAACGACTATGCATGTGCGTCACAAACCCATGCTTGGGCTGTCAACGGATACAGCTATGCTTACCAGGCCGCCGGCGAGGAACTGTTTCTGGAAACCGGCCGCAGGGTGGTCGACTATGCCCTGGCCCATACACCCGAGGACGGCGTGCCCTTCCACAATTACGAACAGTACCAGCCCTATCGTGACACGTCGGCTTCAGCCATAACAGCTTCCTCATTGCTGGACTGGGCGCAGCTGGACCCCGATCCGCAGCGGCGGAGCCAGTATGTCCGTGCCGCCGACCACATGCTTACGGGGATGCTGGGCTCGTACCTAACGCCTGTGGACGAACAAGACGAGCGGCCGGCCGGAATGCTTCTGCAGGGATGTTACAACTATCTGGGGCAGGTACCGAGCAATGAGTTGGTCTGGGGCAGCTATTTTCTGATGGAAGCACTGTATAAACGGCTGGCAAACGAAACTTGCTTTTTGAAAACTGTATTGGACTAGGCAGGTACTCTGAAGCAGAAGGGGCGCTGTGATATGGCTGGCCTATGGGATGCGCTGCTATCACGACATTGTCGATGCCATGGCAGCCGAATTGCGTGAACTTCCAGGGGTATGTCTGCACAAAGGGGAAGGCATCAGTCCCGGTATCCAGCTTAGAAGCATTCCCCGGCTCTATGTCAGTTGGGACAGAGATATCGTAGACCGGACCAGGGAGGAGATGGTGGCCGAACTGAAACACGGCTAACCCGGTATCGTTGTCAGCACCATGTCGGACGTTGGTTTTCAAAGCAATCCCCACACATGGGAAGAGGGCGAGGAATGGAATGGATGATCGTTCAGCGTGTGAAAGAAGTGTTCTCGCGGCAGGCCTGGGCTTCCTGGGTACGTGCCCGCGGTGGAGAAAAAGAAGAGGAGGAACGCCATGAGTAACTACAGTTCAGGCCTAGACAGGCTGCTGTCGCAGGAAATGGACCGCGTGCGTGGTAAGTATGTTGGGCTCATTACCAATCATACCGGAACCACCCGGGAGCTGCGCAGCAATGTGGATGTACTGCATGACCGGGATGACGTGGCGGTTGCTGCACTGTTTGGTCCCGAACATGGTGTCCGGGGAAGCATCCAAGCCGGCGGCGAAGTGGTCGATCATGTGGATCCGAAGACAGGAATTCCGATATACAGCCTGTACGGCGACACCCGCAAACCGACGCCCGAGATGCTGTCCAAGATTGATCTGCTGGTCTTTGACATACAAGACGTGGGAGTGCGCTACTACACGTATGTGAGTACGATGTTCTATGCCATTGAAGCCTGTGGTGAAAACAACGTGCCGTTTTTGATTCTGGACCGGTACAATCCCATTGGACGACGGGTCGAGGGCAACATTCTCGAGGAAGGATTTGAGTCCTTCGTCGGCGCACTGCCGATGCCGCAGCGGCATGGCATGACCGTGGGGGAGCTGGCACTTTGGGCCAATACCGAGTTCAACTACGACGCTGAAGTGGAAGTAGTCAAGTGCCAGGGCTGGAATGGCCAATATGCGGATGCCATGGACATTCCTTGGGTACCGCCGTCGCCAAATATCCCCAGTTCGGTGACGTCTCTGGTCTATCCTATCACCTGCCTCTTTGAAGGGACCAATTTGTCCGAGGGGCGGGGCACGGCCAATCCCTTTGAGTACATCGGTGCTCCGTGGATTGATCCCCTAGACTTGGCCGCGGCCATGCGGCAGAAAGACCTTTCCGGGGTCCTATTCAGGCCGGTATATTTCCAACCCACGTTTTCCAAGCATGTGGGCGAAGAGTGCGGCGGCGTGCAGGTGGCAGTGACGGACAAGGGCAGGGTAGACAGCTGTCTGACGGGGTTGACCCTGCTGAAAACCATTTTTGAGCTCTATCCCCAGGAAACAAATTGGCGCAAACCGCCGGAAGGTGCCGAAATCTACGCCATCGACCGGCTGATGGGGACAGATGCAGTCCGCAATGGTCTCGATCGCGGCAAATCTGCCGAGGAGATCACCGCCGATTGGAAGCACGATGCACAGAAATTCAAAGAAGCCAGGACGCCGTATCTGCTGTACTAGCCGCGTCGACCAGAATTCCCTTCTTCGGCACTGTATGGGCTGAGGAAGGGAATTTTCTTCTGGTTCAGCCGGGACGATGGCTAGGGAGGAAGACATTGAATGGGAGGACAATCAATATGGAAAATCAGTATCGGATGGTCAACGGACTGTTCTGCCAGAATGGCGAACCCCGAATCGGACTAGGGGTTTCGTATTATGCTTCCTATCATCCGGCGAAAGTCCCCGTTCCCGAAGGGGACCGCCGCCAACCGGAGATGAAGAAGGATTTGCAGGACATTAAAGACGCCGGCTTCGATCTCGTCCGCTGTGCAGCCCTCGGAGAAGTGGGCCGGACCGATGACGGCGCAATCGATGCCCGTTTTCCCTTTGTGGATGCCATGCTAGAGCAGGCGGAGACATTGGATTTGGCCTTTCAAGTTCGCCTGCAGGGATATACGATGACGTTTGGAGACGACGGCGATACGGTGATGGTCGATGCGGAAGGCCGTGAAATGCCCTTCCATTGGGGCTGGTTCGTGCGCAGCTGTCTGCACCACCCACAAGTGCTCCAGGACAACTTGGACGGCACACAGGCATCGGCGGAGCATTTTTGCACGTTTTCCGCTGTGACGTCCTACCAGCTGTACAATGAACCGGCCTATCCAAGCCGCGGACTGTACTGTTACAATCCTTATACCGTGGAAGCCTACAGGCAGTGGCTGCAGGCCAAGTATCGCTCCATCGAAGCGCTGAATAAGGCCTGGCAGGGTTGGCACCACGCGCTGGGCTGCTACAGACAGTGGGAGGAAATCCAACCTCCGAGAGAGCGGCCGGCTGCCTCTGGGCATGCCCAGGCTTGGGTTGACTGGCGTGTCTTTAGTACGGACGCACTGTCCCGTTTCATAGGCGCCGTGGGAAGCAGCAGCAGAAGCGGAGATCCGGAACGGCCGGTGTTCACCAATCCCATGCCGTGCCCGTTTCAAGCGGATGCAGCGGTTCGCGGTGAAGATTTCTATGGCATGGCGGAAGAGACCGACTTTTTGGGACTGACCCTATACGGCCTCTCCAACCCTACACGTACGGAGTGGGCCTGTATGGTCTTGGATGGTGCAGAAAGCGCTGCTGCAGGCCGCGGAAAAACGGCATGGCTGATTGAATACGATGCCCATGTGGATTTGAGCCCGGCAGACTATGAACGGCAGACGTATGCTGCATTGGCCCGGGGCATCAAAGGAATTATGTATTACCAGTGGCGGGCCGATTGTCCCGTGGAAGGAGCCCCGGAACCGCAGATGTTCGGCATGGTCGATGCAGACCGCCGGCCCACCGAAAAGCTGGACACGGCCAAAGCCATGAACCATTGCATTCACCGCGTCAGCCCGGCACTGGCCGCGGCGGACAAAGTGCGCAGTGGAGCAGCAATCCTCTATTCGAAACACGCGGCAGCACACCACGATGCTGTGGGAACCATCGGTTCACTGCTGCAGACCATGCAAACTATCTATACGGCCTTTCGTACGCGGCAGGTGCCATTGGATTTCGTTGAAGCCAAGGACCTAGACGAAAACTTGGTGGGCATTCAAACGGTCTTGGTGCCGTCGTCAGCTGGTTTGCGTGCAGAGGAAGTGGATATGCTGCGTCAGTTTGCCGGCCAAGGGGACGGTAACGTCATTACGCTTGATAGCGGCGATACCTGGACCATCGAAGGCTTTAAGGCCTGCGCACCCAATGCCCATGCGGTGGCTGGGCTGCTGCATGATCTGATAGCGGACGGCTGGGTGTTCCAGCCGGTGCAGATCGAGGGCAGTGAACAGAGCGAAGACCTGGATGTACGCTGCCTGCGCAGCAGTGAGAAATTGGTGATTGTTATTTCCAACTTCGGAAGGGAGAAGCACGATGTGTCGCTGATCTTGGACCCGCACTTGGCCGGCGACGTCCCATGGAGTAGTGGAACAGTCTACCAGCCGGCCGGACGGTGTTCGATTATCCCTGAACACCGTGCCGATTCGCCTGTCGTTACCATCCCCGATGTGCAAACGGGTGCATTCTTGGTCTTGGAATGATCCATGCCGCGGGGCTGCCATCGGCCCTGTCAGCTAAGGGTAGATCCATGGGCTGTGCGGAAGGCAGGCGAGGAAATAATGGTGTTGGGCCTGCCCGTGGTCAACCTGACAGTGAAGCAGGGAAAGGCAAGTCCGATCCGGCTTTGGTGAGCCGGTATCCCGTGCCTGTTGTGCAGAAATGGCCCTCGGGGCGGTCCAGAAACGCAGCCCATATCTCTGGGTCGATAAAAAGCCTGTGGCCATGGCAGGGCGGTCATACCCCACGCGTCGGGGCGTCATGATCCACTCGGTCTACACTTCCCTGCAGAGCCGCAGGCACGGCTATGCCGCTTCTCTGGTGTTTGCACTGACCAAACAGCTCTTAATGCACCACGGTTTTTGTGCTCTCCGTGCAACGCCGACCCATGGGGAGGCTATCCGCCTCTAGGCCAAGCTCGGGTATGCGAAACAAGGTGTCTCCGGCGTTTGTCGCTGCAGCTCGGGTGAGGCTGGCACGGCAGCAGCCCGTGAGGCAGGAATACGCAGCTTTGATCCGGAATAGTGTGATCGGATGCAGACTGGACGTTCGGTTTGCCGATGATGGAAAGACCGAATGTTGAGGAGGAATGCGGCATGGCAGTCATTGTTGAGGTCTGCAGTTATTCCGTGGAAGACTGCATTCGGGCACAGGCCGCCGGCGCTGGGCGGGTGGAGCTGTGTGCCGATGTTTTTGCCGGTGGCACGACACCCAGTATTGGACTGCAGCAGCAGGTAAAAGCTGTCACGGACTTGGATGTTGCGGTGATGATCCGGCCGCGGGGCGGTGACTTTGTCTATTCCGACGATGAACTGCAGATCATGGCCAGGGACATTACGGCGGCGGCACGGGCCGGGGCCGATGCAGTCGTATTCGGTCTGCTGACAAAGGAAGGCCGGGTGGACATGGATAGAGCCGCACCTTTGGTGGAACAGGCCAAAGAACACGGGCTGACCACTGTGTTTCACCGGGCCTTTGATGTCACACCCGATGCCATGGAGGCCTTGGAAGCGATCATCCATTTAGGCATGGATAGGCTGCTGACTTCCGGGCAGAGAAAGCGCGCCGCGGAAGGTCTGGAACCGTTGGAGGCATTGATCGGCGCTGCCGGCAGCGAACTGGAGATCATGCCGGGCGGCGGCGTTCGCAGCGACAATGTGGATTCCATTCTGGCACTGAACGTACGGTCTATCCATACAGGCCGCAGCCGGCAAGTTCCATCACCCATGCAGTGGCACAATGATGAGGTTTCCATGGGTCTGCCGGCCTTCAACGATCGCGAACGGCGCCTGGTGGATGACGAGGAAATTCGGCGCATTGTGTCCCGGGCCAACAGACATTAGCGGCAGAGCCCCAGAATACGTGCACGCTTATGGGAGGGTTATCTTGTTGGCGGGAAGAGAAGAAATCATTCAGCGTTTGATGGAAGCGGATCGGGAGTGGTGGAAGCAGACGCTGCTCTTGGTGATGCACGGCAGCGGCGTGTTGCTCGGAGCCGCGGTTATACTGCCCGGACTTGCCGGCGCGGCCCATGTTTTGGTGCTGGTGTTTGTGTTCGGCTCCCTAGGCCGCATGGCCGCTGTCACGGCTCATCCTTTTGTTCGGGCTTTGGCAGCGGCGTTTGGAGTGCTGTTTCTTTTTGGACGGACGCAGCTGCTGCCTGAAGTGACCATGTTCCCCGCTCTGGCTGCCTCTGCCGCCGCTGTGCTGGGCCTGATTCCCGGCGCCGACAGCCGGACTTCCAGCGCCAGCGCTTCCAAAAGCCGGGCCGCCCCCGTTGCACCCGGGCCTGCCCAGCGCCAGGGCAGGGTGCTGACAGCGGCCAAGTACGGCACAAGCATGGTGTTGTCCATGATGAATCCCCTGCAGCTGGGTCAGGTGTTTTACCAGTTGGCAGGCATGGGCGCGGCCTGGATACGGTACAGAGGCCGGTTTCCAACACCGATAGCCTATCGGCAGAGTGCGGACTTTATTCTTCCATTCCAAGGAACGTGGGTTGTGGCAGGCGGTGGTTTCACGGAGGACAAATCCCACAGCTGGGAGATCCTCAATCAGCGTTACGCCTACGATTTTGTTATGATTAACGACGAAGGTTGCAGCCACCGGGGCGAAGGCACCGCCTGTGACGATTACTTCTGTTATGGCGAACCGATTACGGCGCCGGCGGCTGGCACGGTCGCGGCCGTTCGCACCGATGTCCGGGATTCTCCGTATCCCGGTACGATGGCCGTGGATTTCTTGGCCAAGGACTTGCGCGGGAATTTCGTCATCATTCGCCACAGTGAAAGCGAATACTCTCTGCTGGCACATTTTGTGCCCCACAGTGTGGAAGTGAAGCCAGGCGATACGGTTGCGGCCGGGCAGCGTCTAGGCCGCTGCGGCTGTTCGGGGCATGCAACGGAGCCTCATCTTCACTTTCACGTCCAGGATACCCCCGATTTTTTCACGGGAGTGAGCCTCCCTATTCGTTTCTCGGAAGTGTTTGTCGATCAGCAGTTCCAACGGCAGGCAATATTGCAAGAGGGCCAGCGGGTCCAATCATCGGCACCGGATCTGGGTGTGCCTGAGGGGCCTCAAAAATAAAGGGGCATGGCCTACTTTCTTTATATTGCCATAACAACCTCGCTGTGGTATGTTTAGCTTAGATATGAGCATGCCAACGAAACGGCCGCCTAGAAGAAAGCGGCCGCAGGGGGAACCGGTGTGAAGAGAAAACTTTGGATTTTGCTGCTGGCTGCCGCTGTGGCACTGCTGGGAACACCGGGACTGGCCGGGGCCCAGTCGGTGATTGCCCACCGCGGCGCATCGGGCTATCTTCCGGAGCATACCTTGGCCGGCTTTGCCTTTGCCTATGCCCAGGGAGCCGACTTTTTGCTATTGGATCTTATGATGTCCAGCGACGGTTTTCTGATTGCGCTGCACGATCGGACCCTGGAAGCGACGACCGATGTGGCCGCCGTCTTTCCCGGCCGCCATCGTTCCGACGATCGGTACTATGCCGCTGACTTCAGCCTTCCCGAACTGAGACTCCTGACAGTGCATGAGCGCAGCCGTGCCGGTGCCGCGGTGTACCCAGGGAGATTCCCGCCGGATTACGGACTCTTTTCCATACCTACTGTAGAAGAGGTCATTCTTCTGGTCCAGGGCCTCAATCGAAGTACAGGCCGCGACGTTGGCCTGTATCTGGATCTGCAGTGGACCCAGTGGCACCGCGACCAGGGACTATACATGGAAGAAGCGCTCCTCGAACTGCTGCGCCTCTATGGTTACAAAGGCCCCCGGGCCAACCTTTATATCCAATCGGCGGAGTCGTCAAGCCTAGGTTTTATCCGTTACACCATGAACGCAGAGTTTTCCTTGATTCAAAGGATCTCCGAAGCCGAGGAACACGATTTTTATGCCACGCCCGAAGGGTTAGGGGAGATTGCCGAGTATGCCGATGGCATAGCGCCATCCAAATACCGGATTGAAGGCGGGTCCGATCATATCAGCGAAGGCATGCTGCTGGTTCAGGAAGCCCAGGCCCTTGGATTGCTGGTGTTTCCGTACACGCTGCGGGCGGACCGTCTGTCTCCTTATGCCAGCAGTTTCGACGACGAACTGCGGCGATTCTTCTTTCAATACGGTGTTGATGGCGTTATAACTGACTTTCCCGATCATGCTGTACTCCTGCTGCAGAGAACGGGTGCGCGCTAGCCGGGGGGTGCTCTGGCCGATCTCCCACAGCGCTGGGGAGGTCGTTTTTTGTTCTTGGGATCAGTCTTCTCCGGCACGGGGAAGGATTCTTTCAGGCCAGCAGGGAAATAGAGCGGGAGAACCACTGACTATGATGTGCTAGGAGAATCAAGGTATGGGCAATCCCGTCCGGACATGGCAGCGGCGCACCATCGCCCTGCTCTGGTTTACATACATTTCTTATTACTTCGGCCGCCTCAATCTTTCCATAGCCCTGCCGGCCATTCAGGACAGTTTCCAGTGGACGCCGGCGGATGTAGGTATAATAGGCGGCGTGTTTTTTTGGGTTTACGCCCTAGGCCAGTTGATCAACGGCACCTTAGGCGATCGAGTTCCTGCCAGACTCTTTGTTGCCCTGGGATTGCTCGGCAGTGCGCTGTTGAATGTTCTTTTCGGTTTTACGGTGTCGCTGGCGGCTATGATTTCCGTGTGGGGCCTGAACGGCCTGTTCCAGAGTACCGGCTGGGGCCCTATAGTGCGAACGGCATCGGTATGGACAGCACCGGGACAGCGCGGCCGAGTGTCGGCCGTTCTAGGCACGTCATTCGTGCTCGGGGGATTGGCTACATGGTATGTTTCCGGGCAGATTCTACGGATCACCGGCGATTGGCCATGGGTATTCTGGCTTCCGGGCATCTACTTGGTATTCGTTGCTATCCTATGGTATGCAGGCATACGCAGCCACCCCTCTGATGCGGGCGTGGCCATAGACGGGGGCATACAATCAGAGGGCGAGTCCAAGCCCGGACTTCGGGAGTTTTTGGCACAGACGGGGTCGTTTCTGGCCCAGAAGACCTTGGCACTCTTGGCCCTCACCACGGTCTTTCAGGGCATGGTGAAAGAAGGAATTAACATGTGGGTTCCCGTTCTTTTGGTCCATACCATGGACCTGCCCATTGCCGATGCGGCACTGCTGTCGTTGTTCGTTCCATTGATGGGTTTTGGTGGTGTCTTGGCTGCCAGCTGGTTTCTGCAGAGGCTTAAGGGCGACGAGAGGAGAACCGTGCTGTGGCTGTCGTTTTTCGGCAGTGCCGTGGCTTTGTCCACGGCCGTGTCCTTTTACGCGGAAAGCGCGCTTTTATTGGCGATATTCTTGGGACTGTGCGCGGCGCTTATTAACGGCATCAATATGCTGCTCCTTTCCGCGTTCCCCATGCGGTTCGGACGGTTGGGGAAGGCATCGACGCTGGCCGGATTCTTAGATTTTGCGTCCTACGTCGGCGCCGGTGTGATGGCGCTGGTGACCGGTGTTCTGGCTTCAGTGCTCGGTTGGCAGGCGGTGGTGATTGCATGGTCCGTTCTGTTTGCCCTGGGATGGGTCTCCATGTACTGCAATGGTAATATCGCCGCAGCACAGACCAAGCTGGGGCCAGAGACGCGAGAGGAGGCCCATTCTTGAAAGACTACCGTTTAAGTGCCATGGGAAAGGCTTGGTACAAAGGAAACCTGCACTGCCACACGACAGACTCCGACGGTGCCGAACCACCCCAGGCCATGATACAGCACTACCAGACAGCCGGATGGGACTTTCTGGTCGTTACCGATCACGAAGTGTTTTCCGACTACAGCAGCCGAGGCAGCCGGGAATTCTTAGTCCTGCCTGGAATAGAAGTGGGACGGGACGTGGCAGTCGGCTGTCATCACGTTGTGGGCGTGGCGCCGCCCGCTGCGGCCCAGTCCCATGGAAGCGTCTTTGAACCGCCCCACCAAAAGACGCCCGATCCGGGCCAAGGGCTTGTGGACAGCATGGCCGAACGGGGTTACCTGCCAATGTACTGCCATCCTGTCTGGTCGCGCCGGGAATTTCCGGATTTGGAGACCATGCAAGCATTCGGTCTATTGGAGATCTACAATCACGGCTGTCATTGGGAGAACGCCACTGGCATGGGCCTGCATATTTGGGACAATTATCTGCGTCGGGGGCGCCGGATCTGGGGAACAGCCGTTGATGATTGCCACAGCAGCGGCGGCGATTCTCTGGGAGCATGGGTGGTTGTCCGAAGTTCGGCGTTATCGCCGGAGGCCATACTCGCTTCGCTGGAGGCCGGCCACTTCTACGCATCGTCCGGCCCTGCGATCTATGAATGGGCGGCCGAAGAAGGGGAGATCGTCGTGCGATGTTCTCCGGTGCGATCCGTCGAGTTCATTGCCTACGAACAGCGGGGGCTCTCTGTCCATGCAGACCATCCTGGAGGATTGACGGAAGCCCGCTTTCGTCCGCAGGGCAGGGAAATCTTTGTCCGCGCGCAGTGCGTCGACTACAGGGGATTGACAGCGTGGACCAATCCCATATTCTTGAATGATTGCAAGCATGCATAAGGAGCGATAAACCATGCCACTGATCACATTACAGGAAGCACTGTCGCAGGCCGTGGGGGAACGCTATGCCGTCGGCAGTTTCAATGTCACCAATCACGACTTTGTGGAAGCTGTCATGGCTGCCGCGGAGGAACGGAATGTGCCGGTTATCATCAGCGTTGCTGAAGTGCATCTGCGTTACCTCAACCTAGAGCATTTCATTCCCTATGTGAAACAGCGAATTTCGCACTCCCCGGTACCGGCGGTACTGCACCTGGATCACGGAACAAAGAAGGAAACGCTGGTGCAGGCACTGCATTACGGCTTCTCTTCGCTGATGTTCGACGGCTCCATGCTTTCCCTAGAGGAAAACACCAGACAAACCCGGGAAATTGTCGAGATGGCTCATATGGCCGGCGTCAGCGTCGAAGCAGAACTGGGGCATGTGAGCGGCGGAGAAGGCAATTTCGAGGGCGGCAGCAGAGCGGATACATCTCTCTACACGGACCCCTCCCAAGCGGAGGCGTTTGTGCGGGATACCGGGGTGGACGCTTTGGCTGTGGCCATTGGCACGGTGCACGGACCCTATTTAGACGAGCCGGACTTAGACCTGGCCCGACTGGAGGCTATTCGCGAGCGAACCGCCGTACCATTGGTGCTGCACGGTGGTTCTGGATTGAGCGACCGAGATTTCCGGGAGGCCATCGCGCGCGGCATCAATAAGGTCAACTTCTACACCGACAGTGCACTGAAGGCCGTTGAAGCTGTACAGGAGCGGCTCAGGCAGAGCAGCGCGCTGACCTACCCCGACCTCGCGGGTGCAGCCCGTTCTGAGATTCGAGCCAATACCCTGCGGCA
>Ga0207421_10005448_pt1 | contig 14239 bp, 13 predicted proteins | sample SodLakKL_010_SED_4_FD_187542 | JGI IMG/M metagenome (GOLD analysis project Ga0207421, IMG submission 187542) | Alkaline sediment microbial communities from Lake Tanatar, Kulunda Steppe, Russia - 8KL_010_SED (SPAdes) (version 2) | ecosystem: Environmental > Aquatic > Non-marine Saline and...
ATGCGGGGGAGTTTTCTCTCCGGTAAAGTACGGTTTTAGAGGAGCCATACCTGCACCGACAAGTAGCAATGTGGGATCATCTTGGGGGACAAGGGGAAAGCTGGGTAAAACCAGGTGATCTCTGGACTTAAAATAATTTAAAAAAACTTCACGGATTTCGCTACTTTTCATGAACGGGCCTCCTCATTTTCATTAAAACAATTATATCTACAATTTTTTAGCATGTCAATTAAAAGGAAAGAAATGGGCTTGTTCAATATTTATTTCTTGCGCTGTTCCCTATAAATTTCCTTGAATAAAGGCATCAAGTGGCGAAAAACAACGCGAAAAATTGCCAGCATGGGGACGCTGAGAATGAGACCTAAAAAACCAAAAAATTTGCCGCCCACCAGAATCGCCAGGATTACAGTTAACGGATGAAATCCCAGGTTTTTCCCAAAAACCTGGGGGGCCAGCAACTGGCTTTCTACCTGCTGAACCAGGATGATCAGCAAAGCAACTTTCCAGGCCAAGGAAGAAGAGTGCAGCAGTGCAATGATAATTGCCGGGATTGACCCCAAAAAGGGGCCAAAATAGGGGATAAAATTGGTAAGGGCATTGATTAATCCCAAAAAGAGGGCATACTCTACTCCCAGAATTATTAGGCCCAGGTAAACCAGTGCTCCGACTATTCCACTGACCAGGACCATACCTCGCAGGTACAATCCTACTGTCTTGTTTATATCTCCCAAAGTTTCCCGGACCGTGGAACGATAATGTGCAGGAACAAGTCTTAAAATATTGCTTTTGAAGGTTTCGGCATCTTTTAAAAAATAAAAGGTAACTATAGGTACCAGGAAAAGGGCAAGAAACTGACTAAAAAGAGAGATGAAAAATTGCGATAACCGTTCCAGGAATAAAACCAGGTCTTTTTGAATTTCTTCTATCCCTTCATCAACAGCCTGGCGGATTCCCTGGGGCAGGTCAAAGCGTTCGTATTCACTTTCCATCCGTTCAAAGGCTTCCAGGAATATTTCGGTGTATTCGGGGAGCACTCCAATTAATTCCTGTAACTCGCCAATCAGAGTTGGTACCAGGTTGAGGCAAAACAAGACTGCCAGCGCCAGAAAAAAGATGTAAATAATTATAATTGCAACTGGACGAGCCAGTCCTTGCCTTTCCAGGTAATTGATTACAGGTGTTAATAGATAGGTTAAGAGGACAGAAAAAAGCAAAGGAGTTAAAATAACTCCCCAAATACCTCCCAAGTCTTATTCATTTCCTTTCGCTTTTAGATCAACAGAACTGGATTCCTCAGCAAATTGCTCTAAACTGGCATGTGTAAAATTTCTTAACCTTTGCAGGGAATAATTATGGAATAAGGGTGGAGATAATTTGCCTGTCCTAATTCAACTCAGTTAGTGGTCCCGGGAAATTATTTTATACAAAATATCGTTAATATCAGGTTCACTGGCACTGCCCTCTAAAACCAGTTGGCTTTCTTTTTCAAAATAGTTGGCCAGTTTTGCCGCCGTTTCCTGGCTGTCAATCTTAATTGGGTTACCCTCAGGGTCCATGTAGTACAATCTGGGCTCATCTTGATGGTAGTTAAATTCAATCAAGCATTTAGAACAGTAATACATTCCAGAGCCTGTTTTCCCCGTATCATGGCTCTGACAAACCGGGCAATACACTATACAGCAACTCCTTTTTCTGATTGTAGCATAAAAACTATGGCGAATAGTATTCCCGGTGGACAAAAAAAAATACCCGGCTTGGTAAAACAGCGCCAGGTCTATGGACTACCCTGAAAATAATAACTGTCGCATAAAATTCTTACTCATGACAACGCTGGCCGCGCATTTTTCATCCTTCTGATGGTGCCCCGTTTTGTGGGAGCATGGGGGCCTTATTTATGATTCTGCTAGTATCGGATAGCACTTGAGATGATGCCGCCGCCGATTACTTCATCTCCCTGGTAAAATACAGCCGACTGACCCGGTGTAACTGCTTTCTGGGGATTCTCAAATATAACCCTGGCCATCTTTCCTTCCGGAGGGTATAGGGTTGCCTTGATAGGTGTTGAGCGATAGCGGATTTTCGTTTCCACCTGTTTTTCATCCGAGGGGGCAAAGCCGGAAATAAAATTAAGATCTTCCACCCATAAACCACCGCTGTAAGTTTCTTCTTCCGTTCCCACAATGACACGGTTGTTTTCAGGATCCAAGGCCACAACATACAGGGGTTGGGGTGAAGAGATGCCCAGGCCTTTTCTCTGGCCAATGGTATAAAAAGGGATCCCTTGATGTTGCCCCAGCTTTTCTCCATCAGTTGAGCGGATCTCGCCTTCCTGGATCCACTCACCGCACACCCGCTGTAAAAATCCCCTATAATCATTATCCGGGAGGAAACAGATTTCTTGACTCTCATTTTTTTCAGCTACGTTCAAACCCCTGTTGGCAGCAATATCCCGGACCTCTTGTTTTGTTACTTCTCCCAAAGGAAGCAGTATCCGGCAGAGTTGTTCCTGCTTCAGGGTATAAAGAGCATAACTTTGGTCTTTTGTGTCATCAAGCCCGCGGAAAAGTCTATATCGTTGTTCCTCATTATCGTAAACAACCCGGGCATAATGGCCCGTGGCTAAAAAGTCAAAGTCCATGGTCAGAGCTTTCTCCAACAGCTGGGAAAACTTCAGGTTCCGGTTGCAGGCTATGCAGGGATTGGGCGTACGTCCGCGCAAATACTCCCGGGTAAAGTAGCAGACCACCTGTTCATAGAACGCATTTTTCAAATTAAAAACATAGTGTGGTATCCCTATTTCTCCAGCAACGGCCTTGGCGTCGTTTACAGCCTCCAGGGAACAACAGCCCTGCACGCCTGCATCCGCCTGCTCCTGGGAAATAGAGTCGATCCAATAGCGCATTGTTACTCCCTCCAGGATGTACCCCTCTTCCTTTAACAGGAGGGCCGCCACGGAACTATCCACACCGCCACTCATGGCCATCAAGACCCTGGAACCTGGTGGGTTATTGTGCAAATCTGTCAGGCGATCCATAGGTACACTTTCCTTCCGTTATTGGTCTTTAGGGGAGTCCACCCGGACATTCCCTTTACAAACCGAGGCAACCTGGTCAAGTAAATCATCCTTCCACCGTTGGGGTATCAGAATCTCCAGGGTAACTTCCTGTCCGTAGATAAAATCAACCACTTTTCCCTGCAAAGACTCCACTTGCTGAACAGCCGCCCCCAGGTAATCATAGGGTATACGCAAAATGATTCTTGCCTGTAGTTCCCGCTGGCAGATAGAGGCTCCCTGAATACCGGACTCGGCACAAGCCCGGTAAGCCCGGACAAGACCACCGATTCCCAGCTTAACACCACCAAAATACCGGGTTCCCACCAACATCAGGTTGGTCAGATCATATTTTTCCAGCACACCTAACATGGGAGAACCTGCCGTACCCGCAGGTTCTCCTGCATCGTCACTGCGAGCGAGAATACTGTCGCCCACTCCCAGCCGAAAAGCAAAGGCATGGTGGGTAGCTCCTGGAAGCTCTTCCTTCACCTGCTCCAGGAACCGGCGGGCCTCACCTTCAGTAACACAGGGGGTCACGGAAGCATAAAAGCGACATGAACCTACGGCGCTTTTTACTCGTATGGGCTGTTCAATGGTTTTATAAGCAGACAACATGTTTATCCTTTCTTGTGCTTCAAAGCTCTCCAATGCTGTAGTCGTTTTTTTATCTCTTTTTCCTGACCTTCTTCTGAAGGCTGATAAAATAATTTTTCCTCCATCTCCTGGGGCAGATAAGATTGCGGAACATAATGACCAGGATAATCATGGGGATAAAGATATCCTTTGCCGTGGCCCAATTGTTTTGCTCCTTTGTAGCTGGCATCCCGCAGGTGGGCCGGCACCCTTTGTTCTTGGCTGTGCCTAACCTCTGACTGGGCTTGATTAATGGCCAGGTATGCTTTATTGCTCTTGGGTGCACTGGCCAGGTACGTAGCTGCCTGAGCCAATGCAATTCGCCCTTCAGGAAGCCCAATCTGGTGAACCGCCTGTGCCGCAGCGACTGCCAGGGGTAGTGCTGCGGGATCGGCATTTCCAATATCTTCGCTGGCACTGATTACCAAACGTCGGGCAATAAACAGCGGATCTTCACCCGCTTCCAGCATCCTCGCCAACCAATAGACGGCAGCATCAGGATCTGAGCCCCGGATAGACTTGATAAAAGCAGAAATGATATCGTAATGGTAATCCCCTTCCTGATCATACCGCAAATTTTTTTTGTACAGCACATTTTGAACTTGTTCACCGGTTAGCTGTTCATCCGGGAACTCCCGGTTTTGATTAAGCGAGTTCAGTACTGCCAATTCCAGAACATTCAGAGCAATACGGGCATCCCCTCCGGAAATAGCGGCTAAATAATCCAGGCCACCTAAAGAGATGGACACCTGGTAAGTGCCCAACCCTTTTTCTTGATCTTCCAGGGCTCTATGAACGATGGTTTTTACATCAGTTGAAGAAAGGCTTTCAAAAGTAAATAAATGGCAACGAGAGAGCAGGGGAGATATGACAGAGAAAAAAGGATTCTCGGTAGTGGCACCGATAAAGTAAACCAACCCTTCTTCTACAGCCGGGAGCAAAACATCCTGCTGCGCTTTGTTAAAGCGGTGGATTTCGTCAATAAACAGGATCGTTCTCTGCCCTACGGAAACCCGGGTGGTTTTTGCTTCATCCAGTACCCCCCGGACATCTTTTACCGTTGCTGCAACAGCATTTAACCGGACAAAACGAGCTTTTGTCCGGGAAGCAATAATCCGGGCCAGCGCTGTTTTTCCTGTTCCTGGTGGACCATAAAAAACCATGGAGGCCAATGCATCTTCCTCTACCATTTTTCGAAGCGGCTTGCCCTGCCCCACCAGGTGTTCCTGACCCACAAACTCATCCAGGGAAAGAGGTGTCATCCGCCTGGCCAGGGGGCCTTCTTTCTTTACATTTTCCTCCCAGCTGTAGCTCAGCAAATCCAGACAAAACCCTCCTTGAACTGGCGTAGAAATGGAATCCCTGCTTCCTGTTATCCAGCTTCCTCAATGCTGTGAGCATTGTTTCATACCTGGGCCGGATTGGCTTAAACAGCCTGCAGGTAGAGAGCTTTTTCCAGCCTCATTTTTTGTAAAGCGCAACTCAAAGCATGATTTTTTTCCAGATGGCCCACCTGGGTCAGGTTGGCTGCAGCACAACCATAGCCGCACAGGTAACGGGCCCAGCATACGTTACACTCCTGGTGGATCCTGGGAGCATCATAAAGTTCCTGCAGGCGGGGATTATTCTTTAGTTGTTCCACGTCCAGGATATTTCCTGCCAGGTAATCCTCGTTGCCTGCAAACTGATGGCAGGGATACAAACGGCCATCAGGTGCTACAGCCAGGTATTCTGTACCGGCTCCACATCCGCTGATCCGTTTATACAGGCAAGGTCCCTGTTCCAAATCGACATGAAAGTGATAAAAAAGAAAGGGCGTCCCTTCCCGCTTCTGCTCCAGGTAAATATCAGTCAGGCGGTCATACTCCGCTTCGAGGAAAGGAAGATCCTCTTCCGTTAATGCAAAATCGTCGCCAGTACCGATTACCGGTTCCAGGGAAAGGGAGTCAAACCCCAGACCAATTAGATGTTCTGCGTCAAGGCTGAAATCAAGGTTGTTTTTTGTATAGGTTCCCCGGATATAATAGTCACGATAATTCCGCTGCTCCAAAAGTCTGTTAATGTTTTGTAGGGTTTCCTGGTAGGATCCTTTTCCGCTGTGGGTCTTCCGCATGGAATCATGGACCTGGGGCCTTCCATCCAGGCTTAATACGACGCTGATGTTCTCCCGGTTTAAAAAGTCGATAATCTCATCATTAAGCAAAGAAGCATTGGTTGTCAAAGTAAAGGCAAGCTCTACCCCCACCTTGCCAGCTTTTTCCCTGGCATACTGGACAATGCCCTTTACTACCGGAAAGTTCAGCAGAGGCTCTCCGCCGAAAAAGTCAATTTCCCTGAAACGGCCGCTTCCCTGTGCAAGAAGAAAATCCACAGCCTTGCGCCCTACTTCCCAGGGCATGTTTAAGACAGACTGGTCCTGTCCATCCCGGGCAAAACAGTAGCGGCAGGACAGGTTGCAGTCCTGGGAAACAAGCAGGCAGAGGGCTTTAACTGCTTGTGGCCCGGAAGCAGTTGGACCCCGGACGGCCGGTGGAGTAAAAATCACCTGTTCCCGCTGCAATCGACCAATTTCCTGGAATACGCTGAGCAGCTCTTGTTGATCAAACCGGTCTTTCAGGCGCAGGACAACTTCATCACGACTAAATCCCTGAACCAAGAGTCTCATGACTTCACCAGCCAGCTGATCCACCTGGAGCAGTGAGCCGCTATTGACATCATAAGCAAACTCCAGGCCTTTACATTGAAAAATATGCAGATCTTTGTTCCTGCGATCCCCTGAATCCATAACTTAAAAAAAAGCAGCCCTTGTGGACTACTTTATTTTCCCTCCTCCTGCCGGCAGACCTGGTTGCCCACCGTGCAAGATGTCTTGCAGGCTGACTGGCAAGAAGTCTGGCATTCACGGCAGTTGCGGTCGTCGATCTCATGCAGGTTTCCTTTTTTAACCACTTTTATGTGTTCCATTACTTCAACCTCCCGCAGTAGTCTGGTCGGGTCTTAGTGTAATAACCCGGCTGTACGTCTTCATTCTATACTTATCCCCGGGCTGCGTCAAGAGGAAAAGCCTGATCCAGGCCCCTGCGAAATGAAGAGACTTTTTCCAGAATAACCTTCGGCAGCAAACCAGGTTTTTCCAGGTTCTTTTCCACTTCCTTGACCAGGGCGCTGCCCACAATGACCCCATCGACCAGCCGGGAGGCTTCAACCGCCTGGTCTGGCGTAGAAATCCCAAAGCCGGCCAAAAGAGGCGTTTTGGTATGACGGCGGCCTGTTGCGGCAGTTTCGGGCAAGGTGTGGGAAAGCAAGCCCCGTTCCCCGGTGACACCGGAAATGGTAACGCAGTAGACAAACCCACGGGTGTCCTTTAAAATTTTTCCTGCCCTTTCCTCCCGGGTCATGGGCGTCAAAAAATCGATTAAGAGCACACCACTTGTTTCTGCCAGCGGCTTAAAGCAGCCCTTTTCTTCATAAGGCAGGTCGGGAATAACCAGTCCGTCGACCCCCGACTTTCCAGCCCGCTGGAAAAACAGTTCCGGGCCGTACTGGTAAATGGGATTCCAGTAGGTTAACAGTACAATTGGATTATTGTAGTCTGCCCGAAGGCGACTGGTTAAAGAAAAAATATCTTCAACGCTTGTCTTATGTTGCAAGGCCCGGGCAGCGGCATCCTGGATTACCGGCCCATCGGCCAGGGGGTCACTGAAAGGAACCCCAATTTCCAGTATATCCGCTTTTCCATCCAGGGCAGCCCTGAACATTTTTTCTGAATGAACAAGATTCGGGTCACCACCCATGAGAAAGACAGCCAGGGCTTTTTGCCCACTCTTTTGCAACCTCGATAACGTATACTCCAGCCGGTTTCTTTTTGTGCTTCTATGCACTTCCTGCTGCTTTTGGCTCTTCTGCATCTTCACAAACCTCCATGATTTAATAAAACTGAAAGATCTTTGTCTCCTCGCCCCGATAGATTGAGGACCACAATATCATCTTGCCTGTCATCTTCTTGCAGTTGCCGGGCCAAAGGCTCAAGGTATGCCAGAGCATGGGCACTTTCCAGGGCCGGCAAAATCCCTTCTTTGCGGGCTAAAAGGTGAAAAGCTTGGAGGGCTTCTTCATCAGTAGCCGATACATACCGGGCTCTGCTGGATGTTTGAAAAAAGCTGTGTTCCGGCCCAACTCCCGGGTAGTCCAGCCCGGCAGAGATGGAATGAACCGGGGCAACCTGCCCCTGCTCGTCCTGGAGCAGGTAACTTAATGCACCATGCAGCACTCCCGGAGAGCCTTTTTGAAGGGAGGCGGCGTGTTGATCCCCCTCCAGGCCTTTGCCCCCGGCTTCAACCCCGATAAACTGCACACTATTATCGTCGAAAAAAGGCGCGAATATACCCATGGCATTGCTCCCGCCACCAATGCAGGCCACCAGGTAACCTGGAAGGTCCTGCTCCTGTTCCATAATCTGCTCTTTTACTTCCAGGCCGATAACCGACTGAAAATCCCGGACCATTTGGGGATAGGGATGAGGACCCACCACGGAACCAATGACATAGTGGGTTTTCTCCAGCACGGTGATCCATTCCCGCAAAGCTTCGTTGGTGGCATCTTTCAACGTTTTGCTGCCTGACGTTACCGGCTTTACCTCAGCCTGCAGCAGTTTCATCCGGAACACATTGGGTTCCTGGCGGGCCATATCTTCCTCGCCCATAAAAACGGTGCACTCCAAGCCCAAAAGCGCTGCAGCTGTTGCCACAGCCACCCCATGCTGACCGGCACCCGTTTCAGCAATCAGCCGTTTTTTGCCCATATACCTGGCCAACAGGGCCTGACCCAGGGCGTTATTGATCTTATGGGCACCCGTGTGGTTCAGATCTTCCCTTTTTAAATACAGGCGGGACAAACCCAGGTGTTCACCCAAGTTGCTGGCGCGGTAGAGGGGAGTTGGCCGACCTACATAGCTGCTCAAATACTGTTGAAACTCTTTTTGTGAGTCTATAGAGTTCCGAAAATGCGCATAGCCTTCCGTCAGCTCATCCAAAGCCGGTATCAGGGTTTCCGGGACATACCTTCCCCCAAAAGCTCCATAGTAGCCATTTTTGTCGGGAAAATCCGACACTGATGAGTCTGCTTGATTATGTTTATTTTCCAGCCCAGTTCTATTTTCTCTTTCTAAAAGATGATTGTGGCTCTTATTGAACATTACTTTTCACCTCCACAAGATACGTGTCCCAGGATCTGTTCGTAATTCCAGTTGTGAACCTGCTGCATAAAGGCCTTGATTTTCTCCGGGTCTTTTTTCCCCTGGCTTTCTACGCCGCTGCTAAGATCCAGGCCAAATGGATTGACCTTTTCCAGTGCAGTTGACACATTGTCCTGATTCAAACCTCCAGCCAGAACCAAAGGTAGCTTCAGGCTGCCCTCTGCCTGGAAAGAAGCAGCAATAGCCCAGTTAAAGGTTTTACCGCCCCCACCCTTGATATCCGGGTAACAGGTGTCCAGCAGCAGTGCATCAACAGGATACATAGAAATTGTCCTGGTTTCCCGCTCGGCATTCCAGTCAGAGGTAACAGAAAAGGTTTTAATTATTTTATACCCGGGAAACCGGCTGCAGTAGTTCGGTGTTTCTTCCCCATGAAATTGTAACGTATCCAGTCCGCAAAAGGTCCCAATTTCATTGACCAGCTCAATATCTTCGTTGACAAAAACGCCTACTTTACTGATCCACGGCGGCAACTTCCTGATGACCTGCTGGGCCTGGACGGGGGAAACCTTACGGGGACTTTCAGCAAAAACAAACCCCAATGCATGGACCCCTGCTGCTACAGCTGACTTTCCTTCCTCCAGGCATTGAATACCGCATATCTTAACACGCACAAGGAACATTTTTACCCCTCAACTCCATGATTTTTTCTGCCGGAGATGCGCTTTTCATCAACGTGCGCCCTACCAGCACCGCATCAATTCCCGCTTTTTCCTTCAGTTTTACTACCTGGTCCCACCCTGTAATACCGCTTTCAGAAACCAGCAGGCGGTTTCGGGGGACAAAAGGGCCCCAACGGGCTGTCCGTTCCAAATCCACTTCCAGTGTCTGCAGGTTTCTGTTGTTGATACCGATAATTTCTGCACCTGCCTGGACAGCTTTTTCTATCTCTGCTTCCCTCCCCGCTTCCACCAGGGCGGTCATACCCAGTTCGCCGGCCAGGGCAATCATCCTTTCCAGCTCTATTGATGCCAGCAAGGAGGAAATCAACAAGACAGCATCGGCACCATTGGCTCTGGCTTCATAAATATGGTATTCATCGATCAGGAAGTCCTTACGCAGCACAGGAATGTTAATATTATTCTTTGTTTCCACCAGATCTTCCAAGCTGCCAGCAAAATATTTATGGTCCGTCAAAACGGAAACGGCAGCGGCCCCCGCCCTCTCATACTCCCTGGCAACAGCAGCCACTTTACAGGAGACAGGCCTGGAAACACCCAGCTCCGGGCAATTTGTGCTCCGGGTCGGTGCTGCCTTCTTTATTTCCGCGATCACGCCAACTTGGCTGCCCTGTGCCTGCAATGCTCGCTTCAAGTCCCGGGGCTGTGGTTGTTTCTGGATTTCCTGGAGCAGCATTTGCACTGGCTTTTTTCGCTTCTGTTCCCTCAGCTCTTCCCACTTATGGGCCACGATCTGCTTAAGCATAAGCTATACCTCCTTTCTGACCTGAAGCCATGGCTTTGTGCTGGTCAGAGTATGCCTGCAATGACCGCAACTTTTCCAGGGCCAAACCGGAATCAATGGCTTTTCTTGCCAGTTCCAACCCTTCTTTCAAATCTTCCGCCCTGCCGGCCACATATAAAGCTGCAGCGCTGTTGATTAAGACCACATCCCGGTGGGGGCCTTTCATCCCGTTTAAGACCTGAAGGCAAATCCGGGCCGATTCCCCGGCATCCCGGCTTTTTATCTCCTGGAGAGGATAACGTTTTAAGCCGTACTCTTCGAGATTTAACAGGTACGTATTGATTCCGCCAGGTTTTACCTCCATGACTCTCGTCCTGCCACTAATCGTGATTTCATCCAGGCCGTCTTCCCCGCAAACCAGCAGGGCATGTTCCGCCCCCTGTGCGATCAAAACCTGAGCCATCTTTTCTGCCAGTTCATGATCATAAACTCCAATAACCTGCCTTTTTACTCCAGCCGGGTTATTTAAAGGACCCAACAGATTGAAGATTGTCCTCAAGCCCAGGGCTTTACGGGCAGGAACCACATTGGCCATAGCCGGGTGCATTAAGGGGGCAAACAGAAAAGCCAGCCCCGTTTTTTCCAGGCAATCGGCCGCGCTCTCAGGGTTCAATTCAATTTCGATCCCCAGGGCTTCAAAAAGATCAGCACTTCCAGACCGGCTGGAAACTGCCCTGTTACCATGCTTTGCCACTTTTACACCGGCTCCGGCCGTCACGAAAGCAGTGACCGTAGAAATATTGAAACTCCCGCTGGAATCTCCCCCTGTGCCACAGGTATCAACGACGGGAATCTCCCCAACCGTGACTTTCCGGCTAAACTGCCCTATGGCACGGCAGCTCCCCAACAGTTCTTCTGCAGATTCCCCCTTGCAGCGCAGAGCCACCAGATAGGCTGCTACTTGCGATTCTTTCATCTTTCCCTCCATTATTTCGCACATAACCTGATAAGATTCTTTTATTGTCAGATTCTGACCTTTAATGATTTGTTCCAATGTGTCTTTGATCATTATCTGCCCCGGCGCACTGGCCGGGCTTCACCTCCGTAAAGTTTTTCTTTTCGCTCTTTTTTACCTGCTGGTTTGTCGCCAACCTTCGGCAGACCTTTACAACGCAACGTTTCGGCTCTTTCAGCTTTTAATCAAGTCCGCACTCATTGCTTTCTGCCCAGCAACTGCAGCCGAATAACCAGCAACCTGCTCAGAGGCAAACATCCGGCAATAGTTCAACAAGATTTGGCTCCCCGCTGGTGTAAAAAAAGACTCGGGGTGAAACTGCAGGCCAATTACGTCCTTGTATCGTCTGTGACGAGCTCCCATAATTTCCCCCTGGTCCGTCTCGGCAATAATTTCCAGCTCCTCAGGCAGGGACTCCCTTTCCACCAGCAGGGAATGATAACGCATTACTTCAAAGGGAGACTGTACTGACTGGAAAATCGGTTCATTGTTATGATGATAGACTAAAGAAAGTTTACCATGCATCATGCGGGAAGCCCGGACTACCTTCCCGCCGAAGAGAGCACAAACAGCCTGGTGGCCCAGGCATATTCCCAGCACAGGCACCCGCCCTTTAAAGCGATCAATGACAGCAAGGCTTAGCCCTCCAGAATATGGTTCTCCCGGTCCGGGCGAGATGACAATGCTTTTTATTGCCATCGCTTCCAACTGTTCTAAAGAAAATTTATCATTCCGCAGCACCTTGATCTCCAGGCCCATGGCGCCCAAGGCCTGGGCCAGGTTATAAGTAAACGAATCATAGTTATCAATGATTAAAATCATGTTCTCTCTCCTCTGCTATTCGGATGGCTCGTAATGAGCCGGCCATTTTGTGTTCCGTTTCCTCGTATTCTTTTAAAGGGTCGGAGTCGGCTACGATGCCGGAACCGGCCTGTATAGAAGCATACCCTCCAGAAGTGACCAATGTCCGAATGGTAATGCACGTATCCATCTTTCCATTGAAGGATACGTACCCCACAGCCCCGGAATACGGCCCACGCGGGACTGGTTCCAACTCATTAACTATTTCCATAGCCCGGACCTTGGGGGCGCCGGAAACAGTCCCGGCAGGAAAAGTGGCTTTGAGGGCATCACCATAGCCATGCTTTGCCAGGATCGAACCCCGGACTTCCGATACCAGGTGCATAACATGGGAAAAATATTCTACTTCTAAAAGTTTGGTGACTTCCACGCTTCCATAGGCGCTGACTTTCCCCAGGTCATTTCTGCCCAGGTCCACCAGCATCATATGTTCCGCCCGCTCTTTTTCATCCTGACTTAACTCACTGGCCAGGTGCAGATCGTTTTCCTCATTGGAACCCCGCGGCCGGGTTCCGGCGATGGGCTTGGTGTAGACCAGGCCATTTTCCACTTTAACCAGCATTTCCGGTGAAGCGCCGATCACCTGGAAACCATCCAGATCCAGGAAAAACTGGTACGGAGAAGGGTTCAAGCTGCGCAAAGCCCGGTAAAGCGAAAAAGGCTGGCAGGTGATTTCTTCAATTATCCGACGGGACAAAACAACCTGAAAGATTTCTCCCGCGTTGATATATTCTTTAGCTTTTACCACTGCCTTCATGAATTCTTCCCGGGGAAATGCGCTATCCCCGGTAAAATATGCGCCCGGACTCTCCAGGGCAGGGCGTCCTTCATTAGCAGAAGCAACGGATGAGTTTCCAGGCTCATAAATCCCAGTTGTCGAAAGTGTTTTCAATTCTTTTTCCAGGTTTGCTGACGCTTCCTGGTACATTTGATCAATCTCTTCCTGTCCTGTTTCCGTGATTCGCAGCAAAACAACCGCTGTCAGCAGATGTTTTCTGTGGTCGTAAATGAATACTTTCCCGGGAAAGACGAAATAACAGGAAGGAAGACCCGAATCACGATGAAGGCCCGGTACATCTTCCCAGATCCCGGCCAGCTCATAGCTAACATAACCCACTGCACCGCCCCAAAAAGTTTCTAATTCTGGAGGGAAATAGATCTTTTCCTTCTCTATTATCTCCTGGAGAACATTGATGGGATCTTTTTGCTGACGCCATCGATTTCCACCGGTATACGAGACAATGGTTTCCGAACCTTCTGTAACCAGGGCAACAAAGGGATCGCATCCAATGAATGAATAACGTGCCTGTTCCCCCAGGTCACCGCTTTCCAGCAAAAAACTGTTCTTCTTTTGTCCCGCTGTTTTCAAATAGATTGAAACGGGAGTTTCCAGGTCAGCGGGAACTGTTTTGAAAATGGGGATAATGGAATAACGTTCAGCTAACCCTGCAAATACTTCCTGACCAGGCTGAATCATGTTTACACCTCTTTCCGGTGGAAATATAATAAAAAAATGCCTTCCGTCTAAGGACGAAAGGCATTCCGCGTTGCCACCTTAATTAAATTGCAGGGATCAATCATGCCCTGGCAATTTCTCTCTTCCCAGGTACGGGATAAGCTTGCAGTACAGCACCTTATCCGATACCCTGTCTTTTTTAACGGTAAGACGATCCGTAGGAGTCTACTTGCAATCAACCCCTGGTTAATCGCGTTCGATCCTTTCCTTCGGGGCCCATTCAGAAAAGTTTCTTTTACCGGGTTTCCACCAGCGCCGGCTCTCTGTAAAAATTCCCTTTACCTACTCTTCCCCATCACAGGATTTTTCTTATTGAATTAAACGCATGTTAACACACCTTTTCAGGTATGTCAACCTGTTTTTTTACTATAAATAGTATTAAGCCTTGCTAAACTAACCGGAAGCAGAATAAAAAGTGCCGGCGTACCGGTTACTGGAGGGAAAAACATGACTTTTTGGCAAACTTTTTTGTCCACTTTTACCCTGGTTTTCCTGGCCGAA
>Ga0207421_10005450_pt1 | contig 14236 bp, 11 predicted proteins | sample SodLakKL_010_SED_4_FD_187542 | JGI IMG/M metagenome (GOLD analysis project Ga0207421, IMG submission 187542) | Alkaline sediment microbial communities from Lake Tanatar, Kulunda Steppe, Russia - 8KL_010_SED (SPAdes) (version 2) | ecosystem: Environmental > Aquatic > Non-marine Saline and...
CTTGTTCCAAAAAGATGATCGTTCGCAAGGGACGGATGATGTTGTTGTTGAGGCGGTGCTTTCCGGAAAAGGGGGTGCCCGCGATGAGGATTTCTCCCTCTTCTTCATAGATCAAGGGCTTGTCGTCGTTGATGATCTTTGTTTCTTTGAAGGTCTCCTCCCAGAGCTTCCTGTGTGTCGATTTTCCCGTGCGCGAAGGCGCGGCGAAAACGACACCCTCGCCTTCGTGGCTTATCGCGGAGCCGTGGAGCGAAAGCCTCCCTCTTGAAAGGGCGATCTTCAGAAACATCATCCCGGTGACGATGTATTCTTCCTCGGCGAGGTCGCGGGAAGTGTCTTTGCGAAAACGGATGGTGAAATCCTTGAGATCGGCGGTGTTGTCGATCCGCATGCGGATCTCATCGTTTTGATCGAAGACACAGAGGACTTCTTGTTCTTTTTCCTTGTAGAAGACACGGTTCCGGAAACGGTAGTCTTTGGGGATGTCCGGTTCATGGAGTTCGTCTTCGACGAGCACGCGGATGGTGTGTTCGCTTTTTTGCGCATCAGGGACAATGTATTTTTCGAGGTTGTCCTTGTAGTAGTCTTCATGATGGTAAGAGAGCGCAACATTGATACCGGCGACACGGAGTTTTTCCATCATAAAACCTTCTTCCTTTGGCGGGCGAAATCCAAAAGATAATCATGACAGTTGAAAGCGTCCCCTTCCAACTTCCTCCTCGCGAAACACGTGATGCAGGCCGATTTCATCTCGCAACGTGTGCAGATGTCGGCTTGTTCGATTGCTTTCAGTTCCTCGGAAAGGGCGAGGAAGGTCTCTTTAAGCTTTCCCGGTGTGATCTCTCTTCCGGGATCCATGGCCATGGCACATGGCTGCATGCGGCCTTTGTGGCTTATGAAGTAGGCGCTTTTCAAGGCGGCGCAGGTAGAGGCGCTCCCGCTCCATTCATACGTCTCGTCTTCGGCATGGGTGAAGGCCTCGCGCAGACGTCTCTCATAACGGGCGAGTTTTTCCGGGGGGAGTCTCTCCTCGGGGAGGGCGGTCTCTCCGCGCTTGGGCCCGACATAGAGGAAATAGGTCACGGGAAGCTCGAAGGAGCGGAGGAGGTCGATCATCTCGTCGAGTTCATCATAGATCGCCTGCAGGGGGATGGTCCTAAGGACCACGTTCAAGCCCGCTTCCTTCAAGGCATGGATGCCCGCTTTCGCTTTGTCGAAGGCTTTTTCGTCCTTCGTGATGAGGCCGTAGGTCTTTCGGCTCGCGCCATAGAGGGTGACGGCCACATATTCGGGCGGGCGTTTCTTCAGGGTTTGGATGACGTCTTCTGTGATCAAGGTGGCGTTTGTGAAGAGGGTGATGCGGACACCTTGGTCGTGGAGGTGTTCATAGAGTTCTTGGAAGTCGGGTCTTGTGAAAATCTCGCCGCCCGTCAAGGTCGCAAAGAGGAGTCCTTCCTCTACGGCTTCGTTGAAGATCTCAATCCATTCTTTTGTCGTGAGGTCTTTATTTTTGGAGATATGTCGTACAAAACACATGGCGCAAGCGAGGTTGCAGCCGGAAGTGAGCTCGAATTCTCCGAGCACGGGGATGCTTTTTTGTGCGGCTTTTTGGATGATCCGCGAACGTGTTTGTCGGTATGTGGTCATGGTTTTGTTCCCCTTTTTGGTGTTACGCCCCCCATTATAACATGAAGAGAGCAGCTCATTTTCAAAAAAGAGCAAACTTACAGAATGGCCGCCTTTGTGATAGAATGGGTGTGAACGAGAACTGAAGGAGTGCGCCGTGGAGAAGAAAAGGACGAAACGCTGGCTTCTGAGGACTCATGCCTACTTGAAATGGCCGCTTGTCGTGATGACTGCCGCAAGCGTCCTTTTGAGTGCGACGGCGGTCCTTTTCGCCTATTTCACGAAATTCTTGTTGGATGAGGCTGAAGGTCTCATCCAAGACACCGCCGCCGCATGGCAGCCTTTCATCATAGGTTCCGTGGCGGTCGTGGCGATCATCTTTTTCCAGATCGTCTTGAACGCTTTGAATTCCTACCTCATGGCCTTTTACAAAGCGAAAGCCGACCGCCGCCTGAAGCAGACGACCTATGAGAACCTTCTGAAAAAGAAGAACCCCCTCTTGGAAAAATACCATTCGGGCGAACTCATGAACCATCTCACAAGCGACATCCAAAAGGTGAGCGAGGGTGTCGTGGAGATTTTGCCGCGTTTTGTGTTCTTGATCCTCCGGTTCGTCTTCGCTTTCTCCCTGCTCGTTTTCCTCGATTGGCTCTTTGCCGTGATCATGCTGGCGGCGGGGCTTGTCATCTTTTTCGCCGGCCTCATCCTGCGCTCTGAGATCAAGCGCCGCCATCACAAGATGCAGGATGCCGAGGCGGGTCTTCGTTCCTACATGCAAGAAGGCCTCGAGAACATTCCCGTCATCAAATCCTTCGAAGCGGAAAAGCACACACTGGGCCACTTGGAGGAAAGACAGGCCGACTATTTCCTCGCGAGGATAAGAAGGACCCGTTTGAATGTCTTCGCCGGAAGCGCGCTTTCGGCCTTTTTCGCCTTCGGGTATGTCTTCGCGCTCGTCTTCGGGGCCTATCGCGTCATCACCGGCATCATCACCTTCGGTAGTCTCGTGGCGATCTTGCAGCTTGTCAACCAGATCCAGATGCCTTTCAGCGGCCTTTCCACACTTTTCCCGCGGTTTTATGCCACCTTGGCTTCGGCTGATCGGCTCATCAATCTGATGGAGCTTCCCGAAGAACAGGTTCCCAAAGAGAAGCCGGAAGGAAGGTTCGAAAAGCTCGCTTTCCAAGACATCACTTTCGCCTATGATAAGACGCCTGTCCTGAAAGACTTCTCTCTGGAGGCTGAACGAGGCGAGTTCGTCCATCTCCGAGGGCCTTCGGGCATCGGCAAGACGACCATCTTCAAACTTCTGCTCGGGCTTGTCGAGCCAACGGAAGGAAGAATCATCCTTCAAACCGAAAAAAACGAGCTCTCCGTCTCTTCCGCCACAAGAGGATATTTCACCTATGTGCCGCAAAGCCACATGATCCTTTCCGGCACCATCCGCGACAATCTGCTCTACAACCGGACGGAAAAATCCGACAAGGACATAGAAGAGGCAGCACGTATCGCTTGTATCAAGGATACCATCCAGAGAATGCCCAATGGGCTCGACACCATCCTCGGCGAGAGGGGGGCGGGACTCTCCGAAGGGGAGATCCAGCGTCTCGCCATCGCGCGGGCCCTTTTGAAGGGCGCCGACGTCCTGCTTTTCGACGAGATCACCTCCGCTTTGGATGAAAAGACCGAGAAAAAGGTCCTGCAAAACATCAGGGACCTCACCGAAAAGACCTGTCTCGTCATCTCCCACAGGCCTTTGGAAGCGGGTCTCATCGACAAGAGCATCTATCTCGAAAGGGGAAATGGTCATGCGGATCATTGACACCCACACCCACATCCTTCCCGGCGTGGATGACGGCCTCCAGACTGAAGAAGAGGCTTTGGAGGCACTTCGCGAAATGTCCGAGAGCGGCGTCACGGACTGCTTTTTGACACCCCATGTCGCCAAGAAGCGAGGATTTGACCATGACAAGGCCTTCCTGGAAGCGCGTTTCCGCGCTTTTAAGAAAAGCGCGGAAGAAGCGGGGATTCCCGTGAGGCTCCATCTCGGCAGCGAAGTCGACAAGTGCGAGGATTTCTATGAAACCGTGGTGAACGCCCCCTCCTTGAACAAGACCGACTATGTCCTTCTCGATTTCGGCATGGAAGAAGCCGATATTGAAGAGCTCGTCTATACTTTCCGCGTGAAAGGGAAAAAAGTCGTCGTGGCGCATCCGGAACGTTTCTCCTACATGGATGTGCATGATTGGGAGAAGGTGCGCAAGGAAGGCGGGATTTTGCAGCTCACGGCCAAGCACATTTTGAAGAAGGGCCGTCGCCCCTTCAACAAGCGTGCGCGCAAACTCTTGAAGAAAGGACTTTGCGATTTGGTGGCTAGCGACCTCCACAACGTGGAGGGCGCAAACCTCATGAAAGAAGCCTACGACTATGTATTGAGGAAGAAAGGCGAGGAATTCGCCAAGAAGGTGTTTTGGAAGAATGCGGAACCTTTCACGGGTTGATTTGTTGTTGCGGATCCTTCCTTGGCTCTTGGTCGTCTCCTGGATGGCGCTCATCTTCTCTTTTTCGGGGCAAGTCGCTGAAGAGAGCGCCCACTTGAGCCGGGGCGTGACGGATGCCGTCTTGGGAGCGATAGAAGCGATAGCGCCGCGGCAGGCGGAAAATCTGGATTTTGACATGTTGCATCTCGTGCTGCGGAAGAGTGCGCATTTCCTTGTTTATCTCTTTTTGGGCATCTGGCTCTTTTCCGCCTTGCGCCCTTATTTCCCGCTCGTCATGGCGGGGGTGAACGCGGTGCTCGCCTCGTTTGTGTTCGCGATTTTCGATGAACTCCATCAATACTTCGTCCCGGGGCGCGTCATGAGTGTCTGGGACGTCTATCTGGACACCGCCGGAGCTTTGGCGGGTGTCCTCCTTCTCGCCCTGATCCTCCATTATCAAAGATTGCACGAGAAGAGGGCGAAAACAAAGAAAACCCTACCGAGGTGGAATGCGATGTTACCGACACCGATCCAGAAACTCTCTTTCAAACCGAACGGAAACACTTTGTACATGAAGCGCGATGATCTCATCGGCTTCTCTTTCGGCGGCAACAAATACCGAAAAGCCCTGCTCTATTTCGAAGATATCGAGAAGAAAGGCGCAGACACCGTCGTCACGACAGGTAGCGCCCAAAGCAACCACTGTAGGATCATCGCCAACATGGCGGCGCAAAGGAAGCTTTCCTGCCACATCTTCAGCGCCGAGGAAAAAGAAAGAGAAGCCCACAACCGTACGATGATGGAGATGCTCGGGGCTGAAACCCACCTTGTCCCCGGGGAAGAACTCCATGAAAAAATCGAAGGCTTCGTGAAAGAACTCGAAGAAGAAGGGAAAAAGCCCTACTTCATCAAAAACGGCGGGCACGGTCACTTGGGGACGGAAAGCTTCAAACGGGCCTTTGACGAGTTGAAAACGCAAGAGAAGGAGATGAAGACGACAATCGATTACATCTTTTTCGCGAGCGGCACCGGCACGACCCATGCCGGACTCGCCGTCGGCAACATGATGCGTGAAGATCATAAAAAAATCGTCGGCATCAGTGTCGGACCCTTTAAAGAGAAGGGCACGGACATCGTCTTGGAAAGCGTGAACGATTACTTGCAACGTTACGCGGAGGAGCTTGCCGAAAGGAAACACATCCTATTCGTGGACGACTACGTCCACGAAGGCTACGGCACCTATCCGTACGAAGTGCTTTCTGTCATCAAGAGAGTGATGGTCCAAGAAGGCATCCCGTTAGACCCCGTCTATACCGCCAAAGCCTTCCATGGCATGGTGGATTTCTTGGTAAAAGAGGACATCCAAGGGAAAACAATCCTCTTTTGGCACACCGGGGGGACACCGATCTTTTTCGACGCGTTAGAAGAGGTGCCGAAGGACTGAAAGACGCCTGCATTTTTCCGAAAACAAGCATATGCGTGAAGAGGTGAGACAGAATCTCCTTTTTTTTCATGTAGGTACACTTTTCAATGTCCATGGGTGGTACACTTTTCAATGTACATTAGCAACAACTAGTATGTAGGCTTTGCTTTACATTGGCAAGAAAGTCATCTATAATTTATGTAGAGAGACCAAAAAAAAGGAGGAATCGGTTCACGTGAAGAAACTAGCGTTTTTTGCACTAGGCATTGTTGCTGTATTCGCCTTGGCGGCGTGCCGCGCGCCTTCGGAGATCGCCATGATCACCGACGCCGGCGACATCGATGATGAATCCTTCAACCAAGGCACCTGGGAAGGCATCGTCGAATACGCGGAAGAGCATGGCAAGAGCTATGAGTACTATCGTCCTTCGGAAATCTCCGATGCGGCCTACATCGAGGCTATCGACCTCGCGGTCCGCGGTGGAGCAAGAATTGTCATCACACCCGGTTTCCTGTTCGAGGAAGCCATCTATCAGGCCCAACAGGACCATCCCGATGTCAAGTTCGTCTTGATTGACGGCGAGCCCCATGCGGGCGACTATGTGCCTGATGTCGCCGACAACACCCTCTCAATCTATTTCGCTGAAGAGGAAAGCGGCTTCTTGGCAGGTTATGCGGCTGTCAAGGAAGGCTTCAGGGATCTCGGCTACATGGGCGGCATGCCCGTGCCCGCCGTTGTCCGCTTCGGTGTCGGCTTCATCGCCGGAGCCTATTATGCGGCTAACGAGATTGATGCGGAACTCCACTTCCCCGATGGCCAATACGTCTATCTTGACAGTTTCGACCCTGATCCCGCCCATGTCTCCCAAGCCACCGGATGGTATCAGGACGGAGTCGAGATCATCTTCGCCGCTGCCGGCGGAGCCGGACTCAGTGTCATGGAGGCCGCCGAAGCCCAAGATGCCTGGATGATCGGTGTCGACGTCGACCAGTCGCATCACAGCGATACCGTGCTCATCAGTGCGATGAAAGCTCTGGCCGTCGCTGCGCAGGATGCTCTCTCCCGCTTCTATGCGGACGACTTCCCCGGCGGCGAGACCTGGAACCTCACCGCCGCGAACGACGGTGTGGGACTCCCCATGGAGAACTCACGTTTCGAGGAGTTTGACCAAGACGACTATGACGCCATCTTCGCATTGCTCGCCGACGGCACCATCGTGGTCCCGAAATCTTATGAAGACCTTCTCGATTTCCTCGATGAGCACGACCTCGGCGAAATCGACATCGAAGCCGACACAGTACAATAGCCAGGATGAGTTTTTGAGGGCGTAAGAAGAGGAAAGGTTCCACCTTTCCTCTTTTGAGCTAACCTCACGAAAAGAGGTGACAGCCATGGAAAAAGTCGTCGAGATGGAAAAAATCACGAAGGCGTTCCCTGGGGTTGTCGCAAACGACAATGTGGATTTCAACTTGAGAAAAGGCGAGATCCATGCGCTTCTCGGGGAGAACGGGGCAGGCAAGTCCACCCTCATGAGCATCCTTTTTGGTCTTTTCCGTCCCGATAAGGGAACCATAAAAATCCGCGGGGAGGAAGTCGATATCAGGAATCCCCGCGAGGCCACAAAACTTAGAATCGGCATGGTGCACCAGCATTTCAAGCTCGTGCACAATTTCACCGTCGCGGAAAACATTATGTTGGGTGAAGAAGACACCCGACGCGGTTTTCTCACTTTCAAGGATTCGATCGAGAAAATCAAGAAACTCAGTGAGGACTACAAACTCAAAGTCGACCCCTACGCCAAGATCGAAGATATCTCCGTCGGCCAGCAGCAACGCGTGGAGATTTTGAAGATGCTCTATCGTGAAGCGGAAATCCTCATCCTCGACGAACCGACGGCGGTCCTCACGCCCCAAGAGATCGAGGAGTTGATCAAGATTCTCAAAGCCCTCGCCAAAGAGGGGAAATCGGTCATCCTCATCACCCACAAACTCAAAGAGATCAGGCTGGCCGCCGACAGATGCACGGTCTTGCGCCTCGGGAAGAAGATAGACACCGTCGATGTCAAGAAGACCTCGAACGAGAAACTCGCCGAGATGATGGTCGGCCGCGAGATCTCTTTCGAAGTCGACAAGACGCGGGCGAAACCGAAAGACACAGTTCTCAGAGTGGAGAATCTCGTAGTCAAGGACACGGAGACGAACCACCACTATGTGAAGAACATGGGATTCGAGGTGCGAAAAGGGGAAATCCTCTGCATTGCGGGTATCGAAGGCAACGGCCAGACGGAACTCGCCCAGGCTCTGGTGGGTCTGAGGTCCGCCACGAAAGGCAAAATCTTCCTGAAGGAGAAGGATATCGCGCATGATACCATCAGACAGCGGAGCCTCGCGGGTATGGCCCATATCCCCGAGGACCGTCAACGTCACGGCCTTGTGCTCGATTACCCCTTGGAATACAATCTGATCCTGCAGGAATATTTCCAAGCACCATTCTCCGAAAGAGGTTTTCTGCAGTTCGCACCGATCAGGAACCATGCCGAGACGCTCATAAAGAACTTCGACATCCGAAGCGGCAAGGGGGCCTTGTCTTTGGCCCGCAACATGAGCGGCGGCAACCAGCAGAAAGCGATTGTCGCCCGCGAGATGAGCCGCGAGAGCGATCTCTTGATCGCCGTGCAGCCTACCCGCGGTCTCGATGTCGGGGCGATCGAGTTCATCCACGACCTCCTCGTTGAAAAACGGGACGAGGGCAAGGCTGTGCTCCTCATCTCCTTGGACCTCTATGAGGTCATGAACCTCTCGGACAGGATCATCGTCATCTATGAAGGGGAGAACGTCGGCGAGTTCGACCCGGTGAAAGTCACCGAGAGCGAGCTCGGTCTCTACATGAGCGGCTCGAAAAGGAGGGAGCCCTCATGAAGAATCTCTGGCACAAGTTTCTAGTGGCAGTCGGGGCCACCCCGACGAGAATCAGCGCCACCTCGAGTGTGCTCGCCATCATTTTCGGCCTCCTTTTCGGTCTCATCCTCATGATCATCGTGAATCCCGTCGAAGCCATCCCCGCCTTCTTCACCGTCATAACCGGCCCCTTCCAGGACGGCACCCGAAGCATCGGCAACATGTTCTATCGCAGTGTGCCCATCATCCTGACGGGGCTTTCGGTCGCTTTCGCCTTCCGCACGGGGCTTTTCAACATCGGTGCCACGGGGCAACTCACAGTCGGTGCCCTCACCGCTGTCTATATCGGTGTGAACTGGACTTTCTTGGGTCCTTTCCACTGGGTCGTCGCCGTGCTCGGCGCCCTTGTGGCCGGGGCGATCTGGGGGTCGATCCCGGGACTTTTGCGGGCCTTTCGGAACGTGCACGAAGTCGTCACATCGATCATGTTGAACTATGTGGCGATGTATCTGAACACCCTCATCATCCTGAACTACCTTTATGACCATCAAGCCAGCCGGACGGCGCATCCCGCCCCGTCGGCGCGGATTCCCGTCTTTTTTCTCCAAGACATACTTCCCCGTTCCAGCATCAACATCGGCATATTCATCACCATCGGTTTCGTCATCATCATCCATATCGTGCTGAAGAGAACCACTTTCGGCTATGAGCTGAAAGCCACCGGCTACAGCCAGGATGCGGCGCGTTACGCCGGCATGAACGAAAAAAGGAACATCATCCTTTCCATGGTCGTCGCCGGCGCCATATCCGGTGTGGCCGGGGCGATGATGTATCTTGTGCCGGGTCGACACCTCCCCTATGACACCGTTTTGATCATGGAAGGCTTCACCGGCATCGCCATCGCTCTGCTCGGGCTTTCGGCCCCGATCGGGGTGTTCTTGGCCGGGCTCTTCTATGGGGCGCTCATCCAAGGCGGCCATTACATGCAGCTTTATGATTTCCGTCCGGAGATCATCGATATCATCATCGCCGTCATCATCTACTTCAGCGCTCTCAGCCTCTTTTTGCAGAAGTTCGTGCGAGAATTCATCAAGAAGCGAACGAAGGAAGAGATTGAGACGGGCGGGGAGGTGGACCTCACATGATTGAATTCGCCACTTTCATGTACTATGTGCTGCCCATCATCATCATGAACATGGCGCCCTTGGCACTCGTGGCCCTGGGAGGACTCTACAGTGAGAAGAGCGGTGTCATCAACATCGCCCTCGAAGGCATCATGGTCTTGGGGGCCTTCGTCTCCGTCTATTTCGCGATCCAGTTCACTGATTGGTTCGCGAACATGCCCATGCAGTCGGTCGTGCTCATCGGGCTCTTGCTCGGGATGGTGTTTGGAATCATCTTCTCACTCTTCCACGCTTTCGCCGCCATCCACATGAAGTCGAACCAGATCATCAGTGCGACAGCTTTGAACCTCTTCGCGGTGGCGTTCGCGGTATTCACCGCCCGGACGATCTTCGGTGTCAGGAGACTCCCTTTCACCGAGTCGACGAGGATAAGCGAGGTCCCCTACCTTTCCGACATACCAATCATCGGGCCCATACTCTTCACGAACGCGTATCTTTCGACCTATATCATCATCGTCATCTTCATCGTCTCGATGATCGTCCTCTACAAGACGAGACTCGGACTCAGGCTCAGAAGTTGCGGCGAGAATCCCCAAGCCGCGGATTCCCTCGGCGTCAACGTCTACAAGATCCGCTACATCGGCGTCCTCCTCTCGGGCGCCTTGGCCGGCATGGGAGGTGCGGCCTACGCTTTCACCTTCCAACGCCAGTTCGGCGGCGATGTCTTCGGATTCGGTTTCTTGGCTCTCGCCGTCATGATCAGCGGTCAATGGAAACCGTTGCGGATTCTCGTGGTGGCCTTTTTCTTCAGTGTCTTCCGTCTCATCGCGACCCAGAGTGGAACCTTGCCCGGCATCCGCGAGCTCCCGATTCCCAGCCAGGTCTACAGAATGCTTCCCTATGTCGCCACGCTTGTGGTGCTCGCCTTCACTTCCAAACGCTCGCAAGCGCCAAGAGCTGCGGGCGAGCCGTATGACGCCGGCAAACGCTGATGCACGTGCCGCTCCTTCGGGAGCGGCTTTTTTTGTGCAGAGGTGGGGCTTTTGCGATATAATGGACACACCCACCACTAACATATTGGAGGCGCACGATGATGAGACGTCTGCTTTTCGTTCTTTTTGCCGTCATGTTCGCTTTCTCTCTCGGCGGATGCGAATACATCATGCCGACCGAAGACGGCCAACTCCAAAGCGACATCATGGATACCAGGACCATCCTCCGACAAGCCAATGTCGGCGTCGAGGTCGAATACCGCGAAGACGGCCGCTGGTTTTCGCGCCGGGCCGCCGAAGCGCAAGGAAGCGGCATCATCATCGGCAAAGACGAGGAAAACTACTATGCCATCACGAATTTCCATGTCGTGGACCAAAAGGACTATGACGACATCATCGTCGAGGTCGTCCCCTCCTATTACGAAGACACGCGGATCACCGCCGAGATCCTCTATGAGGATGAGACAAGGGATCTGGCGTTGTTACGGTTTTCCCAAGAGGGGTTGGAACTTGGCATTTTGGATATCATGGCGCGAAAAGACGATTCCTTGACGAGAGGAGAACTCCTCTTGGCTGTGGGGAACCCATCAGCCGTGAATTCGATTGTGACCTATGGCGAGTACCTAGGCATGGTCGATAACGACCATGTCGATTTCCAAGTCGTCTATCACAGCGTCCTCATCTATCCCGGAAGCTCGGGCGGCGCCTTGGCGGATGCGAAGGGCAATCTCATCGGCGTGAACACCTGGAGCGCCTCGGCCGATTCCGAGCGGAACATGGCCGTGCCTCTTTCGGAGATCCATGCCTTCTTGGCAGAGGCCGACTTCGATATCACGTTGGATACCGGGGGATGATCATGGATGGAAATGCCCGGCTTCGCCGGGCTTTTTATCGGATGTCATACATGATAGAATGAACCATGATTCCCAAAAGGAGCGTGTTTTTCATGAAGACATCGCAAGCGATCGCTGAAGCCTTGCAAAACACCTACGAGGTGAAATTCATCGCCGGTGACAAAGACCGCCCCCGTTATAATCTCGGAGAGAAGAAGTTGAAAGAGATTCTCGTCCTTTTGACGTTGGGGTTCAAGGTCGAAGAGATCGCCGCCCACTTCGGCATGGATGAAGGTGCCATGACGGAGAGGCTCGCCTTCTTGGAAAAAGAGGGACTCGTCCAAAAGACAAAGACGGGCGTAATCACCCGGGTCATGGTGGTGCCCCTCATGGAAGGAGAAGGGCTTTTGGAAGAGGCGACCCCGCTCGCCGAAGAGATGGTCCACATGATGGAAGCGAGGCTTCTTACGATCAAGGAGGAAGTGGCAATGATTCCCTCTCTCGCGACTTTCCCCTTCGAGAAGATCTCTTTCCTCGTCCTTTCGGGGATGTTGTTGGACTTTTTGCAGATCGGCCCCCTGCAAGAGGAGTGCCTGCAAGAAGCATTGCCTCTCCGCAACGGCAAACGGTACACGATCGCGATCTTGGAAAAGGATGCTTCCCAAGCGGAGGAATCCTTCGGCATCCCGGGGAACCGGGTGGAGCTGTTCAATGGTCTCATCTTCGGCATCTACGGCAAGAATCGCAGAGGCGAGAACTTCTTGAATCTTGGAAGAAACGATTTACAAGAGCTTTTCTCCATAGAGGCGGTGGATTCTGTCAAGGCGGAGAAGAAGAGACTGTTGGAGAAACTTCTCGCCCGCAAAGAAAAGGACCTCCCCCTGGATGAGAACATCAAAGAAGGCTTTAGGGCCTTGGGTATCATGGACGAGAAGGGGATTGCCATTCCCGTTTTGGCAAGGAAGGATGAAGCGGCTCTCGCCAAGATTGCCCGCTTAGTGCGCCAAGACATCAAAGAGATTCTCTCGCGCTATGAGGAAGAGATCAAAGCGGGCTACGGACTCACCTTGTGGAATCACCATGTGACATATGAGGAATTCTTCCTCTGGTTCTATCACTTCTTCTATACTGTCGTCACGGAAGGCTTGATCGCCCGCAAGACGATCAGACTGCCAAAAGGGGGGAACGCACAATACATCGTGCGGTGAATACACCGCGACAACGCGCCCAGAAACGGTAAATATTTGGGCTTGAAACCTTGACGCGCCCAAAGGATGGGAGTATACTAGTTATAAGCCCAAAATGTTGAAATATTTGGTCGCGAGGTGAAAGTATGACCGATTTCCCGAAACTCCCCTTTGATGTGAATGTGGAGTCCCATGATGTCTTACGGTTGCTGAATCAGGCCAATGAACGGGTGGGAGAGCTAAGGGGGATGTATCACTTGCTTCCGGATTCTCGTTTGTTGTTGAACATCTTGAAACTCAAAGAATCACAGGATTCATCCGTGGTTGAGAATATCATGACGACCTTCGACGACATACACCGTGAACTGGCCACGGGCAAAGGAATCCACCCGGGAACGAAAGAGGTCCTGAATTACAAGAAGGCCATGGAAGAAGGCTTCGAGGCTTTGCGCTCGCACGGTTTCATCAGCACGAACATGCTTGTAGATATTCAAGCCGTGATCGAGCCGCGAAAAAGCGGAATCCGGAATTTACCGGGAACAAAGATTGTGAACGAGAAGACGAAAGAGGTCGTTCACACGCCACCGCAAGATGAGAAGACGATTCGCGACCTTTTGGACAATCTCGAAGACTATATGAACAACGATTCCCGGCATGATCCCTTGATAGATATGGCGCTCATCCATTTCCAATTCGAGAGTATCCATCCCTTCTTTGACGGAAATGGTCGGACAGGGAGAATTCTTGCCAGTCTCTATCTGGTGATGAAAGAGAAACTTCCGGCTCCGATTCTCTATCTCAGTGCTTACATTGTCGCCAATAAGGATGATTACTACCGACTATTGAAACTCTGCAATGAAGACCTGACGCGACTGGATGCTTTTGTCCTCTATATGCTTCAAGGCGTGAAAGAAACCGCAGAGACGACCATAAGGATCATCAATGATGTCAGTCGTATGCTCAAAGAGACGAAAGACATCCTGAAAAGTGAACTGCCAAAGCTTCCTTACACGGAGATATCCGAGCATGTCTTCAGAAACATCCACACCAAAAACGCTTTTTTCCGCGAAGACATGGACGTATCCAAAAACACGGCCACCAAATATCTGAAAGAGCTTGTCCGAATCGGTGTTCTCATCGAAGAGAAGATCGGCAAAGAAAAAATCTACAAGAATGCGAGACTGCTCGAATATCTGACATGATGCATGTGGCCTGCGCGTGAAGAACAGCCATTTCTTATAAAACCGCACCCCTTTCTTGGATACCTTCAATCCAGAAAGGGGTGCGGTTCATCTGTCAGGTCTCTTTCGGTGAATCCACATGCAAGAGTCTCTTGCCGAAGGTTTCGATCATGATGGCACCCAAGGGTGCCGTGACAAGGACGGAGAGGATGGCGATCGCGAGCATGATGTCGCCGTTTCTCACCCCGAGCGACAAGGGGATGGCGCCGATCGCGGCCTGCACGGTGGCTTTGGGCCAATAGCTCATGACGGTGAAGAGTCTTTCGTTCCTGTCCAGGGGCGACTTCATCGTCGCAAGGATCACGCCCACACTCCGGAGCAGCAACCCCCCCGCGATGAGCGCGAGCCCGACGAGGCCGGCCTGGATGGCCACCCCGACATCGACTTCCGCCCCCACGAGGACGAAGAGGAAGATCTCGGCCATGACCCAGAT
>Ga0207421_10005452_pt1 | contig 14235 bp, 15 predicted proteins | sample SodLakKL_010_SED_4_FD_187542 | JGI IMG/M metagenome (GOLD analysis project Ga0207421, IMG submission 187542) | Alkaline sediment microbial communities from Lake Tanatar, Kulunda Steppe, Russia - 8KL_010_SED (SPAdes) (version 2) | ecosystem: Environmental > Aquatic > Non-marine Saline and...
CCCCGAGGGATGGGAGCGGACCGATATAGACGCCTACATCGACGAGCGACTGGCTGCAGGCAACTTTGACGAATCTGGTCCCGCGCTGTTGACCGGTGTCGACATGGGTCATCTCCGCGGCGCTCGCCTCGGCCCTGCAGTTGCTTATGCAACCGCCGGTGTCTCGAATCCCGCGGCGTTGCCGATGGAGCCAGTCCCCAGCGAAACCAACACAGAGATACCAGCGGCGGCAACTGATAGGCAGGACGTGCACAACGGGCAAGGAAACGGAACGGTCAATCTCATCGTTGGCGTCGACAGGCAGCTCTCGCCGGCCGGACGGGCAAACCTGCTGACTGTCGTTGCTGAAGCGAAAGCAGCCACCTTGCTCGGACGTGTCGGGATTCCGGGGACGACGACTGACGCCGTCATTGTTGGCAACAGCCCTGATGGCGAGTCCGTCCAGTTTACCGGCAGCGCAACCCCTGTCGGTGACGCAGTTCGCGCCTGTGTAAGAGACGCACTCTCTGCCAGTCTCGCGTCTCGGTACGAGGACGAGCCAATGCCACAATCCCTTGAGGAGGCGGAATACGGCGTCACAACCGACCAACAGGCGGAGGTATTTTCTCCATGACAACAGACAACAACACTGACGACAGCGGCGAATCGGAGACAAGTACGGACGACCAACTCAAACAGACACCGGGACAAGGGAAGGCCCCGGAAGCCGAACCAATCGAGCCCGAAAGTCCGGAAGAGTTCGGACTGGTTCAAGTCTGGTGGGGTAACGGGAAAGGGAAGACAACAGCAGCGCTCGGAATGGGCTTTCGGGCGGCGGGACATGGCTACCGCGTCCACATGCTCCAGTTTATGAAAGGCGGGGCATCGAGTGTCGACGCAACTCGCGGCGAATATAATGCCATTGCAGCGATGCCCGGATTCACATATGAAAACACCGGCCATTACGGCTGGCACGGCTTGCTCGATGGCTCTGCCGATGAAGAACACCAAGCACGAGCCATGGCGGCGCTCAAACGAACCGAAGAGCTACTTGCAGAACTTGACGCGGGCGATATCGACAGTTCGTTACCGCTCGACGGGCCGCCGGAGGATGGCGTCCACCTGCTGATTCTGGATGAAATTCTTTATGCCGCAAACCGGTCGCTTATTGACCCCGAAGCTGTCGTGTCGCTGGTCGAGTCGAAACCCGATGGACTCGAACTCGTCCTGACTGGCGGGCACGAAACCCCCGACTATCTGACAGACCACGCAGACCTCATCACGGAGGTACGGAAGGAAAAACACCCCTTCGACGCCGGGCATCGGGCACGACAGGGGACGGAGTATTGAACGAGAGCGGATGGCTGAGGGAACATCGATGACCGATACAATCCTCGTTGCGGGAACGGCAAGCCACGTCGGCAAGAGCGTCATCGCGGCTGGCCTCTGTCGACAGCTCCACAACAAGGGCTACGCGGTGGCTCCGTTCAAGGGCCAGAATATGAGCAACAACGCCCGCGTTGCCGTCTCTCCCGTGGGTGACTGGGGCGAGATTGGTGTCTCACAGTACGTCCAGGCCAAAGCCGCAGGTGTGGTGCCGACGACGGATATGAATCCAGTGCTCCTCAAACCGCGAGGTGACGGTGAGAGCCAGTTAATCATTCAGGGTAAGGCAACCGAACACGTCTCGGCAGGGAACTACTACGAGGCGCACTGGAATGCGGCCCGGAAAGCAGTCGATGACTCGTATGAGCGATTGGCTGCCGAGCACGATATCATCGTTGCGGAGGGAGCCGGCAGCATCGCCGAAATCAACCTCCATCACCGCGATTTAGCGAACGTGGAAACCGCACAGATTGCGGATGCCTCCATCCTCCTTGTTGCCGATATCGAGCGTGGCGGGGCGTTTGCCAGCATCTATGGCACGCTTGAGCTCATGCCCGAGAAGCTCAGAGAGCAGGTCGCTGGCGTCGCTATCAACAAGTTCCGAGGTGACCAGTCCCTACTTGAGCCAGGCATCGACAAGATTGAAGAACGAACCGATATCCCTGTCCTCGGAGTCCTGCCGTATGACGACCCCGGCTTACCAGCAGAAGACAGCGTCTCGATACCGAGCGAAGACGAGCAACAGGTGAGCGGGAACGATAACGTTCCCGACGAACAGGCAGTCACAGTTGCCGTCCCGCGTCTGCCACATATCTCAAATTTCACTGACCTCGAGCCGCTCGCAGCGGAACCTGGTGTTCGTGTCGCATACGTCCCTCTCGACGGAACACTCGCCGACGCAGATGCCGTCATCATCCCCGGAACGAAAAACACAGTGGATGATGTCCGGGCGTTGCTGGAGAGTGGACTCGGTAGGGAGATTCAGGCCTTCGAGGGGCCTGTCGTCGGACTCTGTGGGGGCTATCAGATGCTCGGCGAACGAATCACGAACGCCGACATCGAGAGCACGGACGACATCGAGACTGTCGAGACACTCGGCCTGTTGCCGGTCGAAACCGCATTTTCGCCCGAGAAAGAGGTGGCGCAGGTTACGCGACAGGTCGAGGGGACGGGGTTGCTTGACGGACTCTCCGGGACAGTTTCGGGCTACGAAATACACATGGGCCAGACGACGCCAACTGCTGCAGTTGCCCGCCCGCTTGGAGGCGATAGCGCGGGGACGGACCGGGTTCTCGGAACCTATCTCCACGCGTTATTCGAAAACGAAAACCTCAGAGAAGCAGTCGTTGACGCCATCTTTGACTGGGCCGAAACGGACCGGCCGACAATCGAGCGAGCGGACTACCACTCACCGTATGACCAGGCAGCAACGCTCGTCTCATCGAATATCGACCTGTCTGTATTACTTGATAACAATCGGTGAGCCAACAGAATTTTGCGCCGATAGACGAAACCAGGCGTATGCCACACCCCTTTCATATCGTCGACGTCTTCGCACAGGAGCAATATACTGGGAACCAACTAGCCGTGGTGACCGATGCAGGAGACCTCTCTCGTGATGAAATGCAACGGATTGCCGCCGAGATAGACTACTCCGAGACGACGTTCGTTACCGGCGAGCAGAACGAGGACGGTTGGCCAGTACGAATTTTTACCCCAACTGAGGAAATCCCCTTTGCAGGTCATCCAACCCTCGGGACGGCGTGGGTTGTTCGCGAGCAACTCGCCGAGGAGCCGACGGACATCGTCGAATTGGACCTCGAAGTCGGAACCGTGCCAGTGACGGTTGACCGAACGAATGGCGAGGAGTTTCTGTGGATGAGCCAACCTGAGCCGACAGTTGGCGAGGAATTGGCTGTCGGACCGGTTGCAGATGTGCTCGGGTTACCGTCCGCTGCAATCGATACCGACTGGCCGGTGCAGGTGGTTTCGACGGGACTGCCAACTATACTTGTTCCGCTGGTTAATGGGGCAGCTCTTGAGAGAATCAAGTTGGACCGGGGGGCCTATGATTCGTTTGTCGCCGAGCGAGACGCAAAGCTTGTGATGCCGTTCTGTGCCGACCCGCGAAGCGATGAGAACGATCTTGCGACGCGGATGTTTGCACCGTACTTTGGTGTTCCGGAGGACCCGGCGACTGGGTCGGCCACCGGCTGTCTCGCGGCCTATCTTGCAGCGAATGAGTATTTTGGAGAATCGACCGTCTCTGCCCGTGTCGAGCAGGGATACGAGATGGGACGACCGTCGTTGTTGTTGCTATCCGCTGCTGATACCAATGACGAACTGACCGTCGAGGTCGGCGGTCGAGTCATACCGGTTGCAACAGGAACACTGCACTGATACTACCGGACGTAAGCGTTTAACCAATCTCGGAACCCCAGGGTGGCGAGTACGTGTACGAAGTTACCTCCGGCAGTATGAGTGAAAAATAAGGAAATCTCCTGTTACTGGACCACTCACGGAGAGAGCTATCAGTTTTTACGTCGTGAGAGATATAGCAATCCACATTAGGCCCGACGTTCAACTGCCGAGTATGACTACGTCGCACGTCATCGTCGGCGACGGTATTGCCGGGAGTTCTGCGGCTGAAACCATCCGGGAAGAGGACCCAGATGCGGATGTCACAGTACTCACAGATGAAGGGGAAGCACTGTATAACCGAATTCTCATCAAAGAGTTCGCCAAAGGGAAACTTCCCGAAGCACCAATCTCGATTCACGAACCGGACTGGTACGAAGAGCGGGATATCGACCTGCATCTCAACACCTACGTGACCAACATCGACCCTGATGCTCACGAGATTACGACACACGAGGGCGATACCTTCGCCTACGATAAACTGTTGATTGCAACGGGTGGGACGCCAGCACAACTCCCCGTTGAGAACTCCGATGCAAAAGGCATCCATCATTTCTGGACCTTCGACGATGCGCGTGCGATTCGCGAGCACGCCGAGGAGTCCGAAAATGGCATCGTCGTCGGTGCCGGATTGCTCGGAATCGACCTCGCTGCAATCTGTGCCGCACAGGGACTCGATGCACACTACCTGATGCGAGGTAACCGCTGGTGGCGGTATGCCCTCTCGCTTGACGGAGCCGAAATCATCCACAACGCCCTCGAAGAACGCGGCGTCGAGCCGGTCTTCGAGTCCGGTGTCGACCGCTTTACTGTCGATGATGACGGTCACGTCACGGGCGCAATCGACCCGAACGGAGACCAGTACGATGGCGAGTGGGTCGGGATTGCAATTGGACTGGATTTCAACACCGAATGGCTTCACGGGACGGATATCGAAACTGACAACGGCGTTGTTGTTGACCAGTATATGCAGACCAACGTCGAGGATATCTACGCCGCTGGTGACATTACGCGATTCTACGATACCATTCTCGATGACTACGCCCAGAACGGTGCCTGGGGCTCGGCCAAAGAGCAGGGAACCGTCGCTGCCAAGAATATGGTCGCTGACGACGAGGCCGAAGAGTTCCGCTGGGTCTCATCGTACTCCATCACACACTTTGATTTCCCATTCCTCTCGTTCGGACACCCCACCCGTGGCGACGACGAAGCCGAACGCCGCTACTCTGACACCGAATGGCGACGCCTTGCCTTCGAAAATGGCAAACTCGTCGGTGGCGTGCTCATCGGAGACCTGTCTCAGCAATCCACGTTCAAACAGCTGATTCGAGAAGAACGAGAGGTTGCAGACCAGAAAGAACTCCTCCTCGAAGAGAACGTCGACCTCGACAAACTCGAAGCCCCGTCGCAGTAATTCCCACGTAGGTAAAATATTTATTACCCTTGTAGGAACTATTTTGGGTTAGTGGTTAGGATTTATTCCTTTGTAGGTATTTTTCAGACGTGATCACACATTTTGCCCTTGAAAAGAATTTACAGCTTCTCTCAGTGCTGGTTGTTTTCATTTTCGAGGGCCTCATCCCGGAGTCGTCGGCAACGGTCAGTGTCAGCTGACAGGTCCGGAACACTCGTTGGGTTATACTCCGCATCGATAGCAACAAACACAAAATACGAATCGGTTGTCTGCTCGCGTTCGCCGGTTCGCGGGTCCTCGCGGTAGGCAACGAGTCGCGTTTTGATGCTCGTTGTGCCTGTATCGTACGCGTAGGCCTCGATAAGGCAGTTATGACCTTCCGGAATGGGGCGGGTGAAGTTTATCTGGTGCATGTGGGCAGTCACACAGTTCTCGCCTGCGTGGCGCATTGCGGCCATTGCCCCTACTTCGTCCATCCATTTGACGATGTTTCCCCCGTGTGCCGTCGAGTGGTAGTTCGTATCGTTGGGCTGGACCCGTTCGCGGTTTTCGATATAGGTATCGCTAATACTTGCCATAGTTGCGTGAATGGATAGAACGGGTAAACAAGGTTTGGTCTGGCGGGACAACATTCACATACAGCGATAGCATAGAACTAGGTAAGTGTCACAACGTACTGAGACCGGTGAACGCACCGTCGTTGCAAAGCGGGTTGACTCGGGAACCGCGGACACCGCGGAAATTACTGAGTTGGCGCGCGCGGCGGGCTACCGGGTGGTCGAAACCGCAACACAGACCCGAACGGAAGACCCCGCATACCATTTCGGGGAAGGGAAAGTCGAAGAGCTTGCCCTCCAGATAGCAAATGCCGACGCCACTGTCCTCATCGTCGATAACGAACTCGGACCCTACCAGACGTTCAACATTGGGAACAAGCTTCCCGAGGACGTACGCGTCATCGACCGCTTCCGACTCATCCTCGAAATCTTCGGCCAGCGAGCACGGACCCGCAAAGCGCAGTTACAGGTCGAACTAGCCGAACTCCGGTATGAACTCCCTCGCGCTGAGGCCAAAGCCAGCCTCGCAAAGCGGGAGGAGCGACCAGGGTTCATGGGGCTCGGAGAGTACGACGAGAGCAGGGAACGCGACATCAAATCCCGAATCTCTCGCCTGCGCGATGAACTGGAACAGATTGAACAGACTGACCAGCACCGGCGCGAACAGCGCCGCGAATCCGGCTTTAGCCTCGTTGCGCTTGCTGGCTACACCAACGCCGGGAAATCGACTCTCCTGCGTCGACTTGCGGATGACCTGGATGTAGATGAAAACGAGGATATCCACCCTGACATTGAACCCACCGCCGAATCCGAGGACCGTCTCTTTACAACGCTTGGAACGACGACGCGAAAAGCTGAGATAAGCCGCCGCGACGTACTCGTGACGGATACTGTTGGATTCATCTCCGACCTCCCACACTGGCTCGTCGAGTCGTTCAAATCCACGCTCGATTCGGTCTATCAGGCCGACCTCGTCTTGCTGGTTGTCGACGTGAGCGAACCGCTTGAGGAAATTCACGAAAAGCTCGTCACCTGTCACGATACCCTCTACGAGCGAAATCGTGCGCCAATCGTCACAGTGTTGAACAAATCAGACACGGTGGACGAGGAAGAAATTGCAGAGAAACAGGAGGCGCTTGAGTCGCTGGCACCAGACCCAGTTGTCATCAGCGCGAAAACCGGCGAAAGTCTGGATACCCTCCGAAGCCGTATCGACGAGGAACTCCCACCGCTGACCGAAGAACGACTCGTGTTGCCGATGACCGACGACACGATGAGCGTCGTCTCCTGGATTCACGACAATGCGTACGTAACCAACGTGGAATACGGCGACGAAGTCCTCATCGAGTTCGAGGCGCGAAAAGCGATTGTCGAACAATCCCGCTCGAAAGCGACCGCCCTCGTCGATACGCAGGCGTCGCCGTCCTGAACTACCAGCACCACCCGATTGACGAACTGATTAATTATTAGCAATAACCACAAGCCCGTGGCGAGTTCAGCCACTTCCACAAGGTATATGTTATGTTGTGACATGGCAATGTATAGAGCATGGCAGACAACCGTTCAATCGACGAGCACGAATCGGCGCGTGAAGACGAGACACATGAAGAGCCGACAGCCAGCGTCGAGCAGTCGGACGATGGGAGCCTGAATGCAACCGGCGTATATGAAGCGAACAACGGCGTTGTCCTCTACGATAGCGAAAAGCCACTCGCGTGGGTACAGGCTGATAATGCGGTTGCACTGACCGAGATGGTCTAGAGCGAGCGTATATCAGTCGGCGAGCGGTCTGCAAGCAGAACCGCTTTTTTCGTTGGAGCCAAACCACTACTCGTGAGTGACCCGTTCGACCCGGATAATTTCGACCCCGAGCGCCACGAACCCGATCCGCTAGAGCAGTTCGACCTCGACCCGGACAAGCTCACGGAAGACCTCACAGTTGAGGAAACCAGTGATGAGTCGATGGGACTGTCGAGTGAGAACGCACCCCCCGGGTTGAAGACCCTCTTTTGGAAACTCGTATTATTCTACAAAGTTTCCATTATTGCTGTCACACTTGGTGCGTTACTCGTTATTTTCGACGTCCGGGCCGAAAGCGGAATGATGGTGCTCGCTGGAGGCCTTTTGCTTTTTGCCTACACGTTTTTCATGAGTTGGCGAGGGAAAAAACGGGTCGAACGTGGGGAGTTCGGAACAGCAGAAGGCGAAGAAGACGGCAAAAAGTCCGAACAGGGTGACTCGGAATGACCAGACAGACCGTCATGGATGCAGAAGGCACTCGCTACATTCTCGAAAAGCGCTCCGCCGAGTCGAGCCGTGTTCGAAATCCCGATACCGGCGAACAGCTTCACCTCCCAAACGATGAACTCGAACCGCTCGATGGTGAATCACCACTTGTGACGGCTGCAAGAGCGGTTCCGGAAGAGCTACGGACGCTCCTGACTGCCACACACAGTGAGCGTGCACTCGGGCTGGTAATTGAACTGCAACAGGACGGCCCACTTGCCGTTCGGGCGCTTATCGAGCAGTATGACCTCTGTGAGAGCGACCTCCACGGGATCCTTGGTGAGTTGCAGGCGGCCGGCATCATTAGCGAAACAACCGTGTTTGGTGAGCGCGGCTACGAGTTGACATCGCAGGGAGTTGCGGCTATTACTCGACTGACCGAATAAGCGGCCGATTTTAAGCCAGTCGCCCACCACAGACGAGATATGAAACTCACAGCGGCCACGTGGACCGACGCCGACAGCGTCGAGACGGACCTCGCTGTCCTCCCCGTCGGCAGCACCGAACAACACGGACCACACGCACCGCTCGGCACCGACTGCCTGACCGCTGAAGCGATTGCCGAAGCAGGTGCATCGGAGGCCGACCCGGAGGTGGTCGTCGCGCCCACGATTCCGGTCGGGATCGCCGAAGAACACCGCCAGTTTACCGGCACACTCTGGGTCCAGCCCGAGACCTTCCGCTCGTACGTCCGCGAAACCGTTGCAAGCCTTGCACACCATGGCTGGGACCGCGTCGTTATTGTCAACGGTCACGGCGGAAACGTCGACGCCCTCAGCGAGGTTGGGGCCCGCCTCACCCGGGACGAGACGGCCTACACCGTTCCCTTCACCTGGTTCGATAGTGTGGATATGGACGACATTCGCGAGCAGGTTTCGGACGCTGACGATATCGGAATGGGTCACGGCGGCCCAGTCGAAACCAGCATCCTTCGACACCTGCAGCCAGAACTGGTCAGGACAGAGCGCCTCTCGGAGGCTGATGCTGGTGCAGCTAGCGGGTGGGGCGAGTGGCAAAGCGGCGTGAACCTTGCCTATGATTCGGCCGAGTTCTCCGAAAACGGAGCCGTTGGAAAGCCGAGTGAGAGTTCCACCGAACTTGGGGAAGCACTCTACTCAGAGGCAGTGTTAAATCTGGCATCGCTGCTCGAAACGGTTGCTGAGCGGGATATCGGACGGCCAGGCCATAAATAAGAAGATTCGTTATTACGCAGCGGCTTCCGCATCAGCGTCAGCATCGGCATCTGCTTCATCATCCGTTGGTTCTGCATCTTCCAGCGCGCTTCGAAGCTGTGGAATCGTACTTGCCAGGTCACCGACCTGCTCGTGAGCCGTCTCGATGTCGCCGAAGAGTTCCTCTACCGCTTCAATCTCCTCGGCAAGGTCCTCACCATCTTCGAACGCATCCGCTTTTTCACCCATTGTATACCACTTCTTTGCGTCGCGGAGATGGTCGGCGGCATCCCCGATATCGAGTGCGGAGCGGAGCGCGTTCAGGACACCAAGCGTATTGTCGGCCTCCACATCCCAGATATCGTCGGAGTCAGGGAGTGCAGCGCGGGCGTCTGCGAGCGAGGATTCGACATCCTCGCGCATTTCGGAGGCCGCCTCGGTGAAGAGTTCGTCGTCATCGAGTGTTGTCTGTGACATATGCACATATTCGGGCGGATATGGTTTAAAAGGGAGCCTGAAAGTGAAAGTGAAAATCCAAAGAAAATAGTCTGCACAGCCCCGACTGACGGATATGGCCGTTGCACATTCCGTCAGGAATCGTATTCGTGAGCGCCCGGTAGCATTGACCGTCATTTTGAGTATTCTCGGCTATGGGCTGGTCGTGGGGACGTTTGCTGGCGTTCTCGATATCTATCCGACGCTTTCCGAGTCACAGGTGGATATTCTCACCCACCTGATTGCCGTCATCAACTCCATCACGCTGCTTTGTCTGTTCGCTGGCGTCTACTACATCATGAACAACGAGTACAAGAAACACGGTATCGCCATGTTCAGTTCGTTCATGCTCATTCTGGCGTTTCTCGTCGTCTACATGATTCGAGTCGGCGGTGGCGAGACCAAAGCACTCGTCGGAGCTCCTGTACTCGTTGAGTATGCCTACCTCATCATGCTCGCTATCCACATTATCCTCTCTATCGTCTCCGTTCCAGTCGTTCTGTATGTCGTCCTCTTGGGCATTTCCCACAGCCCAAGCGAACTCGCAAACACGATGAAAGCCCGCGTCGGCAGAATTGCCGCCGGTGCCTGGATTCTAAGCCTCGTACTTGGTATCGTCACCTACCTCATCCTGAACCACATCTACGAGAACGAACCGCTCGGGAGCCTGTTGTTGCTCGCGCTTGTGGCTCCGGTGTCGTGGAACGATGTGCGAGTGAAAATCAGGAAAATCGTCGTGGAGTAACTCAGTAGACTGCGTCTTTGATATCGTCTGCGAGCGTCTCGAACTGCTCCAGATACGCACGTCGTTCTGCGCGTAGTGCTGTGAGTTCGTCATCGAATTCTTCGTAATGGGCTGGCGGATAGAACGCCTCGATGTCGATGCCGGGAACCGATTCGGGGAGTTCGAAGCCGAAGGTCTCGTCGTGTGTCCAGTCGATATCGCCGCGGGCAGCACCAACCAGAATGTTTACTGATTCGCGGACGCCGATATCCGCAGTTGCCGGGCCGACGTGGCCCGTGTTGATGACAAAACACTCGATATCGTTGTCGCCAACGAGGTCAGCAAACCGGTTGCCTTCTTCTCCCGGTGGACCGATAATGAAGGGGTTCGTCCCGACGACGCGGATGGATTCGCCAGCGGCATCCGGGTCACCGGCGCTTGTCTGAATCGACTCACCGAGCATGAATGCGACGGCTGCCTGTCGCTCGTTCAACCGAGCAACGGGGGGCATCAGTGGGTTACGCGTGATGAAGAATATCTGGTCCACGCTGTCAAGGTCGATATCCTCGGCCGCCGAGTCAAGACACTCTCGGAGAATAACAGCACGACCGTTCGAGGTGAGTTCGGTATCGTCAAAGTCGACGGTGCCGTCCTCTTCGACGGTGACGTTCTCGAAGACCGCGCTCTCGTCAGTTGCGGCGCGGTACAGCGATGGCTGGACCTCCCCGTCGAGGCCATCGGTTTTGATATACAGCCCGCTGCCTTCGCTGCCGGTCACCTGTCCGTCTGGAAGCAATGCACAGACGTCATCCTGTAGCATCTCTGCGCCTTCCGGTTCGTCCAGCCAGCAGCCGTGACCAGTGAGCGTCGATTTACCCGTCGCACTCAACCCGAGGAACGCCTGTCCGACTGTCTCGGTCTCGCCATCGGAGACGAGGTTGAGACGTTTCGTGCCGGCGTGCAGTCCGAGTCCGCCCTGTTCTTTGACACGCAACATATACAGGCGCAGGAAGGACTTTTTCGCCTCACCAGTGTAGTCGCTGCCAAGGACGAACGTAACACCCTCGTCGGGCAGGATTCGGATGCGTCGGTCTCTATCGTCCTGTTCGTCCCACTCGGGGAGTTGCAGGGTCTTGAAATCCGGTTCGCCGGTTGCCGGTTCGAGCAGTTTGCCCCAGGCGAGTGCAATCCGTGCGTACGCCGTGGGAACGAACAGCCGACAGTTGTAGGTTGTCTCCGGATGGCGGCCAACACGGCGGTCCAGACAGATGAGGTCACTGTCGGCGGCGACCTCGGTAGCTTCGGTCAGTGCATCCCAGTCAGCGTCGGAAAAGTCGTCATCAGCGAGGTTTTTCGTCTTGTCCGCGCTGCGTGAGCGCTGTTCGCTCACGTACCGCGGGCTGTCAAATTCGGTGGTCGTTTCATCGTGACGGGCAAGCGCACGCAGCTCTTCGAAGGTTGGATTGTGCGTGACGTTTGCCGCGTTAGGGTCAGGGAAATCGTCCCAGAATTGAGGTGGTTCAACCCGCTGGCTCATGTATCTAGATGTGACGCAGGCATCCGCTATAAAAAGCGTGGAACGAGTGGCGGGTTGGTATAGTTACACATTTGGACTGTTCTAGCACCGCTGTGGGAACCGAACTCACCACCAAGATGTGCTGTCAGGCTTCCCCATACACCGGGACCGCTGCCCCGCTCGTAACGGGCGTCCCGTCGCTACACAGGGTCAGCACGGTCTGTGCAATTTCCTCGGGTTTGACCCATTTGTCGTGGTCGCTGTCGGGCATCATCTCCCGATTCATCGGTGTATCGATAACACTTGGCATGACCGCGTTTGCTCGGACTAGCCCGCGGTTTTCTTCAGCGATCGTCTCGGTAAGGAGCCGGACACCAGCCTTGCTCGCCCGATAGATACCATCACCTGACCCGCCTTCGAGCGAGGACCGAGCGGAGACGCTGACGATTGTGCCCTCTCGCTCCTGGAGGAGTGGGAGAGCGTGCTTCGAGGCCAGAAACATCGTCTTGAGGTTAACATCGAACAGCATATCAAACGTCGACAGGTCGGTTTCGTGAATCGGGTGGCCGCCTTTCCACGTCCCAGCGATGTTTGCGAGATGGTCAAGCCCTCCATGGCGCTGTTCGATGGCATCGATAGTCTCGGAAACGACCGATTCGTCGGTAAAATCACCCTGATAATAATCGAGTCTTTCGGGGTCCGATAGCAGGGAATCGTCATCCTCCGGGTCGACGATATCCGCACCACAGACGGTTGCCCCAGCCTCGATAAACGCTTCTGCAACTGCGCTCCCGAGTGCGCCGCCGACGCCGGTTACAAGAACAGTTCTGTCGCTGAAATCGAAGGAAACGGACATATGGTGTGATACGTGAGCAACACGCATAAACGGCCGGGCAGCGGCGAAACCACCGCACTGATACGCATCCCGATTGCAGGTGGAGATACAGACTTCGATGAACTGGCAGTACCGTCATACCGTGCTCGTGTTGTGTTTACTCGCCTTCTTCGTGACCTATTTCGCACGACTGGCAATCAGCCCAGTTGTCCCCTTCATCACCGACGACTTCGAGATTTCGAACACGCTCATCGGCATCGCGCTGACAGGAATGTGGCTGGCATACGGACTCGCGCAGTTTCCCAGCGGATTGCTCGCCGACCGTTACGGTGAAAAGTTGGTAATCCTCATCGCAATCGGTGGAACGACAGTCATGAGTGCGGTCGTCGCGGTGTCCCCGATATTCGCCATCTTTGTTGTTGCGCTTGTCGTACTCGGTGGCGTCGCGGGGTTGCATTACGCAGTTGCAACAACACTTCTTTCCCGAACCTTCGATGACCTTGGAACGGCCGTTGGCCTTCATTCGGTCGGTGGACCGCTTGCTGGTCTCCTTGCACCAGTTATTTCGGCCTGGATTGGTGTCCGCTACGGCTGGCGACCCGCAATCGCGGTGACAGCGCTTGTCGGCATTCCCATCTTTCTGTTGTTTCTCTGGCGCGTCCGAGCGACCGAGCCGCGACAGCCAGCGGTCCCAATTCGGTCCCGTCTCGAACTGAACCGACTCGTCGGGTTGGTCTCACGTCCATCGCTTGCGTTCCCGCTCGTCATCGCGACGGCAGGCACCTACGTCGCACAGGGGTTGCTCTCCTTTCTCCCTGCGTTTTTGATTGCGTTTCACGAGTTCACACCGACCGCGGCCGGCGTCGCCTTCTCCGGGTTTTTCCTCATCAGAATCGGTGGACAGGTCGGACTTGGGCGTTTATCAGATGCCTACGGGCGTGACACAGCCATTGCCGGGGCAATGGGTGCCGGTGCGTTTGGAATCGGACTGGCCGTGGTTGGGAACTCGCTCGGAATGATTGCACTCGGCGTGTTGTTCGCCGGCATCGGGTCAAGTTTCTTCTCCGCTATCGACCCCCGGTTCATGGAGGCCCTCGGTGCCGAAGAACGCGGAGCAGGGTTTGGACTCGTTCGAACGGTCTACACTGTGCTGGGTGCCGCCGGTTCAGTCGGCGTTGGACTCACCGCCGACCTGTTCGGGTGGGACGTTGCCTTCGGGACACTCGCCATACTCTTTTTCCTCTCCTTTGCCGCACTCGTTGCGAACAAACTGTTGGGATTCAACTACTAAGAGGCAGACGACGAGACCATACGTACTGCCGGACGTAACTTCGGTACCATACTCGCCACCCCCGAGGTGGCGAGATATAGTAGCCACTGAAAGTCAATGCACACCCGATCGCACGAAGGCTGTGCGATCGGTGTGTAAATCGTTTCAATTGTTACTATAGTT
>Ga0207421_10005454_pt1 | contig 14229 bp, 14 predicted proteins | sample SodLakKL_010_SED_4_FD_187542 | JGI IMG/M metagenome (GOLD analysis project Ga0207421, IMG submission 187542) | Alkaline sediment microbial communities from Lake Tanatar, Kulunda Steppe, Russia - 8KL_010_SED (SPAdes) (version 2) | ecosystem: Environmental > Aquatic > Non-marine Saline and...
ATTAATAAAATATCTTCTAAATCTATTTCATATCATATCCCTATAGGTGATCGGGTGCGTAAAGGCATATTCCACATCGGCATTGTCGTGGTTCTTCTAGGGGTCGGTTTGAGTTTGTTTGCTGAATTTATCTATGGGCAAAGAGCCCCATACTTCTTTTGTGGATTATATACTTCGATACTCGGTATCATCGTTGTCGTAGTGGGAATTTTGAAGGGAGGAAAACCAAAGAAACCTATGGATAAGGGAAGACCAGAGGAAATAGAACCGGATTTCGAAAGAGGAGATAGTGACCATCTGACACAGGGATGGAGGCCATAATATATCGGGTCAAGATAACCAAGAACAAAGTTCTGAATTTCACCATCAAAGGCAAAAGTCTATACTATGGTGTGCAACAACCATCATATTTTAAAAACTGGTTAACCAGACTTACTAAATCTTCTTATTATTTTCTTCATGACGAACTCTAATTTTGACCCTTTGTCTATTATCTTTCCACCAACCCTTCCTTCAGACAATTTCTTCTCGATCATGTTTCTATCAAGCCCTTCATCGCTCTCTACCCCTCTTATCAAAGTTAGGGTTTCTCGGCCTATGTATGTGTTTTGTTTCTTGTTAATTAACAAAAATGTTATTTACTGATAACAAAGCACAGTGATATCATAGTGGTTTAATTATCTACGAGTGAAAGCATCGAAAATAACCTTGTTTAAAACTGATAGATCCCACCGTCTTTAGACGTATATCTTAGTAAAATCATAAAGTTTTGATAACGACATCATCTAGATGTTCCATGACCTCTTCTCCGACCTCTTCAGAGACGGCGAAGATGATGATATCGTCTTCACTCAAGCCCTCATATAGATCCTGAATCAATTGAACGATCTTCGGTCTTTCCTTCCACTCATCTAAACCGTGGATGATGACCACACTTTCATCCGTTTCTCCCATGAAGTCGGATATCAGAAATGGGATCATCTCTGCGTGTTCTTCCAGATCCGGGTTGAGTGTATCACGTCCTAGAGTTTCACTGAGTTTTACCAATGAAGTCTTCTCCAAGTTGTACTCGGCACGGATCTCTTCTTTATCCTTCGTAGAAAAGGCAAGTCCCGGTGTCCCATGATGTACAAGATCCGCAAAGACATCGAAAGCTTTACCGGGATCATCGGTCAAGTAAACGATCCCCTCTTCAAGAGAAAGTTCACTCTCTCCATCTTTGATATCTTCCACGTTTGGAGCGATATTGATCAATCGGTGTTTCCATATGGCGTATCCATAAACTACAACAGTACCACCAAAACCAAGGAAGGTCACGTCCACATAGTACATTCCTGTAAGTGGGTTTGTCCCTGTGATGGTGATCAGGTTCCCGATCAAACCCAATAAAGAGCCGACCAAAAGTGTAAGGGACTGGCTCCTTTCCAGATAGTATCTTGGTTTGACAGCTTTCCAGATCAAGATGATATAGCTAATAACTATCATGATATAGTTGTAAGGAACGTGAAAATATTGGAATAATGGACCCTGTGTTATCGGGAAGGAACCATCACTGATGGTTCCATAGTGATGCATCCACTCGTGACCTGCTGCTATTGAGTAGGTGAGAAGTGAGATATTGATCAGTGGGAAGACCATTATCAAAGCGGTTATCTTGAACCGGTTATCTGAATTCAACAGCCCGCTCACCTCGAGAACGGTCAGAAGGAATAGGGGGCCTATAAATGCGATGAAGTAGAACTGTGTTTCGTAGAGGAAGATGATGAACGTATAAGGTTCTATCTCCATCCCGACGTATCTAGATACATACAACTCATGGACAACCCATAGGAACATCCAGATACCTATAGAAACTGTAAGGAGACAGAAGAATCTGTTCGTCCAAGATCTAGGATTATCTATATAAATGGTGTAACCTAGGGTGCACATCAGACCGGCGATTATAGGTAATATGAAGACCCAATAATTTGTGAGAGCGAACATTTTATGCTTCCTCCTTTTTAGAACGTAACGGTCCAAAGAAATATTAAAGTTTCGTATAGAAGTCGATTTATTATTATAAAAAACCTCCCCTATCGAAGATTATATATCGAACTTTTTCCTACATCCCCCCGAAGATAGGTTTTTCTGATATGGAGATATCTAAATGAACTGGGGTAAGCTGAACGATAAGCACATAAGGAACAGGATAGCGGTATTTATACTGGTGGTCATGGCTACCCTCCTCATAGCCGACCAGTACCTTTTACCCCCTAATTATCAGATGGTCATGGCGGAATTCGATATCAGTGAAAGTCGTATGGGATTGATCTCCACGATATTTGTAGTATCGGGAGTGGCCGTGACGGCCTTGTGGGGTTTCCTCTCCGATATCAAAGAAAGGAAAAAATTACTGCTCATCGGTGTCATGGTCGGAGAGATACCCTGCTTTGCCACAGCCTTCGTTCAGAGTTATGATCAATTGTTGCTGACAAGGATCTTCACGGGTATAGGAGTAGGAGCTCTCATACCCATAGGTTATTCCTTGATATCCGATATATATGAGGAGGGAAAAAGAGGGAAGGGCTTCGGCTATATCCAGGTAGCTTTGGGTCTTGGCTCTCTGGTCGGGATGATATTGGCAGGGACCCTGGCAAACTGGAGAACGCCTTTTATCATCGTTGCTGTACCCAACTTCTTCTTAGCACCGTTATTTTATTGGATCATGGTAGAGCCGAAAAGGGGAGAAGGGGATAAAGAATTGAAGGATTCTCTAAAAGAGGGGGCTGAATACAGTTACAAGATCGACTTGAACACCGTAAAAAAATCTTTCAAAACAAAGACCAATCTTATGATATTCAGCCAGGGGATAATCGGTATGATACCATGGGGGGTATTGACCTACTGGCTCGTGTCTTTCCTTATAGTGACTAGAGGCATGGAGAGGGGCACCGCTACTTTCGTTTTACTCATCGTCGGTAGTGCAACGGTTTTGGGTTCCATAGTTGGAGGTCTACTTGGAGATCGTTTTGAAGACCGGATGAGAGGTGGAAGAGCGATATTGGTTGGGATCTCGATGTTCATCGGTGCTGTGGCTTCCATAGGACTTATCGTTTACCCTTTACCTCGTACTCTAGCTGTTAGAGATTGGATCATATTGACGATCTACGTCTTCTTGTTCTTACAGACCATCACATTTGCAGCTCCCAACGTTCCGGCAATAATATCGCAAGTCAATCTACCAGAGGATCGAGGTACGGTCTTTGGTGTTTTCAACATATTGAACAATGGAGGTATGGCACTCGGTCCAGTATTCGCTGGATTCTTGGTAGGATTACTGGTGAGTTTCGGCTATGGAAGACCTCTAGCCTATAGGAACGCCATGATAATCGGTGCTGCATTTTGGATACCGGCATCTTTTATTTGGATATGGCTTAAAACACAGTACCCAGATGATAGAGATAACATAAAAGATATCCTTAAAAAAAGAGCTGAGGAACTCTAATCTTTGATATACTCTTTAACGATATCCGCTGATATTCCTTTTTCTTTGGCTATTTTACCGTAAACCTTTGCACTCTTCCTGACCTTTCTTTCACACGTTTTAAAATCTATTCCTATCAATCCAAACCTCGGTTCGAATCCTTCAGCCCACTCAAAATTGTCCATGAATGACCAGTACATGTAGCCCCTTACGTCATATCCTTCCTCTCTAGCCTTGTGTATCTGGATCAGATGTTTCAGGATGTATTCAACCCTCCATCTATCGTCATGGGTGGCTATCCCGTTCTCCGTGATATATAGAGGTCTATCATACCTGTCATGTATCTCCTTTATCCCTCTATATATCCCTTCAGGGTGAACCGTCCATCCCATGAGAGTTAGTTCCCCATTTTTCACTAATTCGGTTTCAAAGAACATCTTAAAAGGATTCCAGCTGTGACTCGCTTCATGGAGGGTATAATAATTTAGACCTATAAAATCGGTATCACTCTCCGGAACACTGTAACTTTTCAGAGGTGTTTTTACCTTACCATCCCACAGACCGTCTAAAAAGTTCCAGTTAAATAGATCATCGGCCTTATCAGCGGCTTTTATATCCTTTTTCTTATCGGTTTTTGGCCTGATGTCAGGAAAATGTTTGACGATACCGACGGCCTTATTTTTTCCCTTCAATATCCCATAAGCCGCGTCGTGGGCTTTTATCAGATTTTTTTCCGCTTTGGCCGACTTCAACAAAGAGGTCTTGAAAGGGGGCCATTCACCTGTCAAGTAGGAATTCATGATATATACCATGGGTTCGTTTATAGTACAAAAAATATCCACACCGGATATCTCATCCCTGATAGTTTCCACGTAATCTCTCCAATATCTGATATTCTTATCCTTGAGAAAGCCTCCTTTTTCCATGAACCATGTTGGATTAGTGAAGTGATGGAGGGTCACCATGGGCATGATACCTCTTTCATTCAGTAGATCGATGATATCCTGATATCTATCCAATGCATTGTTGTTTTTTTCTTTCTCTTTAGGAAAAATCCTGCTCCATTCTATGGAGAATCTGTAAGAGTCATAACCGAGTTCGGCCATCAATTCTATGTCTTTTTCATAACGTTTCCAGTGCTCACAGGCTCGTCCAGAACGGTATTTTAATCTACCTCTCTTTTCCGCCTCCCACCATTGATTGAACCGGTTGTCTCCTTCGATCTGATGGGATGCAGTAGCGGTACCGAAGGTAAAATCTTGAAAATCGATCATATGTTCAAGGTAAAATACCAGAATATATTATGATTTTCCCTTATTGTTTTCGAAAGATTTATTTCATCATGAATGTGTCATCTTTTAAACCACCTTTAACATCCGGTTCGATCAAAAGGATATCACAGAGAGATGGTCACATGCAATTAGAGAAAAAGAAGGTAAAAAAGAATGACGGGGTCTATGTCATCTATTACGATTTTTCCGACGTTGAGTTTTCCCCAAAAGAAGAGGGGCGTGGATAAACTGTCTGAATTGAGATGGGACCCTTTCCAAAAAGAATGGATCATCACGGCTACACATCGTCAGAAGCGCACGTTCAAACCACCAAAAGACTTCTGTCCATTCTGTCCTGAAGAAGGTTCAGATACACATAAGGACATCGACATAGAATACGATATAGCCGTGGTAAAGAACAGGTTCCCTTCGCTGACCGAGTATCCACCTGATCCAGAAGTTGAGTCCGATGATGTCTATAAGACCAGGAAGGCTGAAGGTATCTGCGAAGTGGTGTTGTTCACTTCAGATCACGATGCCGTCATGTCGAAAGAACCTCTGAGCAAATTTATCAAATTAGTAAAGGTATGGAAGGACAGGTATGAACAGTTAGGAAAGAAGGACTTTATCGACTATGTCTTCATATTCGAAAACAAGGGAGAGGAAGTCGGTGTCACGTTGAACCACCCTCACGGCCAGATATACGCTTATCCCTTCGTTCCTCCTATAATCCAAAAGGAATTAGAATCCAGTAAAGAACATCTTGAAGAACACGGTAAATGTTTATTCTGCAAGATCCTTAGCAAAGAATTGAAGGCAGAGGAAAGGATCGTATCGAAGAATGATTCGTTCACAGCCTTCGTACCGTTTTATGCTAGGTATTCTTATGAAGTGCATATATACTCCAACGCTCATCTACCTTCCCTGGAACATTTTGATAGAAAGCAAGAGGAGGATCTGGCGGATATGTTGAAGGATATCCTGACGAGATATGATGGGCTCTTCGGCTTTGAATTCCCTTACGTCATGGCGCTGCATCAGAAACCTACCACGGAAGGCGGTGAGGGATACTCTCACTTCCATATCGAATTCTACCCCCCTTACAGAACGGAAGATAAGTTAAAACATCTAGCTGGAAGTGAGATAGGAGCCGGTACGTTCATAAATAACTCCTTGGCCGAGGAGAAAGGTGGAACATTAAGAGATGAAGAAGGAAATGATCGGATATGAAAGAAGATATTATCAAGATCAGATCACCCGGCAGAGTAAATCTCATAGGAGAACATACGGATTATACCGGTGGATATGTAATGCCCATGGCAGTCGATCTTTACACTGTTGTAGAGGGAAAGAAGAACGATATCGTAGATGTTCATTCCGGCGCTTTCGATGAAAGGAAAAGATTCAAGCCCGACGATCTTACTAAGTCCGGTGGATGGCTGGATCACGTTAAAGGGGTCTATTCTGTGTTGAAGGAGGAGGGGTACGATATAGGAGGGATGAAAGCAAATATCAGAGGCGACCTTCCTATAGGTTCCGGCCTGAGTGCCTCAGCTAGTTTCGAACTAGGTGTTATGTTCCTTCTAGATGATCTGTATAAGCTCGACCTGTCCAGGGAAAAGATGGCCTTACTTTGCCAAAGAGTAGAAAACGAGTACGTAGGTGTATCATGCGGGATAATGGATCAATTTGCGATCTCATTGAGTAAAAAGGATCACGTATTACATCTAGATACTGGATCCTTAGAATATGAACACGTAAAATTTCCAGAACAACTAAAAGTGGTAGTGTTCCACACAGGAGTCCAACGAGAATTAAAATCTTCTGAATACAACCAACGTAGGAGTAAAGTGGAAGAAGCGTTAGATTCGCTGGGGAAAGAGAACTCCAAAGATCTAGACCCGAAATCGATAAAATCCTTACCTAGCTTACAAAGAAAAAGGTTGGGATATATCATGAGAGAAAACCGTAGAGTGGTTCAAACCAAGGAAGCATTGAGGTCCGGCGATCTTGAAAAGGTCGGCGATATCTTGATCGAAGCCCACCGAGACATTTCCGAAAATTATGAGGCCAGTTGTGAAGAGTTGGACTTTATCGTAGAGAAGGCGGTAGAACATGGAGCTTTAGGTGCAAGGTTGACTGGAGCCGGGTGGGGTGGGTCCGTTATCGCCCTCGTAAGAGATAAAGATTTGAACCTATTCGCAGAGCATGTTTTTCGAGATTATAAAGAAAAATTTTCCTATCCAAATGCAGACCATTTCTTTGTAGAGCCCACCGATGGTGTCGGAAAGGATGTGAGTTGATATGTCATATTCATTCATCTTCCACGGGAACTTACAATATGCAGAACTCTCGAAGTCGGAGATCCCTGAGATAATCGAAAGGTCATACAGGCCCACTATAGACTTCCTGCTAGAAAAAGATATAAAATTCGCTCTTAACATAACCGGATATTCTTTACGTTTTATCCCGCCCGATCTCATAGATAAGATCAAAGAAGGTATCGATGACGGGATCATCGAGTTGACTGGGACCTCCTATACACATGCCATACTACCTCTTTTAAATATAGATAGAGTCGCTGAACAGGTCAGGAAGGATAAAGAGAAAAAGATGGAGACCTTTGACATAGAGCCCAAGACCTTTTGGCTGCCTGAGCTAGCCTACGATCCGATCATACCAGGTATATTAAAAGATCAAGGGTATGATGAGGTGTACGTCGATGGTGAAGCCATATTGTTTTCAAGGGTATCTAACACCTCTCTAGTAGATATCGAACCCCTGACCCCACATCTATACAAAGCACAAAGAGGAGAAGGCAATAGGATCATCAATTATATCTGGGGACTGAAAGAATTAAAGAAAGCCGTTAAAAGATCGTTTTCAGGAAAACTCACGGTTCAGGGAGTCGAAGAGATAAAGGCGATACCGGTCTGGATCTCTTTGAACAATGCAGTGATGATGGCATTAGCCGATCTTCCGATGATGAACATGAAAAAAATGGCACGATGGATAAGAACCTTAGACGAAGTGATGCTGTATGGTATGGATATAGAGTTCCTGGGATACAGAAAACTTGGCGGTAATGAACTGGATATAAGAAAGCTTGAGGAATTGATAGATCGGGTAGGGTCTAGTATAGTACTTCCCAGCAAGTTAAGAAAGGTTGACAGGACCGAATACCTGAGAACTTCAAGCTGGGCACCCGATAAAAGTCTGAAGATCTGGAGAGAGGATGAAAATAACAGGAGATTGAACGAACTTTCAAAGGACTTATCCGGGGAAAAAGCGTTCCTTGCAGAGAACAGTGATGCTAGAGGCTGGGAACCTATCCCTGAAAGAAGATTGGATGCGTTCAAAGCAGTATATGACGAGTGGAAAAAAGAAGATTGATTTCAACTGTGAATCTTTCAGATCACCGAAACCTGGGAAATCAAGAACCTAGACAAAAAGATAATTAATTATTCCTCTCTGTGTATCTGTATCCACTCCCTGAAGGATATCACTATAGTCAAAACAGGCGGAGTAGTTTGTCAAGTCACAAGTTTATCCGCATCGATTTCATGGGTTTCATACTCCTTTTTATCGATGATCTCCTTGATAGTCATCACAGTCTTCCAGGCATCGTGGTAGGTGTTGTAAAGCGGTGAGAACGCCACCCTGATGATGTTGGGAGGTCTGAAATCCGTGATGAACCCCTTTCGCCTGAGCAGATCGCTGATAGCGTCAGCATCTTCATGTTTAACGGCCACGTGACTACTCCTATTTTCGGAATCTCTAGGTGAAATAACCTCGAACCCGTATGGATACTCACTCAAAACTTCATCTACCAAGTAAATAAAATGTTTAGTGATCTCTTTGGATTTTTCACGGATATTTTCCAAACCAGCCTCTTCGATGATCTCCAGAGAGCCAAACAAAGGCGCACTGCTAAGTATCGCTGGAGACGAGATCTGCCACCCACCTGCACTTTTTTCGTGAACGAACTCAAGATTGAGTTCGAACTGTTTCTCCTTCTCGTACCCGAACCATCCTTTCAGTTTGGGTTCTTCTTCGAAGTGCTTCTCATTGATATACAAAAAAGCACTGCATCCAGGTCCTCCGTTCAAGTACTTGTACCCGCACCACATGGCATAATCAACGTTCCAATCGTGAAGATCATGAGGTATCACGCCGGCGGAGTGACTGCAGTCGAAACCTATGATGATGTTCCTTTTATGAGCTTGGTCCGTTAAATACTCCATATCTAGGAGTTGCCCACTTCGGTACAGAACAGATGGCAGGTGTACCAACGCTACATCGTCTGTCATCATCTCCACTATCTTATCTTCATCCAGCGTATCACCGTCTGAACTCGGTACGAGTTTGAGTTTCTTTTCAGGATCGAAACCTTTCAACTCCAAGAGTCCTTCGAGTGCGTATATATCTGTAGGGAAATTCAGTTCATCTGCGAGGATCTTGTCTTTTCCCATAGAGGGCTTGTAAAACGTGGATACCAGTGAGTGTATATTGACCGTAGTTGTACCGGTGGCTACAACTTCCTCGGACCTGGCCCCTACCATATCTGCCATCATCTCACCCAAGGTCTCGGCCATGAAGAACCAAGGTGTTTCGCCCTCTGTCCATCCTTGAATACCTAACTCCTTCCATTCTTCTTTGACATTCACCACAGAGCTCTCAGCTCTTCTAGATAACAGACCTAAAGAATTTCCGTTCAGATAAACCGTTCCCTCAGGTACGTAGAACTCATCTCTATATTTTGATAAAGGGTCTTCATCGTCCAATCTGAGAGAGTACTGTTTTGAGATATCTTTCCCTCTTTTCATGATATCTTCAGATACCCAGTCACTAATCAATCTTGTGCTCTCGCTTTAAAACATTTCATAAAAAATGTCTAAAACCGACGGATCCAGCGAAAGCGATCACAGAAAGGACGAGGAGTCCAAGACCGTAGGATCCCGTCAAAGCTATCATGACTCCAACGCTCACCGGACCCATCACCCCAACTGTATTAGCGATACCGTTCATCAAACCGGTTGCAGAACCTAATTCATCTCCACGGATATTGTTCTGAAGTTTAGTGAAAAATAGTGGAGGTGCCAGCTGTCCGGTCAAGAAAACTAGAAATAATAAGAATATTGCCATACCAGAGCCGGATATCGGTGAAAATGTAAGGATGATTATCATAGTTCCTGAAGATAACAGTGAGAACATGATGATCCCATCCGCATTTCCCTTCAGATCACTCACCCACGATCCTATCAGCATCCCTAGAAGTGCTCCTATGTAAGGTATGGCGGCCATGTAAGCGTTATCTCCCAGGTTCAAACCGGTGGTCTGCTCAAGGTATGATGGTACCCAAAGTGTGGTACCCCAGAAGACCGTGTTGACAGCTGTAAAACCCACGGTTATCTGTCTGAAATCACTATCGGACAATAGTTCTTTGAAAGCTTTCAGCAGGTCGAAATCCTCCCTAGCAGTTTTACCAGGATTGTTTTTAGAGTCGGGGGAATCTGTTATGAAGATGAATATCGGTACAGATAATACGAAACCGATGATGGCAACCATATAAAAGGAGTACTGCCAACCCAATGCCTGTATGACAGGACCCATGATGATAGGAGAGATGGCGATCCCGATGGGTGCTCCGATCATGAATATAGAATTTGCTCTCCCTCGTTCTTTAACTCCAAACCATCCTGCTATGACTTTAGTTGCCAATGGGTACATCACTCCCTGGGACAGACCAAGGAGCATGCGGGAGAGTAGGAACATCACGTAGTTGTGCCCGAAAAAAGCTCCCAAGAACACGGCCAGAGAACATCCAATCATGGAACCAAAAAGGATGACCTTTGAACCATGCTTGTCGATCTTAGGACTGAAAAATATGTTCGAAAAACCGTAAGGCACCAAAAAAATACCCATGAGGACCCCTCCTAGGAAGCCCTGCTCAGCCCTTGACCACACTAATCCGTCACCTATCTCATCAAGAGCTACAGAAGTGCTCAATCTACCCATGAATGCAACTAGGATAGTGAAAAACAGTAAAAAAAGTATTATCCATCTGTATTTGGATGGAAGGTCGATGTGAATTTTATCGGTCTTCATGATACGCCAGAAGCAGACCAGGTCACTGTTTAAATTTTCGGTTTTAGAACAAAGGACCTTGATGGCGAGATCCGTCGACTTCCAGTCCCTCTTCTACCAGCTTCAATATTCTACTCTTCTCAGCTGGTAACCGGTATCCCTCGTAATCCATGTCAAAAAGCAACGCTCCTTCCTTGTTCCTCCAGCTGTTCCAACTGTGATCGAAGCAGAGTTTTGAATCTACGTCGAGTTCATCGACTATGATCTTGATCTCTTCCAATCTCTCATGAGGGGAGTTGACCTGGAATTCACCCTGTTCTATCATCTTGTAGATGTCACTCCCAGGATAAACGTAAAGAGGACGCACCCTGATGTAGTCTGGATCGATCTGGTTCAGAACTTTAGCGGTATTCAGGGCATGGTCTTTGGACAATCTCTTCCCACCCAAACCGGGCATAACGTATTCGGAGAGTTCGAATCCAGCTTCCTTGGCTTTTTTCCCACCCTCTATATGCTGTTCAGCCGTGACACCTTTTTTAACCAATTTAAGGACTTCATCGTCACCACTCTCCAACCCCACGTGCAGTCTTGTCAATCCTGCATCTCTGATCTTTTTCAACTCGCTCACTTTTTTTCTAACTATCGTATCCGACCTGGCATAGGAAGTGATCCTCTCGATGGAGGGAAAGGACCTCTTGAGATACTCAAGTATCTCGACCAGTTCATCCGTAGGCATTATCAGGGAGTTCGAATCCTGAAGGAACACCGTCCTCTCACCGCTTTTCATCCATCCAGAAACCACCGATAAACAATTGTAGGGCACCTTATTAACTTCTTTAGAACCATCGGTCAAAATATCTTTGATGTTTTTGATCGAATCTATATCTTTTTTAACTTCTTCAACTTCTCTGAGCTGAAACTTTTTTCCGTCGTAAAAGGGGCAGAAAACACATCTGTTCCAGGAACAGTTACGAGTAGTTCTCAACAATAGAGACCTCTCTCCACCTTCGTTTGGCGGTCTGATGGGACCTATCTGGAACGTATAGTTTTCATCTTTCATGAGCTATCTATCCTTGTTGTTCAATCGATAACCTTCAACTGAGATTTAGGTTTGATGGTCGGTTCATCTAAAAAGACCCACTATATCCCAGAATAACTTTAGAACTATTTGTGTTTGTCACATTCACCGGTCTTCTCTTATCTTACCATATACATAGATGTCGATATAATCTTCTCCATCAAAATGTGCCTTCCTTTTTATCCCTTCCCTTTTGAATCCGACCTTCTCCAACACCATCTGTGAAGGGATGTTATCCCTATAAACTTCTGCCTCTATCCTGACACAGCCCCTGTTGAAGAGATCGTCGGTGAACTTTTTCAAGGACTTCCTACCGTATCCTTCACCTCTGTGCTCCCCAATGACAAAACGCAGCCAAGCAACGCTTTTCCTACTGTCCATCCAGTCCACTCTGATATAGCCTATATCCCCGGTTTTATCCACTTGGATTATCTTGTACTCCCCTTCCTTTTCACCCTCTACATACTTCTTGATCTCCTCGGCCTCGTCTTCCTCTTTGATATCTTCATCGGGACCCAAGGCCATCTTCTTGATATATGGTTCTCTTTTCCACCTGGTTATCATGGTAGAATCTTCCGATCTCACATCTCGAAATCCGATGGCCATGATCATATATACCGTCTTTACCTGATTTTTACTTTTCGATCACCTGTGATAAGGGTATTCGAGCCGTCTAGCCACCGTATCTCTTATCTCTTCAGAGAACAGTTCACCGATCAGTTCTAGAGCAAGATCGATACCAGAGGAGATCCCAGCTGCCGACCAGACCTGCGGGTCGGTTGCATTCTTGACAACTCTTTCATCCTTCACCGTTATTTCAGGATAAGAGTGAGTCAGTTCTTCCAAAGCTGATCTATGGGTCGTAGCCTTCAACCCGTCTAGAATACCGGCTTCAGCTAGAACGAAGGCACCTGTACAGACCGAGCAGATGTACCGTAAACCATCCGATTGTTCTTTCAAGAAATCATGTACCGTATCATCGTACATGGCTTCTTTCCTACCATCTCCTCCTGGGACTATCAGTATATCGTACTGCTCATCTAAAGAAAATGTCTTATCGGGTAAAACACGTAGGCCGTTGAAAAACTTCACAGGTTCAAGGGATTCAGCTATCAGATCCACCTCCACAGAACCTGGTTCAATTTTATCCAGAGATGCGATAGTCTCATAAGGGCCGACTACATCTAGCTCCTCAGCATCTGGAAAAACGATGATAGCTATCTTATACATACGATACCCATCACACTCTAAATATATCTTATTTGTTGAACATAGCCCTCGAGCTAAGTTTAAATACTCTTAGAAACTTATCGTATCGGGTGAACATGATGAGATGTGTGATAATATATTGGTCGAGATACGGGCATGGAAAAAAATTAGTAGAGCACTTATCAAAAATTTTAAAAGAGGATGATGTCAAAACCAAGATCTTTAAACCTTCCGAATTGGAACCAGATAACATACCCAAAGCTGATCTATATGTTTTCTCAACTCCTACTGAAGCTTTCCGTATCAAGAGTGACATGAGGAAGTTCATGAAAAAGATCGAAGGTCTAGAAGGTAAACCATACGGGATCATAAACACTCACTCCATGAAAAGAGATTGGTTAAATAGCATGGAGAAGATACTAAAGAAAAAGAAGATGAAAAAGATCGCTGAAGTCGATTTCAAGATCGGAAAAGTAGGAGCAGAAGATGGTGACGCACTACCATTCAATTGGAAAGGTGATCTGGATCGATTCTCTAAAGAACTGATCAGGACGTAGTTCACATGAAAGCTCTTTTCCAGTCCTCAGCGGGCAAGATGGTTTCTTTTATGGTCCTTGGAGTCAACCATCTGAGCAGATTGACCCAGTGACCTGCTTTATCGTTCGTACCTGAGGAACGGGCTCCACCGAAGGGCTGCCTGCCAACGATAGCTCCCGTTGGTTTATCGTTTATGTATAGATTACCGGCGGCATATCTCAATCTATCCTCTGCTAGATGTATTGCTTCACTATCTTTGGCAAATATCGACCCTGTCAGTGCATAAGGAGACGTTTCATCACATAATAGGAGTGTTTCTTCGAATCTATCATCATCGTACACGAAGATCGTCACGACCGGGCCGAATATCTCCTCTGACATCAACTTACCTTTGGGTTCACTGGTTTTCACTAAAGTAGGTTCTATGAACCATCCTTCTGATTCGTCGTATTCACCACCGTATAATATCTCATATCTCCCAGAATTCTCCTTAGCATATTCGATATACTCAATTATCTTACCGAAGGCATCCTCATCGATAACGGCTCCCATGTAATCCTCCATCTCATCCACAGGCCCATAGG
>Ga0207421_10005455_pt1 | contig 14227 bp, 15 predicted proteins | sample SodLakKL_010_SED_4_FD_187542 | JGI IMG/M metagenome (GOLD analysis project Ga0207421, IMG submission 187542) | Alkaline sediment microbial communities from Lake Tanatar, Kulunda Steppe, Russia - 8KL_010_SED (SPAdes) (version 2) | ecosystem: Environmental > Aquatic > Non-marine Saline and...
GAGGGGAGAGTACGTGACTTTCACGCTAACAAGGATCTTTGATGACTGACATGACCCCGCGCGAGATCGTCCAGGAGCTGGACCGTTACATCATCGGGCAGGACGAGGCCAAGCGCGCCGTCGCGGTGGCCCTGCGCAACCGGTGGCGCCGGCAGCAGCTGCCGGAGGCCCTGCGTCAGGAGGTCACGCCGAAGAACATCCTGATGATCGGCCCCACGGGCGTCGGCAAGACCGAGATCGCGCGTCGGCTGGCGCGCCTCGCGAGGGCCCCGTTCCTGAAGATCGAGGCGACGAAGTTCACCGAGGTCGGTTACGTCGGTCGGGACGTGGAGTCCATCGTCCGGGACCTCGCCGACGCCGCGATCAAACAGCTGCGCGAGGAGGAAATGGATCAGCACCGCCGCGAGGCCGAGGATGCCGCCGAGGAGCGCGTGCTGGATGCCCTGCTGCCGCGCCCGCGTGCGGCCGGCTACACCGAGCAGGAACCGCCCGCCGCGGACAGCGAGACGCGCCAGAAGCTGCGCAAGCGCCTGCGCGAGGGTGCGCTGGACGACCGCGAGATCGACATCGAGGTGCGCGCGGTACAGTCGGGAATGGAGATCATGACCCCCCCGGGCATGGAGGAGATGGCCAGCCAGCTGCAGTCGATGTTCCAGAATCTGGGTGGCCAGCGCACGCGCAGCCGGCGCCTGAAGATCCGTGATGCGATGCGGATTCTGGTGGACGAGGAGGCCGCGCGGCTGGTCAACGAGGACGAATTGAAGCTGAAGGCGGTGGAACGTGTCGAGCAGAGCGGCATCGTCTTCGTCGACGAGATCGACAAGGTCGCCAAGCGCGGCGAACATGGTGGCACCGACGTCTCCCGCGAGGGCGTGCAGCGCGACCTGCTGCCGCTGGTGGAGGGCACCACGGTGAACACCAAGCTGGGGATGGTGCGGACGGATCATATCCTGTTCATTGCCTCCGGAGCCTTCCATCTTTCCAAGCCGTCCGATCTGATCCCCGAACTTCAGGGACGCCTGCCGATCCGGGTGGAGCTGGACGCGCTGTCCGTGGACGACTTCGTGCAGATCCTGACCGAACCGACCGCGTCGCTGACCGAGCAATACACGGCGCTGCTCGGGACCGAGGGCGTGACCGTCGAATTCCGGCCCGACGGCGTGCGCCGCATCGCCGAGATCGCCCACGACGTGAATGCGAAAACGGAGAACATCGGCGCCCGGCGTCTGCACACGGTACTCGAGCGGCTGCTGCAGCAGGTGGCCTTTGAGGCACCCGACGTGTCCGGCCCGGTGAACGTCGATGCGGGGATGGTCGAGGCACGTTTGGGCGAGCTGATTCAGGACGAAGACCTGTCCCGGTATATTCTTTGACGCAGGCCGGTTTCGTGCCGGGATAGAGAGGTTATTCTGCGGTGGAACGGAACAGGGGTAGGGTAGGGCACGCGCCGCGGGCCTCCCGGACGTCGCGCGGGGGGCGCGCGTCGCTTCAACCGCCCGCGTCCACGCCGGGCGGCCCGCAGGGTGGGGCCAGGCGCAGCGGGCCCATCGTGACCCCGCCAGGGAAATCAACAACCGTCCGGCCCGTGCCAACCGACCCTTTGTTCAGGAGCATCCGATGAGCGCAAAGCACCGACCCACCGACATCCAGTTGCACCAGAAATCCCGCATCCTCGAGATCGGCTATGCAGACGGCACCACTTTGCGCCTGCCCTGTGAACTCCTGCGCGTGTATTCACCCTCGGCGGAAGTGCGCGGCCACGGTCCCGGGCAGGGTACGTTGCAGGTCGGCAAGGAGGACGTGAACATCAACGAGATCGAGCCGGTCGGCAACTACGCAGTGAAGCTGGTTTTCTCCGACGGGCACGATACCGGGATCTACGACTGGGACTACCTCTACAACCTGGGAATGGAACAGGAGCAGCTCTGGCAGGAGTACCTCGACAAGCTGGCCGCTGCCGGTCACCAGCGCAAGCCGGACTGAAGGCTGAAATGACTGACGAAGAGACGCGCGGCAAGACGCACTTCGGGTACGAGACCGTTGCCGAAGACGAGAAGGCCGCCCGGGTCGGCGAGGTCTTCCACTCGGTCGCACGGAAATACGATCTGATGAACGACGTCATGTCGATGGGCATCCACCGCCTGTGGAAGCGCCACACCGTGCAGCGCGCGGCGGTGCGCCCGGGTTTTCGGGTACTGGACCTTGCGGGCGGCACCGGGGACCTCGCCGCGGCTTTCGCGCCACGGGTCGGCGCTCACGGACGCGTTACCGTCTGTGACATCAATGCCTCGATGCTGGTGGTGGGCCGCGACCGTCTGCTGGACCAGGGCCTGGCCGGGAACATCGACTTCGTCCAGGGCGATGCCGAAGCGTTGCCGTTCCCGGACGAGCACTTCGACCGCATCACCATCGCCTTCGGACTGCGCAACGTGACCCGCAAGGAGCGCGCGCTGGCGGACATGTGCCGGGTGCTGAAGCCGGGCGGCCGCCTGCTGGTGCTGGAGTTCTCGCAGCCCTTTGCCCCGCTGCGGCCGTTCTACGATCTCTACTCCTTCCGGGTGATGCCGCTGATGGGTCGGCTGATCGCCGGAGACGCGGACAGCTATCGCTATCTCGCGGAAAGCATCCGGGTGCATCCCGATCAGGAAGAACTCGCGGGCATGATGCGCGACGCGGGGCTCGAGCGCGTGCACTACGAAAACCTGACCGGTGGCGTGGTCGCGCTGCACCGGGCCACAAGGCTTTGACGCGATGACCGATTCCGACAGAACACCTGATGCCGAAACCGGCCCGGCCTCCACAACGGTCCGGCCGCTGCCCACCGCGCTTGCCATCCCGCTGGAGCTCGCACTGAACCGGTTGCTCGAGGCCGCGCCGGCGTCCGCAGTGGGGCGCCTTTCCGGGCGTTCGATCGCGGTGGTCGTGCAGCCCCCCGGTCTCGGCCTGGTCCTCCTCGGCGCCGCCGACCGGCTGCAGGTGCTCGGGACCCTGGAAGACGAGGAGCCTGATGTGACCATCTCGGGCTCGCCGGTGGCCCTGGCCGCGGCGATCGCCCGGGAAGACCGCTCCGGCATCGCGCTGCAGGGTGATGCCGCCGTGCTGACCGACCTGCAGCGGGCGCTCTCGGGCGTCTCTTTCGACTGGGCCGGTTGGCTCGAATCGGTCGCCGGTGCCGGTGCCTCCGGTCCGGTGCAACGGGCTGGCGGGACGCTGCGCGATCAGCTCCGCCGCTTTCTGGACCGCAGTCTGGACGACTCCTCCGAATACCTGCAGGAGGAGGCGCGCTGGCTGCCGGCATCGGGCGAGTTCGAGGCACTCGGGGCCGATCTGGCCGAACTTCGAGACGACGTTGCACGCCTCGAGGCCCGCGTCGAGCGGCTCGGAGGCGGCGACAGTGCCGCGATACCGAGCGGCCCCGGATTGCCCCGGTCCGGATGACCAGGACCCTGAAGCAGGGTCTGCGGCTGTGGGCCATCGGCCGCGTGCTGGTGCGCTACCGGCTGGATGCGATCCTGTTCACCCTCAAGCCCCTTCGGCCGCTGAGCTTCCTGCTGAATCTGCTGCCCTGGAACTGGTTCCGGCGGGCCGAGGGCACCCGCGGCGAGCGTATCCGCCGGTCGCTGGAGGACCTTGGCCCGATTTTCGTGAAGTTCGGGCAGATGTTGTCCACGCGGCGCGATCTGCTTCCGGACGACATCGCGCTGGAACTCACCCGCCTTCAGGACCGCGTGCCGCCGTTCCCGGTCGAACAGGCCCGGCTCGCGATCGAGATCGCGCTGGAAAAGCCGATCTCCGAGGTCTTCGAACAGTTCGACGATGTGCCGCTGGCCTCCGCGTCGATTGCGCAGGTGCATGCGGCCCGGCTGCGCGACGGCCGTTCGGTGGTCGTGAAAGTGGTGCGCCCGGGCATTGTCCGCACCATCCGCGCGGATCTCGAGATCCTGCACCTGATCGCCTATCTCGCCGATCGCTACTGGTCCGAGGGGCGACGCCTGCGCCCGCGCGAGGTGGTCTCCGAGTACGAGAAGACCGTGATCGACGAGCTGGATCTCGTCCGCGAGGGCGCGAACGCGATCACCATCCGCCGCAATTTCGAAGGCAGCTCGCTGCTGTACATTCCGGAGGTGATCTGGGACTACACCCGAACCAACGTGATGGTAATGGAGCGCATCAGCGGCGTCCCGATCGCGAACATCGACGCGCTGCGCGCCCGGGGTGTCGATCTCAAGATACTGGCCGAGCGTGGCGTGGAAATCTTCTTCGCGCAGGTCTTCCGTCACAACTTCTTCCACGCCGACATGCACCCGGGCAACATCTTCGTGGATGCGACCAACCCGTCGGAGCCGAGCTATCTTGCGGTGGACTTTGGCATCGTCGGCAGCCTGCTGGAGTCGGATCAGCGTTATCTCGCCGAGAACTTCCACGCCTTCTTCAGCCGCGACTACCGGCGCGTCGCGGAGCTCTACGTGGAGTCGGGCTGGGTACCGGAGGGTACCCGGGTGGACGAGTTCGAGGCGGCGATCCGCTCCGTCTGCGAACCCATCTTCCAGAAGCCGCTGGACGAGATCTCCTTTGGGCATGTATTGCTGCGCCTGTTCCAGACCGCGCGCCGCTTCGACATGGAGGTGCAGCCCCAACTGGTGCTGTTGCAGAAGACCCTGCTGAACATCGAGGGGCTGGGCCGCCAGTTGTATCCGCAGCTGGACCTGTGGACCACGGCGAAGCCATTCATCGAGCGCTGGATGTCGGAGCAGGTGGGTGTGCGCGCCTTTCTGCGCAGCGCCGAACGCCACTTGCCGAAGATGCTGGTGCAACTCCCGGAGCTTCCCCTCCGGCTGCAGGAGGCGCTGGACGCGGAGCGCCAGCGGGCACATCGGGACGCGGCGCTGCGGGCCGAGATACAGGAAATGCGAAGGATGCTGCAGCGCGAGGCGCGCAGCCGGCTGGAGGCCTTCGCGGGCCTTGGGCTGCTGCTGGGTGCCGGCGTGGTGACCCAGATGCAGGAAGTCCCGCAGTGGCTGGGTCTGGCCTGGCCGGTCTGGCCGCTGGGCCTCGCGGGGATCGGCCTGCTGCTGCTCAGCCTGCGCCGCGGCAACGGGATGCTGCGCCGCATCCGCAGTCGCACCGGCTCCCGCCTGGACTGACACTGGAGTGCCGGAGCTTGCTCCCGCGTTGCCCCTTGCGCAAGCCTGCCTGCGCGTCCTGGGCGCGTCCCGGAGCATGAAATCGACTGCAAGCCGCCGCATTCCGAAGGCGACGCGGGGGTGGTGTATGCTGCGTCGAGGTTCGAAGTTTGTGCGGCAGGGCACAACGCAAAGGAGCTGAACGATGTTTGAAGCGGCGGAACTGGGACGCAAACTCGACAAGAAGGATTACAAGAAGATCGTCCCCGAGCTTCGCACCAGCCTGCTCAACCTGCAGCAGGAGTTGCGTGAGTGCGACTTCCCGGTGATTCTGCTGATCTCGGGCGCGGACGGGGCCGGCAAGAGCGAGACCGTGAACATCCTGAACCAGTGGATGGACCCGCGCTGGATCGAGACCACCGCCTTCGACGAAATGACGGACGAGGAACGGGAACGTCCGGCCTTCTGGCGTTTCTGGCGCGCACTGCCGTCCAAGGGCCGGATCGGCGTGCTGTTCGGGTCCTGGTATAGCTGCCCGATTCAGCAGCGCATCTCGAATCAGTTTGACGACAGTGAACTCGACCAGATGCTGCGTCGCATCAACATCTTCGAAAAGATGCTGGTGGACGACGGCGCGCTGCTGATCAAGCTGTGGTTTCATCTTGGCAAGGAGATGCAGGTCAAGCGCATCAAGAAGCTGCGCAAGAACCCGGAGACCCGCTGGCGTGTTGGCGAGCGGGATCTCGCGGCGCTCAAGTCCTATGACCGCTTCCGTGAGGTGGCCGAGCAGGTGCTGCGCCAGACCAGCACCGGCGAGGCGCCGTGGATGATCATCGAGGGCTACGACGAGCGCCACCGCGACGTGACCACCGCGAACCACATTCTGGAAGTGGTGCGCAAGCGCATGACGCTGGACCCGATGACCCTGCGGGGGGCAACTTCGGCCTGGAGGATGCCACAGGAGGGCGACAAGACCATCCTGGATTTCCTGGACCTCTCGAAGAGCCTGGAAAAAAAGCCATACCGCAAGGAGCTGGCCGAGCTGCAGGGACGGTTGAGCGTACTCTCGCGCAAGGCGCGCGAGCGCAAGGTGAGCACGATCGTGCTCCTGGAGGGCTGGGATGCGGCCGGCAAGGGCGGGATCATCCGCCGCATCACCGGCGCGATCGATGCCCGGAGCTACCGCGTGATCCCGATCGGCAGCCCCACCGACGAGGAGCGTGCGCAGCACTACCTCTGGCGCTTCTGGCGTCAAATCCCCAGGGCAGGGCGTTTTACCATCTACGACCGCTCCTGGTACGGACGCGTGCTGGTCGAGCGGGTCGAGGGCTTTGCCTGCGAGGACGAGTGGGTGCGGGCCTACCGCGAGATCAACGAGTTCGAGGAGGAACTCACCGAGCACGGCATCGTACTGGTGAAGTTCTGGGTGCACATCGACAAGGACGAGCAGCTCGCCCGCTTCAAGGCGCGCGAGGAGACGAGCTTCAAGCAGCACAAGCTCACCGAAGAGGACTGGCGCAACCGTGAGAAGTGGGATGACTACGCCCACGCAGTGAACGATATGGTCGAGCGCACCAGCACCGAGTTCGCGCCCTGGAACCTGATCGAGGGCAACGACAAGCGCTGGGCCCGGGTTCAGGCACTCAGGATTCTCTGCGACCGCCTGGAGAAGGCCCTGTAGGAGGCGAGCCCTCTCGCCGATTCCGACGCCGGGGGACCAACGGCCAGTGGGCTAACCTTGTAGGAGCGGCCTCTGGCCGCGATGGCCCCGGGCACTCAACGCAACGCCGCATCGCGGCTGGAAACCGCTCCCACGAGCTCTTGTGGCGGCGCGCCCTCTCGTTGAGACAGGTCCTCAGCCGATGCTCAGGCCGTAGGCTGCGAGCAGCGCGAGGATCAGGGCGAAGAGCAGCGGGGCATCCCGGCGCCAGAGGTGCACGCTGGCGCGACCGATCCAGTGGTCGGCGCGCCGGTAGCGGTCCAGTGCGAGCGCCTGCAGGTGGCGCAGCAGGTGCTGGATGGCCGGGCCGGTGACGCCGACGGCCTGACCCGCGCGCATCACGAGCCCGGGCAACGGGGTCAGCAGAACGAGCACGTCTGCGGGCGGGATCGGCCAGGGTTTCAGCCAGCGCCACGCGAATACCGCCAGCAGCAACCCGGCGGCCACCGGCCACAGCGCGTCCGGAATTCCGCCGACTCCGGCCAGCCAGTCGGGGGTGATGCCCCACAGCGGCAGCAGAAAGACGCCGAGCACCGTGGCGGCGGTGATCAGCGCCCACCCGTGCCAGGCTGCCGGCGGCGCATCGTCGCGACCCGCCTCCAGACGCAGCAGCCACAGGTGCCGCGCCATCAGCGCGGTGGTGCCGATCGCGGCAAGGCCCAGCAGCAACGGCAGGTTGTTCCAGACCTCGGGCATCGCGTTGCCGGCGGTGAGCGCGCCCTTCAGCGTCGTCTTGGTCAGCAGGCCGCTGGGCATCAGTCCGGCCAGGGCCAACGCCGGGATCCCCAGACCGATCCACAGCCACAGCACCGGCCGCCGGGTGCGGTGCCGGACCACCTCGGTGCCGAGGAAAAGCGCTGCCTTCGCCAGCGAGTGATGCAGCGCGAAGATGGTGATCGCCACCGCGAGCAGCGGGCCGAGCTCCGGTGCGGACAGCCAGGCCCCGATGGCCACGGAGACCATCCCCATCTGGCTGATGCTTGAATAGGCGAGCACGAATCGCGGCCGGATCTGGTTCACACCGATCAGCGCGCCGCCGAAAGCTGCAATCAGCCCGGTCGCGATCACGATTGTTCCCCATTGTTCGAATCCGGCCTGCCCCAGCGGCAGGGTCACCAGCCAGCCGAGGAGCCCGGCCTTGATCATCGCGCCCGCAAGTGCCGCCGCCACCGGGACCGGTGCGGCGCCGTAGGCGAGCGGCAGGCTGAAGTGCAGCAGCGGCAGACCGGCCTTCACCCCGAAGCCGAGCCACAGGCTGGCAATGATCAGGTCGCGCTCCGGCGCGGCGGCAATGGCTGCGGGCAGGTCGGCCAGCATCGGCAGCAGCGGCGCGCCGGTCGCCCGTGCCGCCAGGATCAGGCCGGTCAGGATCAGGGCCTCGCCGAGCACCGCCAGCACCAGGTAGACGCGGCCCGCCCGCAGTGCGGCGCGACTGGCGTCGTGCACGATCAGGCCGTAGGCCGCGAAGGTCATCAGCGCGAAGCTGGTGTAGAACAGCGCGACGTCCAGCGCCAGGATCAGGCCGATGTTGCCTGCGAGCGTGAGCAGCCAGAAGACGCAGAAACGCTCGCAGTGATCGTCCTTGCTCAGGTGCCCGCGCCCGTGGATGCCGGCGGCGAACCAGATCAGCGCGGTGAAGAACAGGAAGACCTGCGTGGTCCCGGTCATGCCGATCTGCGCGCCGAACAGCAGCCAGTCGAGTTCCACCGTAGCCCCCGGCTGACCGAACAGCGCCAGCAGCAATGCGGGGATTGCCGCCCAGGGTGCGAGCGGGCCTATGTGCGGGCGCAGTCGCGGGAAGCTCCAGAGCAGGGCAAGCGCCAGAGGGACACCGGGCGCGAGGAGCAGTGCGATCGGGGCAAGCACGGCGTTCACTGCAGGTACTCGCGTCCGACGATGAGTTCCGCCCAGTACAGCGGGCTGAACGGCATGCCCGCGAGGATGCCGGCCGCCAGTGCGACGGCGGCGGTGAACAGGGTCGGGAACAGCAGCGAGGCCTGGGTCTCGAAGCGGCCCAGCACCTTGCCTTCGCACCACATGCGGTCACGCTTGCGGAACCAGATCCGGTACAGGATCGGCAGGAAGTAGGCGGCATTCAGCAGGCTGCTGAGGATCAGTATGCCCAGCACCCAGTTCATCTGCGCCTCGAGCGCACCGATCCCCAGATACCACTTGCTGATGAAGCCGGCCATCGGCGGAATGCCAATCATGCCGAAGGCCCCAAGGGTGAAGGCCACGCTGGTCGCGGGCATGCGCTCACCCGCACCGTCCAGTTCGCTGATCTTGTGCACCCCGAGAGTCTCTGCGTAGTTCCCGGCGCAGAAGAACAGCGTGATCTTCATCAGGCCCTGATGAAGCAGGTGCATCAGGCCTCCGACGGCGCCGATCGGGCCGAACAGGCTGATGCCCAGAACGATGTAGGAGACCTGGCTTACTGTCGAGAAGGCCAGTCGCTTTTTCAGGTCGGTCTGGGCCAGCGCGCGCAGCGAGCCGTAGATGATGGTGATCGACGCGACCACTGCGAGCGGCATGAGCAGGCCCAGTGACTGCGCGAACTCGATGCCATAGACGTCGTAGACGACGCGCGCGATCCCGAAGGCACCGGCCTTGACGACCGCGACCGCATGCAGAAGGGCGCTGACCGGCGCCGGCGCGACCATCGCCATCGGCAGCCAGGCGTGCAGCGGGAACAGCGCAGCCTTGACACCGAGGCCGATCACCATCATCAGGAAGATGATGATCAGCATCGGGTGCAGCGACGGGTCCAGTCCGGCCAGGCTGCCTCCGGGCACGAACTCGGTATCGCCAATCAGCACGTGCAGCGCCACCACACCGAACAGCAGCAGTGCGCCGCCACCGAGGGTGTAGTAGAGGTACACCTGTCCCGCGCGCAGCGATTCCCGGGTACCGCGATGCACCACCAGCGGATAGGTCGACAGCGTCAGCAGTTCATAGAACAGCAGGAAGGTGAAGAGGTTGCCGGCCAGCGCGATGCCGACGGTACTGGCGACACAGAGGCTGAAGAAGCCAAAGAAGCGGCTCCTGTTCGGCGCCTTTTCGAGGTAGCCGATCGCGTAGATCGTGGTGAACAGCCAGAGCAGCGACGACAGACCGACGAACATGATGCCCAGCGCGTCCGCGCGCAGGATGAAGTCCACGCCTTCGATGATCGTGAAGCGGAACTCGTATTCGATGGCCTGGTAGACGCCCCAGACGATCCAGCCGACCAGCACCAGCTTCAGCACCGCCGCGGTGAGGTTGACCACGGTGCGGAGCACCAGTCGCGACTCGGCGAGCAGGAAGATCACCCCCGACGCGACCAGCGAGGTCGCGAGCACACCGAGCAGGATCAGACTGTTCCAGTCCATCAACTCACCCCGAAGACGCTGCCCAGACGCAGCCAGTGCAGCGGCAGGTGGGCGGTGAGTCCGATCAGGATCGCCGCGGAGGCGAGGATCAGCGCGGTGACGTCGAGTGTCAGCGGCGGTGTGACCGAGCGGTCGATCTGGGGTCCCTCACGGAAGGACATGCGGAAGACCTTGAAGATGTAGGCCGCGCTGAGCAGGCCGCCGAGGAAGAGCACGATCAGCCACCACCACTGTCCGCTGAGGATCGCGCTGTGCAGCAGCAGCCATTTGGCCGTGAAGCCGCCGCTGGGCGGCAGGCCCATCAGGCTGACCCCGGCGAGGCCGAAGCTGAACAGCGACATCGGGCGGAAGCGGCTGATCCCGACCAGGTGGCTGATCTGCGGGCTGCCCACCGCCAGGATCAGGTTGCCGGCACTGAGGAACAGCGCGGCCTTCGCCAGCGCATGCGCGATCAGCATCATCAGGGTTCCGTCCCATGCCAGCCGCTGCGCCTCGGGGCCCGTGTTGGTCACCAGCGGGAAGAACAGGAACAGATAGCCGATCTGGGCCACGGTCGAGTAGGCGACCAGTTGCTTCAGGTGGTGCTGGCGCCACGCCATCCAGCCACCGTAGAAGACGGCGCCAGCGCCAAGCACGCCGAGGAACTGGGCCGTGAACTCGGGTGTGATCTCCGGGCCCAGCACCAGCCAGAAACGCAGCAGAATATAGAACGACGCCTTGATCACGAGTGCCGAAAGGAGCGCGCTCACCGGAGTCAGGGCGCCGCCGTGGGCCGGCGGCAGCCAGGCGTGCAGCGGAAAAAGCGCGGTCTTCAGAAGCAGGCCGAGGATGATCAGGGCCAGCGCGACCTGGGTGGTGGCGTTGTTGGCGGCCACCTCCTGCAGGCCCGCCATCGACAGCGTGCCGTAGGCACCATAGAGCAGCGCGACGCCGAGCAGATAGGCCAGAGAGCCGAGCAGGGCCGCGAGCAGGTAGCGCATCGCCGCGGCCAGGGCCTGCGGGGTGGCCCGCAGCGCGACCATGCCCACCGCGGCCAGCCCCATCACCTCGAGGCCGACGTAGAGGTTGAAGATGTCCTCGGCCAGCCAGATGCCGTTCATTCCGGCCCAGAGGAACCAAAGCAGCGGCCAGAAGAAGGTGGTCGAGGTGGGATGATCGCGCAGATAGACCCAGGCGTAGAGTGCGCACAGGCTCGTGACCAGCGTCGTCATCAGGATCATGCCGACCGCGAGTCCGTCGACCACGAGGTTGATGCCGAGCGGCGCGGCCCAGTCGCCGAGCCGGTACACGTGGGGGCCGATGGTGGCGAGTCCGGCCAGCACGTCCAGGCTCGCCGCGACCAGCAGCGGCAGTCCGATGAAGATCAGGCGTGGCCGCCACGCCGGCACCACGAGCAGGCTGAGAATCCCCAGCGAGAGCGGCAGCGCGAACAGCAGCGGCACGGACCACAGGCCGATCACGTGTCCTCCGGCAGATCGGTGCGTCCGCTCGCGCGGTACCAGCGTCGGAAGACCACCAGCGCCAGGGCCGTGGAGGCCACCGCCACCACGATCCCGGTGATCACCATCGCATGCGGCACGGGATCGACGCCGCGGCCGTCCTGGGCCAGACCGACGAGGACCAGGAAGGCACCGCTGCCCATGATATTGAAGGCCAGCAGGCGCCGAAGCAGGTGCCGGTGGGCGATGAACCCGAACAGGCCGAGCCCGAACAGCAGCACGCCGGACCAGGCGAAGACCAGGTATCCGCTGATCGCTCCGCTCACGGCTTCGGTCCACCCTGGGTGCGGGCGTCGTCCGGATCGTCGGCGTAGGGCGGGTTCAGCCGGAACAGGCTGAGCAGGGTGAGGCCGATGGAGAGCGTCAGTGTCAGCTCGATCGCCAGGATCAGCGTGCCTGCGTGCGCCTCCGGGTAGGTGAGGAAGGGGACCCCCGGAAGCATCACCACCATGCCGATGCCAATAAAGGTCAGCAGCCCGAGTGCGAGCCCCGCGCGCAACAGCGCCGCATTGTCCAGCCAGCCGAGATGCGCCCCGGCCAGGCGCAGCAGTACGCCCGCCGCGGCCAGTACCGAGCCGGCCTGGAACGCGCCGCCGGGCTGGTAGGAGCCGGCCCACAGCAGAAAGCCGGCGACGACCAGTATCAGCGGCAGCAGCCAGGCCATCACCGACCGCAGCAGCGGGTTGTCCAGGCCCATCTGCTCCGGGCGGTCGGGCTGGGCTTCGCGCAAGGCCAGCGCCACCACCACCGCCAGCAGCAGCACCGCGATCTCGAGCAGGGTGTCGTAGCTGCGGAAGTTCAGCAGCACTGCGGTGATCGGATGCTCGACACCGCTCTCGGGCATCGCCGAGGCGACACGCTCCGGGAGGTTCTCCACCGGTGCCGGCCGTTCCAGCACGGCCCAGCCCAGCGCCACGATAACCCCCAGGCTCAGCAGGCCCGCCAGGATCGCGCGCAGGATCATGAGCGGTCGTCCGGATTGTCGACGCGGCTTCCGAACGGACGCCGCAAATAGCCCAGCGTGTCGAGCAGCAGCACGCCGGTCAGGCCCGCACCGATCGCGGCCTCGGCCAGCGCGATGTCAGGCGCCTGCAGACGCACCCATGCGACCGCCATCAGCAGCCCGAAGACGATGAACATGATGACCGCCCGAAACATGTCACGGGCGATCAGGGCGAGCCCCGCAGTGACGCAGAGCGTGAAGCCCAGAAACAGGTCGAGCCAGGGCATCAGCCGTTCTCCCAGTTTCGTGCCTTCCACGGACGCACGCCCCGGCGACGCGCGGCCCGGGCCACCAGATATCCGGCGGTGGCGCTGGCAATCAGCGCGAGCCCCCAGATCAGCAGCAGTTTCAGCGCTACTGGCACGGAATCGGCACCGAGCAGCAGACCGAAGACGATTAGACCAAGTCCGAGGTTGTCGGCCTTGGTGAGAGCGTGCACGCGGGTGTAGACATCGGGAAAGCGCAGGATGCCGATCGTGCCGACCAGGAAGAAGGCGACACCCGCGAGCAGCAGCAGCGCCTGAAGCGCTTCGATCAGGATCATGCCGGGGGATCCTCGTCGGCGCTGTTCTCGGGATCCTGTCGCCACACCCGCGCGACAAAGGCGAGTACCGCCATCACCGCCAGCAGGGCCAGCACCAGGGCGACGTCACGCAGCGCGGCGATCTGCTGCAGCTCCGCGAGGACCAGGAGCAGGCCCACGCCGGTGGTACCGAACAGCTGCGCCGCAAGCATGCGGTCGGCGATGGTCGGACCACGCCAGATACGGATCAGGCCCAGCACCAGCGTCACAAGCAGCAGCAATGCGACGGTCTCAAGCAGCCAGCTCACGGGCGGGCACCGGCTTCCGTTGCCCTGAGCGGCGCCCCGAACAGCCGCGCGAGACGCGCTTCCGTCTCGCGCACGCTGCCCGCGACATCCAGCCGCGCGTCCAGGCAGTGCACCTCGAGCACGCGGTCCGGATCCAGCCGGACACTCAGGGTGCCGGGCAGCAGGCTGATGGTCAGCATCAGCCACCACGTCGGCGCACCGGGCGGCAGGGCCATCGGCAGGCGCAGGATCTCGGGTTGCAGCGGCAGCGCGGGGCTCATGGTGCGCCGGGCCACATCCCAGCCGGCCAGCAGCGACTGCCAGAGAAAGAAGCCGGCGAACTGCGGGATCTGATGCGGCCGCAGCAGGAAGCGGGCCGGAGGCGTCAGCCACACGCTCGCGGCGGCGGCGGCGATTGCCAGCGGGACCCCGAACCACCAGTCACTGTGGCTGCCGCTGAGGATCCACCATACGACCAGCAGGATCACCACCCGCAGGACGTAGCTGCCCAGCCGGGAAGAGCGTTCCACTCCCTGCGTTTGCTCTGTCATTGTGCGCTACCGTGCATGGCCGCAGTGCATTATCCAACAGATCGGGCATGCGGTCCTAGTGGGCCACGCGGAAAGTTCGGTAACAGATCGCTTCGCCAGAAGCGCCGGCGCTGCGTTGGGCAAGTTTGAAATAGGGTGGCTATTCCGGCACTT
>Ga0207421_10005458_pt1 | contig 14222 bp, 18 predicted proteins | sample SodLakKL_010_SED_4_FD_187542 | JGI IMG/M metagenome (GOLD analysis project Ga0207421, IMG submission 187542) | Alkaline sediment microbial communities from Lake Tanatar, Kulunda Steppe, Russia - 8KL_010_SED (SPAdes) (version 2) | ecosystem: Environmental > Aquatic > Non-marine Saline and...
ATTCTCGTCTCGGGGCTGATCTTTGGCTTCGGGCTCGGCTTTAGTCACATGGCTCGACCCGAGGTCGTCATCGACTTTCTGACGTTCCGGGATCTGGGCTTGCTGTTCGTGATGTTCGGCGGCTCGATCGTCGCGGGTGCGGCCTTCTGGCTGCTGTCGAGTCGTGGGTCGACTGCGCCGCTTACCGGGCGGGCGTACGGTCGACGGCTGAAATCCTTCGACCGAAACGTGCTCGTTGGTGGCTCAGTGTTCGGGGTGGGTTGGGGGCTGTCGGGCATCTGTCCGGGCGCGGCCTACGCCAGCCTCGGGGTCGGCAACTGGCCGATCCTGTACGCGTTGGGCGGGATGTTTATTGGCGCGTATCTGCAGGGCGTCTGGCGAAGCGAACCAGCAGGGTCGACTGCGGGCGTCCCAAGCGACGACTAACGGAGCCAGCCCACAGTCGACGGGACGGCGTGACTGGTATCTACTTATAAAATCGTGGCTCCAGTGTACTCGTTGCGGGAACGACCGCTTGAGTGGGCTACTGAATACAGCGGCCGAGTGCAGCACGAATTCAGTTGGTTCACACCGAGATCACGAAACGACCGACTCAGTACACGTTCGGACTGGCCGAAACAGATTTACGACACAATCGACTACATTCGAATACAAATGCCGGTGCTTCTCGAAGACCACGACGCCGAACTCACCCTTCGGCCAGGAACCACGAAGTCAGACATTGTGGCGTACCTGTATCACAATCCCGACTGGGGATACTCCCCGCAGGACCTCACGGAGTATCTCGATATTCCCCGTGGGACTGCCACAACCACACTCAAACGTCTCTACGACGACGGCTACATTGGGAAAACGGACGACGGCTACTACTACGCGCTGCGCGAACGGGACGACATCCGACGGTACGTCTCTAGTCTCGGTCAGCTTGAGAGGATGTTCAGTCACCACCGTGATGCGGACGCGACTCCTGAACAACCCGAGACACAGATCGGTGGGGGCCGCACTGATGCGGAGCTCGATGCAGAACTCGCAGACCTGGAAGACGAGATGGAAGAGCTGAATGGGTAAACTATCAGCAGGTGATGTTTGCTGGGCACAAGACCCAACAGGTACCCATTCTCAAAGACCAATCATCGTCTTAGCTCACGATACACATCCATTCAGTGCCACTGATTGCACAGTGATGTGTATCGGGACAAGTGCTGGCAAATATCAACAAACCACACCTGAACTCACAAACGAGCACCTCAGTGGAATCTCATTCAACGACACGTCGTACCTGATGCCATGGGCCTTATACACGATTGCACCGGCATCAATCATGAACGGAACGACAAACGGTGAGTTGACAGAGGCAGGGCGAACGCTAGTGAAAAAATCACTCATCTCACTCATCCCGTGACTGGTAAGTCAGCTACTGAGTAACACGTTTACGACCTGTGGCAGTCACGATTTTCATGACTCAAGCTACAACTCGGAGAATGTGCGGCTGTTGTAGCACTAACAACTAACTCCGTATCGCTACCGGTTGCGGGTGTCGACAGCCGAGCAAAACGGTGGACAGTTACGGAAACCCTACGGTGCGAGCGCGATGACGACGAACGTCTCAGGTCGTGACTGCACCGTCTGGATCTCGAAGCCGGCGGTCGCAAGCGCGTCGACCGCCTCGCTGGCGGTGTATCGCTCCTCGATTGGCGGACCACGCTCGCCCTCGCCCGCCCCATCCCAGTCGACGGTCGTGAGTCGGCCACCCGACCGGAGCACGCGAGCGAGCTCTGCCAGTGCCTCGCTCGTGGCGAACTCGTGGTAGGTCATCGTCGAAAACGCGCCGTCGAGCTGGGCGTCGTCGAACGGCAGCTCCTCGATGCCGCTGGTTACCAACTCGACGTTGTCGGGAACGCCTTTTTCGCGGTACAACTCGTGCATCTCGGGTTGGATGTCGACCGCGTACAGCTGCTCGACGCGCGGGGCGAGATCGTCGGTATAAAAGCCAGTACCGCTGCCGAGATCCGCGAGCGTGTCGGTGGACTCGGGGTCGACCGCGGCAACGAGTTCGTCGCGTGAACACACCTGATAGCGGGCGGCAGCGTCTTCGAGTCGGTCGGCGCGTGCCGGATCGAACGTGTGGTGGCCCATTCGGCTCAGTCCGCCTGCGAGACGGCGGCTCGAAGCTGGGCTTCGCTCTGGGCACCGACCATCCGGTCGGCCAGTTCGCCGTCGACAAACACCAGCAGCGTCGGAATCCCTTGGACCTGATAGGAACCGGCCAGCTGCTGGAACTGATCGACATCGACTTTGAGCACGGCCGCATCGGTCTCGGCAGCCACCGTCTCAAGCGTTGGCTCCATCATCTGACAGGGGCCACACCAGTCGGCATAGAAGTCGACCAGCACGACATCGTAGCGGTCGACCGTTTCGTCGAGGTCGGCTGGATCGGTCAGCTGCAGCGGTTCTGTGGGAACGGCGTCTCCTGTGGAACTCATCAACTGTCTGTAGCAGCCGAGCGTTCATAACAATTTTGGACACATTATACAATACTATTCGTAGAAGGTGATGTCGACGATGCAGTCAAGGCGGACCATGATGGAACAGTCCCGAGTAGGAACGTAGAGAGTCGACCTATTCGGTGTGTTGTATTGGCTGTACAAAACAATATTATACACCCCGTCCGTACGGAGTGTATGAAAGCGGTTTGTGCGACCGACCTCTCGGCGGCAAGCAAGGCGGCAATCGAGACCGAGACCTGCCTGGGCTGTCTCGGGGCGATCGGCGTCGACGAGATCCATCTCGTCACGGTCATCCCCTCGAACGTCCACGCCGGGATGCCGGGCATGCAGTTCGAGGCGCGTCGACAGCGCGCGCTGGCACAGTACAGCGAGACCATCGAGGCGGCCGGTTTCGGCGTCGAGACCCACGTTGTCCGGGGGACACCACACCGTCGGATCAACGGTGTCGCCGGCACTGTCGGTGCCGACCTCACGATTGTCGGCTCGCGTGGGAAGAGTCCGCTGGAAAACCGCATAATCGGCTCGACGGCCAGAAACCTCACCCGGACGACGATCGTCCCGCTGCTCGTCAACCGTATCGAGCGCGGCGTCGACGATCCGGAGGTCGTTCGGAAACGCCTGTTTCGGCGCGTGCTGTTTGCGACGGATTTCTCGGAGAACGCCGACCGTGCGTTCGAGGCGTTTTCGTATCTCCGCCATGCGACCAGCGAGGTGACACTCGTTCACGTTCGGACGCCGAAAGACCCCGACCCAACGGACGACGATCCAGTCGACCGGCTCGCCGAGCTGGCCGCGCGGCTCGATCAGTGGGGTATCGAGACCGACACCGAGATACGGCAGGGTGATCCGGCCGACGAGATTCTCGCAGTCGAGGACTCGACGAACGCGACGATGACGCTGCTCGGCTCGCGCGGCCACAGCCGACTCCGCCGGCTGCTGCTCGGCAGCGTAACCGAAGACGTGGTCGCAAACGCGAACGCGAACGTCATGGTCGTGCCGCCGGAACGGTCCGCATAGCGTTGGAGCCGACGGTTCGACCCTTTATATACCGAGGAGTGTCGTCGACTCGTCCTTTTTATACCATGTGTGAGTACCGTCGACTCGGCGTTTATACCGCCAGTGAGCGTCGTCGACTCGACCTTTTATATTATCCGTGAGCGTCGTACAGCCGGTCGCTCAGTTCTCGACCTGTGGCGTCCTCTCGGCCATGAGTTTCCGTTCGCGAACCGACATCGCGCCGTAGTAGAGAATGATGGTGGTGACGAACAGCGACGAGCCGATCAGGAGGACGAAGCTCACCGTATCGAGAATCGGCATCGCCAGCCAGGTGGCCAGCTCGCCGAAGGCGACCGCCGCACTCGCCATCAGCAGCATAATCCCGAAGTAGATCGTCACGTCGGCCTCGTCGACGTAGGCCGTCGAAGCCGAGCCGATCCGGGCCCCGAGCGCACTGCCGACGAGCAGTGCGGTGACGACGCCGATATCGATCACACCCGACAGGCCGTAGCTAAACGCGCCGACCGCCCCCGACATCAGCGCGCCGAACAGGCTCGTGCCGACCGCGGCCGCCAGCGGGACGCCGATGAGATAGTAGATCGCCGGCATCCGGATAAAGCCGCCACCGACGCCGAGAAACCCCGAGACGACGCCGACACCGCCGCCGACCCCCGAGATCGTCCACATCGAGGCCTTCGAGCCGTCGGTCAGCGTCACCATCGGTGGGATGTTGTAGGATTTGATTTTCTTGGCGATCTCCGGGATATCGTCGTCCTGTCGACCGTCGTCTTCGCCTGCGGCGTCCTGTTTGAGCGCGTTGCGCGTAAAGACGAGCCCGATCGCACCCAGCAGTAGCACGTAGGCGACGCCGACAACCAGTTCGGCCCGACCGATGGCTTCGAGGCCGAACACGAGCAGTTTGCCCGCCTCGATGCCGACGACGATCCCGGCGAACATCAGCGCGCCGAGTTTGTAGTCGACCGACCCGACGTCGTGGTGTTTCAGCGTGGCAATAACGGCCGTGCCGAAGACGAACGCCATCGAGCTGCCGATGGCGACCGGGGCGGGGTAGCCGAGAATCAGCAGGGCAGGCGTGACCAGAAACGACCCCCCCATCCCGAAAAAGCCGAAAAACACCCCCACCATGAACCCGAAGCTGACGAACAACACCACCAGCTCCGGGGCCAATCCAAGCAGCTCCATTATGCAGTGTTCGCTATCGCCTCAAGAACTCGCGGAGCAACCCGGTCTTCGACCATCCCGTAGCCGACATAGAGGGCAATCGCCTCGACGAGCACCAGCGTGACGACGAGTGCCGCCTGCAGTGCTGTCGGAAGCAAAGCGAACTCGATCATGCGGTCGACGCTCCCAGCCAAACTGTTTCTGTGGAACTCATGCGTTGGTCTCTACTCTCTCCTACTCCGTCCAGAGGTAATAACGGTTTTGGGTACACCACACAATATTATTGTTGTGTATATTACTGATAAGGACAGCAGATATCTCCATACGTTATACGAATATACGACTGTCGAGCAACACTGGTTTTATCGGCCGTGACGGAGCTGAGAACCGCACGCGCAGCGAGTCCTGCCACCCAGTCGACAGCTCCTGTGCGGTCGTGTCTTCCGAGCGTTCGGCTCGCTGTCGACGGAACTGCTGTCGTCGATACTGTACGAACAGCCCAAGAAATTCCGAGCCCACAGTGATGGCGACGCCTCGCCCTGCAGACTCACAGGACTGCGGTCGCCACGCAGCTCAACCGCGAGCCCGGAGTCGAAACCGAACCAGTCGTTACTCGAAGCGGAACGTCGACTCCTCGCCGCTGTCTTCGACCGCGATATCCATCGCTTCGAGGCGGTCTCGCAGCATGTCGGCCTGCTCGTAGTCGCCGGCTTCGCGGGCGTCTTTCCGGACGTCCAAGACGAGCTCGACCAGCTCGCTTGCGAGTTCGACGTCGCCCTCCGAGACCGTCTCGAACTGGAGGCCGAACACCTCGCCGCCAAAGAGTTGGAAGGCCTCGACGGCGGCTTTGAGTCCCTCATAGTCGTAGGTTTCCCGGCCGTCGACGTGTTTGTTGATCGCCGTCGTGAGTTCGAGCAGGGCGGCCATCGCCTCCCGAACGTTGAAATCGTCGTTCATCGCCGCGCGGAACGACTCGTCGGTCTCGGCGACTGCCTCGCGGAGTTCCTCGTCGGTGGTTTTGGCGTGGGCCGCAACTGAATCCAGCGCGTCGACCGCGGTCTCGTAGGCCCGGTCGAGCCGACCCCAGCGTTCGGCAGCCTCGTCCATCGCCTCCTGAGAGAAGGTCTGTTTCGAGCCGTACTCGGTTGAGAGATAGAAGGTTCGGATCACGTTGGGGCCGAACGCCTCGAGGGCGGCCTCGACGGTAAAGAAGTTATCAAGGCTCGAAGACATCTTTTCGCCCTTTGTCTCCAGGAGGCCGGTGTGGAGCCAGTAGTTGGCAAAGGTTTCGCCGGTGGCGGCCTCGCTTTGGGCGATCTCGTTTTCGTGGTGCGGGAACACCAGATCGTGGCCGCCGATGTGGATGTCAATCGTCTCGTCGAGGTGGGTCATCGACATCGCCGAGCACTCGATATGCCAGCCCGGTCGACCCTCACCCCACGGAGAGTCCCACGTTTGGCCCGAGGGAGTCTCGTCGCCGTGGTCGTGTTTGGCGTGTTCGTGGATCGCGGTCTCGGCAACGCCGCCGGCCTTCCAGAGCGCGAAGTCGGCGGGGTTGCGCTTTTCGGAGCGTTCGTCGACGTCGCCCTGGGCTTCCAGCTCGTCGAGCTGCTGGTTCGAGAGCGTGCCGTAGGCCTCGAAGGAGGTGACATCGAAATACACCGAGCCGTTGGCCTCGTAGGCGTGGCCGGCGTCGATCAGCGTTTCGACCAGCTCGATGATCTCAGGGATATGCTCGGAGACGCGAGGGTACACCGAGGCGCGCTTGAAGTTGAGCGCGCGCATGTACTCGACGACTTTCTCGATGTAGTGGCGTGCCACGTCGGCCTCAGTTTCCCACTCCGGTCGCTCGCCGATGCGGGCGGCGATTTTTTCATTGATATCGGTAAAGTTCTCGACGTGCTGGACGTCGTAGCCCGCCACCTCCAGCCAGCGGCAGATCACATCGGCGTGCGTCCAGAGGCGTGCGTGGCCCAGATGTGGGTCGTCGGAGACCGTCAGCCCACAGACGTAGACGAGCACAGAGTCGCCGGTTGGCTCGAACTGTTCACGGTCGCCTGAGAGGGTGTTGGTCACCGAAAGGGCCATTGGTGGCCGAATCCACTCGGGCAAGCGATTTCAAGCCGTCGAAATCCCAGTCGACTGCTACCGCTTCAGCGAGTAGGCGATCAGCAGAAAGCCCACGAGAACGAAGCTGCTCTCGATGACGACGCCGACGATAAGCGGTTGGCCGATAAGCTCGTACATCAGCCCACCGAACGCCGATCCGACGAGCACGAACCCGAAGCCGCCGGCGAGATAGCCCAGCGACTTGTCGCCACTCCGGCGGTAGGCTTTCGTCGCATAGTAGAGAACGATTCCGCCCGCAAGAAGCATGAGCGTCTTGACCACGAAGAGCGCGATAGCGAACTCCGGACCCGCCGTGGTGTGTGCCATACGCTCCGTTCCGACCTGCAACTAATAATGGTTCCGAGTCACTGGTCGACATGTCGACCAATGTTTTTAGCCGACCCGATTCAACGGCCGGTATGGACCAGGCCGAACGCGAACAGCTACTGAAACGCGTCAACCGCCAGAGCGCGACCGTCGGCGCGTCGATTCCCGAGACGATCACGGTCGACGGTCAGGAGCTCGAACTCAAGGAGTTCCTGGTCGAAACGCGAAAAATCGAGACGCTGCCGCCCGAAACCAGCGAGCTGGTCTCCCGAGTCAGACAGCGGTTCGCGGTCGAACGCGAACACCGCCTCGACCGACTGAAACACGACCAGCTCACAAGCGAGGAGGCCGAACAGCTCGCCGAGGAGATAATCGGCATCGACCGCGCACGGAACGCGCTGAAAACGATCCGCCATCCGAGCTTCGGCGAGGAAGCACGCACGAACAGCATCGAGGATCACAAACGCTGGCTCTCGTTTGTTGATTCGATTAACTAATCAGGTCGACGCGACGACCGCCTCGATTAGCTGGACGGCGGTCGGCCCGTCTCGCCGCGGGACGATGACCACCATCGCCTCGCTGGTGCTACCGGCTGCGTCGACCGGAATCTCGGCCACGCGGAGCCGGGCAACCACGGCAGACAACAGCTGGGCGTCGACATCACCACTCACGCGCACCGCGGTCTGCCCGTCAGCATCGATGGCGGGAGAGCCATCGCTGGCATCGTTCGAGATGGCGAGGCCCGCCCCGTCGACCGCGAGCAGAGCCTCGGTGTCGACAATCTCGATCGCGCTGTGGAGTCGAACCGTGATCGACCGCTCGTCACCAGTCGCGTCGTCGCTGTCGAGATCAGCAGCAAACCGGCGGAGTGCGGTTGCAATCGCCTCACGGTCGCCGTCGACATCGAGCGAGTCGGCGGCAGCAGTGTAGTTGACGACACCTGCACGAAGAGCCTCGAACAGGACCGGGCGGTTGCGGACGGCCTCACGCGTCTCGGCGGCAAGCGACATACCAACCCACGCGCGTCGAATCCCTTTGATTATTTCGCCACGAGTTGGCCTCAAACAACCGAGAGCCGAAGCCCTAAGAGCCTCTCCGTTCTTGAGACGGTATGCAATCGCTGGTCATCGTCGCTCACGGCTCTCATCTCAACCCCGAGTCGTCGACGCCGACACACACCCACGCGGAGACGATTCGCGAGACGGGTGTGTTCGACGAGGTCCGAACCGGCTTCTGGAAGGAAGAGCCCTCCCTTCGTGATGTCCTCCGCACCGCACGGGGCGACGACATCTACGTCGTCCCGCTGTTCATTAGCGAGGGGTATTTCACCGAGCGAGTCATCCCCCGCGAACTCCGCCTGGAGGGGTGGGACCCCGAACTGTGGGACTCCGATGGCATCTCGGCGGATACCGCCACATTAGTCGCCAGCGACATCGACAACGCAGTCCACTACTGTGGGCCGGTCGGCACCCACGAGGCGATGACCGACGTGCTGATCCGTCGGGCAGTCTCGGTCACTGGCGACGAGGAAGTCGGCGAGGGCTTTGGCTTTGCTGTCGTCGGTCACGGCACCGAGCGCAACGAAAAAAGCGCGAAAGCCATCGAGTACCACACCGAGCGCATTCGTGAGACCGGCCGGTTCGACGAGGTCAAAGCCCTGTTTATGGACGAAGAGCCGGAAGTCGACGACATCACCGACCAGTTCGACAGCGAGGACATTATCGTCGTTCCGCTGTTTATCGCCGACGGCTTCCATACCCAGGAGGACATTCCCGAGGACATGGGTCTGACTGACGACTACCGGGAAGGCTACGATGTGCCCGCGGCGGTCGACGGCCACCGGATCTGGTACGGCGGCGCGGTCGGCACCGAGGAGCTGACCGCGGACGTGATTCTCGAACGCGCGGCCGACGCCGGCGCGGAGATCGGCAACGCGATTGCGCGGGTCCGCCAGCAGACCAACCCAACCACAGGGGCGGCGGGTGAGTAGATGTCGACGCCCGAATCCACACTCACCGAGACGCAGCTGGCGGCGTTCAAAAAGGCAGTTGCGGATGGTCCGATTGACCACGACGGGCTGGCTGCCGAATACGACGCCGACACCAAAACGTACCGTATCGAGACACCCAACCACCAGACCAACTTCAGTGCCGACGAACTCACTGTCGACGCCGAACTGGCAGCTTACATCACGAACTGGTATTTTTATACCTACGAGGTCAGCACAGCGGTCAACAAGGCGTTCTGTCGGTGGCTCGAACTGGCAGACGACCACTCGGTGCCGGAGTGCTACGACGCGCTCGAATCCGGGATTGACCGCGAGTGGGGCCAGCTCCGAGTTACCACCACCATTTCGGCCGACGGCACGCGCCACTACGAGCTTCGCCACGTCGACGACAGCGACGTAGACGCGACCACACTGACAACCCACACGAACCCGTTTGATGCTCGCGAGATCGGGACGCTCGACGAGACGGACCGCTACCGCCCGCTCCGCACCGCGCCGTCGCTTAAAACGGGCTGGATCTTCCCCGACCTCTCGGCAGCCGAGGTGTACGAAGCCGTCGAGGCGTTTTATCCGGCGACGGTCGTCAACTGGCATCGAGAGCAGCGCGGCGAGTTGGACGTCGACCACTGGCGCGACGAGCAGGACCGACAGAGCGGGATCTACAACCTGATTACGGTGCTGCCGGACGAAGCCGTCGACTGGGCGGCCGCGGCCTGTTGTGACGACTCGCAGTGTCTCAAACGCCGCGAGTGGCAGCTCTCGGCAGACGAGCCGCTGGATGCCGACGGCGGCGACGGCGTCTTTCCCTGCCGGGGGCCCTGTTCGATGGTTGTCGCTGCAGGCCGCGAGTGGGCCAAACTCGAACGCCAAGACACCCAGACCTACGAGTTCGAACTGACACCGAGCGAGAAAGAACAGCTCGAAGCGATCATCGACGCCGTGGCCGACGGCGAAGTCGACGAGATCCGCGAGGCCGACGTGAGCGAGCCGGCCAACCGCTGGCGCGTCCGGTATCTCCGTGAGAAACGCGTCGACGACGCGGGCAACCTCTCGGGGACGTCAACCCATCCCGGCGAGCAGGACGACACCTAACAGCCGACAGCCGTCGACGCGACCGGCCCGCGGGAGTTATCCGGTTTGGGCGACCACGAACGCGGCGAGCAGTCCGGCCACGACCAGCGAGCCGACGACCACCGCAGCACTCCCTGTGAGCACGCCAGCCACAACGACGGCGACAACGGCGGCGATCAGTGCCACGCCGGGCAGTGAGACGGCAGTGGGAACGGCCGCCGCAAGCTGTTCGGCAGGCGTCGACGGCTCGGGATCGCGTCGCTGTGGTGTGGCGAGCGATTCGTCGACTGTGACGTGGTTGGTGACGGTTCCCGGCGGCGAGAGCCGCACCGTCGAGTACGTCGATTTGGTGCCGTGGGCGGTGACGATTTTGAGCCGTCCCGTGACCGACGCCGACACCGGATGGGTCTCGATAGCCACCGAGCGTCGGCTGTAGGGTTCGACGTAATGATTGGACTCATCGAGCTGCGTAACCCGCGAGAGTTCGCCTGCCAGCTGTAGATGGACGTGGACGGCTTCGCCGTGATTGCGGAGCCACACCTCGAAGGGACCGTCGGTCTCGAACGACGAGGGCACCGCTATCTCGTGAAGGCCGTCTCGGTTGAGGTCGACTGAAAGGCGATCCACGGTTGTCAGTCGGACCCACACCTCAAAAAGGTTCAGGCGCGACTAGATTTTTCAGGCAGGTGCCTCTTCGCGCATATCCGGCGGCAGCAGGTTCGGAATGCCGTCCTCGATCGGGTAGGTTTCGCCACACTCCGGGCAGGTGAGCGTGCCTTCGAGGATTTCGTCGCCGTCACGCTCGTCGACGGTGAGTTCGAGGTCGTGTTTGTCCATCGGACAGCAGATGATCTCCATAAGCGACTCTTTCATTACCGTCGACTCGGGGCGGATGAATCAAAAGCCTACGGGTTCGAAACCGCGTCGACGGCGATCAGGCCGCATCGAGCTTCGTTGCTTTCTGGGCCTGCAGTACGACCCGAATCCGGTTTGCCAGCACGTCCATCTCGCCGGTTGCCTGATCTCCTTTATAAACGAACTCGGTGACGCCGGCCTCAATGGCCTCCTTGGCGAGTGGTTCGAGCGAGCGGCCGGTCAGAATAATCAGCGGCACCGACGGAACGTCGTTGTCGGCCCGAAGCGACTGGGCCAGCTCGACGCCGCTTTCGTCCGGGAGTTCGTAGTTCGAGATAATACAGTCGTACGAGCCGTTTTTCAGCGCGTGTCGCGCCTCGTCGGCGGTGCTGACTGTCGTGATGACGAACTCGTGGGCGGATTCGAGGGTCTCGACGACTTTCGTCGCCATGAAGTTGCTATCCTCGACGAGCAGGACGTGTGGATAACTCATTTGTGGGTTGTCTGTGCTACTCCCACAAATAAATATAACATTCAATCGAGCAGTATCTCACTGGATGTCGATCGAGCCGTCGGAGTCGACCGTGACGACGATGTCGAACGCCGAGTTGATCGTGTTGATCTCGCTTTGGGTGTGGGCAGCCGGATCCATATGGTAAAAGCCTCTGACGCCCATCGAGTTGAGTTGGCCCTTGAGAGTAAACAGGAACTGGAACATGGTTTCGTTGCCGACGTACTGCTGGATCGACGACAGCGTGTGGACGCCGACGACGGTCGAGCGATGGTCGCTGCCCCACTTGGAGGTAATGTGACTGATGTTGACGCCGATTTTGGCGAGGCTCTGAAAGTTCGTGATCTGTTTGTACACATCGAGCTGGACCGTCAGATCCGACCCCTGGGTTGGTTGAGAGGGCCGCAACACGCTCTGGCCGACCTCGATGACACCGGTTTTGCCGTGGGTCCACTCCGGAATCGCCCGGACGGCCGGAAGCTGTTCAGTCCGTGACTGGATCGCCGACACCAACAGCAGGTTCTGGCCAGTGCCGTCGTCCGGCAACAGCACCCGTCGGTAGATCTCGTTTGTCACCGAGTGGGTGGTCGGACTCAACAGCAACACCTGCGAGGAGGCGGTCGCCCGCCCAAACATATCGATGTTTTGCAGCACCTGATCGATACTCACCGACGCTTGCGAGCCGCGTGGACGGCCAGACCCCGATCCCTGCGTGGCCTGCTGGCGGTCGGGTGAACCACTCGGTTGGGCTGTTGCGGTAGGCGTCTCGGTCGACGTCGACATCTCGGCCGCAGCGTCCGACTTCGGTCGGGCAGCCTGGTCGTCCGAAGCTGCCGAACCATCGGACGTCGACCCCGTCAATCCGCTTGCGGAGCCGAGTCGATGGGAGATGCGGCTGAGAATGCCACGAAACGATGTCGACCCTGAGTCGTCGGTTTCGGTCGTCTCAGCACCCGGCTGGTCGTTCTCGGCACTCGCCGATTCGGTGTCTTCGACAGCACCGAACTCGAAACCGCTCGATTCGGCCGAGGAGTCAGCCTCCGTCGCAGAGCCCTCGCCGGGCTGTCGCGTTTCGGCGAAGTCGTCCCAGAGCCGAGCCCCAGTGGATCGCTCAGCAGCCGGCTTCCGGCCCGTCGACTCGGGAGTAGTGGCCGACAAATCGGACCGCTCAGTCGACGAGTCGGACGGACCGGTCGACGAGTCGGTTGGCTCGGTCGACGAATCGGACGGACCGGTCGACGAGCCGAAGTCGTCGGGCAACGAGGTGGCATCCCGTGTATTAGGGCGGGGGTCGGCGGCTGAGTCGTCAGTCTCGGAGAGTGAGGATTCGAGCCGGTCCAGAATATCGTCTAGTTGGGTGTCATCCGTGACATCGTCGGAGGCGTCCCCAGACTGTCGCTCGTCGGCTGATTCGTCGGTCATAGATGCGTCGTCCCGGTCACCGCCAAACGGAATCTGGCTGCCGGCTCGGTGCCGAGACGGTCACCGACGATCACCAGTCCGTCCGGTACTGTGTGTCCGCAGTGTTCTGTGTCTGTTGCTGATTCGGCTGCCACGAGCCGCCCGCCGAGGAGTGGCTCTCTTGTTGTGGCTGCTCACGCGGGGCCGTTTTGAGTTTCGGCTTCGAAAACGGCAGCCAGCTAGCTTTGGAGATGCCAGTCGCACGGCGTTCACAGCTCGGACATTCCGGGCGTTCGAGCAGGCCGAGATCGATGGACTGTCCGCAGGAATCACACACACAGCTGTCGATTCCGTGGCGAATGGCCTCCTGTTTGAGATCGGCCAGCGCGTCCTGCATGTCGTGGCGCGCTCGAAACGGCTTGAGCGCCTCCGTGCGGGAGTCGCTGACCGCACCGAGGCGGTACTCGATGTTGTCGGTCGTATCTAGGAGGTGCTGTAACACCTGCTCGATGCTGTCGAACTCGGATTCGATCCGGGCTTCGAGGTCGTCGTGGGCATGCTTGGTTTCGCCAACTGCCTCTCGAAGCTCCGGGATCGACATCCCGTCTTGGAGCTCGGATTCGATCGCCGTCAGGCGGTCGTCGACACTGTCGAGTCGCTCGGAGATCGCTTCGACGGTCGATTCGGTTGCGGTCTGGTGGTCGACAACCGCCGACGAGAAGTCTTCGAGCTGGTCTTCGAGAAACGAAAACTCCGTTTCCGACTGCTTGTCGGCCTCGCTGGCCGCGGCCTCAGGCGTCGACAGCTCGTCGACGGCCGAGCGAATCTCCTGTAGTTCGGATTTGAGCTCGCTGAACTCGGCGGTCGACGACCGACCACGGGAGTCGGTCGCCCGATCTGTCGGCCGGTGCTGTGGGTCGTGTGTGTCAGCCGGCTCAGTCGGTTCGGTCGGCTCGGCAGGCTGTCGACTCTCGGGGTGGCTAGGTTTCTCGGTGACTTGGGAATCCGAGACGACCTCCGAGAGCTCTTCGAGCACCCAGTACGACGAGAGAATCTCATCGAGCAGTCGCTGTTTGGAGACGCCTTTCTGGCGGGCCGTCTCGGTCACCCACCGTTCGAGCGCGTCCGAATCGAACCCGTGGCCACCACCAACCGGAGACGAATCGTTTGACATGTATTCGGGTCCGTAGTTGCAGGAGGTTCTAACTCTCTTGTGTTAAATGTAATGGTTATGCACAGTCGCCGTCGGGCGTAC
>Ga0207421_10005459_pt1 | contig 14218 bp, 16 predicted proteins | sample SodLakKL_010_SED_4_FD_187542 | JGI IMG/M metagenome (GOLD analysis project Ga0207421, IMG submission 187542) | Alkaline sediment microbial communities from Lake Tanatar, Kulunda Steppe, Russia - 8KL_010_SED (SPAdes) (version 2) | ecosystem: Environmental > Aquatic > Non-marine Saline and...
AGATTTCGTCGAAGGGATAATAAACCTGAGAGGTACCATAGCCCCCATCATAGACCTTCGAAAAAGGCTAAACCTCGAACCGAAAGAACTGGACTCCGACTCCAGAATCGTAATAGCCGAACGCGGAGATCAATTCATAGGAATGATCGTCGACACTGTGACTGATGTTCTCGAGATACCGGAAGAAAATATTGACGCCGCTCCTAAATTGATAACTACGGAGATTTCCGAGGAATATCTAAAGGGTGTGGGAAAGGTCGGAGAGGACAGATTAATAATTCTACTGGACCTGACCGAGGTATTATCGAGAGATAAATTCGAGAGAATTGAAGAGCTTGATGAGGAGGGTGAGGACGAGGAATCCGAGTCGAAACATAGACGTTTTCGAGAGTAGTGCGTATACTGGAACTTCGCTATCCTTTCTTCTTTTTTTTAATGTAAAATTATCTATAATAAGATTAGAAGTATTATCAATAGATTCAGGTGAGTGAAGTGAAGGATCAACGGCCGATAGTAGGGGCCTCTGTGTTGGTTAAACGAGAGGGGGGAGATGTTCTTCTGGTTGAAAGATTAAACGATCCGGGGAGAGGGGAGTGGGCTCTTCCTGGAGGAAAGGTAGATTACGGTGAAACGGTGGAGCATGCGGCGGTGAGGGAGGTGAAGGAAGAAACAAATGTTGATGTGGAGTTACGAGAGTTGCTAGGGGCTTATAATATTATAGGGGAGAAATATCATTTCGTTACAATCTCCTTCTTGGGTGAACCAAAAACTACCGATATCGTATCCGGCGCGGATGTAGGTCTGGCAGATTGGATAAACCCCGAAAACTTGGGTAAAAAAGCACTTACAGAAACCACCGTGGAGGCACTGAATGACGCCGAAGTATTGTAAAGATTCTTTATCCGGCGTTTAAAATCCGAATCAAAAATGGGTCTGTTCAACTGAGTAAGCCCTCAATTATAAGGTCGACGCTTTCGTCTTCCGATAGACCTCTGGACATCAGAGTTTCAAGTTGTTTCGTGTCGACGCTACCTATTGCGGCTTCGTGAGTGACGTGAGCTTGCGGATGGTTGACTTCCACGATCGGTATTGCTTTGGCTGATCCGTGGTCCTGTACTATTTCTTTACAATCTACATGTCCTCGTGCGTGTGGAGCGTCGGCCGTCAACTCGTTGTAAACCTCCGCGCGTGCCTCGTCCCTCAAAGCGACTCTGGTCGTTAGGACCCCCCTCGCTCCTTCACCTACGAGATTTCCTACTTCGCTAATGTCGATGATGTCGTCGCCTCGCCCATCGACCTTTGCGGTCATTTCCATTACGCTGTTCTTCCTACATGTGGTTTCATAATCAATATCTATCTTTCCGACTCTGCCCTTTATAAGCTCAAAGTCCGATGTGAATCTTGCATTTTCGCCGAGATCTATGTCGGCGGATGGTATGACATCTACCCCCCCTTTTGGACTGTGTATATGTTTTTCCAAGTAGGAATACCGGGCGTTTTTACCGATGCGGATGTCGGCATCCATTACGTGCTTCACGTCTATCGCTTTTGGGAATACGCAGTGGGCTAAAATTCCAATTTCTGCGTCCTCCTCAATCTCGATATCCAACAGGATTTTCTGAATCCCTTTCTCGCCGGTAACTCCGAAACAAAGGTGTACTGGTTTTTCGATAATAGTCCCTTTATCCAATTTTATGTCTACGTCGACTCCGTCTTGGATAGGGGTGGGATCCACTGTCAGTCCGGGAACGCCACTTATCCCGACTACTTCGTCCTCGTTCAGAACTAAGTGGGCTGTTTCGGGATCGGATAACGCATCTTCAATCTTTGCTGCTTTGTACAACCGTTCGACCTTCACCTATATCTACTCCTTCTTTCTGTTCCGGAGCGTTTTTATGGTCGCAGGGGATGCAACTTTCCTCAAAGTACTTACCTATCTCGTCTATAGGGCCCTCGTCTATAATGGTGCCTTGGCACATCAAGTAGGCGTATTCGGCCTGTTTATGAGCAGTTGCGCTATGAGTAATTAGCACGACCGTAGCTCCTTTTTCCTTCAAAAATTTAATACCTTCAAACAATCTATCGAGGGACGCGACATCTATGCCGGAATCCGGTTCGTCCAGTAACACAAGTTCGGGTTCCATTGCCAGGATCGAGGCTAGTTCAACTTTCTTCCTCTCCCCGCCGCTAAGGCCGTTGTCCACGGCTCTATTGATATATTCGTCCGGATCCATCCCTACCTTTTCGAGAGCGGTCTTCGCGGTCTCGTCGCTTTTTTCTGCGGCGGCGGATTCGATAAACTTCTTCACCGTTAATCCCTCGAACCTAGCGGGTTCCTGCCAAGCTAAGGTAATTCCTCTCTCCGCCCGTTCGGAAACGCTTATATTATTTATCGATTTTCCTTTGAAGATAATATCGCCCCTGTATTGATTGTATCCATCGAGACCCATAATGGCGAAGGCGAGAGACGACTTTCCCGCTCCGTTTGGCCCTACTATAGCGTATATTTTGTTCTTCTCTAGGTTTAGAGATATATCGTTTAGAATCTGATTATCCTCTACGAATAGTTTAAGATTTTTAACTTCCAGTATCCCCATTTCGTTCGCCTCGTTTTCTTCTTATTTTACTCCTATTGTTAATAACTTAATTCTTGCGTTATGATCCGGCTTTAGTTTAGGATGTTGAAGATGTATCAGATTAGTTAGCACGATCCTCTTTGTAACGAATCAAATGTCTGCGTTTGTAAGTTAAAGGTTCTTCGTGTCACTGGCTTGAACTCAGTTAAAAGAGAAAAACCATAATACTGGATTTGATAAACGAGGGGGTGAAGATGGTCGAAATAATTTCGATGGATAATGAAAAACCTAGATATGAATCCTTACAGAAAGCGGTTCGATCTATAAGAAAGGGCGAGTTAGTAGTCTATCCGACTGAAACCGTCTACGGGCTTGGAGCTGATGCAACTTCGGACGAGGCAGTTTCGAAAGTTTTTGAAGCTAAGTCCAGACCTGCGAATAAACCCATATCAATAGCAGTGGCTTCCCTTTCAATGTGTTATCGCGTGGGTAAATTGGATCGTTCGGAGGAGTTATTAATTAGAAAATTCCTCCCGGGTCCGCTTACGGTTCTAGTCGAACCTCGTTCGATAATTTCGAAGGACTTGTTTAGAGGCACGGAAAAAGTGGGAATCAGGATACCCGATCTAAAAATAGTCAGGGAGTTTATAAAGATGGTTGATGGGCCTATAACCTCTACTTCGGCTAACCTTTCCGGCGGTAGATCCCCTAGGACGGTGGAGGAGGCATTGAGTCAGTTGAAGGGGCACGTGGACATGGCTATTGATGTCGGTGAATGTCAGGTCGGCGAACCTTCGACCGTGGTAAATATTCGAGGGGGGAAGGTCGAAATAATTAGAGAAGGGCCTATTTCGAGCTCCGAAATTGAGGATGCATTGGAATGATACCCTCCGATTTTTGGAGGGATAGATGTTAGTCTTCGTGAGTGAATTTTGTCTCAATTAAGTCAGTTCCGGGTGGAGTTTTTGCTTCTCTGTCTAGGATCTTTCTTTTGATCGCGATCGATAGGCGTTGAATTAGATCTGTTTTAAATGACGCCTGACGGTTCGGTCAGCGTAGTCCTTTGCAAGTGATTAATAGCGAGTTGTGGAGCATTATGTGGGGGATCGAACTATGGTGGTTGATAAGAACTGTATCTTTTCTCAGCCGCCTCAGCGGGATTTATAAATAATAAATAAATTGGAACTGAAAAAAGTCCTCCGTGACTCCCTCTTAATCGAAGGGGGAGATCTGAATTACTGCGAGTTTTGCAAAGTTAAAAAAGGATTTAGATTAATGTAGAATATAGAGGTAAACTATGGCGAGAGATCCATTTGATGAATTCAGAAAGATTGAGAAGTTGTTCCAAAAGATGTTGGGAACCGGCGACTTTTTAATTGGCGGAACCAGTCGAGGTATAAGCGTTCAGAAGATGGGCGATAAAACGAGAGTTGACGTCCACGGCAATATATCGGAGAGCGAGCTTGAAAGGTTGAGGGAAAAGTACCCAGATGCCGAGGTTTCTGTAAATGGTGAAACGATCGAAAGATCTGGACCTGTGGAGGTTTTGGATGAGGAGGATTGGCAGAGGGGTGGATATGGTGACGGATTTGAAGACGCTGAAGGACCTAAGATCGAGGAAATTGATGGGGAAGAGATAGACTCACAGGAATTGGCATTAAAGCGTTTCAAGGAAAGGAAAAGGGAAGAATCTAAAGATTAATGAATTCCTTTCTTTCACCCATTAAAAGTGATGATTTGATATGGCCTCTTTATTCGATTTGGATGGTACAATCTTAGGGAATTACAGGGAAAAGGGTGAGATAAGGAACGAATTGGCGAGGAAGTACGGGCTTCCTGGAATTGAAGCGGAAGAATATTACGAAGTTTTTCGACAGGTTATTCACGACAATAAGGTCAATGATAGGGTTCCTGTCTTCGAGCGATTTGTCGAGGAAAAGGCTATTGCGGAGAGGATAGCCGAGGAATACGGAAAAATCTCTCTGGAGAACACTTTTATATACCCGGATGCGGAGGAGGTACTCCGAGAAATCAAGTCCGAAAAAGGGTTGGTGACGGACGGTCCAAGTTTGACGCAGCGGAGGAAGATAGAGAAGTTTGAGCTGGAGAAATACTTTGATTGCATAGTGATTTCGGGCGAGGTGGGGTATTCGAAGCCGGGGAAGGAAATCTTTCGCATCGCTTTGGATTCTTTAGATGCGTCTGCCGAGGAGAGTCTATATGTCGGTAACGTACCCGAGATAGACGTAGTGGGAGCGAGGAGGGCTGGTCTCGTTTCCGTTCTCGTAAATCGGGAAGGTAGATCTTACGAGGGAAGTAATCCTTATTCCGAGCCCGACTATGAAATCGGAGATATGAGGGACCTTTACGGGATAATTGAGGGCGAGGGAATTACTTAAATCCTTTCGGAATTTTTTATTCTTAGTGTGGGGATATGTCCGCGGTGAGTTCAAGTTTCATCTTAATCAAGGAAGAAGAGGGTGTGGATAGTGAGTTATGTTTGCTCGGATTGTAGGAGAAATATTTCGAGGGAAGAGCTTGAGGAGTCACGAAGGATAGTCTGTCCTAACTGTGGATCCCTTAGTATAAGAAAAAGGGAAGAGGGGTAGCGCTCATCTCTCCATCGAAAGTTTTTCCGCTTTTTCCGCGGACGCTCTAACTGCGTCTTCGAACGCCTTTCGTATTTTCCTGTTTTCCAATATCTTTACTCCTTCTATGGTCGTCCCTCCCGGAGTACAGACCATGTCTACCAGTTCTTCGACACTTTTGTCGGATTTCAACACCTTCTCTCCGCTGCCTTTGACTGTTTGTGCCGCGAGCCTACCTGCTTCTTTCTCAGATAATCCAAGCTTTTCTCCCCCCTCTTTCAGAGCCTGAATGACGAGAAATACAAATGCGGGACCGCTCCCGCTAAGTCCGGTCGCAGCGTGCATGTTTTCTTCGTCGACATTTACGGTGTCCCCCAGTTTTTTCAGAATATTTTTAATCCTTTGTTCGTCTCTCTTTCCCACCTTGGGGCCCATTGAGTAGGCGGAGGCCATTTCACCCTCCCTCACACAGATATTTGGCATCACTCGTATTATTTTGGCTTCGGTAAATCTGGTGAGGAGGTCGGTGGATACGCCGGCGGCCAGAGAGACGACAAGTTTTTCTTCCGGTAATTTTAAAGGTTTTAAAACTTCTTCGACGATTTCCGGCTCGACGGCTAGGAAAATTATCTCCGAGTTTTCTGCCGCGTACTTGTTGCTAGTGGTAGTTTTCACCCCTGTATCTTTCAATGCGCGAAGTTTCTCCTCGTCGGGATCGCTTACGATTATTTCCTCCGGCGAAAAAGCCTCGGAACTTACGAGTCCCCGCACGAATGCCCCTCCCATATTTCCGCATCCTATTACGCTGACGGTCATCCGACCACAGTTGTAAAAGGTTAATTGTAATAAATAAAAACTCCGCTTCCCTCTGTGTATCTACAGGTCTTCGATCGTGAAGGAATCCCAGACCAAAAAATCCTCGTCGACATCGTTCTCTTTTCGGTATCTTTCGAATAACTCCATATAGGTATCCGTGATCGCTCTATCCATTGAAAGTTCTAGTTTCCTTGCGGTTCTCTCTATATCCTTTTCCGCACCCTCTATCTCCATAAAGGTTTTCAAAAACGGGAGTTCGTCTATTACGATTTTGACGTTCCCTTTTCTCCAAACTTCCCTTCTCTTTTCGTACTTGAATTCCGGGGAGTAACCAAGTTTCTTGAAGATCGACATGAGCTTTTTGACGTCGGTTTCAAACTCTATCTCCTCTCTAGTCTTTCCATTATTTTCTCTAGGACCTTTGTACGTGAAAATCTCTTTCGAGAGTGAATTTTTTATCTTTCTAAACCGGATCAATCTATCGGTTTCTTTCATCTCGCCATCCTTATCGAAGATGATGTTTCTCTCATGGTACATATCCTCTCTCCCGAAGTTCGATTTCCTCAGCTTTGAAGTGATCACGTCCTTTTTTTCGACCTTAAACTTTACCTCGGTCTCTTTCGTCATTCTTCCGTCCCTCTAAATTCCATGTTTTACGTCTTCGGTCTTTTAGTCTCTTAAGACCGTTTCCTTTTAATTTATGGAACTTTCTAAGCTTTCAGATTTTGCTTTCGATCGTAACTTTTTCCGGTTTGGATTCGGAGTTTCTTTCAATGAAGATTGTTATCGGCGGTTAGGTACTTTGCCATTTTTCCGGGCTACCTGACAACTTCGACATCGCTAGTGGTTCGGGTTACGGTTCCAAAATTTTTCGCTATCCTTTTCAACGGTGGACGTGGATCCCTTTCGGTTTCCAGATAGTTCGAGATGAGTTTTCTTACGTTTCGTCTAAATATCTTCAGGTCTTCCTCGGGTGATAACATGTGTGTCAGAAAATTAATTATTGATGGAGAAAGAAAGCTCTATATGGAAAACTATGGGGGAAATATTTAAACCGGGCCAATCTAAGCGGGAGAAGATCGAGAAGATAGCAAAAGAGCTTCAGATCTCCGAAGAAGAGGCAGAGAAGCTATTGAAAAAGAGAGAACTTGACGAAGAATCCGAAGAGTGATAAAAGATAATATATAACCGGAACTAAATCGGAAAGGTATCTTTCGGCAGATTTTTAATATTTATAATTGTTAGAGAAATGGATGCGCCTCGGTGGCTCAGTGGTAGAGCGCGCCCTTGGTAAGGGCGAGGTCGCGGGTTCGACCCCCGCCCGAGGCTTTCAATTTTTTCCTTATCTGAAAAAATTTGGGGAAAATATCTATATTTCCTAACTAGGTCTTCGAAATACTTATAAATGTTGTCATGGTTCTCTTTTAGGTCTTCTATCAGTTTTTCAGGCAGTTATGTTGAGTCCTTTTCTCTTTCTCTCCATGTTTGTACATATATCTATACGTACAGTTCGGAGAGGTAGTGTCTAAAATCCTCCAGAGCCCTTCTTGCTTTGAAGATGATTAGGGCTAAACTATTTCTCTAGAAACAGTACTAATTTTATTTTACTCTATAAATATTTCAAAAATGTAGTGCCGAAAAGTTATGAAAGAAAAAAATCTTAACAGGGGTGAATTTTTATATTTATCGATGAGAATAACTTCATTTGGTGATTTTATTGGAAAAAGAAGAGGAGGAAAATAAAGAAGATAAAAAAGATTGGGAAAAAGATGCTGAAAAAGCTGGAGAAAAAGTCGGTAGAGCAATTGCAGAGAGTCTTGATGCAAGTAAAAGTTTTGCAAAAGGACTTAAAAAAGGATTAAAAAAGAAGGAGAAAAAAGACGAAGAATAAACCCAAATAATACTCTAAAAATTGAAATTGAGTATTAAATAAATTTCGGATTGTTTTTTCAGTTCCTAAATCAACCGAAAAATTGGATTATCACCTCATTATAGATTTTTTGTAGCTCATTGTCTAACTGAATATTGTAATGCCTAAGTCTCTTTTTTGAGTAATTTAAATCGGCTTTTCGTAAACTTCTTTCAATTTGCTGGGGCTGAAATCGGTTTAATTGTTGGCCAAGACAGATTTAAATTGTAGTGTCTAAAAGCTCTGAAAGAAAAAGTTTTCAATACCTGTTGAACAAGGACTGTAAAAATTTCAAAACGTAGTGTTCAACTGAATAATTTCTGAAGAATAAATACAGACCATTTAAAAAAACTTAATAAAATGTTAGTACCTAAAATATCTCAGAATAGATTTATTGCCTAAAATAGCCCTTTAATTATCTTTTAATACAATCTGTGGACTTTATTGTATATCGCAGTCCGAGGATCCAATGTTTTTTCAGAAAAAGATTTGTCAAAAGCCGACTTTTTCGCCAAATTCATACGAAGCCTCAAGTGTGGAACCATCTTCTTTCTTTCGAAGTTATATTTGAGTTAATTTTTATTTTATCGTGCCAGTCAGTATTTTTATTTACTATTTGGGAAGTAATCATTCGTTCGTTATGATTATTTTGCTGCTTTTTTCACGGTTTTTTCTATGCTAATACTGTTTTTATGAATCCTTCTATATTCCAGAGAGATCGGATAGTTAGAATATAGAATTGAAATGAATTTTAAAGCTCGATAGTTTAATGGGACAGGTAGTTCTGTACAACTGTTTTTAGCCGATATCGACAGGAAGAAGATGGTTAAGGATGCTGTAATTTATAGAAATTTTAATATCTACTAGTAGATATAAATAAATTGTAGGGAACCGGATGACGATTAAAGGAGTTCTTTTAGACATTGACAACACTTTGTACCCTTATGATCCCTGTAATGAAGCTGGGAAAGAAGCTGCGTGGAGAAAAGCTAAAGATTTGAAATATGAGGTATCGAGATCAGAGTTTGAGGAGTTTTATAGGATGGGGAGGAATGAGGTAAAGAGAGATCTTGCAGGCACGGGATCAGCTCATGATCGTTTTCTATATTTCAAGAGAGCTGTTGGGCATTGTACCGGAACTCATAGAGCAAGGGATTCAATCGACTTAGCAGAAGCGTTTTGGGAAGCTTATTACGATGAAATGGAAATTTTCCCGACTGTTGAAAATACTTTGAAGGAAATCAAGAAGAGAGGTCTGAAAATTGCCATTACAAGTGACTTGACAACTAGAATACAACTTGAAAAAATAGATGTTCTCGGGATAGAGGATTATATAGACTTGTTAATAACCTCAGAAGAGACTGGTAGAGACAAACCTTCTTCAAGCATGTTCACACTTCCTTTACTCGAGCTTGATTTGAAAGCTAAAGAAGCTATTATGGTCGGGGACTCTATTTCCTCTGATATTGCTGGCGGCAATTCTATAGGCTTAACAACTGTCCTCTTCAACGAGGAGTTTGACGAGGGGGTACACGAAGAATGGAAAAAACCCGACTTCCAAATAGATAAGTTTTCCGAGTTATTGGATATTTTAGAAAAAGCTCCCTCCGTCTCGGAAAAAGCAGGGAGGAAAAGAATGGAGTCAACTTGTAAACTTAAAGAGAGAAATAATTACGAGAACGGAAAATGAGGAAATAAGAATTTTTAGAGGGACTAAATTACGGGGAAGTTTGTCTTGAGGAAGGATCCTCAATCAGGGTTATTAAGTGGAAACGGATGATTTACCTCAGTAGCGAAGATTCTCCGGGGATCTATTCAAACACGGCTGACCTCACCGGGTGGAAGACCAGAGAAAAGAAAAGGATTTTGAAAAAAATAATTACAGCAGTTAGATTCTCCACCGTAGAATCTGTACCGGAAAAAGTACCTTAACAGGTTAATGGTCGCCCCGGAGTTGAATCTATCTAATTTTTAAAAGACTGTTTTATACCTCCTTTTTGGCAAAAGGGTTGTTTAATCTCAACTACGATCTTATTCGAGGATCCTTTAAACTTTTCTAAATGGACCGGTCTTTTTTTTCTAGCTTCTAACCGCAGTAAAATATCTATTCATATCGGCATTTAGGTCCGTTTAAAGTATTTATTTTCTTTCCGATCGACAAGTTCGTATTCAGGATCAACGAATCATTACAAGTAACATCTTGAATTTTTCGACTGCTTCCAACGCGTGGGGTTCGTTGGCAGGCATTAAGGTACTTTCACCGGCTTCTAACTTTATCTCTTTGCCTGAAATTGTTATTTTAGCTTTTCCGTCCAGTATTACAACTAGAGCGTCGTATGGCGTCGTATGTTCGCTTATCGTCTGTCCTTTATCAAGGGCGAAGAGGGTCAGGGTACCGGTTTCCCGATCTATTAAGGTTCTGCTTACCACTGCCCCGTTTTGATAATCCAACAACCTGTCAATTTCAAATGATCTTCCCGATAAATCTTTCAATTCTTCCTTCTCCTTCATTTTTTATCACGTATTATTAGTAGTCAATGGAGACGTTTACATTTTACTTATTTTTAATTTCATGTTTCGTTCTTCTGTCTTTAATTTAGAAATTAGCGGGTGTAGTTGGCGAAAACTAAAGCTAAAAATCCGGTTCGTTTCTACAATTTGATAACTGGCTTTTTACATATTTCCCAGGACATGGATCGATCTTATCTCAGGAAACTTGTTTCAAAACTCCGGCGAAAAGAATTAAACCCCCTAACATGAGCATGATAGTAACTAAGATCATAATAATTATGTTGCCTCCAACTCCTAATATTTCGCCTAGGGGAATAATCATGAAGTTGAGGAGACCACTCCATATGAATAAACCTATCGCTATGAGTAAAATTCCGAGGGGTATTTTTAACTTATCCTTCATACGAGTAAGGTTTGCCTTTCCCATTTTTTTAATTTTCTTTTGTTACACGTGTAACAAAAAATTCGGAAACTGTTTTAGAAAAGGATTCAGGTATTCATCTTCTATCCCGAGTGCGTAGTATTGGTAGATATTGAAAAACTTTCACTCACCCCTCTCGATAAAGTTTCTATTTGTAAATGTCCATAGTTTTTATCTGTGGTATTTTGGGTAGGACTGTATCGACTTATTCGGAAGTTGTAAAGGCAGAGCTTAAAAAATGGAAAGGATTTAGAAAGGGACTCAAGCGAAGAGATAGAAAAGTTTTCGATAAGGTCATCGATTATGCAAAGCTTAATAGGTCTGCGGGGTCTCAGATGGCGAACCCCAACCCGTTTCAACCGATGGTGCTCTCCGTGCTGTTGGAGCAGCAGAGGGAAATCGAACGGCTGAAGAACGAGATAGGTGAAAAAGTTTAGACCGTCCGCGCCGATCCAGGAATATTGAAAAGGAAAGAGGAAAATTGTAGATCTGTATTCACCTCTCAACTGGTTTATCTTCGGCATCCTGTATCGTAGAGCTGTTAAAGCGGAATTATGGAGGGATAAGCCGGAGATTGGCTAAGCGATGTCCTCCAGACCGAGTTCCTTTAATTTTTTTTCGGTGAGTCTTCCGTCTCCGTCCCAGCCCCGAATTTTGTAGTATTCGTAAATTTTATCTTCGAGGTCTTCTTTTGGAATTTTCTCCTTGACTGGATCGCCTTCCGGAATTGGGTTTTGGAATCTGTCGGGAAGGTAATCGTCTTTACTATCCAAACCGTCTCGAATGGTCAGCGCCTTTAGAAGGTTGAAGTTTCTTTCTCCGACTTCCATCATCTTTTCTGCTGTAACTTCCATTCCAGTAACGGACTCTATTAAACCTCTTATCTCCGGATAGGTGTAGCCTCCCTCTATAAAGGAGACCCAACTTACATAGGCGCAGGTAATAGCCGAATTTGAAAAGGAAACCAGATCTTCGTACACCTTACAGAATTCGGGTTTGTTCTCCAGGTCGTGTCTGTTTATTTCGACCTCGATGTCGAGTTCTTCCGGGTTTTCATCGAACAGGTCCTGAACTACCTCTAAGTGTGTCGCTCCTCGTGGTGAAGTGGCGTAACTCAGGGCTAGAGACTTTTTTGCCCTCGGATCGTGCATCGGTATCTCCTGATTTTTGACCTCCATGGCGAAGTCTCCGCCTATATCCTCGGCAACTTTGTCTATACCTTGGGCGAGAAAATCGCCGATATCCTCTCGATGCGCAATCTTGTCGATCAATTCGATTATAGCATCTGCGTCTCCCCAGGTTATGTCGTGATCGATCAGATCCTTCTCGGAGGCTTCCATTAGATATGCGATAATAACTCCGACGCTGATCGTATCGAGACCGTATTTGTTACATTTCTGGTTTGCTAGAGCAATCGAGTCCAGGTTATCGTTCAAACAGAAAGATCCTAACGCGGCCACTGTCTCGTATTCCGGACCCCCATACTTCTCTTCTACGTCATTTCCAGAAAAGCTCGTCTTGACAACCCTCTTACACCTGATAGGGCATCCAGCGCATGTATCTCTCTCCTCAAGGATATCCTCGTACATCCGTTCTCCGCTTATATCTCCCGCTCCGTCGAACTTCCCCTTTTGAAAGTTTTTGGTTGGAAGTGTGTTCATCTCGTTGAAGGGTTGTACTCCACCTGCAGTCCCGTACTTACCCCATTGTATCATGGTTTCAAGCTTCTCGATGAGTTTCTTTCTATTTTTTTCAAATTTTTTCTTGTTTTGTATCTCTTTATCCATCTTACCTTTGACATGTACGGCTTTCAGTTTCTTACTTCCCATTACCGCTCCAAATCCTGGACGTCCGGCGGCCCTGTTTCTGTCGTTTATTATGCAGGCAAATCGAACTAAATTTTCCCCTCCGATCCCTATACTGGATACTCTTCCGCCATCGTGTCTCTCTTTAAGTTTTTGGTCGACATCGGCAACTCCAATTCCCCATAAATCGTTTGCGTCGTTAATCTCTGCTTCTCCGTTTCGTAAAGATACATATTTCGGGGTTTCAGCTGTTCCTCTTATGATGATGCCGTCGTATCCGGATTTTCCGATCTCGTGGGCGAAAAAGCCTCCGGCGAAGGAGTCGCTTACTGCTCCAGTTTTTGGGGACTTCGCCATCACTACGTGTCTTCCGGCGCCAGGGATTCCCGTGCCTTGAAGGGGTCCCGTTCCAAAGATGATAATGTTTTCGGGACCGAGGGGGTCGGCTCCTTGCTTTAGCTCTTCTGAGATAATCTTTCCAGCGATACCCCTTCCACCGATGTACTTGTCCAGCCATTTTTCCTTCAATGGATAGTCATCGATTTTACGGTCGCTTAAGTCGACATCTAAAAACTTGCCAAAAAAACCGTCCAATTTTTCACCTCTTAAATATGGGAAAGGCTGTGATCATATAAAATTTTTCGTCGTTCTACTCGTTTATTACTTTTTTCTACCCTTGTTTTTAAAAATGAGGAGGTAATTGATGTATTACCGGGAAAAATCGTCTTTTGTTGATCAAGGTGCATACTCCTGAAAGTGAGGGTTTCCGAGATTTAGTTCTCTACATGACGGCATCAACTGGACAAATTGACTTCAAATTGTCGAGTTTAACTATTTATCTTTCTATTTGAAGGGTGAATAATCTCCGATTTTGTCGTATTTGCTGTTATACTTGGATATTTCTTCTTCGTCCAAAATTATTCCTAACCCGTCGGCTTCGGGTACTTCTAGTTTCCCATCCTCGAATTCAAAGCTGTCCTTCAAAAGGTCGGATTCCATCATGCCTAAATGAGTTTGGTTGTCGTAGGAGTTGTTCGTGCATGTCGAAAGCAGGTGTAGATGTGAGGCTGTACCGGGGCCTGTGGGGCCATAGCTGTGCAGTGCTACTGGATAACCTCTCATCTCTGCCGCCGAAATTAATTTTTTCGCTGGAAGCAATCCACCGACATAGTACGGGTCGATCGTGATTATGTCGGCTGCTCTCTCTTGCATCACTTTCATCGTGTCGTGAGTTCCGATACAGGATTGGTCCTGTATTATTGGGGTCGAAACTTTTTTCCTTATCTCTCTCGCGCCCTCCAAATCATAGATGGATATCGGTTGTTCGACGGCTTCGAGATCGAAAGGCTTGAGTCTTTCAATGTTTTTTACGGCGGTGCTTCTATTCCAGGCTTCATTCGCATCCACTCTGATTTTTGGTTTCTCTCCTACTTCCTCTCTGAGATCTCCAAGGATGTTTACGGCTTCGGAGGGATCCCATATCTTCATGAAGATTGTCTCAAATCCTTCGGATAAAACCTTCTTTGACCTTTTAACGATATCTATATCTTTATTTGGTATGTAGTATGCAAACGGGATTTCTTTTCTCTTAC
>Ga0207421_10005461_pt1 | contig 14218 bp, 10 predicted proteins | sample SodLakKL_010_SED_4_FD_187542 | JGI IMG/M metagenome (GOLD analysis project Ga0207421, IMG submission 187542) | Alkaline sediment microbial communities from Lake Tanatar, Kulunda Steppe, Russia - 8KL_010_SED (SPAdes) (version 2) | ecosystem: Environmental > Aquatic > Non-marine Saline and...
CTCTTTTGGTATTTCCCGAATTGCCCTGGTAGTGTAGTGGCCCATCATGTGGCCCTGTCGAGGCTGCGACGCGGGTTCAAATCCCGTCCGGGGCGCTTTGAATTTCCTCATTACTGGGTCTCGGAGGAGTTAAGGAGTATGTTCTGCTTGCAAGGCGTTTACTCTTTTCTCCTCCTCCGGACCCGCCTTCATTTTTACAGGAGTTTCTACCATCTCTTTTTCTCTCTCCGGATAATGCAAATTCTCTAACATCTCGTCCAACTGATCTATTTTTTCTCCTGTTGTCGTTCTTGATGTGAGTCAACAGTCTCTCCAATCTTCGCAGGCACTCGCACTCGTTTCCCGTCATCCCGCTGTCGTTCCTGAAGTCCTTACAGAACTCTTCCAGTAGCTTCTCGTACTTTAGGTCGGAACTCATCTTATCTACCTTCTTTATCTCTTGAGCTGCAGATCTCGTTTTCCTTCTCAGTCGCTAGAACCTCTTTCGCAGGGGAAACATGCTTATCCGTCTTTTTCGAACTTTTTGTTTCCATGTTATCATTAGCTCCACCGCCTTCGATCATAAAATAGGAATAACAGATGGCGGGTCGGCGAAAGTGAAAGACATCTTTTTAGATTCGATCACAGGTCTAACCGATCTTCACCCACTTCTATTTGGCCGTCTAGCTTCCTTTTCAGCCTCATGATCTCCATCTGCTGTTCGAGGATTATCGAGAGGAAAAAGGTCTCGATGGGCCTGTTTTTTCACCAGTGTTTGATAGACTTTAGCCTATTTGATGAGATTGTTAAATGTATATCTCTTCACAGTTTTTGTTCCTTCCCGGTAAAGGTTGAAGAGGGACTTTCTTGTTTCTTCAAGCTCTGCATATCCTCCTTTAGCACAATTTACTACTTTTTGTTTTTAGTAAACAACATATTTGTTAATTTACAAGCAACAAAACACATATATAAGCCAAAAACTTACACATGATAAGATGGATAAGCTGACTATCATCAAACGATTAGAATCTTCAAGTATGGCTGTCTTCACCACTTCTCAAGTCTCCGCTTTGTTCGACAAAGACATAAAGAGTACCAGAGTTTTATTAAGCAGATTGGCAAAAGAAGGAATACTCGTGAGAGTGAAAAGGGGTCATTACTGCCTACCATCTACCAACGTGTTGAGTGTGGTTTCTAATATCTATACGCCATCTTATGTTTCTCTATGGGCAGCTTTTGAGCATTACGGAACAACGACTCAATCGCCTCAAGTTATAGACGTGATAAATGCGAATAAATCAGGTAAACGAGAATTATCACTAGATGAAGGTCGATTTGAATCACGCTTCGTTAAAACCGATAAGTCTTTTTTATACGGTATAGAAAAAAGCTATCTAGATGGTAAAGTGGCTTTTATCGCCGAGAAAGAAAAGGCCATAATAGATGGCTTATTGTTCAGCGACTACGTTCCTTTAGGCGAGGTTCAGGAAGCTATAAAGGACGGGATCGATACCGACAAAGCGATAGAATATGCATCGAGATCTAAAAAACAAGTAGTGAAAAAACGCTTGGGATATTTGTTGAATCAAGAGGGTTTCGATTGTGATCCCGAACGTTTCGATAATCTATCCGATACATACGTTCCGTTGGACCCGTCTTTTTGCCGAAGAGGAGAATATGACTCGAAGTGGCGCATAATCGATAACAGGAGGCAAAGATGAATAGAGAAGAGCTTAAGGAGTATGTAGGAACTACGGCGTTCTCACTTGGTCATGTGGAAAAAGACTACATCCAACATATAATTTTAGGATCACTTTCAAGAAATTGGAGTGGTTATCTAGTCTTCAAAGGAGGCACTGCCCTACAGAAGATCGGGTTGATCAACAGATTCAGCGAAGATTTGGATTTTACAGAGAAAAACGATATATCTCCAGACAAACTCGCCGATGTGGTGGTAAAATCCATTGAATCTTACAACTATCCTGTTGAAGTAGATGAATTTTCTGACAAAGAGATAACATCCGGTTTCAGAGTAAAAGTTGAGGGACCTCTATACAGAAACAATAGAGGTTTGTGTTCCATACGATTGGAGATCAGTAGAAGGGAAGAAGTTCTAAAACAACCGACGAGAAAAGAGATCGACCCTCCTTACCGAGACGTTCTTCCGTACGTCATAAAAGTGATGGACAAAGACGAGATAGCAGCTGAAAAGGTCCGAGCTATCCTGACTAGAGACAAAGTCAGAGATGTGTACGATCTTTACAAACTTATAGAGAATGATGCAACAATTGATAGAGAAATAATCGAGAAGAAATTGGAATACTACGAAATGGAATTAGAAAAATCAGAATTCATACAACGGGTCATCGAATTGAGCAATCGATGGGATACAGATCTCAGAAGTCTGATGGATATCGTGCCTGAAAAGGAAAAGGTATTGGAGACCGTGATATCTGAGATGAAAGCGTTGGGAAATACCTCCGATGAGAGCTAAAGAGCATGTGAAAACATGGATCTATTTTGTCATGATACATAGATTTTTGATAGCTATAGCTAAGCATGAGAAGGATGATCTTCAAAATGAGTATTTATAAGATATTATGAGAAACGATAGTAGGTGAGTGTCTTTCACATTAAATCATAGCGATGCAGCACGATCTTTTCCGTTTCGATACAAGATAAACAGTTCACTTTCACTCAGCCCCTATAACTCTCTATAAATACTGGGACGAACTATCGTATAGTTGCGATGGAACTGAAAGATCTAGAGAAAGGTTCATTAACACTCATAGAAGGTAGGGATCACAGGGCCATCTCTTCGATGGCGGTCGAAGTCGTTTCGGTAGAGGAAAAAAAGGCATTGATAATGGATGGAAGTCAAACAATAAATCCATACTTTATCGTTAGGGAGTGTAAAAATAAAGGACTAGATGAAAAAAAAATTCTGAAAAGTATAATGATATCTAGGGCTTTCACCGCCTACCAATATGAAGATCTCATAAGAAAGGCCGAGGAAAGATTGGATGATGAAGAGATCATCTTTTTAGGCGCAGTAGCATTAACACCGATCTTTGAAGACGAAGAGATGAGCGAAGAAGAAGGAAGATGGTTAAGATCACGATCGATAAAAAAGGTAAAGAGCCTGGTGAAAGAAAAAGAGTTGTATGGGGCTATCGTAGACCCTGAAATTGAGATGTTAGAGAGTATAGATAAAAAAGATGAAAGGACTTTCTTCGAACAAAAGTCAAGGATGAAAAAATATATGAACACCCTTGATGCCTCATCTTTTGGATGAGATATAGAAGATTCATAAACCTTCCATTAGCGGCGGTATTCTTCATAATATTACTCTTGATTTTAGTTCTGATACCTCTATTTATAGCCGGGGCCTTCAGGATGCTCGGATTCAGTCCTTTGCAAACTTTTTTTCTGTTCTTCTTTTCATTGATAGGCAGCGTAGTAAATATACCGATTTATTCTATGACAGTCCAACAGCGGATTCAAAGACCTCGTGATGGATTCTTGATAGATCTTCTTTATCCAGAACGTTATTTCTCCCATCAGAAGATGAAATCCACTGTGGCGGTCAATCTAGGCGGAGCTGTCATCCCAGCGATGATATGTTTATACCTGATGATACAGAATTCACACTTGATTTGGCAGTATCTGATCGGTACGACCGTTATGTCAGTGATATGTTATAAGCTCGCACGTCCGATCCGAGGTGTGGGTATAAGCATGCCATTCTTGATACCGCCTTTAGCTGCGGCTCTGATCGCACTCCTTCTGCCTGGTCAACCACAGCAGGCTATCGCCTATGTTTCAGGGGTGAGCGGCGTTATAATAGGAGCGGACATCTTGAATCTGAAAAAAACTATAGGCATGGGCAGCAGAACTCTGAGTATAGGTGGAGCGGGCACATTTGATGGCATCTTTTTAACAGGCATAGTGGCAGTATTTTTGACCGCACTATGATCACTTTCCGAACATGCCTGATACCAAAAATTATTAATTATTTAATACCAATAACTATTCCCTAATTTAGACGGATAGCTCGGTTATAGCAAATATCTACAAGTATTACCCCGGTTATGTCTTTATTCAAAAATGAGAGGAATAGAAAAAAACAATAAACCCTTTCGCTATAGCCAAATAGGGCCCAGGATAAATATGGAATTCGAGACCGTTGAGAAGAGTGAAAAATCTAGGGGTGAAGGATTTGTGCGGTAAATATCTAAAAGCTAGACAGCTCGCTAAGGAGATGGAAGAAAAGGCAAAAAAAACCGCCGAGATGAAAGAAGAGGCTCAAGATGAAAAAGAAAGAGCCGAAAAAATACTCGACGAGATAGATTCGCTAGATGTAGAATTGGACTTTGCTGACTTAAAAGATGAATTCGAGGAAGGGAAAAATCATCTAGATAAAAAGAAATTCGAAAAAGCTTTTGAGATTTTTAACGGAACTATCGAAGGCATAAAAGAGGAAAGCAGAGAAAAAATAGATGAGATCCTCGATCCTTTGATGGAAACTTTAGAAAATGCAGAAAGCGACGAAGATATCGAATCTATGTTTGAAGATATAGAAAGATCAAAAGAACTCATCGATGACGGGAACATTAAAGAGGCGCTCGATAAAGCCTTAGATATCAAAGATCGGTCGGATGAGTTTTTTGTGAATAAATTGGAAAACAAAATTTCAAGTCTCGATACCCTATTCAATAGGATAGAAAAAGATAACGACGAGGTCTTACACGATGCAGAAGAACTCCTGTCGAAAGCAGAATACTCTTTAGAAGCTGAAGATTACAGCAGAGCATTTTCTTTATTGGGTGAGGCTGAAGGATCAATAGGAAAAGAAACAAAAGATAAATTGATAGGTATAATAGAAACTTTAGAGCAGAGGATTGAACATCTGAAAGAAAACGGAAATGACCTAGATGAGAGTGAAAAGTCACTCCAAACCGCCAGGGAAAAAATAGAAGAAGACATCATCGAAGGGTGGGATATCATCGAAAAAACTTCGGAAAAAGTCAACGAGGTATACGGGGAAGAGATCTTATCTGATGCCTTTGAAAAAATAGAAGATGAGATTAGCGAAGCTGAGGACATAGGTGCACCGACAGAGGAAATAGAGAAGATGGTCGAAAAGGCCAAGGAGTTCAAAGATGAAAATGAGATTCTAGAAGTCGAAAATATCTTAGACGAGGCCTTCGAAAAGATAGAAGAAGCTAAATTTGACAAGGTCTTGAACACCATAGCTGAGTCTAGAGAGGATTTCATAAAGGCCAAAGAGATGGGCGCAGATATCGAGAAGCCTATGCAACTCTTGAAGAAAGCTAGAAACTCTCTAAAAAACGATGATTACAAAGAAGCTCTAGAATGGGCTAGGAAGGGAAGGGAAAAAGTTCAGGACCTTACAGATAAATTAGAAGAATTGAAGGATCAAATACAAAATAAAGAAAAAGAAGTGAAACAGCTGGAAGAAACTCTACAGAAAGAATTTTCCTCTTTGAAAGATATCATAGAGGAGGCGAGGACTAAATTAGAACAAAAGTCTCCTGAAGAAGCCGTTTCCAAGCTAGAAGAACTGGATGACAAGATAGAACGATCCGCTAGATCAGAAGTTCAGGAGATAGCTGATGAGTTCGAAAAATTGAATAAATTAGCACAAGATCTCGAAATCGAAGTTGGAGAACTTTCAAAACAGCAGGTGGAATGTAAAAGAAAGATCGTATCATCAGAGTATCTCACTGCGGCAAACATGGCCCTTAGTGGCAAAAACAAGGTAGAGCAGATGATAAAAGAGAAAATAGAAAACGAAATAGAAAGGATAACAGATGAAATAGAACATGTTAAAGGCATAAAAGATGAACTTGCTAGTGATGTTTTAGATCTGATAAAAGAAACTGACAAAGAGTTTAACTCCGGTTCTCTTGCAGAGGCAGCTGAGAAACTAAATGAAGCGAAAAACTTTTTCTTAGATGAAAGAACTAAACTTTGTGAAGATATCATCGAGGGCTTTTCTAAATATATTCAGGATGTTGAGGACTTAACAGATGGATTTGAGGATATCGATGATTACGAAGAAAAGCTCGAAAAAGCAAGATCGGACCTCTCAGAAGAAAACTTCAATGAGGCACTCGATCAGATAAAGGATTTCATACCTGAACTCACCCGTAAGATCCAAAAAACAGCTGAGAAAGAAGTACAAAGCGCTGAAAGAGCTGGTGTCAAAGTAAATAGTCTAAAAAAGGAGCTAAAACTCTCTGATGAAAGTTTTCAAGACGATGATTTCGTAGAATCAGTTGATAAATCTTTAAAGGTGTTGGAAGAGGCAAAGGAGAAAAAGGAACAGCGTGAAAAGGCTTACGAGAAGGTAAAAGAAGGCGCTACTGAACTGAACTCTATAAAAGAAGAGATACAAGGAGAGGGAGTAAATGAAGTAAGAGAGAGATTAAGAGAGGCGAAGGATAAGTTCAAAACTAGAGATTATTTAGATTCGATAGATATCGCAGAAGATGCCTTAGATTTACTCGAAAAAGTCAAAGTGAAGGGGAGGTTTTCAAAAGCAAAAAGTGAACTTTTAGAAAGATCCAAGAAGGCAAAAAATCTGAAACTCGATCACCAAAAAATAGACGATTTCGATCCAGAGATCGAAAAAATTGAAGAATTAGAGGAAAAGGACGAACATGAAAAAGCTCAAGAGGTGTTAGAAAGTAAGAAGTCTGAATTAGATGATCTTCTGTTGGAGTGCGCTGACGAGAAAATCAAGAAGACCAGAGAATTTTTGAAGGCGGCAGACAATATGGGATTCGATGTTGAAGATTCTAGAGATAAACTCAAAAGAGCTAATTCCTTATATGAAAAAGAAGAATCATTGAAAACATTAACTCTTTTGGAAGAAGTAGAGGAGGAACTTAAAAATCTTCGAGGCAAAGGAGATGTAGCTAGAGAAGAATTGGAAGAAGCTATTTGCCAGCTTAAAGAAGCTGAAGTAATCGATGCAGATGTCGACGATATAAAATCTCTTTTGGATGAATCTGAAGAACTTCTAAAGAATGATCTTTATGGTGAGAGCCTCAAAAAAACTAAAGAAGCTAAAGAAAAAATATCGGAAGCAAAGCAAAAAAGGATAGAAGGCATAATCCACGATTTTGATAAGAAGATAAAGGAATTGAGGAGTAAAGATGTAGATACAGCTTTGGCCGAGAACAAATTACGAAAAGCTAAAAAGGCTGTCGATAATGAAGATTTTGTCGATAGTATCAGGTTGGCTTTACAGAGTGAAGGAGAACTAGAAAGAGTTGATAAACAGAGAGTTATAGCAAAAAACAGTCTTTCAAAGATCAAAGGGATGTTGGAAAAAGTAGAAGGAAAAGAGATCCTTGTCGACCAGGCGAGGAAGGAGATACAAAGATGTGAACAAGCTTTTGAAAGCGGCTTTTATCCTAAAGTCGTAGAGGATGCGGTGGATGCTTCAAAAGAGTTATACGAAGTTCTGAGAACACATAAAAACATCGAGACTTTCTTAACAGATTTTGATCTACTTATCGAAGAACTCGAGAGGGAAGAATTAGAGCACTCTAAACTCAAAGAGACGAAAGAAAATATCGAACACCTCTACAAGGACGGTAAATATGAAAAAGCGGATGAAAAAATTTTGAAGGCTGAAGAATCGATCCGAGAAGAAAAGAAAACGATAAAAGAATTGATATCTAGGATTGAAGAAGAGATATCAAATAAAGGTATCACAGAAGTCGAAAAAGCAGTCAAAAAGCTTGAAAAGGCTAGATTTTTACTGGATCTAGGGAATCCGATAAAGGCTTTAACCAATATTCATGAAGCAGAAGAAATCTCTGGTTTGAAAAATCTCAGAGAGTACGACAAATTGGTTTCACAGGTCGAAAGTTCTATCAGCAACGCTAAAAAATTCGGAGCTTCAGTAAAAGATGTTGAAAATTTAGTGAGTTCGGCCAAAAAGAAGAAAGATTCTGGAGAGATTGTCAAAGCCTATGAAGAGATAAAGAAGGCAAACGATGATATCGAAAAAGTCCTAGAAGCTTATAGTCCAAAGTTAAAACTTGAAATATCTAAGACCCTCATAATAGATAAGTGGAATCCAGTGGAGATCCTTCTTGTCAACGAAGGAGAAGCACTAGGAAAGGACCCTGACATAGAATTGAGAGGTGGAGATATAAGGAACACGGATATGCCTGGCAAATTGAAGGCGGGAGAGGAGAAGGATATCGAGGTAGAGATCAAACCTAAAAAAGAGAACGCTGTCGTTATCGCCAAGGCACTCAGGATATTTGATGATGAAGTGTTTGAAGATAAGGTAGAACTAGATGTGAGCATGGGTTCAGATGTAAAAAAGGCGAGAGATACAAAAACCTGTGATTACTGCGGAGAAAACATCATGAGTGGTGAACAATTTGTCCTCTGCAGCTGCGAGAAGACCTATGATATTTCGTGCGCTGAAGAGATAAACGAATGTTTAAATTGTGGAACTGAACTTGAGACAGAAAAAGAAGAGGAAGAAAAGAAGCAAAAGAAAAAACGAGTTTCTCTTGATCTCTAAAAGGATCAAAATCATGAGTTGAGCATTATGGACCTTTTACTTCACACATGCTGTGCACCATGTCTAACGTATTCAGCAAAGGTGTTCAAAGAAGAGTATGAAAATGTAACGGCTTTTTGGTACAATCCAAATATACATCCATTCAAAGAGTATGAGAAACGATTCCAAGCATTGGAAAAATATGAAGAAAAATCGGATATAGACATAATATATCTAGATGACTATGACTTGGAAAGATTTTTAGAAGAAGCTCTTAAAACCGAACCAAGATGCCGCTATTGTTATATGGAGCGATTGGGTAAAACTGCCGAGATCGCTGCAGAACTAGGATTCCAGTATTTTTCAACGACGATGACCATCTCTCCATACCAAGATCACGAATTGATAAAAGAAGTTGGAGAAGAGATCGCTGAAGAATTTGATGTCGATTTCATATATAAAGATCTTAGAAGTGGATTTTCAGAACATCATGAGATGGCCAATGATATGGGACTTTACAAACAAAGTTATTGTGGATGTATTTTCAGTGAAAAAGACAGATATCACAGGAACCTATCGGAGTGAATACAGTCACTCTTTTCTATAAAACTTTCCTTTGCCGCCTTTATTTATGATCTCTTCAACTGCTCTTTCTGCCTGTTCCTCAAAAACCTCTTCAGCTATTTTGTAATCTTCAGAACGTATTTCGACTCTGTATTTAGGAGCAGCGAGATAACTTATTTCTACATGTGAATCTTCAGTATCCTGGAAAGTTGCCAACGAATCTTTTATGTCCTCTAAACCGTTTGGGTTGGAAGAGGAAAGTTCAACAAATCCAGTTATACTCACATAGGGTGGAGAAATATTTTCTTCAGCAACATCGACAAAATGATCTACCCATCCGCCTTTAAAGCCTTCTTGTTCTAAAATATCTGAATTCAAAGAGACTTTCTCAAAAGCTTTGTAAAGACTTCCGAAAACATCGCTCAGTTCAAAGCCGAATTCCTCATAACACTCTTCTAGCTCTTTCCCATACCTTTCAGCAACTATACTTAATAGATTATCGGCTTTCTTCTGATTCTTCCAAGCCTGAAGTTTTTCTCGTTTCTGATGTTCGTTGACCTGCTTGAGAGAAAGATCGATATGTCCTTTTCCTCTATCAACTCGGAGTACCTTACAGACTCTTTTTTCACCCTCTTGTATGTGATCCTGAATCCTTTTAACCCAGCCTGAAGATATCTCAGATATGTGTACAAAGCCCTCTTTTCCTCCGTACTCCTCTAATTTTAAAAAGGCACCAAAATCCTTGACAGTCTTTACATTACAGATGACAAGTTCTCCTTCTCCAGGCCACTCGTAATCTTCGCCTTCTGTCATTATTCGCCCTCTTCTTTTATACCAAGTTCTTCGACTATCTCACCCTTGAATTTTGAATAACCACCAGTGGGTTTAACAAGAGGTGCGCCACAGACGAGGCATTCTACTACCGAGGATACTCGTTTGAAAGTTACCTGCTCGTTTTCGCAATCCATACATTTTACCTTAACAAATTTCTTATCTTCAGGCATGATATCAAATCCGTTCACTCTTCAAATTCAAATCTTCCGGCTCGCTGACATTTCTTTTGCCATGTCTTACCGCAGTCTGTACAGGTGTATTTCAGATAAACTCGTTTCACAGGCTTACCGGCTCCAGAAGGTTTTGACCATGGGAAGCCGCCGTATCCAGATGTTACTCTGCGGAACCTTCTCTGACCTTTTCTCAGTTCACTACCCGGTCTGTTCTTTCCTCTGGTCACCTCCATCTCGGTGTGGGTGTCACAGGAGGGACAGTAATCCTTGATTTTACGTGGTTTCTTCATAGTGGTCAGTTCATAATATCCTCCCCTATTAAAAGGTTACCCAACCTCTAAAGAAAACAGAAGTCTTCAAATTGATTTCATATTGAATGCTAGGAGCATGGAATTTATATATCACATCATAGTAACTAAACCCTGCTAGGTCTAACCGGGGCGTTCGGCGTGCCCTTATACACCGAAAACGCCGATACGCGGGGGTGACCGCCGAGGGCGGTGTAATCAGCCCACCGCTGAGCCAGATTCAGACGATGAGACCTCGTCCTACGGGATCGGAGGTGCCCTGGAGAACTACCGGAGGGTTGTTCTCCTTGGCTTAGCCAGGTTGACCAGGCCAGGCCCGGAAGGGAGCAGCCGATACCTGGACTGCCGATGCTCGCGGGATAGCGGGGTCGAGGATGAATCTGGGGTCACTCAGTGGTGAGCTGAGCACCAACCTCGGTGACCTAGCACTTACCTGTATTTTGTGCAGAGATAAACTCCGAAAAGGACTACGATCCCTCCAAACAAAGTCAGTCTAGGTGGTACTTCCTGAAGTATTAGAAATGCCAAAATAGAGGAACCTATAGGCTCACCGAGAAGGCTTATAGATACCAATCTAGCTCTAACATATTTCAGTGCCCAATTGTAAACAGTGTGGCCGAACATAGTAGGTATTACTGCTAAAGCTAAGAAGATCAGATATTCATTCCAAGAGTATATCTCAAAGCTCGTCGAAAAACCGAGCGAAAATAGACCAAGGAAAAATGTACTTGAGAGGTAAACAAGAAAAGCGTAGGGTACCAAATCCATGTTTTGCCTGATCTTTCTTCCTCTGAGGATATAACCTGCCACAGCGAGCATCCCGAGTAAAGCTAAAAGGTCTCCAAAAAGAGCCCACTCGCTGATCGTGTAATCTGAATAAGCCATCAAGATGACTCCAACCAATGCTATCACTATACCGATGTAGATTTTAGGTGGGGGTTTTTCATCAAGATACCAACCACCTATCCAAGCTACGATCAAAGGATGTGCAGAAACCAATATAACAGAAGAAGCAACGGTGGTGTATTCTAAAGAGGAAATCCATGCGGCAAAATGTATTGCCAGGAAAAAACCTGTAGTGATTATTATGAACCATTCCTTTTTAGTTAGGTTTTTTATCTCTTCGATGTAGGCAGGGATGAAAAAAACTAAAATCAAACTAGAGAAAAGCATCCTGTAGAAAGCTATCGCTATAGGATGTACTTGAGAAAATCTGATGAATATTGCCGCGAAAGATGCCGCGATAATGGCGAAAGGAAGAGAGACGTGAGCTAATCTGCTTTTTCTTTGATCCGTGTAAGATGGTTTTTCTATCATCTACTCTTCTGGTGAATAAATTGGTGATTAAAATATATTCCTGTAGTATTTGGAGACAGGATAAACTATAAATTCAATAAAGATTATGTTTTACCGGACAACAGAAAAGGCATCTGGTTCTGAAAAAGATGTGCCTATCAAATGACAACGCCTTTTAAGCTGTCAAGAAGGGGATAAGGTTATGGAAGAAAATTCAAGTGATTTCGAAGACGATATATCATCTTTGATAGAGAACGTTCCCGGGATCCTTTTCCGGTGTGAATTCGACAGAGATTGGACTATGAAATATTTGAATGATGAGATTTATGATATCACTGGATACAAGCCTTCTGAATTGATCGATAATAACAAATTATCTTGGTTAGAGTTACTCGATCCAGAAGATGAGGAAAGAGTATGGGATGAGATAAATGAAGCCTTAAAACAACGGGATAACTACAAAGTCACATACAGGATAATAACAAAAGATGGAGAGCAAAAATGGATGTGGGAACAGGGAAAGGCGATCAGAGATGAAGACTCTGAGATCGAAGCTTTAGAAGGGTTTATAACTGAGATCACTGAGAAGGTAGAAGATAAAAAAAGATCAAAAGAAAGAGAGGATAAAATAAGGGAACTCTACAGCGCGAGTACTAAATTGGCTGGCAGTAGGACCAGAGAAGAAGTTTACGAGAGAGCTATGGAGTCGGCTAAAAATATATTGGGTTTTTACACCTCAGTTTTACTGATCAAAACGAACGGAAAATTAGAAGTGAAACGAGCGACTGCGGAAAGTTCGTTCAGCAGAGGAGATCAACTTTCGTTGGATGATGAGGATCACATGATGGTCAACTCCTTTTTGGAGAAAGAAACTTTACTGTTAAAAGACATCCCCCGTCGAGATGATGTGGGGGTGACACAGAGCGGATTGAAATCTGGTCTCTCTGTACCGATAGGGGAAAATGGGCTCTTCGTTGCCTCCTCTAAGGAAAAAAAGAAGTTCGATGAATTCGACTTAGAGATGACAAAAATATTAGCCTCACATATAAACGAAGCGATAGAGCGTATAGACTCTGAAGAAAAACTGAAGGAACTATATAAGGCTAGTACTGAACTAGAAGCCTGTAACTCAAAACAAGAGGTATATGAAAAAGTTCTTGAATACGCTGAAAAAATATTGGGCTTCTACACCAGTGTGATATTCATTGAAGAAGATGGAAAACTAGAGGTCAAGTGTTCCGCTGAAAAAAGTTCTTATGAAAAAGGTCAACGGTTGCCAATAGATGAAGGTTTGAAAGGCGTCTGTTTCAGAGATAAGGAATCACAACTTGTTAAGGATGTGTCGAACTGGGAACAGGCCGCACCTACTCAAGCAAGCTTTAAATCGGGTGTGAATGTACCTATCGGTGATATCGGGGTTTTTTCTGCGATCTCTACAGAATTGAATTATTATGATGAATCTGATCTTGAGATGGCAAAGATTTTAGCATCTCATGTTTACGAAGTGGTGAAGAGAATAGACTCTCAGAAAGAAAAATCTCTGATATTGGAAACCGCTGAAGAACATATTTTGTATCTTGATAAAGATCTGAACATAAGATGGGCGAACGATAAAGTTAGAGGATATGGTGATGTTGAAACAGATAAACTTGTTGGCAAAAGATGTCACGAAGTTCTAAAGGGAAAAAGAGAGATATGTGAAGATTGTCCTGTGAAAAGAGCCATCGATACGAGAAAAAGCGCAGAAGGCATACAAAAAGACGATGATGGAAGTTATTGGATGATAAGAGCGACCCCTCGATTGGATGAAGATGGTGAGGTAGAAGGTGTGGTTGAGATAGCTCTAGACATAACTGAAAGAAAGAAGGCGGAGAATAAATTAAAAAAGAACAAAGAAAAGATCGAAGGTCTCTTAGAAGCCACCTCTGAGTTGGAAAAACAGCATGAGATCGAGGGTGTCTACGAAGTGGCTATAGATGCGATAGAAAACATCCTAGAGATAGATATGGGTGCGATATACGTCCCAGAAGGTGAAGAATATCATCTGAAAGCCAAAACTTCTGGAGTGCCTCCACAAGTAGAAGAAACAAGGAAAAAAACCGAAGATGCATTGCATAAAACATTCAAAACTAAAAAGTCCTTTTTGGTCGAAGACTTAAGGACTTCTGCAGAGGCAGACACTAAATTGGAAGGATATCGCTCGGGCATAAGCGTGCCTATCGGTGACTTCGGGGTCTTCCAAGCCATGTCAAAAGAGATATCTCATTTTGACTGTGAAGATCTGAACATGTTGAAACTGCTTTCATCTCATATCGCTGAGGCAAGAGAAAGGGTGAGATTACACGAAGAACTCAAAGAGAGCGAAGAAAGATACAGAACCCTGTTCGAGGAATCCCCTATATCGATATGGGAGGAAGATTTCTCTGAAGTGAAGAGTTATTTAGAAAAGTTGAAGGATTCTGGTATTGAGGATTTTGAAAGATATATTTCCGAAAATCCAGAAGTTATCG
>Ga0207421_10005462_pt1 | contig 14217 bp, 9 predicted proteins | sample SodLakKL_010_SED_4_FD_187542 | JGI IMG/M metagenome (GOLD analysis project Ga0207421, IMG submission 187542) | Alkaline sediment microbial communities from Lake Tanatar, Kulunda Steppe, Russia - 8KL_010_SED (SPAdes) (version 2) | ecosystem: Environmental > Aquatic > Non-marine Saline and...
TTTAGAGCAGGGTCAGCAGGAAAATCACCAGGGTAGTGGTCAGGGGGACGATAAGATCATCTGTGGTGGAAGGAGAAAACAGTTCAAACAGGGTCCCGGCAAGAGCTGTGATCAGTGCATAGATCAATACCAGGTCCAGGGTTAAGAGTTTCTGGTTAACCGGGTTAAAAAGGCCGTAGTAATAAAAGGCGCTGTAACAAAGCAGGAAGGCTGAGGCGAAAAAGGTCAGCGAGCCTTCTAAAGTCCTCTGGGAGCCGGTGTAGGCCAGGGCAATTTTTATCCTGCCGTAGTTTTTCCCCACCACCGAAGCGAGCGAGTCGCTGACGATCATGATCAAAATGCCGCAGATGGGGAAGTAAAGCCGGTAGGGGGCGAACAGGACAAATATGGTAAAGAGCAGGGTTATGGAGAGGCTGTAATAAAACGGGCCCTGGAGGCGTCCCGCTTTTTCTTCCTCCTCTTCGCCGATTGCTTCATACAGTTCCTGCAGCTGCTTGACAGAGCTGTCCCTGGCGCTAAAGTAAACAGCAATGGTGAGGCTCAGAGCAATTAAAACGGCATACAGGGGCAGGATGAAGAAGGGGACAATTAAAACAACCAGGCCTGTGAAAAGATGAATGGTTTTGCGGGCAACGAATTTGGACATTACCCCTTTATGTTCAAGATAAACAGGGATCAGGATGGTGAGCAGGATATAACCGTAGGCGATACCAACAAGGGCTAAATCATGCAAAAAATCGGCTGTGCTGTAGTTGGTGATTATGTCGATCAAAGCGGACATAAATAATAGTGGTATATCTTTTAGGTGGGCGATTAGATTACATTACCTGCCAGATATACTCCTTTCTGTAGTCACCTGCATATGCAGGGCTATAGCACCTAGCATTAAGGTAATTACTCAGGCTATTGCCCCTGTTGAATGATAAGCGACTTTATGGGTGCGGTTCGAATGCTTCTTAAATCATAGCTTTAAAGCCGAAAAGGTGACGGTGGAACCGTTCCCTGTGGCTTATAAAAAGAAGCCTTATCGACAGGGGTTAAACTGCTTAAAACCTGCTATAAGGATGAGCGCTTCCGTAAAAAACTGGTTTTGTTTAGTATCACCCAAAAGGGATATAATGTCAAGTTAAGTGGTTTTTCAAAATATTGCCGGGAAGGTAAGCATGGATTATGATAAGGATTTAAGGAAATCATACTCCCTGCAGGAAGTATTGCTGCGTTTCCCTTTTCTGCTTGATCTCCTGTCCGGGCCCCTCAATAAAAACAGGGTTGTGGCCAGGGCGTTGATGAGAAAATTTTAGAAGCCTGGTAGAATTTGCCCGGGCGATGTTTGTGGCAACAGTTAAAATGGTTTATAAACTAAGGAGAAAAATATGAAACCGACTTTACCTCTCGGCAGGGCGATCGCCTATGCAATCGGGCAGTTTGGCTGGGCGCTGGTTATCGGCATTATCATCAACTACCTGGTCTATTTTTATCTCCCGCCTTCCGGGGCCGGGCTGCCCCGCTTGATCCCTGAATACTACTTTTTCGGGTTTGTATCTGTAATCGGGCTGATTACCATGGGAGGACGGTTTTTGGATGCCGTTACAGATCCCTGGATTGCAAGTTTATCTGACCGGGCTACTTCCCGGATCGGCCGGCGGACCGCCTTCATGGCTGCCGGCGGATTGCCCATGGTGATACTGATGTTCCTGGTCTTTTTCCCGCCCCATATGGTGCCCGGCACCGGGAACCTGGCCTGGTTGGCGATAACCGTCCTGCTCTTTTATATCGCCTTTACAACCTACAATGTCCCCTACACGGCCCTGATCGCGGAACTGGGCCATAACCCCAGGGAAAGGCTAAATTTATGCACCTACATTTCTGTTACCTATTTCATGGGCATGGTGGTGGCGGCCCAGGCGCCGGTCCTGTTCGGGGTCTTTGAAGAGGCCCTGATAATCTCACGGATGGGGGCGGTTCAGCTCACCTTCGGGGTGCTGGGCCTGCTGGCCCTGGTTTGTCTTTACATCCCCGTGTTCCTGGTCGATGAGAACAAATACAGCGTCGGGGAACCCACTTCCGTTCCCTTGAAAGAGTCACTGCGCCTGACCTTCAGCAACCGCCAGTTTATTGTCTTTACCCTCTCTGATTTGATTTACTGGATTTTTATGACCATCCTCCAGACCGGGCTAATTTATTATGTTACCGTCCTTTTACGCCAGCCGGAAGACTTTTATTCGTTCCTGTTTATACTTTTGATGGGCGGGTCTTTTGTTTGCTACCCGCTGGTAAACCTGGTGGCAAAGCGGGTGGGCAAGAAACCGGTCCTGCTTTTTTCCCTGGTCTTTTTTGCCCTTTCCCTGCTGCTCACCTCCCAGTCCGGGCAGGACTGGGTACCTTTGCCTCTGCGCCAGCAGGGATACCTGCTGGTGGCTTTGGCTTTCTTCCCCCTTGCTGCATACGGCATCCTGCCCAATGCCATTGTGGCTGATATTGCCGAAAACGACTCCCTGCGCACCGGCAGCCACCGGGAAGCGATCTTTTTCGGGGCCCGCAACTTCATGATGAAGCTGGGCCAGATGATCGCCATGCTGGTCTTTACCTCGCTCCTGGTGTTTGGTAGAGACGTGGGAGACGACCTGGGGGTCAGGTTGACCGGGCTGGCCGGCGTCTTTTTCTGCCTTCTCAGCCTGGTTTTTCTCAGGCTTTACAACGAGAATAAAGTGCTATCAGAGTCAGCCCGCCTGAAAGAGGAATCTGGTTGCGAAACGCCTGATGTTGAAGGGGCCGGCTGAGCAGATACTACTTATTATTATTGCAATTATAGCAGGATGTGATCTTAAAATGCGGGTTAAAGTATTCGCCCCGGGCCGGGTGAACCTGATCGGGGAGCATACCGATTACAACGAAGGCTTTGTCCTGCCTTTTGCTACTGAAATGGGCATAACCATGGAAGCCTCACTGCGCAGTGACGGCTTAGTCAAGGCCAGGGCCCTTGATCTGGGCGAGGAAGTCTCTTTTCCCCTGGCGGAGCTCATCCCGGCTGGCGGCGGGAAAAACTGGTGGGATTACCCGGCCGGGGTTTGCTGGGCCCTTATGGAAGAAGGATGCCGCCTTAAGGGTGCTGATATTGCCTTCGGGGGCGACATCCCGGTTGGCTCAGGGCTCAGTTCTTCAGCTGCGCTCGAGGCGGCCACCGCTGCCGCCATCAACTACCTGAACGGGTTAAACCTGGATCCTAAAAAGCTGGCTCTGCTCTGCCAGAAGGCGGAAAACAGCTACGTAGGGGTGCAAAGCGGGATCATGGACCAGTTTGCTTCCTTGTTATCAAGCTCCGGGAGAGCCCTTTTCATCGACTGCCGCTCACTTGAATATGCGCATATCCCTTTGAACCTCGCCGGGCAGGAACTGGCCGTTATCGACAGCCGTATCAAGAGGAGCCTGGCGGCTTCAGAATACAACCGGCGCCGCGCAGAATGCGCCGAAGCGCTGGCCCTGATTGGCGAGCATCTGGGGGAAAAGAGGTCTTCCCTGCGGGATATAAGTATTGAAGAAGTAGAAGCAGCTCGCCCCAATTTGCCTGAAAACCTTTACCGGCGCAGCCTTTTCGTGGTGGAGGAAAACCGGAGAGTGTTAGAAGCCGTAGAAGCGTTCCGGGCGGGCGATCTCAACCTGGCAGGACAGCTGATGAATGCTTCCCACGCAGGCCTGCGCGATCTTTACCAGGTCAGCTGCCCGGAGCTGGACCTGTTGGCAGAAGCTGCCGGGGCATCCCCCGGGGTCTGGGGAGCGCGGATGACCGGGGCCGGCTTCGGGGGTTGCGTGATCGCCCTGGTGGAAAAAGAACACTTGCCGGAATTGAAGCGCCGGGTCTTGGAAAAGGCGAGCGGTGAACTCGCTTTAGAGCCCCGGTTTTATACCACCAGGCCTGCCGGTGGCGCCCGGGTGGAGCAGGTAGGATAAATAAATGGGAAATGTTTTAGTCCCCGTAGCCGTGGGGGTGGTTTTGGTGCCACCGCCAGGCTGTTTCGATGATTGTGTCCAGGCCTGAGTAACGCGGAGCCCAGTTCAGCTCTTTTTTGATCAGTTCCGATCCGGCTATCAGCACGGACGGGTCCCCGGGACGGCGCGGGCCGATCTTGTAAGGGATGTTCTTGCCGGTTATTTCTTCGGCCTTTTTGATTACCTCCAGGACTGAGAACCCGAGCTGGTGGCCGAGATTGTAAACGGCCGCCTTTTTTTCTCCTTTTAGCAGGGCTTCCAGGGCCAGCAGGTGGGCTGAAACCAGATCGCAGATATGGATGTAATCTCTCACCGGCGATCCGTCGACGGTGGGGTAGTCATCACCAAAAACGGTAAGCTCTTCCTGACCTGCTGCGGCGGTTAAGACCCGCGGGATCAGGTGGGTTTCCGGGTCGTGGTCTTCACCCATCTTCCCTTCCGGGTCAGCCCCGGCGGCGTTAAAGTAGCGCAGGGAAATATAGTTCAAATTATCGGCATCGGCGGTGTAAGCCAGGATTCTTTCAATAAAAAGTTTTGATTCACCGTAGGGGTTGGTCGGCTCCAGGGGATGGTCTTCAGCGATCGGCACCGCGCGGGGTTCGCCGTATACGGCCGCCGTCGATGAAAAAACGATGTTTTTACACCCTGCGCCGAGCATGGCTTTTAGCAGGTTCATGCTTCCCGTCAGGTTGGTATAAAAAGTTCCCAGGGGGTCTTTGACCGATTCGGGGACGATGCTTTTAGCGGCAAAATGGAGCACAGCTTCCGGCTGCAGTTCAGCAAACAACGTCTGCAGCTTGTTTTCTTCCACCAGGTCGATCCGGTAAAAGGGAATCCCTTCCGGCAGGGCGGCGCGGTGGCCGGTGCTTAAGTTGTCAATTACCGCCACCTCATAATTTTCATCCAGCAGTGCTTTAACCACGTGGCTGCCGATATAACCGGCGCCGCCGGTAACCATGATCATTGCTAAACCCTCCTTGCGTATTTTTGTTTGTTACTATTGCCGGGCCTTATTTTAGATAGGGGGCACTTGCGCCAGGGCGGTTGCAATGCTCTTATTTTAACCAATAAAACTACGGTCAATACGGTTACCGCTTTATTGCCTGACTGATCGTGAAGCCGTAGCGGCAGGTTACCCCTTTTCTCAGCTTGTATTCATCGTGCAGGGCAATTAACCCGGGCAGGTCGCCTCCTGCTCCTTTTTGCCGGTAATCGATATTGAGCGTGTTATAATCCCGGCGGGGCAGCTCGTGGATATGGGCTGCTTCTGCCAGGTCTTCCATGCTGTATGGCCAGGCGCTGACATTGAGCAGGGTGCCCGCCGCATCGCTAAATAGCAGGCCCCGGCCGCCAGAATCAGTTACAGCCACCCACCTGACGTCGGTGCGGTTGCCGTTTTCCTGGGGATAGAGGTAATTATGGCAGGCCTCCTCCACCGGCAGGGAATGGATAGCGATCAGGCCGCCTGTTTTACGGTCTTCCATGGTTTCATGCGGCCCCCGCCCGAACCAGCTCATTTGCCCGAACCTGGCGGGGACTGCCAGCTGCATCCCGAAACGGTCGAGATCTTTTGCAGGCGTAAACTCACTGTGAACCTCGATGATACCCTCTTCGTTGATGGTGTAGCGAAGCACCAGGGGACCGCGTCCGGCCCAGACTGCTGAACGCACTGTTATTTCCACTTCCCCGCCCGGTTTTTGCCGCCACGTAAAATCCAGGGTTTTCCTGCGGGAGGCTGCCTCTTTCCAGCGGCTGTCCCTTTTCAAGAAAGGGATAAAATTGCCCAGGCCGTAATCATTACATGTGGTGACCCGCCAGAAGTTGGGCCTGAGGGGCGAGGCCAGGTATTCTTCGTTTCCGTAGATAAGGGAGATGATTTCCCCTTTTTCCTTTTCCACTGCCAGGCTAAAAAAAGGGCTTTTTATTTCAATCCGGTCACTTTTTTCTCTTGTTTCCAGATTCGCTTCCGGGGTTGCTTTTCCTGCCCCCTGCCCGGGGGTGCTGCTGCCGGCTGCTTCTGCCCGGTCCCTTTTCCTGCTTTCTCCGGGGAAGTTTTTTGCCCCTGTTATTGATCCCTGATTTTTTGTTAGCGTAGTTTGCTGATCCTGGGAAAATTTGGCTACTGCCTGTTTATTTTCAAAAGCCGTCCGTTCTTTTTGCCGGCCCTCTTGCTTGAACAGGGCGAACTGGTCCCAGGCCAGCACGTGCCCGCTTTCTGTCCAGGGCCGGTCTTTTTTTAGGATGAAAGAAATTAGGAGATGATATTCTGCATCTTTACCTTTTTCCCCGGGCGCGCTAAAGGGTATTGTAAGCGGCCTTTTTTCCAGCGGAGAAACGGCGGGTGTTTCCAGTATGCCTGTTTCGATTGCCTTCCCGTCAGCAGTGAGCTGCCAGCTGATGGTTGTAAAATCAAGGTCCAGGAAGCGGTACTTATTTTCCACCTCAAAAAGGCCTTTTTCAGGCTCGACGGGATGGATTTTAATATCCTGGTACACTTTCTTAACCTCAAAAAGGGCGGGGTTGGGGGTGCGGTCGGCAAAAAGAATCCCGTTTCCACAGAAAAAACCGTCGTTTGGTTTATCCCCGAAATCGCCCCCGTAAGTCCAGAAGTCCCTGCCCTCTTCAGTTTTACGCAGGATGCTCTGGTCGGAAAAATCCCAGATGAACCCGCCAGTACAGCGGGGATATTTTTCAAACAGCTCCATGTACTTAAAGAAGTTGCCCAGGCTGTTGCCCATGGCATGGGCGTATTCACACAGCAGGAAGGGTTTGTCCCGGTACTGGTGTTCCCTGACCGGGCGGCCCAGGGGCTGGTTTTGCTCTATTATTCCGGCCCTTACTGTTTTCCCCCGGCCCACCTTTTCCACCTGGCTGGGTGGGGCATACATCAAGCTAAAAAAGTCGGAAATGTCGAGGACATGGTCGCCCTCGTAGTGGACCGGGCGGGTGTGATCTAACTCCAGGGCCGCTTTTTTCATGTCCTTAAAAATATCCCCGTAGCCTGATTCGTTGCCGAGCGACCAGGCGATAACGCAGGCATGGTTCCGGTGCCCGGCTATCATGGCCTGCAGGCGTTCGATGCAGGCCTCTTTCCACTCCGGGCGGCCGGCGGGAATCTTGCGGCGCAGGCCGTGCGTTTCCAGGTCCGTTTCGTCCATGACATAAATCCCGTAGCGGTCGCAAATATCGTAAAACCAGGCGCTGTTGGGGTAATGGCTGGTGCGGATGGCATTGATATTGTTTCTTTTAATCAGTTTAATGTCTTCAACAGTGATCTCCTCAGGAACAGCATGCCCGTGCCGGGGGTGGAACTCGTGGCGGTTGACGCCCTTGATCAGGACAGGCCTGCCGTTGATGTAGAGGCGGCAATTTTTAATTTCAACCTGGCGGAAGCCAAAGTTGGCCGCCCTAACATCGAAAACCTGCCCCTTAACATCGCTCAGGGCGAGCAGGATCCGGTAGAGGTGGGGCGTTTCCGCAGTCCACTTGAGCGGGTTTTTTATTTTCTTTTCCAGGCCCAGGAATTGCTCCTGCCCGGGGAGGATGCTCAAGCCCTCCCGGGGGAGGGTCTCTTCCATTACCACTTCTCCCTGATCATTAAAAAGGCTGGCCTTGAGGTTAAAGCCTTCCACTTTTTCTGACCGGTAATTGTGCAAACTTACCCGCACCTGTAACGAGGCGTCCTGGTATGCATCGTCCAGAGTAGAAAGAATATGAAAGTCGCGGATGCAAAAGCCGGGCCCGGCTACAAGGTGGACGGGGCGGAAAATGCCAGAAAGCCGCCACATATCCTGGTCTTCCAGGTAACTGCCGTCTGAGTACTTGTAGACTTCCACGGCCGCTGTGTTGGTGCCCTCTTCCAAATGCTCCGTGATCCGGAATTCGGCCGGGTTCATGGAACCCTGGCTGTAACCGGCAAACTTGCCGTTTATCCAGAGGTAAAAGGCAGATTTTACCCCGCCGAAACGGATGAATACTTCCCGGCCCTGCCAGCCGGCGGGTACTTCAAAATCCCGCCGGTAGGAACCGACCGGGTTGTCTTTTTTATCTATAGCCGGGATTCTTTTCTTGTTGATGCTGCCGGTATAACCGAAGTTGCGGTATATGGGGGTTCCGTAGCCTTCGATCTCCATGTTGGAGGGGACCTGTATTTCATTCCAGTCTGAAGTATCATAACCGGGCTGGAAAAAGGCGTCGGGGCGGCTGGCGGGGTTGGGCGACCACCTGAATTTCCACCTCCCGCTTAAATCCAGGCGGTAGGGGCTGTCTTTACCTGCAAGGGCCGTTTCCGGATCGGGGTAGGAAGCAGCCTCGAAACGGGGCGGTTCCTTGTTGATCCCGGTTACCTCCGGGTTTTCCCACCAGGGCTTTTCTGCTTTCATCAGTCTCTCCCTGTTTATTGCCTGAAATAGGCCAGGTGTTCACCGTGGGCCTGCCAAAGCTCACCGGCCAGGGCATTGATCTGGTCTAAGCTCAGGATTGCCGAGGCCAGCGGGTCCAGGCGGCAGGCATGATAGGCGTATTCCGGTTTCTTTTCCAGGACCGCTTTTACGGTAAGTTCCTGGACATTGATCTGGTTCCTGTTGAGGGCGGCAAGCTGCGGGGGCAATTCACCCACATGGACCGGCTGAACGCCGTTTTGATCCACCAGGCAGGGCACTTCCACGCAGCAGCCCGGGGGCAGGTTTGTGATCAGCCCCTTGTTTTCGACATTGCCGTAGATGCAGGCCGGCCGGTTGGTCTCCATAGCCTCGATAATCGGGGCGGCATATTCGAAGGTGCGGAAGTGGTTTGGGACTTCTTTTCTGCCTGCGGCAATTTCCCGGTTTCTCTCAAATTCTTCTTCCTGTTCTTCGCAGCGCCTGATATATTCATTGACCGGGATCTTTAGTTTTTCGATCAGTTCTTCCCGGGGCAGAAAGTAGGGCACGTATTCGGCCATGTGCTCGCTCGATTCGGAGACAAAATAGCCGAACTGGTTCATGATTTCAAAGCGGACCCGGTCTGAATTATAGACCTGGGGATCCTGCATTTTTTCGAACAAGAGAGGGTAGGCGTCTTCTTCTCCAAAGGCCAGCTCCAGGAACCAGCAGATATGGTTGATCCCGGCTGCCCGGTAGCGGAGCTCTGGGAAGGGTATTTCCATGTAGTTGGCCAGCATGGCCGCTGTAAGCTGGATGCTGTGGCACAGGCCCACCACTGCGACCGGGCTGGAGCGGTAAGCAGCCCAGATGTTCATGGACATGGGGTTGGAGTAGTTGATCAAAAGGGCCCGGGGACAGTGTTTTTCCATTTCCCGGCATATATTTAAAACCTCCGGGATGGTGCGAAGAGCCCGGAAGATCCCGCCGATTCCGTGGGTGTCGGCAATAGTCTGCTTCAGCCCGTATTTAGCCGGGATTTGAAAGTCTTTCAGGGTGGCCTCAAAACCCCCCGCCTGGATCATGTTGATGACATAATCGGCATCTTTCAGGGCTTCGCTTAAATAAAGGGTTGCCGTGACCGGCGATGCGGAACCTTCCTTTTGCAGCCGCCTGCGAGCATATCCTTCTGAAACCCTTAAGCGATCCGGGTCAATATCCATCAGGGAAAAGGAGAGGTTGTTCTTGAGCTCCGGGTAGGTAAGCAGATCCCCCAGGATGTTGCTGGCAAAGACAACGCTGCCTGCGCCGATCAGGGCTACTTTTGGCATTGGCCTAAACTCCTGCATGAAAGTTTTTTGCTGACCCTTATAACTTGCAATTATCTTATCATAAGAGGAAATAAAAAGTCGACCGTATGAAATAATGGGGGCGGTTTGTAATAATTAGAACCGTCCCCATTATTCATGGTTTCATCATGCATACCTTTTGCTGGTGACTTCTACCCGGTCATAGCTTCGCGGCCGGGTTTTGAGATATTATCCAAGGCTTTTTGCTCATCCAGTCTTAATACCCGTTCGATATCAAGAATGATGAGCATCCGGTTGTCTATTTTCCCAACGCTTGTTATTAGTTCGGTGTGACCTCCTGCCACCTGGTTTGGCGCTTCCTGGATCTGGGTATTTGGTAACCGGGCTACTTCGGTAACGGAATCGACAATGAGGCCAAACATGCGCTCCTGGTCTTCCACTATTATGATTCTGTTATCTGATGTTCGCTCTATCTCTGCCATATTGAATCGTTTCCGCAAATCTATTACCGGAATCACCTCTCCCCTCAGGTTGATGACCCCTTCAACAAACTCAATAGAACTGGGTAGAGGCGTTACTTTTGCCATTTTAAGCACTTCGGCAACGTTTTTTATTTCACAGGAAAACTCTTCATCGTTTAACATAAAGACCACCAGTTGAGTTTCTCCTTCATTTGCGATTTCCGCCATGTAACCAAGACCTCCTTTTATGTGAAAGCAAATAACCTGCTTTTTTAATATAGTTCTTGTAAAACCACTCAATCTTAAGGTTTACTGATATTTGAATTTATTCAGTTCCTGGGACAGTTTCTCGGCCGAAGCCCTGAGCTCTTCTGCTGTTGCTGCCATCTCTTCCATGGTTGAGGATTGTTCCTCGATGGAAGCGGCCATCTCTTCAGAACCGGCGCTTAATTCCTGGGCTGCTGAAGCTGTTTCTTCCACCTGCTTGGAGATGCCTTTTACAGCATCTAAAATTTCAGAGAAAGTTGCTCCTGTCCTGGAAACTACCTCTGTCCCAGACTCCACATCTTTCACACCTTCCGTCATGCTATCAAGGGCTTTTTTGCTTTCTTCCTGGGTGGAGGTGATCAGGTTTCCGATTTCCTGGGCTGCTTCTGCAGACTGCTCGGCCAGTTTTCGCACTTCTTCGGCGACGACGGCAAAGCCCCGGCCCTGCTCACCTGCCCGGGCTGCTTCGATGGCAGCGTTTAAAGCAAGCAAGTTGGTTTGATCGGCGATATCGGTGATTACGCTTAAAATTTTGCCGATATCATTGGAGCGCTGGTCAACTTCTTGAATTACATCCTGCAGTTCACTGACCCGGTTATTGATAACCTGCATCTGGTTAACTGCTTCTTCAATGGCCTGGTTGCCTTCTTCGGCCTGTTCAAGGATCTTGGAGTTGGCTTCGGCCATAGACTGCGAATTGGTGCTCAAGTTTTGGGCATTGCTGGCAAATTCGTTGGTTGAAGCCGAGACCTCTTCTAAAGAAGAGCTCATTTCCTCTGAAGCTGAAGAGACAGATTCACTGCCGCTGTTAACTCCTGAAGAGACGTCTACAGCCTGTCCAATCAAAGTGCGCAAATTCTCACTCATGCGGTTAAATGCTTGCGAAAGCTGACCAATTTCGTCCTTGCGTTTTATTTTCGATTCTACGGTAAAGTCACCTTCGGCTATCTTGCCGGCTATAGCAGCTACTTCCTGGACTGGTTTGGCCACACCACTGGCTACAAAGAAACCGGTAAACGCCACTATGCCTGCTGCTACCACGCCGATTATAAGCATAATATTACGCAATGCATCCACACCGGCGAAAGCTTCAGCGGAATCGATTTCCACGATCAAGCCTACCGGTTGACCTCCCATCATGACCACTTCTCCGGCGCTTAAAACCATGTTACCCAGGTAATCAGGAAACTCATCCTGGTAACCAAAATCCAAGTTGCCTTCCCTGATTGGGCTTGATAATAATTCAACACCATGGGTGCTGATGCTTTCCTCGAGCACCGCGCCGGAAGCGTATTCACCGAGCATGGTATTGGAAAGTAACAGGCCGTTGGCATCAACCAGGTAAGAGTCAGCACTTTCACCCAGGTTTTCTAAGCCGGCATGAACTATATGGTTAATAGCCTGGTTGTTAAAAATAATGTTAAAAGTACCTACCAGCGAACCACTTTCGCCCTCGCTGTAAACGGGAGTGGAGATAACCATGGCATTTTGATCGATAATATCGGAATAAAACAGCTCCGACCAGGTAGCGTTTCCGGCAAGCGAACCTTGGATATAGTCGCGTCCGGAGACATCAGCTCCAACTATATCGCCAAGGGAATCATAGACGATCCTGCCGGCAGTATCGGTGATAAATAGCTGGGCAAATCCGTACTCCCTGGCGGCAGCAGTCATCAGATCGTCAAGAATAGCTGCTCTTTCCTGCCAGGCCGGGTGGTTTAAGTCTCCGCCTGCACCCTCAATTGAAGTTTGTTCTTCCTGTTCCTGGCCATTTTCATCTGCGTCCGTTTCTTCATCATCGGCTTCATCCTCTGAAGCTTCTTGCTTCGCCGAGGTGTGATCTTCCTGTGTTGCTTGAAGGATGTTTAGGCTTTGGTAGACATCTCTGGATGTGGCAAGTACCCTTCCGTCACTGGCCCGCCCTTCAAAATAGTCATTGAATTGATCTTCAGTTATATCGGCAAACATTTCGATAGATGCATAAATTTCATCTTCAATGTTTTGACTGGCCATAATATAACTGATTACTGCTATAGCAGCCAGGGGAACAATACCAACCAACAAAAACAGGGCGATCATTTTTACTTTTAAACTCAACTTTATTGCCTCCTTTTTTATAAGCTTTTTATGCTGCCCGTTTGCTTTGCCTGATAAATATTTGCCTTTTGAGGTAATGCCGCATATCCAAACATTAAATCTGTTTAATAACTACCAAGATACCAAGAGGTGAAATGAAAACTTATATTAAAAACCTTTTCAAGGTTTTAATATTAAACGTCACAGTTTACAGGTTGGCTAAAAGTATATATATTCTTATGCGTTTTTAATATGGGTAAACTCCCCATTAGAAGTGATACTGTTCCCCATTTTTCATAAAAAAACTCCCCATTTTTTATGTGATGATTATCGCTATGTAAGGAAATTGCGCTCCTGACGCATAATCTATATGGTCATAATTGCAAATTTTATTTATAATAGCCCTGAGGGGGTGAAGCAGAATGGATAGATCAAATGATCCCCAGTTTGAAAACGATGAAAGGACCGAAGAAAATATGGACCGGTACAATGATAGGCGCAGCTACAGGGAAGAAGGAGAAGGGAAGAAAAGGTGGTTGCTTCCCCTTACGGTACTAGTGCTCATAATAGCTGCTGCAGGTGCGTTCCTTTATGTTGCCAGCCGCAGCGAACTCTGGTTTTTCCAGGATTTAATGGCGGTCATATCTCCGGAAGAAGAGGAAATACAAGTAATCATGCCGGCGGCGCTTTTTGCCGGGCAGGATGTTGACGAGATAGCAACCCGGGCTATAGAAGAACAGGGTGTAAATGAAATTGTACCGATTGAAGACGATATGCTGGTTTACAACATGTCCCCTGCAGTAAAAGAGAGTTTGCATGAAGAGGCGAAAACTAACCTGGAGGAAAAGTTGTCTGGCCTGGAAGAGTACAGGCGCTATCCCTACCTCGTTGATGTCAGCTATGACGATAACTTTACAGAGTTTTACCTGCTGATATCAGCCGGTGAAGAGATGCCCGGTGAGGCCTTAATAGCTGCATCGGAACTGTTTGTAACTGCTGTTTATTACCACTACCTGGACGCCGCAGGTGACGAAGTCCGGGAAGTAAAGATAGAACTGGAAAATGAAGAGACAGGTGCCCGGGAAACGATTGTTTATCCAGGCGACCTTAACTGGGTTGCTTCTATTCTTAAAAGCCCTGAAACTTTGGATGAAGAACCAGCGGGTCCGGGACCAGGGGACCGGGTTGTTGTCGATACCGGCCCCGATAATTTGAACTTAAGGGAGGGCCCGGAAATAACCTACCTGATCATTGAAGTTCTCAGCTCCGGCACGGTTTTAGAGGTTACCGGCACAGAAGGCGAGTGGCTGGAGGTTGTAACTCCTGAGCAAAAAGAAGGCTGGGTGCACGGTGATTTCGTAAAGCTGGTGGAAAACGATTCATGATCGGGGTCTGACCCCTTTAGGGAGTTTCTGGAAGGACGAAGTCCTGAAGGAAACCCCCGGGCATTCCCGGCGATGAAGTTTTTAACGAGATTAAGGAAAAATATGGTAAATGAAGTGCTCCTTTCACCCCCAAGCAAGGGAAGAACTCCTTGAAGCTATAGAATATTATGATTCCTGTAGTAAAGGTCTTGGTCTGGAATTTGCCAATGATATTTATTCTACTGTACAGCGAATAATATAGTTTCCTTATGCATGGTCTAAGTTTTCCGAGAATACAAGGAGAAACTTAACTAAACGCTTTCCATTTGGTATTATTTATCAAAGCAAAGAGGAGAAAAGCGAAGTAATTATTTTAGCTGTTATGCAGCTT
>Ga0207421_10005463_pt1 | contig 14214 bp, 14 predicted proteins | sample SodLakKL_010_SED_4_FD_187542 | JGI IMG/M metagenome (GOLD analysis project Ga0207421, IMG submission 187542) | Alkaline sediment microbial communities from Lake Tanatar, Kulunda Steppe, Russia - 8KL_010_SED (SPAdes) (version 2) | ecosystem: Environmental > Aquatic > Non-marine Saline and...
AGAACAAAATAACGGGTTTTATCTTGGTGCAATTTTGTATCTTTGCACCTTTAAAAATCTGAATCTTTATGGCGTTACAATGCGGAATCGTTGGCATTGCCGGAGCCGGCAAAACAACATTGTTCAACTCCCTGTCCCGTGGCAAAAATACAACAGAGCAAACACCAGGCCGTACAAATCTGGGTCAATTTGAAGTACCCGACCCAAGACTGGATGCAATTGCCAGCCTGGTCAAGCCGGCTAAAGTGGTACCTACCACCGTTAATATCATTGATATTCCAGGACTGACCAAAGGCAGCAGCAGCATCAAAGGCGGCAACCAGTTTCTGGCAGACATCAGACAAACTGATGCCATTATTCACGTGTTGCGTTGTTTTGATGATGACACCGTTCCGCATATGGAGGGAAGCATTAACCCGCTCCGTGACAAAGAAATTATCGATCTTGAGCTGGTCACCAAAGATATGGAAACCGTGGAGAAAAAGCTTGAACGGCTCCGTAAAGTTGCAGCTGTAGGCGACAAAGAAGCCAAACACGGGACCGATGTTTTGGGCGGCCTGATGGATCATTTTGAAAACGGACAGCCAGCCCGGACTTTCGATCTGAATGAATCAGATAAAAAATTTTTTGAAGACTGTTTCCTGCTTACTATAAAGCCGGTAATATATGTTTGTAACGTGGACGAAGCTTCCGCAGCAGGGGGCAATGACCATGCAGAATCCGTCAGGGCGGCGATCGAAGAGGAAAACTGTGAAATGCTGATTATTGCAGCCCAGGCAGAGGCGGAAATTGCCAGCCTGGAGGACGAAGAAGACAGGCAGGCTTTCCTGGAAGACCTTGGACTGAAAGAACCGGCCGTTCATAAACTTATCAGGGCCGCATACCGGACACTAAACCTCCATACCTTTTTTACTGAGGGGCCGAAAGAAGTCAGGGCATGGACGATCCGGGCAGGAACACCGGCTCCAAAAGCAGCAGGGGTCATTCACTCCGACATGGAGAGGGGTTTCATTCGCGCAGAAGTCAAAACAGTAAAGGACTTCATTGAATTGGGCTCAGAGCAGGCCTGCAAACAGGCCGGAAAATTCAATATAGAGGGGAAAAACTATATCGTCCAGGATGGCGACATCTTCCACGTCCGCTTCAACGTGTGAGTACTCCCGGTTATTTCTCAAAAAAGTTTTTCAGAGAATCCAGGTAAGATTCGTTCCAACCTTCCAGCATATTGTCATATGCTTCTTCGGGGATCCCGGTGTGCTGAATCTTTATAAGGGTATTTGCCTTATCAGGGAAAAGTTCTATCAACACATCGGAGGCATGATCCTCCCCGAAGAACCACTTTTGACGAAGGGATCGGTTGGGTTCAAAAGACACGTTTTCTCCAACAATGTTCCCGTCCAGCATCGTAAACATGGATCCGGGCTCATCACTCATCACCGCCGGATCACCTGTCCAAAGTTCAATGGTAAACGGATTGATCAGAGCCCTGTAAACCTCCTCGGGACTTGCCTTGATCCGGCGCTTCAACATGATGGATTTTGACATTGCAAACAATTTTCAAAATGACACAATTCTGATAATAACCGGCTCAGGGCAATTTTGCATCACTCATCAGCCGGGAGGCACAATTCAAAAATACAACTTCTTTGCGATTGTATAACATTTTGGTTGGTTGAAGCAAACTTTTCAGATAGATGCGGGCCGGTATCGTGTAGATGCGGGCCGGTATCGTGCTCCCGTGATCAAACAATCAAATAACCTGGGGCTGTAGCACCCCTGCCTTACCATTTAAATGTTTTTTATTACTTTTGCCTAGTTTTAATTGAATCTAAATAAACAACCAGATCAAATACACCGATATGACTTTAAATGACCTGCAAAACGGGGAACGGGGAATCATAATCAAGGTAAAAGGACGCGGAGGATTTCGTAAGCGCATCATTGAGATGGGTTTTGTGGTTGGCAAAACTGTACAGGTTGTAAAAAAGGCTCCGCTGCGCGACCCCATTGAATACAATATTATGGGGTACAATGTTTCCCTGAGACGCAGTGAATCCCAATTGATTGAAGTCATCCCTGAAAAAGATTTTCACCCAACACGTGAAGATTCGTTCAATGGTGTATTTTTTACCGAAGAAGCCGCCACTTTCCGGAAACCGGGAAGTACAATCAACGTGGCTCTGGTGGGAAATCCCAATTCCGGCAAAACAACTTTTTTCAACCATGCAAGCGGTTCAAGAGAACGGGTCGGAAACTACAGTGGAGTAACCGTGGATGCCAAAGAAGCCCGTTATTATCAAAACGGGTATCGTTTCAACATTACCGACCTGCCCGGCACCTATTCGATTTCAGCTTACACCCCTGAAGAAGTGTTTGTCCGTGATTTTATCACCGGAAAACTCCCCGACGTGGTGATCAACATCGTTGACGGATCCAACCTTGAGCGAAACCTCTATCTTACAGCCCAGCTCATCGACATGGATGTCCGCGTTGTGATGGTTTTGAACATGTACGACGAAATGGAGGCAAAGGGTGATGTTTTGGATTACGAATCGCTGGGTAAAATGCTTGGGATCCCCATTATCCCCGCAGTCAGCTCAAAAGGGAAAGGGATTGAGGATGTTTTTAACAAAGTCATTGAAGTATATGAAGACCGGGATGACATCATCCGCCATATCCATATTAATTACGGATCATTGGTCGAAGAATCAATTGGCAAAATACAGAAACTGATTCGGGCTGAAGGCAATGAGCATTTGACAGACCTCATATCTTCCCGTTTTTTGTCCATTAAACTCCTGGAAGGCGATAAAATTTCCTGGAGAACCATCACTGAACATTGCCACAATCATGAAGAGATCGGAAATGTTACCCGGCAGGAAATAAAAAAACTGGAAAATGAGTTTGGCGAACCCCTGGAGTCAGTCATCACTGACCTTAAATACGGATTTATTGCCGGAGCATTGAAAGAAACTCTGCAGCCGGGCAAACCTGAAGAAAGAAAAGCCAGCGAAATCATTGACACTTTTCTGACACACAAATTGTTCGGCTTCCCCATATTCCTGTTTTTTATGTGGGCGATGTTTTCTGTAACTTTTTTCCTGGGCAGCTATCCGATGGACTGGATCGAAGCGGGCGTTGACGGCCTGGGCTCTTTTCTTGACCAGCAAATGCAGCCGGGCCCGTTCAAAGACATGCTGATCAATGGAGTGGTGAGTGGCGTCGGAGGTGTTATCGTATTTCTTCCCAACATCATGCTGTTATTCTTTTTTATCAGCCTGATGGAAGACACCGGTTATATGTCAAGGGCCGTATTTATTATGGATAAGCTCATGCACAAGATCGGGCTGCATGGTAAGTCCTTTATTCCACTTTTAATGGGCTTCGGCTGTAATGTGCCGGCCATTATGGCCACACGCACCCTGTCAAACCGCAATGACCGCATGCTTACCATGCTGATCAATCCCTTCATCTCCTGCAGTGCCAGGCTACCCATTTATGTGCTTTTTATTTCGGCATTTTTTACGGAGTACCGCGGTACCATGCTGTTTATCATCTATGCCACCGGGGTATCGGTAGCAATCGGCATGGCTCTGCTGCTTAAACGGTTTATGTTCCGCTCTGAAGAAGCGCCATTTGTCATGGAACTACCGCCCTACCGTACTCCCACCATCAGGGCCATTACCATTCATATGTGGGACAAAGCCGTTCATTATATTAAAAAGATCAGCGGTATTATCCTGGTAGCCTCCATCATCATCTGGGCACTGGGCTATTTCCCCGGGGGCGGGCATTACGCTGCCCAGGCTGAGGAACAGGAAGAAGCCATTGTTTCGCTTTATGAAGCAAAAATGGACACCATCCCTGACTCAGATACCCTGACCATCAATGCCCTCAAGACTGATAAAGCCTATGCCATCCAGAACATGGAAAGCCGTATTCAGGTAGAGCGGCAGGAAAACAGTTATATCGGACGCATTGGAAAAACCATTCAGCCCGTAATGGCCCCACTTGGTTTTGACTGGAAAATGAGCATCAGCATTCTGTCCGGGGTAGCAGCCAAAGAGATTGTGGTAAGTACCATTGCTGTGCTCTACCAGGTAGATGAAACCGTTCAGGCCCACAGCCAGAGTCTGGTTGAAAAAATTCAAGCCCAAACTTACGGGTCTGGCCCCAGGAAAGGAGAACCCGTTTTCACCCCCCTGGTGGCACTGTCATTTATGTTGTTTGTACTTCTGTATTTCCCCTGCATCGGGGTCATCGCCACCATCGGAAGGGAAGGCGGCCATTGGAAATGGGGCGTATTTACCATGGTTTACACCACCCTGGTAGCCTGGATCATATCATTTATTGTTTACCAAACAGGAAGTCTTATTCTGTCGTTATGACCACACAATGGATTTTTACCGCACTTGTTCTGATCGCAGCCCTTCTTTTTACCATCAGGCGCATGGCTGTCTATTTCCGGAAGTCTCCCGGTAAACAAAAAGACTGTGCAGATTTTGGCAGCGACTGTGCTGCTTGTTTAAAACAACGGAAATCATAAATCAAACAGCATTTTTTTTCAACCGGTAAGGCTTTTTTCACTGCGGATCAGGTTTGCATTCACCAGGTCGATTCAAATATTTTGTAAATTTGGTTATAACACCAAAAACAACACGCATTGGACCTGAATTCCATTCTTTTAAAATATTGGGGGTTTTCTTCTTTCAGACCACTGCAGGAAGACATAATCCGCTCTGTAATCGATGGCCAGGACACCCTTGCACTGTTGCCCACAGGCGGAGGGAAATCCCTTTGCTATCAGGTTCCCGGAGTTGCACTGGAGGGTTTGTGCATCGTGGTAAGCCCCCTCATTGCCCTGATGAAGGATCAGGTTCAGGCTTTAAAAGAAAAAGGGATCAAAGCCACCGGCATTTATCATGGGATGAGCCGGATAGAAATTGACAACGCCGTTGACAACTGCGTTTACGGAGACGTCAAGTTTCTTTATCTCAGTCCTGAGCGGCTTACCACAGATCTTATCCGGAGCAGAATGGAAAAAATGAATGTTAACCTGCTCGCGGTCGATGAATCACATTGCATTTCTCAATGGGGCTATGATTTCCGCCCCCCCTATTTACGGATTGCTGAAATACGAACACTGATCCCAAACACCCCTGTCCTGGCCCTGACTGCCACCGCTACCCCACAGGTTGTCAATGATATCCAGGAAAAACTCCAATTCCGGTCACCCAGGATCTTTCAGAAAAGTTTTGAGCGTAAAAATCTGGCCTATGTGGTTTTCAGGGAAGAAGACAAGTTGAACAGACTTTTGAAAATATGCAGAAATGTCCCTGGTACGGGCGTGGTTTATGTCAGGAACCGGAAACGAACAAGAGAAATAGCCCGTTGGCTTGAACAACAAGGGGTCAGTGCAGATTTCTACCATGCAGGACTCACCCCATTGGAGAGGGATACGAAACAAAATGCCTGGATGAAGGAACGTACACGAATCGTTGTATCAACCAATGCTTTCGGAATGGGTATTGACAAACCCAATGTCAGGTTTGTGGTGCACATGGATCTGCCCGACAGCCCGGAAGCCTATTTTCAGGAAGCAGGGCGGGCCGGACGCGACGAAAAAAAAGCATATGCCATATTGCTTTTTAATGAGTCCGACATCATCGATCTGAAAGAGTTTCATGAAAGGTCTTTCCCTCCTTTGAAACTGATTAAAAGGGTGTACACCTGTCTTGGCAATTATTTCCAGCTGGCGATCGGAAGTGGAAAGGACCAAAGCATGCCTTTTGAACTGACAACATTTTCAAAAAATTACGACATGGACCCGTTTGTGGTATTCAATGCACTGGGCTTTTTGGAAAAAGAGGGGTACCTGGCCGTATCTGAAGCCATGTCCAATCCCTCCCGAATTATGTTTCTGGTCAACAACGAGACACTCTATCGTTTTCAGGTTGCCAACCCGGGGTACGATACTTTCATTAAATTGCTCTTGCGATCCTACAGTGGACTTTTTTCTGAATTCACCAAAATCAGGGAAACAGATATCGCCAAAAGATCCGGTATTCCCAAAGACAATGTACAGAAACTGCTTTCCGAACTCCACAACATGCAGATCCTTCATTACAAAAAACAAAACGAACAACCCCTGATTACGTTTCTTGAGGAACGCATGTCGGAAGCAGATCTTACCATTTCAAAATCGGTCTACAAAGAAAGGAAAGCGTTTGCAGGGCAAAGGATGAATGCCATGCTTGATTACGCCAGGTCATCGAACAGGTGCCGCAGCCTCAACCTGCTCGCATATTTTGGAGAAACGGAAGCTGTGAGATGCGGACAATGCGATGTATGCCTGGAGAAAAACAAAACGGGGGTGTCTTCCTATGAGTTTGATCAGATTCATGATCTGGTCAGGCAAAATATCCGGACAAAACAAATCAGGCTGGAAAGCCTTATCCACGAACTGGATATCCAGTTGTCAGAAAAAAAAGTCATCAGCGTAATCCGCCACTTACAGGATAAAGGGGTTATCAGCACTGACAAAGAGGGCATTCTTCACTGGCACAGTTCATGATTAATACTAAATTTGCTGCATGCGAAAATACAAGCACCTTTTTTTTGACCTGGACCGCACACTTTATGACTTTGATGCCAATAATCGGAACACCCTCCACAGGCTCTTCCATGAATTCAATTTCAGCGATAACGGTAACGTTGACTTTGACACATTCATGGATATTTACAGACCAATTAATCTTGCCTTATGGGAAAAGTATAAACGCAAAGAGATCAGCAAGGAAACATTGAATCTGCGCCGTTTTGCTGATACCCTGAAAGCCTGTGGCCTGAAAGAAGAATTTGCCGGGGATTTTGCTAGTAATTACTTGAAAATAAGCCCTTCACAGAAGCGCCTGCTCCCCGGCACGGTCTCTACATTGCAATATTTGTCAAAAAGTTATAAGCTGCACATCATCACAAACGGATTTGAAGAAGTACAATACCCGAAGATGGTACGTTGCGGACTCATGCCTTTTTTCCGGCACATCATCACTTCTGAAAAAGCCGGCGCACAGAAGCCGGCACCCGAAATTTTCAAATACGCCTTGGACCTTACTGGAGCCTCACCGGAAAACGCATTAATGATCGGAGACGATCCGGTGGCAGATATTGAAGGGGCATTCAGGCAGGGGATGGATCAGGCGTGGTTATCGGCAAATGACGATGCTTGCACGATCACCCCTACTTACCGCATCGCTGCTCTGAAAGAACTCATATCAATCCTCTGAGGGGGTCAGTTCAGCAAGGGCGGAAAGGCCTCCTTTCACTTTGTCACCGGGCTTCACCGTAACCATTGTATCCTGAGGGAGAAACACATCCACCCGGGAGCCAAATTTTATAAAACCCAGTTCCCCACCCTGCGTCACCTTCTCCCCTTCCTTGCTGTAGCAGACAATTCGCCGGGCCACAACCCCGGCGATCTGCCTGACCATAAACTGCAATCCGGAACGGGTTTCAAATACGGTGGTCATCCGCTCATTGTGAAGACTTGATTTGGGGTGCCAGGCCACCAAAAACCGGCCAGGATGGTATGCTCTGTAAATTACCCGTGCATCCAGCGGATAACGATTAAGATGCACATTGAGGGGAGACATAAAAACGGATACTTGCAGCATTGGTTGGTCAAAGAATTCGGCCTCCACGGTTTTTTCCACGGCAACCACGGTGCCATCTGCCGGACTCAGGAACACGCCCTGATCAGCCGGCGGGGTCCTCTTTGGATGACGAAAAAAGTATAATACGCCTCCAAAAAGAATAAGCAGCAAAATAATGATAATATAAAGCCAGCGACTGGAGCCGGGTATGGCCAGATATGCTGCAAAACCGGCCATCATAAAGATGATCGCTGTAACTAAAACAATTTTGTACCCCTCCTTGTGAATCTTCATCAGTTCAGTATTCTTTGTCAGATTTTTAAATACCACGCACAAACGTCCAGATAACCATTACCATGAATAAACTCAGTAGGTCATCAGTAAATAAACAAAAACGAAGGGAGCTGCTATAAATACACCGTCAAACCGGTCCAGCACGCCACCGTGTCCGGGTAAAATATTTCCGCTGTCTTTTGCTTTAATGCTTCGTTTGAACATCGACTCAAACAAATCACCGTATGAGCCAAAAACAACCACAATCAGGGCAATTACCAACCAATCGGTCATTGATATCTGCTGATAATGAGACGCAATCAGTACAGCACATACAAGCGCGAGCAACCCGCCTCCGAGGGCTCCCTCCCAGGTTTTCTTCGGAGAAACCCGCTTAAACAGATGGTGACGCCCAATCGCTGTTCCGATCACATAAGCAGCAGTTTCGTTGATCCAGACAAGAAAAAAGAAACCCAGTAACAAACTTGAGTGGTACACCCCTGGAAGAAATGCGGGATTGGGAAAATAATTCAACAGGGAAAACGGAAGCGCCACATACAGCAACCCGAAAAATGTAAATGCAATATTTGTGAATGGATTGGGGTTGTTCCGGTATAATTCGAGCAGAAAAATCAGAAAAATAAAAACAAAATTCAGAAGGAGCCAGGTCAGGTGCAGGGTGTTGGTTGCAATCAGCGCATTGGTGGCGAAAAGTACCATACCTGCCAGTATTCCTGCTGTCTTATTGGGATAAACCCCGGCCCTCTCTACCAAAGAGTAGAACTCCCATAACCCGACACCAGTAAAAATCAGGAAAAGCAGCGAAAATGAATATTGATGTGTGATGATTGACGCTATGACCAATAACACCAATACAATACCTGTAATTGTTCTCCGGGCCAGATTACTCACAACGATTCCTTATTGATTATTTGCTTTGCTTTCATTACATCATCGGTTTGCACGTAAAGCTCCAGTTCCCCAAAAAGATATGCAGAATCTTTTTTATTCATGATGACACTCCTGATTCCGGCATCTTTCAGAACAGCCTGAACAATCTTAAGCCTGTGTTCCAGGGTATTGCTGTATATTTTCTGCCAGTTATCTTTCATGCGTAAATCAGTTACGAACCAACAGGAATCCCCTGCTGTATGAATACATTGTCTTTATTCAAATGTTGCTGAAATATCCAGCATAAAAATATACAACTCTTTCGGACCGTGGGCACCAATCACCAGATTTTTTTCAATATCCGCAGTTCTTCCCGGACCTGTAACAAAACTGATCAGGGAGGGGATTTCTTTGCCATACTTTGCCTGCAGAAACCGAAACACATCTTTGGGTTCATCAAGAAGTTGTTTGTTCGTGGCAACCACAATATGAACGGGTGGAGTAATGAAGCCTCTGCGGCTCATAAGCTGCCGGCTGCTTAAAACAACCGATCCGTGACGTACAACAAGTGCCTCACAGCCGGTAACAGCTGCCCCGCAAGTGGCCAGTTCTTCTGTTTCTCCGGCAACTCTAACGTTCAATTCCTTCAGTAAGCCAAAAAGAAAATTTTCCCCGGAAAATACCTGCTGAATTCCTTTTTTTGATAAAAGGCTGTGCAAACCCCGGGTCAATTCATCCACATCTTTGCAAAACACAAACCGTCCATTTTCGCGGATGAGCGCCTCAGCAAAAGCCTCTTCACGATAGTCAGCATCAGGTTTGTGAAACACACCCACACCACCATCAACACCCTCATAAGGGGTTGGCATGCCATTGACCAGGGCATCCCGGATTTTCTTCAAAATTTTTTCCTTGGAAGTACTCTCCTTCATGGGGTGAATTTATGACTCACTCAAAGGTGGGGCTTTATCCTCTTTGGTATTCATGGACGAACCCACGCCAAACTCCTGCTCCCGGGCATGCTCAGAATCCGGAAAAGGCCTTTTGCCAAATATCCTTTCAAGGTCTTCGCGGAAAATAACTTCCTTTTCAAGCAGCAAATCACCGAGCTGCATGAGTTTGTCCTTTTTGGTCAACAACATATCCTTGGCACGCGAATAAGCCTTTTCTATCAGGTCACTAACCTCTTCATCAATGGTCTGGGCTGTTTTTTCAGAGTATGGTTTTGTGAAATTATATTCATTCTGACCGCTGGAGTCATAATAACTCACATTTCCGATTTTTTTATTCAACCCAAAATAAACCACCATTGCATAAGCCTGTTTGGTAACCTTTTCAAGATCATTGAGAGCTCCAGTAGAAACCTGGCCAAAAATAATATCTTCCGCTGCCCGTCCGCCCAGGGTACTTGTCAACTCATCATACATTTGCTCAAAAGTGGTGATCTGTCTTTCCTCAGGCAGATACCAGGCAGCACCAAGAGCCTTGCCCCGGGGGACAATGGTTACCTTTACCAGCGGATGGGCATACTCAAGTTGCCAGCTGACTGCTGCATGACCCGATTCATGGTAGGCAATGACCTTCTTTTCCTGCGGAGAAATGATCTTGTTACGCTTTTCCAGCCCCCCAATGATCCGGTCTATGGCATCCATAAAGTCCTGTTTGTCTACCAGTTTCTTATTTCTTCTGGCCGCAACCAGGGCAGCCTCATTACAAACGTTGGCAATATCAGCACCGGAAAATCCGGGTGTTTGCTTGGCCAGAAACTCCTCATCCAGATTTTTTTCCAGCCTGAGTGGCTTCATATGAACTTTGAATATTGCCTTACGTTCCTTCAGGTCAGGCATTTCCACCTGAATCTGCCGGTCAAAACGGCCGGCCCTGAGCAATGCCCTGTCAAGCACATCGGCACGGTTGGTGGCAGCAAGAATGATCACCCCCACATTGGTTCCGAAGCCATCCATTTCGGTCAACAGCTGATTCAGTGTATTCTCCCGTTCATCATTGGAGCCTGTTACCGGGTTCTTTCCACGTGCACGTCCAATGGCATCAATTTCATCAATAAAAACAATACATGGGGCCTTCTCCTTGGCCTGTTTAAACAGATCCCTGACACGTGAAGCCCCCACTCCCACAAACATCTCAACAAAATCCGATCCACTCAGGGAAAAGAAAGGCACCTGAGCCTGACCAGCCACTGCTTTGGCCAACAGGGTTTTTCCGGTGCCGGGAGGTCCGACCAGCAGCGCCCCTTTAGGAATTTTCCCTCCCAGTTCAGTATATTTTTTCGGATTTTTCAGAAAATCAACAATCTCCATCAACTCCACCTTGGCTTCATCCAATCCGGCCACATCCTTGAAGTCAATGCTGACATGGGTATCTTTATCAAACAGGGTGGCTTTTGATTTTCCAATGTTAAACATCTGCCCCCCGGGTCCTCCGCTGCCCGCCATCCTTCGGATAATGAAAATCCAGAATGCGATCAGCAGGCCAATGGGCAGCAACCAGCTGAGAACGTCCGTCCCCCAGCTTTTTCGTGATTCGGGGTACACAGGAAACCGGTCTTCAACCGGCCATTCAGCCTGTTTTTCCCGGATCATGGCCTCAAAGTTTTCCACCGAAGCAATCCTGAATACATAATGAGGCCCCGAGGTTTCTCCAATTGTGCGCCCGGGTTCTGCATCTTCGAATTTTTCTTTTTCCAGCCGGTCTTCCTTGATAAAAACCTCAACTTCTTCCTTGTTGATGATTTTTAACTGGGCAATGTCAGAGCCATCCTCCTCGTCCCAGGTCAACATTTCATTTTCAAAACGCATCTGCGATATTTCCACCGCAGGGCTCCCCCAGTTAAAAAACTGCAAACCAATGAACAAAGCTGCCAGGATTGCATAAATCCAGTAAAAATTAAACCCTGGCTTTTTGCCCTCAGGTTTTCCCGATGCTTTACCACCCCGGTTATTTCCGGCAGGGCGGTTTCCGCGGGACTTGTCTGTTTGCGACTTGCCCGCGTTATTTTGTTTTCCTTTTGATTCAGTCATGTTATTGTTTACTTCAAATTCAGCGCGAAGGTCATTCCTCTGCAATTTTCTTCAACGGGGCATCTGCCCATAATTCTTCCACCTGATAATAGCGACGTACAGGTTCCTGGAATATGTGAACCACCACATCAAGATAATCAATCAGGATCCATTCTCCGTTGGTAAATCCCTCGCGGCGGGCAGGATTAAAACCAGTTGACTTTTTTACTTCTTCCTCCACGGATTCAGCTATGGCTGTAGCATGCGTATTGGAGTTCCCATGACAAATCACAAAATAATCACAAACCGCAGAATGGATTTTTCCAAGATTAAGCTGAATGATCTCTTGCCCTTTTTTTTCCTGTATTCCTTTTATGATTGCATCAACCAACAGTGCAGATATGTCTCTTATCTCAGTTTTTCCTGTCATTCGCTAAACATTATACTTTTCGTGCAAAATTAACGAATTTTACCCACATATGGCCCCCTGGTATCATTTCCCGGCAATAAGCTGAATCCTGCGGCATCATTGATTCAACCTGATATGCTATCTTTACAGAAAAAAACAGACAGCATGCAGTTTTCCCTACGCTACCTCGATGAATCTGACTCAACAAACCGCGAATTATGGAGAATGACCGAGGCAGGTCCAATCCCTCCAGAGGGCAGTGTGCTGCAGGCAGGGAATCAAACCGCAGGCAGGGGACTGGGCAACAACCGCTGGAAGAGTGAACCAAACCAGAACCTTACTGTCTCTATCCTGCTTAAACCGGTTTTTCTTCCACCTGCCAGGCAATTTTTCCTGAACAAATCCGTGGCAGTCGGCATACGCAATGCCCTGTCAGAATTGTGCCCGGATAAAGTTTTTAAAATCAAGTGGCCCAATGATATTGTTGCCGAAAATAAAAAAGTTGCCGGCACCCTGATCGAAAACAGGATCATGGGTCAGACCTGCGAATTCAGTATTGTCGGGATCGGGATCAATGTCAACCAGACCCACTTCCCCGCAGACCTGCCCAACCCAACATCCCTGGCCTTACTTTGCAGGAAACAATATAGTTTGCAGGAATGCCTGAATCATCTGCTGCATCATACAGGTAAACAATATGAACGTCTTGCACAGGGCCATTTGGCTGATCTGGACAGGGAGTACCTGAATCATTTGCTGGGATACGGACAACGGATGTATTTCAAAAAAGGCAAAGAAGTTTTCAAAGCCTCTATCACTGGTGTGGACGAATATGGGAAAATCATTCTTCAACACAACTCCGGTAAACGTGCGTCTTACGTCATGAAGGAAGTACAAATGCTCCAGGAATAAAAAATGGTTTAACCGTGCACATATAAGGCAACCCGGAGGATCCCCGGAGCATTTAAAAATCAGCGAAGTCCCACCAGAATCATACCGGATCTTCTATAAAAAATAATCCTGAAGTTTCCGGGCCAGCTTGTCCACAAACTTCTGCAGGGGTCCGGAGGCCACGGTTTTCATAAAAGGGTTCAGTGCCACCCTGAAAACGACAGACACATCGCAGCGCTGGTCTCCTTTTTCCTGGAAAAAATATTCCAGTGAAAAATCAACCGGGGTCTTCCCGTCAGGCACAATATGAATGCTCCTGTACGGGTATTTTCCCTCAATCCGCATGGACATATCTGAAAACCCCTCAATGGTAAAAGAGCAGGAATTTTCATCTGCCCTCCAGTTTTTTACCTTGTCGGGAAGTAGTTCTTCAAAGTTTCTGAAGTCCCCGAGGAAGGAAAAAACCTTATCACAGCCTGCTTCAACCGGTATGTTATTTTTTTCAAATGTTGCCATATTACAGTAGGTATATAAATACAATTTACTTGTGGGTTTCAGACCAGGTCTCAGGATCCTCGCTCCATGACTGAAGCACCTTCAGGTCATCCTGGGATATGTACCCCTGTTCAGCAGCCACCTCCAGTAAGGCAGAATAATTACTGAGGGTAATCACCGGGAACCCCGCATCATCCAGATTTTTGCCGGCCGCCAACAGTTCATAGGAAAAAATTGCGGCCATACCAAGCAGATCCAGATCTTTTTCCTGCAGAGCCTTGCAAGCCGCCAAACTACTTTTACCAGTAGAAATAAGATCTTCAATTACCACCACTTTCTGTCCTGAATGAATCTTTCCTTCAACCATGCTTTCAAGGCCATGCGCCTTGGGTGAACTGCGAACATATGCAAAAGGGAGATTCAGTCTTTCAGCAACCAGTACCCCGTGTGCAATGGCACCGGTGGCAACGCCTGCAATGATTTCAGCATCAGGAAACTCCTGACGCACAACTTCTGCAAGCGCCCCGGCAATTGCATCCCGGACCGGCGGAAAGGACAAACTTAAGCGATTGTCACAGTAAATCGG
>Ga0207421_10005464_pt1 | contig 14214 bp, 15 predicted proteins | sample SodLakKL_010_SED_4_FD_187542 | JGI IMG/M metagenome (GOLD analysis project Ga0207421, IMG submission 187542) | Alkaline sediment microbial communities from Lake Tanatar, Kulunda Steppe, Russia - 8KL_010_SED (SPAdes) (version 2) | ecosystem: Environmental > Aquatic > Non-marine Saline and...
GATGAATCCACGAGAGCGTCTTGCCGGGCTCAAGCGAGTATTCGGTAAGGAAGACGTTCGGTCACTTGCACGACGGTATTTCGTTGCGAACGGATTTGATGGAACGCTGACTAGCATCGGTGTCGTTCTCGGTGCCTACATGGGAGGAAATATCGATAGCGGACTCGCCATTATCGGGATTGGGCTCGGTGCGGCAATTGGACTTGGAACGTCAGGTATCTGGAGCGTCTGGGAGATTGAACGTGCAGAAACCAGTCGAGAACTCCTCCAACTCGAAGCTGCGATGCTGACCGACCTTGATGATACACAATTAACACGGGATTTCCGAAACGAACAGATTGTGCTTGCTCTTGCCGCAGCCACAGGCCCGGTAATTGGTATTGTCGTGACGCTTCTCCCATTTCTTTTCGAAGGGATGTTTCTGTCGCTGTTTCAGGCAGTCTTACTCTCTATCGCGCTTGGTGTATTGTTGCTGGCCGGGGTCGGAGCGTATATGGGGACGATATCGAAACAACGGTGGTACGTCGCGGCCGTACGCATGGGGCTTGCCGGTCTCGTTGTTGCGGTGATTACGGTCTTTTTGCCGGGCTGATTCGGCCGCTGTTTATCTGTGGCGCTGACCTTCGAACCAGTCGAGGACAATGTCGTTGAGTCGCTGGTGCGCCTCGACATAGCTGGTTCCGGACGGGTCGTCCCCACGCTGGAAGCGATAGCTACCAAACTGTGTGTGGTTGACGCCGGGTAGCGTCTCGACGGTCGCGTCGACAGGCAGGTTGTCGAGATTTGCCTCGTAGGTCTCCCATGTAAGGACCGTGTCGGCCTCGCCGGCAACGCTCAAGACAGCAAGGTCGCTCTCGGAGATATCTTGGTCGCAATAGGAGGCATACAAGAGGAGTCCGTCGACAGATTCCGCGTTTCCGCGGGCGTACCGACAGGCCATTGCGCCACCCATTGAGTGGCCGCCAACGTACCAGTTTTCGACCGTTTCGTGGTCGTCGATTGCTCTCGTAGCGGCGTCTGCACGGAGTCCCGTTCGAGCGATGGCATAATCAGTGACCGCAAGGTTCATCGGCATCTTCGGGACGACGACGGTGAGGTTTGCTTCGCTTGCAAGTGGAGCCAACGACTCGACGTAGGCACTCGGCTCGACGCGAGCGCCGGGGTAAAAGACGAGGCCATCGGTTCGGTCAGGTTCGTCGACGGTTACTGGTTCGAGCACGTAACCGCCGTTATACGAAGTCAGTGTCACGCCATCCTCAGCCTCGACAGCCTCGATGCTCTCTGGGGGTGGTTCGTAGGGCGTTCCGAGAAAGACAACCGCACCAGCGAGAAAGACGACCACGAGCACGACGGTCCAGCCGAACAGCCGCTTTGCCTGACTTCGAGCGGTCGGCCAGTGGATGCGGCGGCTCATGGCAGTCGTTTGGTTTCTGCCGTGCTAACAGTTCCGGAGACGAGGCAATTCACCGACTACTAGTCAGCAAGTTCCGGGTCGAATATCGCTTCGATTGCACAGTCATAATGTCGGGCCAATTTAAACGCCAGTTCCAGCGAGGGGTCATACCGCCCGCGCTCGATGGCGTTGATGCTCTGCCTGCTGACATCGACGGCAACAGCCAGGTCACCCTGGCTCTCCCCTGCTTGCTCCCGTCGTTCCCGCAGATTGTTTTTCATGCTCGGAGTCGCAACCCGGTGTATATCACTGCAAAGGTGGCAAAGATACCAACGAACAATAGTGCGGCCCCATCGAATGCTGCAGGAAGGGTAAGCACTCCCGCCGTTTCGAGTGCCACTAATCCTGGTATGCCAAGGACTCCTGCGATGGCAAGGACGCCGAGCGTGTAGTCGCTGGCTTTGCGTTCGAGTGCTACATCGCGCTCATCGTACAGCGTGACGGGGCTGAACTGCCAGATGGCTAGCATCCCGAAAAAGCCGCCCCAGTAAATCAGGACGCCAGCGAGGTACTGTCCGAGAAATGACCCGGCTACAATGCCAACCAGCCCGACCGCTAAAGAGCCATACATCAGCCGCTTGTGTCGCTTACGTCGGTCGATTCGCTGTTTCGCTGAGGTTTTTGTTTCTGTCATTGTGAGTCACCTGACCACTCTGTAAAGTGTGCTTTACAGTAAAGTGTACTTTACACTCTTACTTAACCATTTCGCTCAATACGAAAACGAACTGCCGACAGGTTAGAATGAAAAGAGGTCGATACCGCCGGTGACGCCGATAACCTGTCCGGTGATGTAGTTCGATTGTTCGGAGGCAAGATAGGCGACGAGATTGGCAACGTCCTCCTCTTTGCCGAGTTTCCGCATTGGTGTCGCTTTCGCAATTCGGGCGAAATGTTCATCCACCTGCTCAAGTTGCTCAATCGGCAGGTCAGCAAGTTGACTCACAACGATGCTCGGGGCGATAATGTTTGAGGTAACACCATGTTGTGCTCCCTCTAGTGCGAGCGTCTTTCCAAAGCCGATGAAGGCGGCTTTTGTCGCCGCGTAGGATAGCTGGCCGAAACCGCCCTGCCATCCAGCCATCGAGGACATGTTGATGATACGGCCCCACTCGCGCTCTTTCATGTGGGGATAGACCTCGCGGGTGATGTTGTAGGCACCAGTGAGGTTGATATCGATATCCCGGTCCCAGATATCATCATCAAAATTCTCAATCCGGTCACGAGCGTCGACCATTCCGGCGTTGTTCACCAGAATGTCGATACCACCTGTCTCTTCTTCCAGTGCCTCGACCGTCGCTGCAACGTCCTCGCGGTCGGTCAGGTCACATTCGATGGCGTGGGCGCTCCCCGCATAGTCGCCCTCGTTGATATCGTCGGCAACACCCTCCGCCGCCGCGAGATTCACATCGAGAGCAACGATTTCAGCACCCTCCTGCGCGAGCACGCGACAGTCCTCGCTACCAATCCGTCCACCACCACCCGTTACAACTGCTGTCTTGTCATCAAGTCCGAAATCCATGACATCCGGTGGGTTGTCCGGTGGCGCATTAATTATTGTGTTATGACATCACATGGGGCATACAATTTGTTACGAACCACAAACAATCATCCACTGAACTCGAGTTGACCAGCGGAACCGACACAAAAATTCTCATCGGCGGTTCCGCTTCCAAGGTCTCCGGGCGCGAAATTCCGCTTGAATAGGACCCGGTGTATCCTGCCAGTTCGGCAGCCCCACTTTCACGTTCCATTCACTCGTTACAATTTTTGAAACTTTGTCAATTATTTCTGAATATCTCTAACAATCATTACAAATTGTACTCATTAGTCCGAAATGTTCAGAGGCAGATTGCATATTAAAACAAATTCAAACAGATTTATTGTAGTCCATTACTCTCTGGAAACAGCTATTGAATAGAAAATCTTTTCATAGAGCCATTCCGTATGAGAAGAACAACCATAGTGGTGTCACATGCCTGAAATGGAAACTGCGACGTTCGAGACGGACCTGAGTTTGTTCAAATACGACAACCTGGAGCAACTCCCAGCAAGCTATCGCGACCTCGACGAAGCCGAGCGTCGTGAACGAACGGAGGCGGCACTGGACGTGTTGGGCGATGATGTCATCATCCTCGGTCACAATTACCAGCGCCGTGAAATCGTAGAACACGCCGATTTCATCGGTGATTCCTACCAGCTAAGCCAGGAGGCCGCAAACGCTGACGCGGAGTACGTGATATTCGGTGGTGTCACATTCATGGCCGAGTCGGCGGATATCATCACCGACGATGACCAGACCGTCATCCTTCCGAGTATGGAGGCATCCTGCCCGATGGCGGGGATGGCAGAAGCCCTGCAGGTAGATACGGCCTGGGCGGAACTCACCGCAGAGACGGATGCGAACATCATCCCAATCACGTATATGAACTCTTATGCCGACCTGAAAGCGTTCTGTGCCGAACAGGGCGGGCTCGTCTGTACCTCCTCAAACGCACACCGAGCCTTCGAGTGGGCGTTCGACCGCGGCGACAAGGTGCTCTTTCTCCCCGACAAACATCTCGGCGAGAACACGGCACACCGGTTAGGGCTTGCAGACGAACTAGCAGAATGGGACCCGTGGGACCCCGAAAGCGACGCGGCTGAAGCCGTCGAGAAGGATATCATCCTCTGGGAAGGCTACTGTCAGGTCCACGAGCGATTCCGAACGGAGCATATTGAGCAGGTGCGGGGAGAGCACCCCGATGCGAATGTCGTGGTCCATCCGGAATGTCGACGCGAGGTCGTCGAGGCTGCCGATGTCGTCGGGAGTACCTCGACTATCTGTGAGACAATCGAGAACGCAGAGCCTGGCGAAACCTGGGCAATCGGGACCGAGATTCACCTGACGAAGCATCTCTCACGGTGGCATCCCGAGGTGAACGTCTTACCACTGTGTGGCGATGCCTGTATGGACTGTAACGCCATGCGTCAGATTGACCCGAACTACCTGCTGTGGGTGCTCGAAGAACTGGTTGAGGGGCGCGAACGGAACGTTATCAACGTCGCTGAGGAGGAAAAGGAACTCGCGCGAGTTGCGCTCGACCGGATGCTCGAGGTGTAACGATGACAGGAGAAGCTTCCACAAGAGCGAGTGAACGAGAGACCGATGTCCTCGTTGTCGGAGCCGGTATCGCTGGCCTGTCCGCAGCGCTGGCTGCTGACCGTGCAGGTGCGGATGTCGTTTTGGCAACCAAAGCCGAACGTCCCGAATCCGCCTCAACCTGGTGGGCACAGGGTGGGATTGCGGTCACGCGCGATGACCCCGAGCAGTTCAAACAGGACGTACTGGCGGCATCTGCGGAGACGGCAGACCCGCAGGCAATCGACGTGCTTGTCGAGGATGCAGACCGCGCCGTACAGGATATTCTCGTCGATACCCTTGATATCGAGTTCGATACGAACGGTGATGGAGAGTACGATTACGGACAGGAAGCAGCCCACGAAGACCCCCGTATCCTGCACGTGAATGCCGAAACGGGCAAACACGTCCACGTCCCATTTTTAAACTACGTTGCTGACGAAACCGACGTGACAATTCTCGAAGATACCGCCGCAGTTGAACTCGTTCGACACGAAGGCCGGGTTTACGGAGCGATACTGGAACACGACGGGGAGTGGGCGCCGACCTTTGCCGGGTCAACCGTGCTTGCAACGGGTGGCATCGGCGCGCTCTACTCTCTATCGACGAATCCGCCGGACGCAACGGGAGATGGCATTGCGATGGCCGCCCTTGCGGGTGCTGACGTCAACGATATGGAGTATGTTCAGTTCCATCCGACAGCGTTCGACCCGGCGGCTGTGCAAGGTGATACCGAGATGGATGCTGATAGTGATGTGTTTCTCATCAGCGAGGCAGTTCGCGGGGAGGGAGCACTCCTTCGCAACGCTGACGGCGAGCGGTTCATGCCCGCATACCATGACGGAGCAGAGCTTGCCCCGCGAGATGTCGTCGCACGGGCAGTCACGCGCGAGCGAGAGAGAACGGGGAGCGTCTTTCTCGATGTATCGCAAATTGAGTTTGAATCGACGTTTCCCGACCTTGCCGCCAAATGCGAGCAAGCGGGTGTCGACTGGGCGGAAGGGATTCCGGTTGCCCCGGCCCAGCATTTCCTCTGTGGCGGGATTGTCGTTGATGACCGCGGCCGGAGTTCCCTTGATGGACTCTATGCGGTCGGTGAATGTGCACGAACTGGTGTCCACGGTGCGAATCGGTTGGCGAGTACGTCCCTGCTTGAAGGGCTTGTCTGGGGGCTGCGCGCCGGTGAGGACGCGGTTGGAGCTCCTATCGAGACCATCGAACCCCCGGAACTCCTCGAACGTGACCCAGACTTACCTGAACAATTCGCCCGCGAGAAGTTCCACCGACTGCGGCAGGTGATGGACGAACAGGTTGGTATCGAGCGAACACCGGACGGGTTGCGTCGCGCCCAGGCAGTGTTGCGGCGACTCAAAGGCGAGGTCGATGCGTACGTCCGGACGCGAACGTCGCGGTCGCTGTATGAGCTCCGCTCGGCGGCTGTTGTCTCTCTCCTTGTTGCGCGGGCAGCCGCGGCAAACGACGAATCGGTCGGCTGCCATTACCTGGTCGAGGATGAACTGTCGGAGCCAGCAACGCCGGAGACAAGCTAGCGATGGTTATTACGACAGCCACAATCGAGCAATGGCTCACAGAGGACCTCGGTCACCATGACGTGACAAACGACGTTCCAGGCGAAACGACGGGCCGTCTCGTGGCGAAAGAGTCAGGTGTTCTAGCTGGTACCGAAGCGGCCTGTGCCGTCTTTGAGTATCTCGGGGTGGAGGTAACTGAGAGCAGCACCGACGGCGACCGAATCGAACGCGGGGAGACGGTCTTGACCGTTGCTGGACCAGCCAAATCCATCCTTCGCGGCGAGCGAATTGCGGTCAACATCGCCGGCCACGCCTCGGGCATTGCAACCCGGACGCGACAGGCCGTTGACGCCGCCCGGGAGCAATCGGATACCGTTCGGATTGCCGGCACTCGCAAGACGACCCCGGGACTGCGAGGTATCGAGAAACGCGCGGTCGTTGCGGGCGGCGGCGACACCCACCGACTCGACCTCTCACATATGGTGATGGTCAAGGACAACCATATCGCCGAACTCGGACTCGAGGAAGCGATTGCGCACTTTCGCGAACGAGTGTCGTTCGCGACACAGATTGAAGTCGAAGTCGAAACACCCGAGGGTGGCAGACGAGCGGCAGAGGCAGGGGCAGATATCGTCCTGTTTGATAACCTGCCGCCAGCTGAGGTAGAACGCGGTGTCTCACTCCTCGAGGGGGCAGTCCTTGCGGAGGCAAGCGGCGGCATTACGGTCGAAGACGTTCCTACCTATGCAGCGACAGGAGTCGATATTATTTCGATGGGCTCGCTGACCCACTCCGCGCCGTCTCTTGATTTTTCCTTTCGGACGGGAGAATAACAGGTGCCAGCGGAAGATGGCGGGATTTTTCACACCTCCCGACAACGGTCATCAGTATGCGCATTGCGTTCGTCTCGATGGAGACCACCCGTCAGGCCGACACTGCGGGTGCTCGTCGATTCGAGCGCATCGCCCGACTACTTGAGAAACGGGGGCACGAAGTGACATTCTTCTGTGGACAGTGGTGGGACGATTATACCGACGAATTCGAGGATGATGGACTGACCTACCGCGGTGTCACCCTCGGGACGGCTTCCTCATCGTTTGCCGTCCGGTTGCCCACACAGTTGCTTCGCTACCGACCCGATATCATCCACGTCAGGCCGACACCACCCGGACAGGTGATGGCGGCTCTGACTGCGAGCAAACTCGGGCGGATTCCGCTCGTACTGGAGTGGTTTGGCGACGAACGACTCGATTCAAGCGAGCGGTTTCTCACCTCGGCGGTCAAACGGCCAACTCAGGTTATTACGCCCTCGGAACTCATACGGACCGAAGTTCGAGAACTCGGTGCCGATGGGGAAACAACAATTGTGGTCCCCGAGAGTATCGACTGGTCGGCTATCGAAAGCGTCGACCCGCAAGAAAATGGCGAGATTGTTTACGCTCACGCGCTTGATGAGACCGCGAACCTCGGGGACCTGCTGCTCGGGTTGGCGGAACTCCGAACGCGTGACTGGGGGGCGACAATCATCGGTGACGGGCCGCTCCGTGCGGAGTACGAACAGGAAGCGGCGGACCTGCGTATCGATGACAAGGTTTCGTTCGTCGGCGATATCGACCGCGAACAGCGGCTGCGAATCTACAGAGGAGCACACGTGTTTGCACAGACGGCACGCAGAGAGGAGTTCCCAACGGAACTGCTCTGGGCGCTCGCCTGTGGCTGTCTGGGTGTCGTCGAGTATCAGGCAGAGTCAAGCGCCCACGAACTCATCGAAAACTACGACCGGAGCTTTCGGGTGACGAACCCCCAGCAAATTGCTGACGCGATTGCTGAATCAAGCGAGGTCGACCACCGGACGAGCGATGAGCGCTGGCAAGCGTATGACCACGGTGAAGTCATCGAACAGTACGTGTCGGCGTATAAACAGCTTGTCGACGAGCAGGGACTGTTCTGAGCGCGACGACTCCAGACACGATATGTCTGCGTGTCAGAGTTTCTCCGCAGCGGCAGCCACCGGCGAGTGCTCGATGGAGTCGACACCATCCACGGAACGGGTCTTTGCAATAAACGAGCCGATATCTTCGGGGACACCTTCGACCACGTACAGTTCGAAACAGCAGTCTCCGACGTGACTGTGGAGCGTGTCGGTAACCAGACCGGCGTGGTCGTGCCGAAGCGAAGAGAGCGCAACTTCGACTGAAACATCCTGTTCGAACAGCACCATGACGATACAGATAGTCGGGTCCGTACTATCCAGAGAGTCACCAGCCCCTTCCGCAAGGAGTTCCCTCGTTCCTTCCCGCAGCGCTTCGCTCCGTCCGCTGTATCCGTGCGCCTCGATATACGCATCGAGTTCCGAAAGGAGATCACCCGGCATCGAAATACTGACCACTGGCATAGCCGCATCTCCGGGCGGTGGTGGCATAGGCTTTATTATTACAACAGTTAATAATCGTAATAACTAGCAATTTATTATCTTACGTTATTAATAAAATGGTATGAGCGAACAGATTCCAGTCACCGTTTTGTCGGGCGCACTCGGTGCGGGAAAGACCACGACGCTGAACCACCTTCTGACAGCTGACCACGGCCAGGAGATAGCCGTCATCGTCAACGATATGGGCGAGGTCAACGTCGACGCCGAACACGTCGAACAACAGACCGAACTCTCACAGACAGATGAGGAGATTATCGAGCTCTCGAACGGCTGTATCTGCTGTCGGTTGCGCGGCGATATGCTCGAATCAGTCCAGCAGCTGGCGGCAACCCGCGAGTTCGATTACCTGCTTATCGAATCATCGGGCATTTCCGAGCCGATTCCAGTCGCACAGACGTTCACGCTCGGTGTCGATGACCTCCCGTACGACCCGACCGACGATTACCGACTCGATACGATGGTATCGGTAGTCGATGCACATGCGATGTACGAGGGATTCAACTCAGGCCAATCACTGACCACGGAGGAGGCCGAAGGCGGTACCGACCGCGTTCCCGAGGAGGTGCTGATGGACCAGATTGAGTTCTGTGACGTGTTGCTGTTAAACAAGTGTGACCTGGTTCCCAACGAGGAACTGGACGAAATCGAAGCCGTCTTGCAAACGCTCCAGCCCCGCGCAAAAATTATTCGGACGGAGTTCGGAGGGACCGAGCCGCTGGATATCCTCGATACCGGCCGATTCGACTTCGAGGACGCACAGGATTCGGCAGGCTGGAAACACGAACTCGAACACGAACACCACCACGACCCGGCCGAAGAACACGGCGTCGAATCGTTCGTCTTCCGCGCAGCCAGACCGTTCCATCCCGAGCGGTTTGCCGAACTATTGCGTAATCTCCCATCCGAAATTATCCGAGCAAAGGGCTTTTTCTGGTCGGCTGGCCGCGAAGATGTTGCGATGGGTCTCGATAAAGCCGGGCAGTCCGTTCGAGCCGGGCCAGGCGGCCAGTGGGTTGCGACGCTGCCGCCGGAGCAACAGGAGCTGTATCTTGAACGCGTCCCGAACCTGCGAGAGGAGTGGGACGATACCTGGGGCGACCGCTCCAGCGAACTCGTCTTTATCGGCCGGGAATACGGGCCTGAAGCACTGAAAGACTGGCTCGAAGACTGTCTCCTGACCGACGCCGAGATGGACGAACACTGGGACAGCTACCCTGACCCGTTCGGAACCGACGACCAGCGCGAACTTGTGCTGGCCCAGGACTGATGGCAATTCCAGTAACGATACTCTCGGGCACGCTCGGTGCCGGCAAGACGACGCTCGTCAACAACGTTCTGACTGCCGAGCACGGCCACGACGTTGCCGTACTGGTCAACGATATGGGCGAGGTCAACGTCGACGCCGAGTTCATCACCCGCGAGTTCGACGACCAGGATGTTATCGAGCTTTCAAACGGCTGTATCTGCTGTGGGATGGCCGGCGAACTCGAACAGGCAGTCCTGGAGTTGGCGACCGGCCACGAGTTCGAGTACCTGCTGGTCGAACCGTCCGGCATCTCCGAACCGAAAGCCGTCGCCAGACAGTTCGTCCAGGGGCGAGCCTCGCCATTCTACGAACTCGATACCGTCGCGACGGTCGTTGACGCCCGACAATTTTACAAGGCGTTCGAGGCGGGCGAGCCACGACGACGGGGAACCGATAGCGATGGGCGACCTCTCTCTGATCTCATCGTCGATGGGGTGGAGTTCTGTGATACGCTGATACTCAACAAGACCGACCTCGTCAGCGACGGCGAGCAGGGGGCCATCGAAGAAACGCTGCGTGCGTTTCAACCTGCCGCACGGCTACTTTCGACGACCTACGGGCAGGTTGCGCCGGTGGATATACTCGGCACCGGTCGGTTTGATCCCCATGAGGTCGAAGGGAACGCCAGCTGGAAACAGGCACTCGAAGCCCATCGCTCCGGTGACAGCCATGATGACGACCAGCACAACCATGACGACGGAGATGATGGACACAGCCACGACCACGCCCACCCACCGGAAATCTACAACGTGGACTCGTTCGTCTATCACCAACCGAAACCGATGCATCCTGAGCGTCTCGCCGAATTCTTGCGGACGACCCCAGCAGAACTCATACGAGCGAAAGGGTGGCTACACGTCGCGGGCCGGCCAAAACACGCACTCGACCTCTCGTTAGCAGGACACGAGGCACAGGTGACCGTCGCCGGAAGATGGATTGCATCCTTGCCAGCGGATGACCAGGAACACTACCGAAAACTCAGAGACCCGAACTGGACGGATACCTACGGTGACCGGGAGACACAACTGGTCTGTATCGGTAAACAACTCGATGAATCCGCAATCAGGAACGAACTCGATGCATGCGTGCTGGCCGAAGACGAATCCGTTGACTCGGCCGAAAACCCGTTCCCCGATTCGGAGCGCGAACGGCTTCGGTTGTCCCCGGAGTGAGGGATATCTCGCGGAGAGACTGTGGCGAAACGATTTTACGGTGTAGCTAAAATCCACGGATAAGTGATGGCTGGAGGGACACAGCAGGCAGGAACCGCGACTACCTCTCTTCGGGGTGTACTCGGTGTCATCGTCCGAGGACAGACCTACAAGAACCTCCTGTATCTTTTGCTCGCGTTCCCGCTCGGGATGCTCTATTTCACCTTGTTGCTGTTTGGCTTCGTTTTCGGAACCGTTCTCGCGTTTTTTCTGGTTGGGATTGCCATCCTGCTGGCGACGATTCTCGGTGGGCGGATTCTCGGGGAGTTCGAGCGGTGGCTTGCGAACGCGTTGCTTGCGGTCTCGATTGCTCCGCCGAACGACCTCAACCGACATCCCGAGGATAGCACAATCACACAGATTCGCCGGTATATCGACGCCCCATCGACCTGGCGAGCGCTCGGGTTCTTGTTACTGAAGTTCTGGGCCGGCATTCTCGGATTTATCCTGATTTTCTCTGTCATCAGTGCGGTGTTGCTGATAACGTCGCCGCTTCATTACCCACACTTTGTCGAGTTTCTGACCGTCAACGACGAACCCATTGGCTGGCATATCACCACCTTCGAAGAATCGTTGCTTGCGGTTCCGCTTGGCGTGGGCCTTACTATTGTTCTCTTGCACGTCAGCAACGCTGTTTCGTACGTCCTCGGACAGAGTGCACGGTCGTTGCTCGGCGGGAGTAACCCACCTACGGATGGAAACCACGGTTCAACAGGACACCCACCAGCGGGACAGCCTCCGGCACAGAGACAACCTGGACCGGGTGAACACGCTGGGATGCACCGCGAACAGTCACGCTCACGAGTCCCAAACGGACAGGAAGGCTTGCAACACACCCCTACGCAGCCATCACAGCAGCAATCAGAGGAGACCGACCGCGAAAGACAAAATACCGACAACTACTCGGGGAACCACGAGAGACTTGACCGGTAACTGACCTCCACCTATCGGTCTCTCAGCCGCGACACAAGCTTATTTGAGCGTTGCCTGCGAGGGTTTGACTGCCATGGAATACGCAGTGACCGATACCCAAGATGTCCCAGTTACAGACCTGTCGGAGATAGCCGAAATCCCGCCGGACCACGATATTCGCGCTGTCGGGGATGCGCTCGGTTGTGAGAACCTGAAAGTGAACCTCTGGTACTTTGAGGAGGGGGACGAAATCCAGTACCACGCCCACGGCGAACAGGAGGAAGTGTTTTACGTCCTTGATGGCACATTTTCGGTCAAACTCGGTCGGTCCGGCGAGGAAGAGATTATCGAAGTCGAGGAGGGTAGTTTCTGGGCCGCTGCACCGATGATTGGGCGCGGCCACCGCTGTATCAGCGAGGATGGTGGCACAATACTCGCACTGGGTGCGCCGAACGTCGAGGACCCTGGACTCGACCCACACCAACTCGATGATGCGGAGATAGACGAAACACTGGAAGAGTAACGCACACGTATCCTCCGGACAGACAGCAGGTATGGACTATGAGACGCCGCAGTTTTTTCGCGTCATGCAGTATGCGAAACGGGCAGAGCGGGATGTCGTCGATATGGTCAGCGGTAATCCGGACTGGGAACCGCCGGAAGCGCTCCGTGAAGGGCTTGAAACGTACGCACAGGCAGACTCTTCAGAGTTTCAGTATCCACCAAGTATCGGCCTGACGGAGCTTCGAGATGAGATTGCAAGCCGTCGCGGGGTCGACCGGGACCAAGTAATCGTGACAAACGGGGCAGGCGAGGCAAACCACCTGGCAATGAGCGCCGGATTTGAACAGTTTTCGGGCTCCGAAATCCTGCTCGCTGACCCGGTTTATCCTTACTACGTTGGCCGCGCACAACTCCTTGGAGCGGATGTCTCGTTTGTTCCCGCGGACGATGATGGGCAGCTTTCCCCCGACAGAGTTGCTGATGCGATAAGCGACGAGACGGCAGTCATGGTCGTGAATACGCCGAACAACCCGCTGGGAGTGACGTACCCGAAATCAACGATGGCTGAACTCGTCCAACTCGCCGCATCTCACGATGCGTTGCTTGTTAGTGATGAGGTGTACGACCATTTTGACTACGGAGGAAACTTCGCCTCAGCTCTCCATGTGGATTCGCCGAACCGTCTCGTCACGAACAGTTTCTCAAAATCGATGGCAATCACTGGGTGGCGGGTCGGCTATGCCATTTTTCCTGACCGGGACGGACCAACGGGAGCGTTGTTCGACAGGGCCCGGACGCGACACATGCTGACGAACGTGACAGGTTCGCGGCCCGTACAGCAGGCAGTCTATCACGCGCTGCAGGAGACCTCTCCAGAGTATTACCAGGGGGTTCGCGACCGACTTGTGGAACGAATCGAAACGTTCACGACGGCACTCGATGCAGCGGACGCGGCGTATACGAAACCTGAGGGGAGTTTCTACGTTCTCGCACGATTTCCGGACTTTCCCGGGACGATGGATAACGTCGAGACACTGATAGACGAGGCAGGTGTTGCAGGGATGCCTGGTGAGGCGTTCGGGGAGTCACGAACCGACTGGCTGCGTTTTGCGCTCGTCACGCCGCGTGTCGAGACGGCTGCCGAACGGCTCACGGCGTATTTTGCGTGATACAGTCATTTGTGACTCTACCAGTTTGGCCCATGAATTGTGGACAGTCGTTACGAAACCCTTACTTGTCGTGATGACAACCCACGGATATGGCTTCATTCGACAAGGCCGAGAAGCGACTCTTCGCGGCCCAGATTTGTATGCGCTGTAACGCCCGAAACTCACAAAAGGCATCGAACTGCCGGAAATGCGGCTACGGTAACCTCCGTCCGAAAGCCCGCGAAAAGCGAAGCGCCTGATTGGGTCGGTTCCGGTCGTCAAGAGCTGAACGCAACGCTGTTTCGTGCAACCAATTGCAACGCGCTGAGCCAATGCAGACGGCTGCAAGGATAGGAAACGCCGGACAGTTATTTCTTTCACGCTACTGGGAATGCAAGCAAGGTTTATCTCCGAGCAGTAACTAGCTTTTGCCACAGATTTGGTGCGACACCGTCGCTAATTTTAATCCGTGTAATAATCTGCGAATATAAGCTAGAGAATGTAACAAACTTCCAATCATCGTCATTAATTGGTATAGTTTGGTAGCCAGCGTCAGCCTTATGTGTAAATACCGCCTACTATAAATTGCATGCCAC
>Ga0207421_10005466_pt1 | contig 14212 bp, 13 predicted proteins | sample SodLakKL_010_SED_4_FD_187542 | JGI IMG/M metagenome (GOLD analysis project Ga0207421, IMG submission 187542) | Alkaline sediment microbial communities from Lake Tanatar, Kulunda Steppe, Russia - 8KL_010_SED (SPAdes) (version 2) | ecosystem: Environmental > Aquatic > Non-marine Saline and...
TTCCCTTTCAGAATGTGAGAACATAGGCCACTGCCTGCTAAAAATATCCTCTTCCATATATAATCCCTCCCTTAGCTGCTATTAGTTCTGTTAATATTATATATTTTTTTTAGTTATAACTAAACAGTTATGAAAAAATTAATAAAAAGAATGATTTTTTTAGCCCCGGAGGGCTGGTTTCAGAAATATATACAACAATCTTACATAAATTACAATACTTTTCACATAATATATGGTATAATAAATATATTATATAATTATATGCTGATGGTATGCCGGATGATTCGGGAGGAGAGGCGGTGGTAAAATATGTTTCTGCTTAAAATAGCCTTTAGAAACCTCTTTAGACGCAGAAAGCGCACCTTTATCATGGCCGGTGTTCTGGCCCTGGCCATACTTTTTGCCCTGGTCATGGATTCCTTCATGGGGGGATTGATGGATGTATCCTTCTCCAATGTTATAGATTTTGAATCAGCTCATATGGTGGTTGGCACACGGGAGTTCTTTGCAGAGGATGATAGACCCCTGCAGAAGATATTCAGGCCCGGTGAAGGGCTGGAAGATGAGATAAGAAAAAGTGCTGGTTTTGTGGCCATGACACAGGTTGTGGACTTCAGGGCCAATATCATCGCCGGCCGGGAGGAATTTCCCGTATCTGTCAGAGCTATCGATCCGGCAGCTTTTTCTCAGGTTTTCCGATTTGAGGACTACACAGTTTCCGGTGAATTTCTTCGCGATGGTGAGCCGGGAATCATCATCGGCAGTGATCTCTCTAATGTGCTGGAGGTCAAGCCGGGTGATTATTATACACTGCTCTTCCGGAACAGAAGTGGATCATTTAACACCATGCAGGGTGAAATACGGGGAATTTTTAGCACTCCCAATCCACAGGTGAATATGATGAGCATTTTTGTGGACAGAGAATACGCCGCCAGCTCACTGGGCATCGAAAAAAATGAGATAAGCCAGCTGATGGTCAGAATGGAGGACAGGGCGGGGGCGGTTCTGTCTGCGGATATCCTCAACGATAGAATCTCAGTTCAGGGACTGGAGGCCAGGTCCTGGCGGGATGCTTCCGACATGCTGCTCTCTATGGAGGTCTGGGGTGAAATCGAGATAATGTTCATCATGGCCCTGATAATGCTGGTTGGTGCCATAGGTATTATAAATGTGGTCGTTCTATCTGCCCTTGAGAGAGTGGAGGAGATCGGGATGATGAAGGCCATGGGTCTGAAGGAGGGGGAGATAGTCCGGGTATTTGTCCTGGAGGCCGGCGGTGTGGGTATAATTGGAGCTCTGGCTGGATCGGGGTTTGCAGCATTGATAATAGCACTTTTAAGCACTATAGGTCTGGATCTGCAGGTTATATACGGAGATGCCATTGTGGCTATGGGCATACCTGTGCTGGGCAGAATATATGGCACCTGGAATCTGCAGGCATTTATCATGTTCTCCGGTTTTGGCCTGCTGGTCTCACTTGCTGCCAGCATTTTGCCCTCTTACTGGGCGGCGCGCAAGGATCCAGTTGAGGCAATTTATCACAGATAAGGGAGGCCAGGATCATGGGAGATTATATTAAGGTGGCCTGGAGAAATTTAAACAGAAATCTTCTGCGGACATTTATTGCCGTCCTGGCCATCGCTGTGGTCGTTATGATAGTTGTTTTCAGCCGCGGTATAATTTTGAGCTTCGGTGACAGAATGAATGACACCTATATCAACAACACACTGGGCCATGTGAAGATCGTAAGCGAGGAATACAGGCAGCGTGAAGTCCTGCTCTCACTGGATTATCCCCTGGATGGCTTTCAGGGTGAAGGTCTGACCTCGATGCTGGCGGAGATTGAAACCAGAGACGAGGTGGAATATCTGCTGCCCCGCCTCAAATTCGGAGCCCTTTACGGCGGAGGTGAGGACATGGTGGGCATGATGGGGATGGGTATTGACACAGATTCGGAGATCAGGCATGGCACCATAAGCGCGGATCTGACCTGGGGCAGAATGCCGGAAACCGGCAATGAGATTGTTGTGGGCAGCGGGCTGCTGCAGGAGCTGGGTGTTGAGCCGGGCGGCAGGATAACTATAATGTTTTCCGATGCCTTTCAATCCCTGCGGGCCAGAACATTCGAGGTGGTTGGAGTGAGGGAGAGCGGCTTTTCGGCACTGGATGATGGTATTTTCTATCTGCCCCTGATTACGGCTCAGGATATGCTGGGCATGGAGGACCAGGCTACAGAAATACTGGCCTTCGCCTCGGACAGGGGGAGGGCGGGAATGCTGGCTGGAGATCTGCGTGAGCTGTTTAACTCCATGGATGATCTGGAGAGATATTCTATTCTGCCCTGGGAGAAAGCTGATCCTTTCATCGAGCTCTTTCTGGAGATGGATATTATATATGATGTGATCTATGCAGCCTTTGTATTTATGGGATCAATAGTGGTTATAAGCACCATGACCATGATAATAAGAGAGAGGCGCACCGAAATAGGGATGATGTCAGCGCTGGGCATGAAAAGCAGCGATGTGATGAAGATTTTCACACTGGAAGGGGCCTTCATAGGTTTAATCGGCAGTTTAACCGGTGCTCTGGGTGGAGGTCTGCTCAACTTCTATCTGGCCCGGGATGGAATTCATGTGCAGGCACTGGTCGATACCATGGAGGGGATCGATGCCCTGGTGGATCCCGTATTCTATCCCGTTCACAGCCTGGAAAATGTTATCGTCAGCTTTTCGTTTGGATTTATTATCGTGACACTGGCCTGTCTCTATCCGGCCTGGAAGGCTTCCCGTCTGGATCCGGTTGAAGCCCTCAAGGTTGACGCCTAAATGGAGGGAATGATAATGTCAGATAAGAAAATTTCACACTGATTTATAAGGCAGATGAAAATGCCGTCTATACCGGCAGGAGATAAATGAGGAGAGATAAATGATGAGAATAAAAACTCTGGCAAAAGAAAATGATTATGAGGAAAAGATCCTTCAATCATCAGCAATGATAAGTCAGGCCTTCCAGAAGGAGAAAATAACGGCTCACATGTATGATTTTTCTCGCCCAGAAAATATACAGACCTGGAAGAGATTAAATGAATTTACAGCTGTTAAACTGCTGGATACAGGAGAAAAAGTTATAGTGGCAGAAGATGGGGAGCGGGTGATTGGAACTGTATATTTAAGATATTCTGCCGATGACGGTGTTTTAAAGAAAGTTAGAATGTACTTTCCCGGAATAATAAAATTAATATTTCCGCTGTTCAAAGCTCTCAACTTCAAAAGGGTTTTAAAAGCGGCAAAATCCTTTAAAACAGATGAACTGCCGGCTGATGAATATTATACTCTGGATGTTATAGGTGTCAGTGAAAATTACAGGGGTCAGGGTGTTGGAAAGATGCTGCTGGAAGAGGTGGAGAAATTTGCCCGGCAGACTGAAGGATGTGAAGGTATATATCTTTACACTGGCGATGAGAACACGAGAGATATTTATTCTCATCTAGGCTATCAGCTCATCGATGAAAAGGGAGATGAAGATTTAACAGTATATCATATGTTTAAGAGAGTTTAGAATGAACGAAAGCATCGAGGGCTTTGCATTTCCATTGTGTATTCAGCAGACTGATGCTATAATTAAAATAGGTTAATGATGGTGAAATTATCTCAAATTTATAACCAATATCTGGATATCCAGGGGGGAAGAGATAAACCAGTTATGTCTGATAATTATTATGATAATACAGATAGAACATTCACAGCTTCAGAACTGGCAGAATTTGATGGCAGGGAAGGCCGGCCCTGCTATATAGCCTATGAAGGCCGGGTTTATGATGTTAGTGAGAGCTTTCTCTGGAAAAAAGGCAAACATCAGGCTCTTCACAGGGCCGGTGTGGATCTGACCGAACCCATGAAAAAAGCTCCTCACGGCGAGGAGTTTATCTATAGATTTCCCGTTGTGGGCAAGTATAAAGGCAGGCAGGATTGATCCTTTCTTTTATTATGATCTGTACAATTTTTGGGCAGCTAAAACATCCTGATAGTTCCGAAATATCCGGGTATCTATCGGCTGTTATATAGAGCAGATATCAGAATATGAATTGGCCGGCATCTATGCTGTATATCATCTCCTCCAAATCGACATATCTTTCCAGAAAGGCCATGCTGGAAAGCGTGGTGCTTTCACCATCTTTTATACCACCCAATGCCGCCAGCATACTCTCTCCCAGTTTTACACCACCGCTATCATAGAATATTATGGAAAAAGAAGGCATGGTATAGTTGTAACCGGTATTGTTGGTGATCTCGACCGAGATATCTATCATTCCCGGAAAAAATCCTTCTTTCAGGTCGACCTCTCCCACAATAAATCCATCGCCGATTCTGTCACCCGGAGAAGTTACCAGAGATTTCAGCCAGTGCTCGTTGAACCATCCGTCCAGACAGAACCTGCCAGCTGGATCCCTGAGATATACATTGTAGTAACTTATCTCCCCCAGATCGGGATGGAGGTCTCTGTTGAGATCTCCGGGTCTAAACCCCACCATACCCGGACCTATCTGCATAATAGAATAGATATCGCCTTCGATATCCCCGATGAATGCAATGCCGCTTTGTGCTGGTGCAAAGAATACCACGCTTCCGTCGCTGGTGATTGGTGTGGGAAGAATTTCATAATGATTCAGGGCCGGGTTTATCTCCCTTAGTGCATAGAAATTCAGAGGAGCCCGGGAACTGAAATCTTCAGGCCAGTAGTCGACAAGTGATCTCACCGGTTTAGACGCAGGGTGAGCGAGATAGATGTGCTGTGAATAGAGCCGACCATCTCCCAGAATTTGATCGGGTTCACCGCGGGGTTGATCAAACCAGGGCTGCCACTGAATCGAGCCAGAGTAGAATACGGCCCGGATCGTGACCAGTTCATCGCTGTTCCTGTCAGCTGAGAAAGATAGAGGAGGGGTTATGCTATGAAATTCGAGCTCTGCGAACTCAGGATTAAGAGCTTCTATATCATTTATCGTCAGAGTTCTGGCAGTTATACAGCTGGCGAAGACCAGGGCAGATATGAGAATCAGCGCCGGCACAGTTCTAAAAGTCCATTTCATGTCTTTTACCTCCTCTCGATTGCTGAGTGTGGATATATCTATATATTATATTTTACCCTATTTTCGGGCTGGAGTGGTCACTTTTTGCTGTGATCTGACTCTAATTTCAGTCATATCGCAGAAATTTTTTAGTGATTGAATATATCTTCAAAATGTAAATGCAATTTTAGTTATTTGTGGTATAATATTTTTATATAATTGACGTTATTCTGCTGTACAGGAGAGGCGATTGCCATGGCAGATAAAGCATTTGAATCACTGAAGGATATCCCCCTCCCGGATAAACTGGGCTATGGTGCGGGCAATCTGGGCAGCGGCATAGTCTTTCAGGCTCTGAACACCTATATAGTCTTCTATGCCACTGCTGTTTTAAATATTCCCGGTCTGCTGGTGGGACTGGCCGTCGGAATCAGCATTATTCTGGACGGTTTTAGCGATCCGGTGATGGGCTATATATCCGATAGAACCAGACCGGGCCTGCTGGGACGGCGCCACATCTATCTTCTGGTCGGGACTCTTTTCACGGCTGTGATCAATACCAGCCTGTGGGGAATCTCTCCGGAGCTGCCCCTCAACATAAAATTTTTATGGCTGCTGGCGGGGGTTGTCCTGGTGAAGACATTCTTAACCATCTTCAGCACACCCTATATGGCGATGGGGGCTGAACTCTCCTGTGATTATAATGAGAGAACATCTATCCAGGCCATCAGATCTATATTTTTTATTATGGGAGTCTTTCTGGCGAGCGCGGTGGGTCTCCATCTCTTTTTTGGCCCCACGCCTGAATACCCTCTGGGCCAGTTAAACCCTGAATCCTACCGCCGTATGGGGCTGGCCTCTTCAGCAGCGATGCTCTTTTTCGGACTTCTGACTTTTTATGTCACCTATAAATACATACCACGTCTGCATCAGAACGAAGAGGAGAGCATCTTTGGGGGAGCAGGCATTATCGGGGTTTTGCGGGGGTTGATGGAAGAGCTGATTTCTGCTCTGAAAAACTATGATTACCGGGCTGTGGTTCTGGGATATCTCTTCACAAATCTAACCGTTGCGTTTTTTGCCGCCCTGGGCCTCCATGTCTTTACCTTTACCTTCCGCATGACCAACACTGAAATCGCTGTGGTGGTGGGGCTGCAGTTTATTTTCAGCATGCTCTCCCAGCCTTTCTGGGTGGGAATATCAGCCCGTATGGACAAAAAACCCGCCGCCCTGATGGGTCTTATGCTGTCGTTTTTGGCCGGTTTACTCCTGCTGGCAGCAGTTATATTTCGGGGATATGTGCTGAGAGATTACCGGCTGCTTATTCCCTATGCTCTGCTGGCCGGTTTTGGAACGGGAGGCCTTTTTACGCTCCCTGCATCGATGGTGGCAGATGTTATAGATGTCGAAGAAATGAGGAAAGGAATCAGACTTGAGGGGGTTTATTACGGGGGGCTTACCTTTGCCTACAAGACCTCACAATCGCTGGCCATACTGCTCCTGGGAGTATTTCTCGATCTAATTGGATTTGATGCTGCCCGGGAATATCAGCCCGATATCACAGTTATACTGCTGGGGTTAATGCTGGCGCTGGGGGGCATGTGCTTTATAGTGCTGGCATTTATATCCTATAGGAATTACGATCTCGACAGGCAGAAAATATCCAGAGTGCAGGATAAAATAGAAAGACGATGAAGAACATTAAGGTAAAAGGGTCATCACGTAACCTTTAGAATTCGGACTCCATACTCCCCGATTTTCAGCTCCAGGCTGTTATTCTCGACGGCATAACTTCCCTCGCTGATCAAACCCACAAGGCTGTCGCCTTTAATTTCAAAACTCAGCTCTGAGAGATCGAGCACCTTTTTAACAGGTGTGCTGCTGTTATTGAAAAGAGCTATTATCTGGTTATCTCCGCGGCAGCGGGCAAAGCAGTAGAGGTTTCTGACGGCATCAACCTCTAAAAGTTCCAGCTCTCCTTCCTGCAGGGCCGGGTTTTCCTGCCTGATTCGGATTAAATCACGATACCAGCTAAAGAGTTTTTGATCTTGTTTATCTTTATCCCAGATCATCGGGCGCCGGCAGTCGGGGTCGTCACCGCCGGTCATCCCCACTTCATCGCCATAGTAGATCATGGGTGCGCCGGGATAGAACATTTGAAATGCTGCTGATAGCTTCTGCCGCTTCTTATCCCCCTCACATACATGTAAAATCCTTTCCGTATCATGGCTTCCCACCAGGTTTAAGCTGGCCTGGAGGGCCGGTAGCTTATAGCTGGCCCTCATGCTGGAGAGCCGGTCTTTAAAGGTTCGGGCATTGATTTTGCGGCGGCAGAAGAAATCAAGCACCGCTTCGGTGAAGAGATAGTTCATGGTCCCGTCGAACTGATCACCCTGCAGCCAGGGAGAGGCGTCTGTCCAGACCTCGCCGACTATTAAGGCTTCGGGTTTTATCTCCTTAACTGTGCGGCGGAACTCCCGCCAGAATGACTTTTCTACTTCATCGGCCACATCCAGGCGCCAGCCGTCTATATCCACCTCCTCCAGCCAGAAGCGGGCCACATCGAGAATGTACTTTTTCACCTCCGGATTAGCAGTTCTCAGTTTGGGCATGCTCCAGGTAAGGCCGGCAAATGACTCATAATTTGGTCCCAAAATCTCTCTAAGCCTGCTGTCATTATCCATAATATGCCGGAAGTTTTCCAGCTCCTCAGTTTCATAGTTTTTCAGCAGATATTCAGCTGTCTCCGCTGCCTTCTTTCGGCCGGCTGCAGCCGGCAAATCCAGCTGTGGCAGCAGTTCGTTTTCGATTTCCGAACGGTCGATCTCTCCCCGGCTTAAAAGCTTAAACAGCTTTTGCAGGAGATCGTAACCCAGATTCGGGTTTTTCTCCACGGGAAAATCATAGATATAGTACCAGTCCACATAGTCTGAATCCCTGCCCTTATCTTTTACATCCTGAAAGGCAAAGAACTTATCGCTGGTGTGGTTGAAGACTCCATCCAGTATAACCCTCATACCCCGCCTGTGAGCCTTTTCCACCAGCTCCCTGGCAGTCTCCAGGTCGCCAAAATGAGGATCGACCTGTTTGTAATCGATTATATCGTATTTATGGTTGGATTCAGATTTAAAGATGGGTGTTAGATAGAGGGCATCGATACCGAGATCATCCAGGTAATCCAGCTTTTTTATGATGCCCGCAAGATCACCGCCGTAGAAGGAATCTCTATCCGGTATTCTCTCATCCCAGTTCTTTATCCCGGATGGATTGAGATTTTTGTCGCCGCTGCAGAAACGCTCGGGAAAGATCTGATAGAAGACAGCTTCCCTGGCCCAGGCGGGTGTCTGGAAATAATCTCCCTCACAGATATACTTATATTCAAAGCATTTTTTGGCTGCGGGAATTTCTCTTTGAAATCCATAGGCCGTGTAATATAGCTGCTCGGTGCCATCGTCGACCAGAAAAAAGTATCTGAACCTGGCAGTCCGATGTTCTATCTCACAGCGGTAATAATCAAAAAGTTCATCTGAGCTATATCTGATGAGCTTTTTCTCATAACGGGGAGAGGATTGATCCCAGTCTCTAAATCTGCCGTCAAAGATCACATGGACGCTCTCCAGATCGTTCTTTTTGGCCTTCAGCTGCAGATACAGTGTGTTCTCGCCTGATGGATAAGCATAGCTGTCATAGGGTCGGTGGTGAATGGCTTCCCTTAAAATGAATAATACCTCCCTTTGTAAATATTTATATTATCAGCCTAAGACTCATTCTAAGACTCATTGTCAGCATAGAACTATCCGTTCAGCATGCCCTGGATTATGGTGTCGGCCGCTTCTTCTTCATCCAGCCCCCGGGACATCAGAGTCTGCAGCTGGCCGCTGTCCACGCTGCCTATTGCCGCTTCGTGGGTGACCTTGGCGCTGGGGTGCTGCACATCGACTATGGGAACAGCCCGGGCTGATGCTTCGTTTTTGATGATCTCCGTGCATTCCACATGTCCTCGGGAGTCGGGAGCAACTGCGTTCAATTCATTTAAGACTTCTCCGCGGGCTTTATCCTGCAGGGCCAGCCTGCTCTCCAGCAGCGCCCGTGCTCCACGTCCCGTTAGATCGGCCGCTTCCTTGATCCTGATTCTGTCGTCCTCTCTGCCCTGCATGCGGGCCACCATCTCCAGTGTGGCAAATTTTTGCAGCTCCGAAGCATAGTCGAATTCCACGCTGCCGGCACGGCCTTTCTGCAGGTCAAAATAGGTTTTAAAGGTGCTCGCTTTCTCCAGGTCGATGCGCGAGCGGGCTTTTACCTCAACACCACCGCCCTCACCGTGAAAATGACTCTCCCGGTAGATAAAAGAAGCGCCCTCTTTAACCAGCACACTGGCCTCCATCCTGTGTTCAACACTGATGGCGTTGGGGAAGACGCAGTCGGCCTTAACCTCCACCGAAGCCTTTTCTCCTATCTCCACATCCATATCTATGAACTGTTTTCCCTTCTCCGGCAGCACACCGAAGCACATATGCACCGGTTTTTCAATTTTGGCTCCGGCCAGAACATTTATTCTGACGGCCACCATTCCGGGTTTCTGTTTTTCTATATCCACCTCCAGACCTTCCACGGTATTTGCTCCCATAACCCTGTCCCTTTCCAGGACCACATGGGCTATATCGCTGTCGGCAAAGACATCCTGGCCCCCGGCTTTTCTGTAAGCCTCGACCATCCTCTTATAATCTTCGATATCAGCTCACCTCCCTGTGCCTGTTGATATCCTCATCCTCACAGGGCAGACATTCATCCCTAAAATATCCGCTGATTTCCCGGGCATCACCTTCCTTAAAGAGCCGGCCCTGGCAGACAAGGGCGGCCCTGTCCGTCAGCTCCAGCATATCTTCGGAATGAGTTATGAGAATGACACCGGTGTCATTCTCCCTGAAACGGCTGATAACATCACCTATATTGTTTAACGCAACCACATCAACTCCGGAATCCGGTTCATCCAGAATGACCACTTCGGGCTCCATCAGCAGGATAGAAGCCAGTTCAATTCTCTTTCTCTCCCCTCCGCTCAGGGTCTTATCGACCATGCGGTCCAGATATTTGTCGGGGACTATGGCAACCTCCTCCAGGGCCCACTCAAGCTCCTCCTCGGTGACCTCCCTGCCACGGCTCTTTCGTCCCAGCGATAAAAAACTTCTCACACTGATACCTTCAAAACGCGCCGGTTCCTGCCAGGCCAGTGTCAGGCCCCTTCGGGCTCGCTGATCGGGCCTCAAATCGGTTATATCCTCTCCCTTCAATGTGATTTTGCCGCTGTCCGGTTCATAACCCTTAAGCCCCATCAGTGAATAGGCCAGAGTCGATTTGCCGCAGCCGTTAGGGCCAATCATCCCCAGAACTTCTCCTGCTTTTAGCTCGAAAGACAGCTCATGGAGTATAGAATTGCTGTCCAGCTCCAGGCTCAAATCCTTAACCACCAGTATATTTTGTTCCCGCACATTGTTCCCCTCCCCCTGATTTTAAGCTGAAATTTCGACAAATATGGAAATAAAGATAAACGCCGGCCTTAAGCCGGCGCAGTGTGATCACTATTTGCTTTCATAGACAACGACGGCAACATCACTATCTCGATTCCCGGCAAATTCCTGCTCCATTTCCTCCAGCTTTTTTTCCTCGTCCTTTGATAGTTCTGCCGGTGAAAATTCCTTCTCGCTTTCGTAGGCGATAAGGGCTATCTGACGGTCTGTGTCCCGGGCCAGCTCCCTCTCCAGCTTTTTGAGTTTATCCATGTTCTCCTCGCTCAGATCGGCGATTCTGAAATCGACACTGCTCATGCTTAACACCCCCTGAGATTTAATACACCATTTTTTAATCCTGCACTTTAATAATTCTGCACCGGGGTTAATTATCCTTTTTTACAGTATGTCCTGATCCAGCCTGCGTGAATAGCCTTCAAAGCAGTCCAGACAGGTCTTTTTCCCCTCCTGGAATCTGATAGCATATTCCGCCGCTCCCTCACCACACTGTTCGCATTCTATGGTATCGAATATCTCCGCCTGTGCTGGCAGAAGATAATGTGGTGTCTTTTCCACAAAAAGATCCCCCGGATCCATGCTCAATAATCTCCCGGTGATCTCCTCTCTTTCCCCGGGCAGGTCATCGGGCTTTTCCAGCACGAATCTGGCCTTCTGACCTGTATTTCTCTCAAAGAAAGAGAAGGCCTGTTTGGCTGTAGGACGATAGATGAGATTGCCCTTACCCGCCGTACAGCCGGTGATCTGCTGAACAGCGTCGACGCCACAGGCATCGTTTTCATGGACACAGACGAGTTCCTCATCAGGGGAGAAATTTACATCGAACTTTCTCTGCATCAAACAGCTCACCTGAAAACCGATGGCCAGCCCCGGACAGGAATGGCCGTGAAAATCCATGCACTGCTGCCAGAGTTTTTCATCATAACCTCTCACTTTTTATAACCTCCCGGATCTGAAATATTTGCTCAACTAACCGGACACAACTTTTAACACGAAAATCTATATCGTGCTATCGGTTCGCTTTATTATTTCTTTATATCCGCGAGAATTCCTGCTCAAATAGAGGATATATTTAACTTACCTGCAATTATATTATAAGTGCTATTATTTTTAAAATATAACAAAAAACAGGATACTCACAGACCACACACTTTTCGTAAACTTATCGAGAAAATAATCTGTCTAATCAGTTTTTGTCCGTGAGGCCAAGGTTTTCATCTCTCGGGGGCAGGAGAGAACTTTCAATAACATCAGGAGGGATAAAAAATGAATGAGAATGATGATGCTATCAGGGATTCCAGCCAGCTGCCACTGACACAGGAATTGTTCATCGGTTTTCAGCACACACTGGCGATGTTCGGGGCTACGATACTGGTGCCCATCCTGACCGGGCTGAGCATATCTGTGGCCCTCTTCACCAGCGGCCTGGGCACACTGGCTTTTCACTACCTTACGGACAAAAAGGTCCCGGCCTACCTCGGCTCTTCCTTCGCTTTCATAGCACCTATCAGTGTGGTCATCGCCAATGGTGGAGGGATCCCTGCCGCCCAGGGGGGTATAATTGTCACCGGTCTGGTTTACGCCCTGGTGGCCTGGTTGATCTACAAGCTGGGCCCGGATAAGATCAAACGCATCTTTCCACCTATAGTAACCGGCCCGGTGATCATGATCATAGGTCTCTACCTGGCAGATGTAGCCATAGACCAGGCCTCCGACAATTTCTGGATTGCGGCTGCGGCCCTGATAGGTGCCACAGTATCAGCAGTATTCGGCCGGGGATTTTTCCGCATCATCCCCGTGATATCGGGTCTCGTTGTGGGATATGTCACCGCTCTTTTCTTCGGAGCTGTCGACTTCACTCCGGTGATGGAGGCGGCCTGGATAGGACTGCCCGATTTTACCATGCCCGCCTTCGAAATGAACGCCATAACCCTTATCGCCCCTGTAGCCGTAGTCTCCATAATTGAGCATGTGGGTGATGTTCTGGCCATAAGCGAGACAGTGGGCAAGGGCAGAGAGCTGGTTGTAGACCCCGGCATCAACAAAACCATGATAGGTGACGGTGTTGCCACATTGATTGCGGGTATTTTCGGCGGCCCACCCAACACCACCTATGGTGAGAATACCGGTGTGCTGGCTCTGACCAAGGTATTTGACTCCAAAGTGATGAGAATTGGTGCCATATTTGCCATACTCCTCTCGCTGGTGCCCAAGTTCGGTGAACTGATTCAGACTATACCCGAGCCTGTGATAGGCGGCATTTCAATACTGCTCTTCGGTATGATCGCCGCCGTGGGTATAAGAACACTGGTGGAATCGGGAACAGATCTGAAACTGTCGCGCAATCTGATCATCGCCAGTGTGGTACTTGTTATCGGTCTGGGAGGAGCAGTTATTCCCATCGGTGAAATGGAATTTTCCGGCATGGCGCTGGCAGCTCTGGTCGGGGTTGTCCTCAACCTTCTCCTTCCCGAAACAGAGGCCAAGCTCACTGATGACATCAGAGAGGAATAAAAGTGATTTCTAAGTCAGATCAAAGCGTAACGTGACCGCTCTCTCCGGGAAATGTGATATAATAGATTAAATAGATTGAGAAAGATGAACAGGGGGGAGCAAAATGGCAAAAAAGCAGAGGATTGTTGAGAAGATAATGATCGATGCAGCACCGGAAGAGGTGTATGGGCTGGCACGCGATCCCGAGATGTGGAGCTCCTGGTATGCAGGCCTGGAAGGGCCTGAAAAGTTAATGGGCAAAGGCGAAAAAGGAACTACAGGTGATTTTCATATTAATATAGCGGGCATTAAGTTTCCAATCAAAATTGAAGTGACAGAAGATCACATGAGCAGGGAAAAATGCCGCTGGAGCGGAACATTTGATGGTCGTACAAGAGGAAACCAGATCTTTGAATATAAACTCAAGGACGGCAAAACTGAGGCAACCGTGCAGTTTGAAGGAACCACGCCGGAAAGTCTGCTGGGAAGAGTGGCCAGCAGGGTTGTTCTGGATAAAATGCAGGAGAATAGTATCCACAACACAATGCAGAATCTCAAAGTTTTTGTGGAGGGGAAACTGGCCCATAAAGAAGAAGAGAAGATGACCTGACACTTATCATCAGTAGAATAAGATCAGACTCCAGGGCACGATAACCTCGAAGATGGTGCTGCTGCCGTGCAGATAGCGGGGCTCCTCGTATTTACGGCTTTCATCGAACTGGTGATTTATGCTGAAGCCGTGATCGGCGAAAAACAGCACCGGCTGCCGCTCGGGCAGACTTTCCAGAAAAGGCAGAAGACGGTTTTGGGCCTGAAAGATCAGCTCATCCAGAAAGTCGGGATAATCCTGGCGGGAGGTATGAACTTTATCGTCGATGAAAGAAAACCTCACCACCCGGGGCCGGCCAGGATCCTGATCAGCCGGTCTGCCCAGGGATTCCGGGTCGAAATCCTCCGTTTCCATAATCCGGCCGCTGAAGGAGGACTCCCGCAGGGCCTCCAGCTGTTTTTCGGTGCTGGCCGGTTCCAGAGCAAAATGTGATCCCTGAGCCAGCTGCCGGCTGGAAAACTCGGAAGTTAACATCTGCCTGAGCTCGCCCCAGATATCATGGCGCAGACCGTCCAG
>Ga0207421_10005467_pt1 | contig 14211 bp, 12 predicted proteins | sample SodLakKL_010_SED_4_FD_187542 | JGI IMG/M metagenome (GOLD analysis project Ga0207421, IMG submission 187542) | Alkaline sediment microbial communities from Lake Tanatar, Kulunda Steppe, Russia - 8KL_010_SED (SPAdes) (version 2) | ecosystem: Environmental > Aquatic > Non-marine Saline and...
ACCAAACCACTGGCCGCCGTCGACGACATCGGCGATATCCAGATCCGAGCCGTCGTCCTCGTCGTAAATCAGAAGCTCAGTGACAAGTTGGTACTCATCAGTTCCGTTTTCGCCCTCATCTTCGGGCTCCGGTTCAGGCTCCGGTTCAGCTTCGCCTTCGGTACCGTTTGGGTCGTCATCGTCGTCGTCACCAAGACAGCCGGCGAGACCGGCGACGGCAACGATTCCTGTCGAGGCGAGCACCGATCTGCGTGTTCGGGAGGGCACTGGCATTGTAAATCTATGTTACCAACTGGCTCTCTTGAAGTTGACGATGATGTCAGTCAGATGTCGGACAGGGTTTCGTCTGAACAGCTGAAAGACGAACATCAATCATGCAGAAATAGCATCGATCACAGCTGTTCGCGGGCCTCCACTCATGTTGTGTCACCGATGTTGAGTCAGTGGGTACTGTTGTTCAGTCGTCACCCGCGGCTTTGGCGGGTTTGCGCCGATCCGAGCGCGGGCCCTCACGGTCGACTGCCGGAAGATAGTCACGGAGGTACTTGCCGGTGTAAGAGCCCTCCGTTCGGGCAACCGTCTCCGGTGTCCCGCTGGCGACGACCCGCCCGCCACCCTCGCCACCTTCCGGCCCGAGGTCGATGATGTGGTCGGCGTTTTTAACGAGATCGAGTTCGTGTTCGACGACGACGACGCTGTTGCCGTTGTCAACGAGCCGTTGGAGCACCTCGATCAGCTTTCGCTCGTCGGCCTTGTGCAGCCCCGTCGTCGGCTCGTCGAGCAGGTACAGCGTGTCGCCGGTCTGTTTTTTCCCCAACTCCTCGGCGAGTTTGACCCGCTGGGCCTCGCCGCCCGAGAGCGTTGTCGACGGCTGGCCGAGCGACATGTAGCCGAGACCGACGTCTTGCAGGAGTGTGAGTCGGCGGCGAAGCTGCGAGTTGGCCTCGAAGAAGTCGGAGGCTTCGGCGACCTCCATATCGAGCACGTCGGCGATCGTTTTGTCCTTGTACGTCACATCGAGCGTCTCGGTGTTGTACCGTTTGCCGTGGCACTCCTCGCAGGGAACATGGACGTCCGAGAGGAAGTTCATCTCGATTTTGACGGTTCCCTGCCCACCACAGGCCTCACAGCGACCGCCTTTGACGTTGAACGAGAATCGGCCCTTCTTGTAGCCGCGTTGTTTCGAGAGCTTCGTTTCGGCGAACAGTTCGCGAATGTAGTCGAACACGCCGGTGTAGGTCGCCGGATTCGAGCGCGGGGTGCGACCGATCGGGCTCTGATCGATGAGCCGGACGGTTTCGATGTTCTCGATGCCCTCGATCGCGTCGTGCGCGCCGGGATCGACGCTCGTGTTGTCGTTCATCTCGCGGGCCAGCGCCTTGTAGAGGATGTCGTGCATCAGCGTCGACTTTCCGGAGCCAGAAACGCCCGTCACGGCGGTAAACACGCCCAGCGGAATCGACACGTCGAGATTCGCGAGGTTGTGCTGGCGTGCGCCGCGAACGGTGAGTTCACCGTCTGGCTCGCGGCGCTGGTCGGGAACCGGAATCTCTCGGCGACCCGCGAGATAGTCGCCGGTAACCGAGTCCTCGGCGGCACAGACCGTATCGAAATCGCCCTGGACGACGATCTCGCCGCCGCGTTTGCCCGGACCGGGGCCCATGTCAATGACGCTGTCGGCGCGGCGCATCGTCTCCTCGTCGTGTTCGACGACGATGAGCGTGTTACCGAGGTCGCGCAACCCTTCGAGCGTGTTGAGCAGGCGGTCGTTGTCGCGCTGGTGAAGCCCGATCGAGGGCTCATCGAGAACGTAGAGCACGCCGACGAGTCCCGAGCCCACTTGGGTTGCGAGACGAATTCGTTGGCTCTCACCGCCAGAGAGCGTCGCGGCCTCGCGGTCGAGCGTGAGATACTCGAGGCCGACCTCCTCCATGAAGCCGAGTCGCGCGCGAATTTCCTTACAGATCTCCGCAGCGATTGTTCGATCGCGCTCGGAGAGCGTCGCTTCAAGGCCGTCGAAATGCCGTCGCGCATCCCCGATGCTCAGCCGGTTGATGTCGGTGATCGCGGTGTCGTTGATCAACACGTGACGGGACTGTTCTTTGAGTCGCGTGCCGTCACACTCTGGACACGTCGTCACGGCCATGTACTCCTCGATGTGCTCGCGGGTGCCTTTCGAGTCGGTCTCGACGTGGCGGCGGTCGAGGTTGGGAATCACGCCCTCGAAGCGCTTTTCTTTGCGTCGCGTGCCGTTACGGGTGGTTCGCTCGAAGACGACCTGTCGGTCGGTGCCGTAGAGGAACTGCCGTTGGATGTCGGCGTCGAGATCCGCCCATGGGGTGTCGACGCTCACGCCGAAGTGCCGGGCCACCGAATCGATACGGGTCCGGTAGTACGAGCGTTTGTAGCTCCACGCCTCGAAAACGTGTTTGAGCGGCTTGGTCGGATCCTGAACAATCAGGTCCTCGTCGACCTCCTTGCTCTGGCCGATTCCCTCACATTCGGGACACGCACCGTAGGGACTGTTGAACGAGAACGAACGCGTCTCGATTTCCGCAAACTGAAAATCGCTGTTCGGGTTGCCGAGTGCCTCAGAAAACTCGACGACGAGTCGGTCGTCGCCGTCGCCCGCCAAGTCACCAGTCGACCGAGTGTTCGAACCGATCGGGGAATCTGCTGGCGGATCGGGAACGATCACTTTGAGGACGCCGTTCGCCTCCTCGAGCGCGGTTTCGACGCTGTCGGCCAGCCGCGACCGCGAGTCGGCCGACAGCGTGACGCGGTCGACGATGACGTCGATCGTGTGGTCGTAGTTCTTGTCGAGGTCGGGTTTCTCGATGGTCAGATCGTAGGGCTCGCCGTCGACTTCGACCCGCGAGTAACCGTCGCTCACGAGTTCGTCGAAGCGGTCGGCGAACGCCCCTTTCTGGTCGCGAACGATGGGCGCGGCGATTTTCGCGCGGGTCCCCTCCGGAAACTCGAGCAGTTGGGCGACCATGTCTTGGGCGCTCTGTTCGCCGACCTCCTCGCCGGTGATCGGGTCGTACTGGGTGCCCACGCGGGCGTACAGGAGTCGAAGGTAGTCGTGGAGTTCGGTGACCGTCCCGACCGTCGACCGCGGGTTGTTGGCGGCGTTCTTCTGGTCGATCGAGATCGCCGGCGACAGCCCCTCGACGGCCTCGACTTTCGGTTTGTCCATCTGACCGAGGAAGTTCCGCGCGTACGCCGAGAGCGACTCGATGTAGCGGCGCTGGCCTTCGGCGTAGATGGTGTCGAACGCGAGCGAGGATTTTCCCGATCCCGACAGTCCGGTGACGACGGTGAACTGCTCGCGAGGAATCGCCACATCGACTTCTTTGAGGTTGTGTTCGGCCGCGCCACGAACCTCGATAACGTCGCGACTCATTGAATCGAACCCACCGAATGGAGCACAAAGATGGCCGGTTCGATGACTGGAGCGTGCATACGGGTTGCAGGGTTTCGATCGACTTAACGCGCCCGCTCCGTGGTGAGGACTCGCACGGAATCGACGTCGATTGGGTCATGCAGTGTCGTCGATACCGGCCGACGGTCTCCGGCAGAACAAACGCTAAGTACGCCCCCATTGAACGATCATGTATATGTGGCGCGCGGGGTTCAACCGAACGGACAAAACGGTCGTCTGCATCGCCTGTGGGGACTCCGTGTCGCGATCGGAGGCCCGCGAGTACGACAAGGAAGGCAACCGCTGGGAGCGACACGACAAGCGGTTTGAACACGTCTGCAAACCCTGTTTCCGCGGTCTGTGTCACCAGCCACGGGTCGGCCTCGAACCGATGCTCGTCGAGATCGAAGCTGACGGCCTCTCGCAGGAGGAGTTTCTTCGACGGTACGTCGAGCGGGTCGAATCACCGAACGCGGTCGACGAAACCGATTCCTAACGGATTTGACGGCTGATTCTCACTCGACAGTCAGCGGTGTTTCCAGCTCGAAATGCCGCGACGAGCGACCGACATGAATCCGATACCGGCCGGGGTCAACCCGCCAGCCGTCCGCAACGTCGTACCGGCCAACTGATCGCCCGTCAAGGGTGACCTCGACTGTTCGAGTCGTTTCCGCTGGCAGTTCGACCGCGCGGAACCCGGCGAGTTCGTTCGGTGGCCGAGTGAGCGAGTCGTCTTCAATGATCGTCTCGGGAGAAGAGACGTAGGCCTGGACGACCTCGACACCGTCGCGGCTGCTGGTGTTTTCAAGCGTCACCGAGACCGAGAGCGACCCGTCGAGAACCGCGGCGGCATCACACCGGTTCCCGTCGGCGTCAGATGGATCGCCGTCGGCGTCGACAGTCGACCGAGTACGACCGTCGACAGCGAGGTCGTGATAGCTGAACTCGGCGTACGACTCGCCGTGACCGAACGGGTACGTCGGCTCGGTGTCGGTCACATCGAAGTACCGGTAGCCCATCAACAGTCCTTCGTCATAGTGGGCAACGCCGTCAACGCCGGGAAACCGCCGTTCGTCGGCGGTTGGATACGCGCCCGCAGCTGCGAGCGTCACCGGGAGGCGGCCGCCGGGGTCGCAGTCGCCGTAGAGCACCGAGGCGATGGCGTCGCCGTGGGCCTGCCCGGGATACCACTGCATGCAGATCGCGTCGACCGACGCGCGCCACGGCAGTTCGACCGGCCCGCTGGCGTTGACGACAACGACCGTTTGGTCGGCCGCGTCGGCAACCCGTTCGACAAGCTCGTTTTGCCCGCCGGGCAGCGAAAGCGTGTCGCGGTCGGCCGCCTCGGTCGCCGCGTCGCGGACGAACACGACCGCTACCGACGCGCCACGGGCCGCTGCGGTTGCCTCCGCAAGACTGGGTTCGTCGTCGACATCGACACAGGTCGCGGCGGCTGAAGATGTATCGTTATCGCTCTCTGCGGATTCGTCCGCGTCGGCGTCAACCAGCCCATCGAACAACGAGACATCCTCGATTCGCGAAACGCCGCGGGCAACGCGAACCGAGCCCTCGGCGCGACGGGTGAGTCCGGCAACGGGACTCGTCTGGTCGAACGGTGTCGTCTCCGAGGAGCCACCGCCTCCAAGCATCGCTTCATCGATGTTTGGGCCGATAACGGCGATGTCCGTTGTTTCTGCTAGTGGCAGGACGCCGGCGTTTTTCAACAACACCGTGCCCCGGGTTGCGATTCGCTCGGCGAGCGCGCGATGGTCGGGAATGTCGGCCGGTTCCGTGTCGACACCGGCTTCGGGCCCGGGAGCCGTGTCGTCGATCTCGTCAGTGAGCAAACCGACCCGTTCGAGTTGACCGAGAAGCCGACCGACCATGTCGTCGAGTCTGTCGGAGCCGACCGCGCCCTCCGCAACCGCGTCGACGAGATCGGCGGCGAACAGCCCGCCGCTGTCGACATCCGGCATTCCCTCGGCGATGGCGGGATCCATCTCGTCGGCGACGGTGTCGGGGTCGACCCCCATCGATTCGAACTGTGCTTCGAGACTGGTGCCGGGCATTTCGAGATCCAGCCCGCCGTTGGCCGCGCGCACGGCCGACTCGGTGCCGAACCAGTCGGACATGACAACGCCTTCGAACCCCCACTCGGCTTTGAGGACGCCGCGGACGAGATCGGCGTGTTCGCTCATGAACGTCCCGTTGACCCGGTTGTAGGCGGTCATGAGTGCGCCGACACCGGCATCGACGGCGTCGTGAAAGCCACGAAGGTACAGTTCTCGTAATACGCGGTCATCGACGGCGGCGCTTACGGCCGCCCGACGGGTTTCCTGACTGTTGGCAACGTAGTGTTTGGCGGTCGCGATCACGCCTTCCGACTGGATTCCCTCGATGGCGGCCGCCGCAAACCGGCCGGTGAGGACGGGATCTTCGCTGTAGTACTCGAAGTTTCGCCCACAGTGGGGAACCCGGATGAGGTTGAGCCCCGGCGCGAGCAGCACGTCCTGGTCGCGGGCGGCGGCCTCTCTCGCCATCGCCGCCCCCTGGCTGCAGGCCAGTTCGGGCGCAAACGTCGATGCCAGCGCGATCGACGCGGGAAACGCGGTTGCGGGCCGCGGCGTGCGAACGCCGAGTGGGCCGTCCGACAGCCGGAGCTCAGGAATCCCAAGCCGTGGCACACCGCACAGATAGCCCGTGGCGTTACCCGCAGGGTCGACGTGGCCGTGAACCAGCGAGCACTTTTCCGCAGGGGTGAGTTCGGCAAGGAGTCCGGCAACGCGCGGACTCGGTGTAATGGCATCGCTGGCCGTGTTGCGGTCGGCGGTGGGGCTGACAGCGTTGCCGTCGGTGTCGGCGGTGGTGATGCCAGCAGCGCTGCTATCGGCATCGACAGCATCTCCGGCGGCAGTGTCGTCACCGGCAGGTTCCTCGGCGGTCATAGGTGAACCGGCGGAGCCGCCTCAGTTAATAACTCGGGTTGAAAAACGACGACGAATAAAAGCGCCCGACACGCCTTTCTACCCAACCCACATTGACCAAACCATGTCTGATGAGCAGGCCTACGCCGGCACCGCCGAGGGCCAAGGCCCCGTCCGAGTCACCGAGGCGGTCGCCGACCGCCTTGCGGACAAACGCGAAGACCTCTTCGAGGAGTTCGAACTCCGCGATTCGTTTCCGGGCGACGTACTCGTCGAGGCGCGCAAACGAACCGAGGGTGTCGAGACCGAAATCCAAGACGAACTCGACTTTCGCCAAGATCTCCGCGCGTTGACGACGTGGACGACCGACCCCGCAGATGCCCAGGACTTCGACGACGCAATCAGCATCGACAAAGACGACGAACACTACACGCTCTGGGTGCACATCGCCGACGTCAGCCACTACGTCCACCCCGGCTCGGAGATGTGGGCCGAGGCGCTCAAACGGTGCAACACGATCTATTTGCCGGCCTACACCGTGCACATGCTGCCGCCCGTGTTGGCCGAAACGGTTTGCTCGCTCGTTCCCAACGAGGATCGACTCGCCCACACCGTCGAGATGACGATCAGCCGCGAGACGCTCTCGTTCGAGGAGGTCGAGATCTACAAATCGGTCATCCACAGCGACGAGCGCATGACGTACTCGCAGGCCGAAAACCGAATTGACGCGGAAGGCGCACCGCTGCACGAGGAGTGCGCGCTCGTCTTCGAGTTGGCCGAACAGCTCCACGAACAGCGAAAGGAAGACGGCTCGCTCGTGCTCAACCCCTCGCGCGACCGCGCGCACACCATCGTCGAGGAGTGCATGCTGAAGGCGAACAAGGCGGTCACCCACGAACTGATGTGGGGTCGTGGCGTCGAGGCAATGTACCGCGTCCACCCCCAGCCAACGCCCGACCAGTGGGACAAGGCGCTCCGAGAGATTCAGGAACTCGACGGCGTCTCCATTCCGAGCGGCTCGTGGGACGACCCCCGTAAAGCGGTCAACGCGGCGCTCGAATCCGCGCCCGGCCGATCGCTCCGAAAAATCCAGCGTGCGGTGTTGAAAGTGATGCCCCGCGCGAAGTACATGAACGACCCGTTCGGCGGCCATCACGCGCTCAACTTCGACATTTATGGGCACTTCACCAGCCCAATACGCCGGCTGTCGGACCTCATCAACCACTGGATCGTCCACGAAAACGAGATTCCCGAGAACCTCATCGAACTCTGTGATCGCGCCAGCGACAAGCAGAAGGACGGCGAAACCACCGAACGGCTCTACAAGCAGTTCATGCAGGAGATCCATCTCGATCCGTACGCGATCAACAACCGCGGGCTGGAAGTCGTCGACGCCGACGAACTCGCCGAGTTCGACGAGGAGGAACGAGAGAAAGTCCACGACGTCCCAGCCTAACGGTGGATCCGGACCGACTCAGCACACGGCTTGCCCGCGAGTTCGACGCGAGTGCGGCCGAACGCCGCGTTGTCGTCAGACAGGCCCGCGACCTCGCCGATTCGGGCAAGCCCGACGCCGACCGAGGCTGTGCGCTCACCGTCGACGACCTTGTTGGTCACCTCCACGACGCGCCTGCCGGTTCGACGCTCGTCGAACGCTGGAACTGGTGGCTTGGCGCGCTCGACATCGCCTACGGCGGCTACAGCGAGTTTCGAATCCGCGTTGTCGACGAGGAGTGACCGGACGGTAAAACCCGTGACAGCCGTGAGGATTGTAACGGCGGTGACGACGGCAACAGCGTCAGCCGCGCACTCACACAACTAAACCGACGGATGAAAAGCCACCCGGCCAGTAGTGTCATCAAATGGAGCTCCAGTTTCTCGGCGGAGCCAGCGAAGTCGGCCGCAGCGCGATCCTCGTCAACGACCGCCTGCTGCTCGATTACGGCACGTTGACGGCGACCCCGCCGCAGTACCCCGTCGGCCGCGTCGATCCGGAGGCGGTCGTCGTCTCACACGGCCATCTCGACCACGTCGGCGCGGTGCCCGCGTTGCTGTCGGGCGATCGCCGGCCCACAATCCACTGGACGCCACCGACCGCCGAGTTGGCCCGGATTCTCGCGAAGGATACGCTCAAACTGCACGGTGTCTCCGCGAGCGGAGCGAGGGGAGGCTCGAAGCGTCGGGGACGATTCGGTGGGGCGATGCAGTGTCCCTTTACGGCCGACCACGTCGCACGGCTGGGCGAGGTCGAAACCCGCCACGGCTACGGCGAGCCGTTCGAGGCCGCGGGTCACGAAGTCACCTTTTTCAACGCGGGGCACATCCCCGGTTCGGCGCACGTGCTCGTCGACGACGGCGAGACACGGCTGTTGTACACGGCGGATTTTCACACCGACGACTCCCGACTACTGTCGGGGTCGACCGCCCGGCCCGACGCGGATGTCGTCATCTGTGAATCGACGTACGCGAACGTTCGCCACGAGGATCGCGCCAGCGTCGAACAGCGGTTCGTCGAAACCGCGCGGACGACGATGTGGGAGGGCGGCACCGTCGTCGTTCCCGCGTTCGCCATCGGCCGGACGCAAGAGCTGTTGCTCGTCTGTGCGGCCCACGACCTGGAGTGTTACGTTGACGGCATGGGCACACGCGTGCTTTCGATGCTCCGGCAGTATCCCGAGTTCGTCCGCGATAGCGACGCACTCGCACAGGCGGCGCGACACGCCCGCGAAGTGACCGGTCGTGATGGCCAGCGAACGCGAATTGCGAACAAAAACACCGTCATCGTCACCACGAGTGGCATGCTCTCGGGCGGTCCAGCGATGACCTACATTCCCGAAATCCGAACGAATCCGATCAACCGCATCTCGCTCACGGGGTATCAGGTCGAGGGCACACCCGGCCGGGAACTGCTCGAAACCGGGCGGTGTGAACTCAACGGCGGCATCTATCCCGTGGCGGCCCAAACGGCGCTGTTCGACTTCTCTGCGCACGCCGACCACGACGGACTGCGCGCATTCTTGGCTGCGTACGAGGATGCGACGGTGGTGATGAATCACGGCGATTCATGTGCGGCGTTCGCCAAGGAGTTACGCCGAGACGGATTCGATGCAGCGGCTCCGGGGCTTGGGGAAACAGTCGAGTGTTGAATACGCCGACACGCTGAGAGAGACCGATCAGTCGACACCGCTTACGACTCGTCGGCGAGATAGGCGTCGACTTTCTCAGCGTACTTTTCGAGGTCAGCCGCGAGCGTTCGGGCTTCCTCGGGTGTGAGTCGAATCCGGTCGGCATGCGGTGTGAGCTGTTCGAGCTGCGTACTGTCGAGTTCGACCTCGAGTTTGACGTGGTCGGGTTGTTTTCGCGGGGCGGTGGCGTTGACGACGGCGTACGCCGATTCAGTGAACTCGTGCGCTTCGGCCTCGCCATCGAGCAGGTCGAGCGTTGTGTAGGCGGTCACCGAAAGCAGTCTGTCTGGCATGGGTAGCATATCGGGTGCCTGCGTCTTGTCCTTGTCGACAGCGAACCGGTAGCGTTGGCCGCGTGACAGCATGGTGAATGCGGTGGTGCCGTCCCGACGACGACACAGCGACGATGGCGACAGCGACTGCAGCGACGATGGCGACGGCGGCGACAACAGCGACAACGACATAGCCGTTGCTCGGCGGTCGACGAAAACAACAAAAATCGGTGAGCGATGCGAGTCGTGTGCAGCTCAGTCGTCAGCGGGAGCCAACGGGTTGCCATCGCCGTCGGTCGGCGCGGGCGAGGCATCCATCGAGTCGTTCTCGGCGTACGGATACCACGTCAGCTTCGTGTTGTGCATCATCGGGTCCTCGTAGCTCGTCTCTTCTGGCTCGATGAGGTTCTCGAGTTCGTCTTCGTCCTGTCGGGCGATGAACTCGCGGAAGGTTTCGCTGCCCTCGCGTTGGTCTTCGAACGTTGCCAGCAGGTTCTTGATCGCGCCAGGAACCTCGTCAACGGGCACGCGCTGGCCGACCCACTCCGCAAAGTGCGGGTTCTCGCCGAGGCCGCCGCCGAGACCGATGTCGAGCGCCTCGACCGCCTCGCCGTTTTTACGGGTTTTCATCCCGCGAAGGGAAACATCGGCGATCTGTGGCTGCGCACACGAGGCGGTACAGCCCGACAGATGGATGTGGAAGTCCTCGACACCGTCGGGAAGCTCGACGTTCTGTTTGAGCCACCGGGCGAACCGAACCTGACGGTTTTTCGTCTCGACAATCGAGAGCGAACAGAACTCCGTTCCCGTACAGGCGACCGAGCCACGCATGAACGGGTGTGGATCCGGCGAGTAGTTTTCGAGCAGCGGTTCATCGAGCAGCGCGTCGAGATTCTCCTCGGGCACGTCGGTAATGATGACGTTCTGCCGCTGGCTGATTCGCACTTCGCCGGAGCCGTATGTGTCGGCGACGCGGGCGAGTTCGGCGGTGTCGTCCGCACCCATCCGACCGACCAAGACGTTGAGCCCGACGTAGTACTTGTCGTCGCGCTGTTCGTGGACACCGATCAGGTCGCCGTGTTCTTCCCCACCCGCGTTGTAGGTGTACTGCTCGCGGAGATCCTCGCCGGCGGTTTCGAGTTCGAAGTCGACGAAATCCTCTTGCAGAACGCGACGGAATTTTTCGGGACCCCACTCGTCCATCAGGAACTTGATGCGGGCGTTGTACCGGTTTTCGCGGTCGCCGTGTTCGCGGAACAGCGCCGAAATGCCGGCGGCGACGTCGGCGGCGTTTTCGGGTCGTGTAAAGACATCAATCTGCCGCGCAATGCGCGGTTCGTTTCGCGAGAGGCCACCGCCGACGGCAACGTTGAACCCACGGACTTCCTCGCCGTCGATCTCCTTGAACGCGGGTTCGAATGCGAGGTCGTTGATGTCGCCCTGGCCCGACCCGTCGGGCGCGCCGGTGACCGAAACCTTCCATTTGCGGGGCAGATTCGAGTGATCCTCGTTTCCTTTGAACCGGTCGTTGAGTTCGTGAATGACGGGCAACGCATCGACGAATTCGGGCGCTTTGCCGGCCATCGGGTTGCCGACGATGTTGCGCCACGAGTCGCCACAGGCCTGCTGGGCCGACAGGCCGTTTGATTCGAGTTTCTCGAAGATTTCGGGAATGTCTTCGAGTTTGAGCCAGTGGAGTTGGATCGACTGTCGGGTCGTCCAGTCGACGTAGGTGTCGCCGAACTCGGGGTTTTCGGCGGGGCCGCTGGCGTACTCCTTGGCGATGTCGGCGACGACCTCCGTCTGGCCGGGTTCGAGCACGCCGTTTGGCGTCCCGATTCGCATCATGAAGTAGCTCTCTTGGCCGTTTCGTTGCTGGTAGAGCCCCCACCACTTGAACCGCTCGAACCACGCGTCGCTCTCGTCGTCAGGAATCGACTCCCAGCCCGATTCGGCAAACCGGTAGAGATGCTCACGGATCTCGTTGCCGTAGATCTCGGACTTCCATCGCTCAACGTCAGTTGGCATGCATGCACCCAACAGTCCGAGACGTAAACAACCCCTTGTTTCGTCAACCATCCCCGGTGGTTAGACACACCAGAAATATTTGCCGCTACTCGTCCGTTCGACCGCTCATCGGCCGCATAATCATATGTTCGCGGTCGTAGCCGCGGTACGCGCCGTTGCGGATTCGGCCAACGGGAAGTTTGCCGGGAACTCCCTTTTTGCCACAGGCGATACACTGGCCGTAGGTCGTCACCGCCACGTCGCGGCCGTCAGCACTCACGGCGGTGAAACCCTCTGCGATGAAATCAACAAGGTCGCAGTCGCAGAAATCCGGGTCGTCGACCCGCCAGAGTTCGCTCACGCTCACGCGGCGTTGGTCGTTGACCGAGAGCCACGCACCGTCATCGAGGATACGAAGGGCAACGCTCACGGATTTCTGTAGGGGCCGACGCTACCTGTATGAGTCGACAAACACAAGCAGTGACCGGATCGGTGACGCCGTCGAATGGTGAAAATCCGACGACTGCACGGTGATTGTCCGCGTTGAACGCGTCGCGTATAGCTGCAACACCATCCGGTATCACCGAGCGCGGGCCAGTGTTACTTGTTCGGTCGTGGTTATTTGAACAGGGGACAGACGGGGTAGTGATGACGAGCAAAAAGACACCGAACCGCCACGATGAGATCGCCGCGGAGCGCTATGCAGACGTTCCGTTGGTTCCCGAGCGGTACGCAGATCCCGATATTCGCGGCGAACCAGAGCGGGAGACGCGCATCAACAACGCACCCGATCGCGCCACGGAGCGAAACACGTGAGCGACAACGACGACCACCTCGCGAACCTCTCCGATGGCGCTGGCTGTGCGGAAGTGTGGGAACATCTGTCCGCACAGCGAGCCGCCGAAGCGGGCGAAACCGACGCGGCTGACAGCGAGGAACGCGAGGGCGTCGACACCGAGCGCGATACGGCCGAGAATGAGATGACCGAAACCAACACGGCCGGAGACGACACCGCAGAAGCCGCTGACGACACCGCAGAAGCCGCTGACGACGCTGCCGAAAGCGACGGACAGAAAGCGGCGGTGCTTTCGCCCTGAGAACGGCTTTGTTGCCACCGATTTTTCACCGTGCCCCCGAGCAGTTGTGGATATCAGCGGGAGCGATTCGACGTCGATCGTGTGTGCCGGTCGACCATGTGCGAGATACTTTTAATCCGGGCGGTCGTTGGCTCGTCCAATGAGCAAGGAGTACCGATCGGACCGCGAAACCCCGGTCGGCACACCAGTCGTGCGAGCGGATCCGACGATTACAGGCGACCGGGCGGCCGAGGCAGTCGGCTTCGACCCCGATGACCCCGAAAGTATTGAGGAGGCCGCCGAGGTCGTCCACGAGTTCGCCACGGGTGCCGTCGGTGGCAACGACCACGTGTTGATGCTTCGCGGTGCAGCCGCCTGTGCAGCACTCGTCCGCGGCCTCGGGTCGTACAAGGCAGCCGCTGCGGCCGCCGGTGAGGGTGTCACGATTTCTTTTATCCGCAAATGGGCCCGCGTTCACGACCTGCCCCAGTCGATCCGCCGACACGTCGCTCGCGGCCACATCGCCCCCACAGCGGCCAAACACATCGCGCGGGTGACGACCGACGACCGGTATTTGCTTGCGTGGGCGAGTCTCGATGCGGGGCTGACGGTGCGAGACATCCGGTCGATTGCCAGTGAGATCAACAACGGCGAGGAGGCCGAAACGGCGCTTCGAAACCACGGCGTCACACCGGGTGAGTTGACGATGACGCTCCCGCGAGCGGAGTACACCGAACTTCGCCACCGGGCCTCGATGGAGAACCGCGAACCGGGCGCAATCGTTGCCGACGCGTTGGCAGCGTATTTTTCCGAGTAAACGGGGGAGGGTAGCGTGGTATCGACTGACGGCAGGCGGCTCCGATGTAAACGTTTATCAGCGCGTACCGGTACCTTCGATTGTGGGCTGGTAGCTCAGTTAGGGAGAGCGTCTGGCTTTTAACCAGACGGTCGGGGGTTCAACTCCCTCCCAGCCCGTTTTCCTGCGAACAACATGAGCAGTAAAAACGCTACGGAGGGAGTGAACCAGAGAGTGAAGCGAACGAAGTGAGCGAAACGACCGTGGTTCAACTCCCTCCCAGCCCGTTCCTTCGGTGAACGGTTCCGAATCGCAATTGTCGCCCGACAGCGACGGTGTCGTCCGCAACCCGGCGATAGTTGGGGGAAGCGTGCGTTCATTCGATGAACGGCACCCCACACCGTCTGGCATTCTGTGTAGATGTGAATAACAGTACTCACAACAAAACTAGCCCTGATTTTTTACTGATCTAGCCAGTTCAGTCGAGCCGTTCACCCTGATAACTTCCGTCGTAGGTCTCCTCGTGG
>Ga0207421_10005468_pt1 | contig 14210 bp, 13 predicted proteins | sample SodLakKL_010_SED_4_FD_187542 | JGI IMG/M metagenome (GOLD analysis project Ga0207421, IMG submission 187542) | Alkaline sediment microbial communities from Lake Tanatar, Kulunda Steppe, Russia - 8KL_010_SED (SPAdes) (version 2) | ecosystem: Environmental > Aquatic > Non-marine Saline and...
TCAATTCTATAATCTCTAATAGCTTTATATAATCCAATCATGCCTTCTTGAACAATATCTTCCCTATCAGCACCTACTAAAAAATAAGAGCGCGATTTAGCCAGGACAAAATTCTTATATCTTTTGATAAGTACTTCTTCTGCTACAGAGTTACCATTATCATGAATCACTTCGATTAATTTATCATCTGCCATTTCAGTATAATCATCATAATCAAGCTTCTTCTGTGCATTCATTTCCAACAGGCACCCCTCCCTTATACAATTAATATTATACTTGTTAAAATTTTTTTAGTCAAGCTTAATTTTTCTCTGTCTGACTGTTTCGTAAATTAATATACCTGCTGCAACCGAAGCATTTAATGAACCAGGGTTCTCAGTCACAGGAATTGAGACCAAAAAATCGCAGTTTTCTTTAACCAGTCTCCTGAGACCGGAGCCTTCATTTCCTATAACAATACCAATAGCTCCAGTAAAATCTGCTTCAAAATATTGCTGCTTGCCTTCCATATCAGCCCCGGCAATCCAGACTCCCTTAGACTTTAGATCTTCAATAGCTCTATTTAAATTTTTAACCTTTATTAATGGAATATGTTCAGCAGCCCCTGAACTAGCCTTTAAGACTATTGCTGATAGATCACAAAATCTATTTTCATGAAAAATAACTCCATCAAATCCTGCTGACTGTGCCGTTCTTATTAAAGCTCCAAAATTATGCGGATCTTGAATCTGGTCTAAAATTAAAAATCTGGGCTTATTTAATAAAAAACCATTACTTTGAGGTGCTTTTTCTAAAAATTCTTCAAGTGAATATAATTTAATATCTTCAGCAAGAGCAACAATACCTTGATGATTATCTATTTCTGCTATTCTATTAATTTCTATAGCAGAAACTTCTTTCAGTTTAATTCCCTCTTTTTTTGCAAGTTTTTTAATATCATTAAGTCTACCTGAGTCTAGGTTTTCTTGAATAATTATTTCATGGATATTTCTTCCCCCAATCATTGCTTCAATTACAGGATTTTTCCCAATTATTTTAGCCATTATTATCACCATTTATATTATCAAGGTTCTCTATCCTTCCGCAACTTAAATCGCCTTCCGGGCAAACACCCTTTGCTTCACAATCAGCCCCTGCTTTCGAAAATAATAATGGTGCAACAGACTTTACCTGCTCCAGCATATCTCTGGCAATTTCTCTTATTTCCCATTGAGCCCTGGCACAGCATCTAAGAGAAAATAGATGATATAGAGACCTTGCATTATAAGAAGCAATCAGATTCGTCTTAACTGCAGGTAGAACAAACCTTGCATCTTCTGGAGGAATGCCTTGATCCAGTAACTCATTATAGGTTTCTCTACTTCTTTCATAATGATCTTTAAAAACTTTAACTGCTTCCGAACCTTTGTTTTTGATTTTTGGGGGGATTATAAAATCAAAATTATCCTCTTTAACATATCTTTGAGATCTCTGACTATAAGAAACACCTACCCTTTGTCTAACCAATTGATGACTGGTAACTCTGCTACAAACTATATGAAAAGAGAAAAATGTATGCTCTAAAGTCGAATAATGACCTAAATCCAAAATCTTTTTAATCAGAGCTTCTTTTTTCTCTTTACTTAAGCTTTCTCGAATTTCTTTATTACCCTTTTCAGAATAACAGAGCCTGGCTGCAACAGCTACATTCATCTCCGGGTCTTCAGTATAATCAATCAATTCAACCGATGGTTCAACTATCATTGCTCTCATCTCCAGTATATTCCCATACAGTTCCTCTAGGGGTATCCTTCAATCTTATATTGATTTTATCTAAATCATCTCTAATTTTGTCAGCCAGTTCATAATAATTATTATCTCTAGCTTTTTCTCTAGCTTCAATTAATATATCCATTATCTTCCCAAATTTCTCTCTATCTTCAAAACCTGATAAATCAGGTTCTAATTCAAGACCTAAAATATCTGCAAAAGTTCTAAATAGTCTTCTTGCTTCCTTCAAAATGAATATATTATTATCATTTGGCTTAAATTCAGGAGAATTAATAAAACTATTTATTTCTTTAGATAAACTATGGAGTACAGAAATAGCTTTAGCTGTATTAAAATCATCATCCATAGCTTCTTCAAACTCTGTTCTATGGCTTTTGATAACATCAATAAAATCTTCCTGAATAAAATCATTATCCCTGTTTTTCTTATAATTATCAATAACTTTATCAAGTTGGCTTAAAGTTGAAATCAACCTCTTTAAACTTTTGATAGAATTTTTTAATTCTTCAATCGAGAAATTTATTGGACTTCGATAATGTTTTGTTAAAATATAATATCTTATTTGGTCAGAAGAAAAATCTTCTAAAAGATCTTTGGTCCAATAAGTATTACCAATTGATTTTGACATCTTTTCACCAGACATATCAACTGTACCATTGTGGAGCCAGTATTTCACAAAAGGTTTTTCACCAGAATAAGCTTCAGACTGGGCTATTTCATTCTCATGATGAGGAAATACTAAATCAGTTCCTCCTCCATGAATATCAATTGCTCCACCTAGATACTTCATAGACATTGCTGAACACTCTATATGCCAGCCTGGCCAACCTTTGCCCCATGGGCTATCCCAATTCGGCTCATCTTCATACTTTTTCCAGAGTGCAAAGTCCATTGGATGCTTTTTGTTCTGATCAACATCTACCCTGGAACCAGCCTCCATCTCATCAATATTCCGACCTGATAGCTTACCATAATCATCGAAGCTTTCTACACTAAAATACACATTACCTTCAGACTCATAAGCATGGCCCTTTGCTATTAAAGTTTCGATCATTTCAATTATTTTATTTACATTATCAGATACCCTGCAAAATTCATCAGGCATTTCAACATTTAAATTCTTCAAGTCATTTATATAAGCTTTAGAATATTTATCAGCAAGTTCCATAGGGGCCATCTCTTCTTCTTCAGCCCTTTTTACAATTTTTTCATTTATATCAGTAAAGTTTTGTATATAACTTACATCATAACCTTTATGCCTTAAATATCTTCTTATAACATCATAATTTATAGCTCCACGAACATGGCCTATATGTGAGTAATTTTGCACAGTTAACCCACATACATACATTTTGACTTCCCCAGGTTCCTGGGTTGTGAACTCCTCTTTTTGACCGGTAATGGTATTATAAACTTTCAATGTATACCTCCTACTTTATCTAAATCAACTAGCAACTAGTTCAAGGGATTTATTTAACCTATTTATAATTTCTTCTTTCCCCATAATCTCTGAAAAACTAACTAAGTCAGGTCCAGAACCTCTACCAGTTAAGGCTACTCGAAGAGGATGATAAAACTTTCTACCTCCAACACCTGTCTCTTTTCTAACCTTATTAAAAACTGAACTGATATTGTCACTTGAAAAATGATCAAGTGCTCCCAGTTCTTCAATCAAACCATTTAAAACCTCTTTTACTTCAGGATCATTTATTTCATTTTTAGCATTCTCAATATCTTCAAATTCAAGACCAGTAAAAAATAATTCAGCTTCAGATGGTAACTGTTCTAAATAATCTAAGCCATCTCTGGTTAAATCTAATATCTTTAATAAGCGATTTTTTTCAATATCATTTTTAGATTCAATATAACCAGCCTCTATTAAATAAGGAGTCGCAAGTTCATAAAGCCTATCCAGATCCATATCCTGGATATATTGATTATTCATCCAATTTAATTTCTCAATATCGAAAACTGCACCACTTTTATTAACTCTAGTTAAATCAAACTTTTTGATAATCTCATCTTTATTCATAATTTCTTTCTCATCACCAGGAGACCAGCCTAATAAAGCCAGAAAATTAAATAGTGCCTCAGGTAGATAACCCTTTCTTCTAAACTCTCCAACATAAACTGCATCATCATCAGATCTTTTCTTTAATTTAGCTTTATCTTCATCTAAAATCAATGGTAAATGAGCAAATTTTGGTAGATCAAAGTCAAGAGCTTTATAAATCATGATCTGCTTTGGAGTATTGGATAGATGATCTTCTCCTCTAATGACCTGAGATATTTTCATTAATGCATCATCAATAACTACAGCAAAATTATAAGTAGCCATACCATCTGATTTTTTAATTACAAAATCATCAAATTCTTCACTATTAAATTCAACCCTGCCTCGAATTAAATCATCAACAACAATCTTTTCATTTGTTTGAGGCATTTTAAATCTAACAACAAAATCATCTGTATCCTTATCTTCAGCATCTCTACAACGACCATCATAATGTGGTATTTCTCCAGCCGCTTTCTGTTTTTCTCTCATTTCATCTAACTCTTCCTGGCTACAGTAACATTTATAAGCTTTATTTTCTTCTAATAATTGATTTATATATTGAGTATATAAATCTTTCCTTTCTGATTGCCTATAGGGGCCATACTCTCCACCTACTCCAACACCTTCATCAACATCTAAGCCTAACCAATTTAGTTCTTGAATTATAACATCTTCAAACTCTTTTGTTGATCTTTCAGCGTCAGTATCTTCTAATCTCAACACTAATTCACCATTATTTTTCCTTGCCCAGATCCAATTAAAAAGGGCAGTACGTATATTACCAACATGAATTTTTCCTGTAGGACTGGGTGGAAATCTTAATCTCATATTAGACATTATAAATTAATCACTCCTAAATATATATTATCATAGATTATATTACACTAGTGCCAACTGTTAATTGCTCTGTTCCATCCACTAAAGCATGGCCAAACTTACCAAAAATAGCTACAGTCACATATTCTTTTCCTCTAACAATTGCAATCTTAAATCCGCCACCAAGACCAGGATTTATTAATGAAAGCTGACTATAAGCATCTTTAACTGCATTAGAAACAGCCATTTTCTCTCTTGGATTCTCGTCAATAACTTCCCTGGCTATAGCAGCAACAGTGCTACTTTCTCTCAATTTAATTGGCAATTTCTCTGCACTTGCACCTGTCTGGGTAATAGCACCCTTATAACCATATCCTCTTATTTTATCAAGCCAGTACTCTTCATATTCTCTACTTCTAGTCATTGATAAATAAATAGCTGCACTTTCAGGTGTTATTTTACTTTTATCCATATCAATATCTTCTTTATCCTGCCTTACATATCCCTCAACTATGTCCTGAGCTGTAATAATCCCAACCAATTTTCCATTTGAGAATACAGGCAAACCACCTATCTGGTGATCAGAAATAAGCTGAGATGCTTCTTTAACTGTTGCCTCTTGATTAATTTTTATTAAATCTCGAGAAACAAGTGGCGAAATGCTTGCTTGCAAATCTTCTTTTTCCATGAAATCACCATCTGTTATAATTCCAACTACTTTATCATTATCATCTGTAACTATTAATCGACCTATTTTATTAATAGCCAATAATCTTTCTGCTTCAAGTAAAGTAGAATTCTGATTTATTGTTATTGGATTTTTAGTCATTATATCTTTTACTAACATTAATTTCACACCCCTATTTATTATTTAAATTTAAAGTATAATCATTTAATCAAAGTTATTGCCTGACAGGCAATTCCTTCGACTCTACCAACAAAACCTAATTTTTCTGTTGTTGTAGCTTTAATATTAACCTGTTCTTCATTAATTTTCAATACTTTTGAAATATTATTTTTCATTTTTTCTTTATATCCTGATAATTTTGGCTTTTCAGCTATGATTGTAGTATCTATGTTAATTATTTTATAATCATTTTCTTTTAACAATCTAGCAATTTCTTCTAAAAGTTCCAGGCTAGAAATATTTAAATATTTCTCATCACCTGGCGGGAAATGATCACCAATATCTCCAAGGCCAGCCGCTCCTAAAATAGAATCAATTATAGAATGAATTAAAACATCTGCATCTGAATAGCCTGCCAGACCAAACTTAAAATCTATTTTGCAGCCACCTATTATTAGAGAGGTCCCTTTGCTAAATTTATGAACATCATAACCAGTTCCGATTCTCAAATTACTCAAGCCCCCTCTTATCCAGTATATGACTTGCTTTATATAAATCCTCTTTAGTTGTTATTTTGAAATTATTATAATCGCCTTCCACAATCTTAACAGGTTCACCTATATTTTCTACCATCAGTGAATCATCATATATTTTCCCTTCAATATTTTCAACTTTCTCATAGGCTTCTTTTATTATTTTATAAGAAAAAGCCTGGGGAGTCTGAACAGCAACTAAACTATCTCTATCCAGAGTATTTACCACCAGGCTATTATTTTTCACTTTTATTGTATCTTTAACAGATACCGCAGGAATAACTGCATTAAAATCATTTAATGCAGTTATTAATCTATTTAATAAATCCTCGTCTACAAAAGGACGAGCACCATCATGTATAAAAACATAATCTGTTAAATCATTTAAACTATTTATTCCATTTTGAATAGTTTCTACTCTAGAGTGACCTCCAGGTAATACATGAATATTAACTTCTTTATCAAAATATAAATCCGGTATAATATGATTTTTAGTATAATTAATATCTTTTTTATTAACCATAACATAAATATCAGAAAATAAAATATTAACATCTAAAAAAGAATTTAATGTATGCCATAATAAAGGCTTATTATGGATTGGTATGTTTTGTTTTCTTCTGTCCATTTTCATTCTACTGCCCTTGCCAGCAGATGCAATTATTAATGATAAGTTCATAATATCCCTCAATCTTTTAATTTAGCAAAGATCATTCTGCCTGCAGCTGTCTGTAAAATACTGGTCACTAAAACAGACACTTCTTCACCTATATATTTTATTCCCTCATCAACAACAATCATAGTACCATCATCTAAATAACCAATACCCTGGCCATCTTCTTTGCCTTCTTTTATTACTCTTACATCCATTTCTTCACCAGGTAAAACTACTGGCTTAACTGCATTTGCAAGTTCATTAATATTTAAAACTCTAACACCCTGCAAATCAGCAACTTTATTCAAATTATAATCATTAGTAACTATAATTCCAGACATGATTTTAGCAAGTTTTACTAACTTACTGTCAACTTCTACTATCTCCTCAAAGTCCTTATTTATAATTTCAACATTTATTCCATCATCTTTTTGCATCTGTTTTAAAATATCAAGGCCACGTCGCCCTCTGTTTCTTTTTAAAACATCTGAAGAATCAGCAATATGTCTCAATTCTTCCAAAATAAATTCAGGAATTATTAATGACCCCTCTACAAAACCTGTCTTACAAATATCTGCAATCCTACCATCAATAATTACACTGGTATCTAAAATCTTATTTGCAGACAGATCTGTTTTTTCATTATAATTATTTGATAGATTTTTACTCTGGGCAAATAAAAAGTCAGCAATTAGCTTTTCTTTATTAAGGGCTAAAGAAAAGCCTAGATATGCAGAAACAACATTTATAACAATCTGTAGAGGCATTCCCAGCCTGGGAATCTTCGGAATTGAAAATGCAAAATTTATTAATGCACCAAATATTAAACCAATTACTAAACCTATTATTCCAACAATAATTTTTTCCCAGGTTAGCCCTTTGAATTTCTTTTCAAAACTAAGGAAATAATTTAATATTTTTTCTACTATAATTGCAAAAACAAAAAAGCCGACTAAACCGCCAGCTATTATTCCAATAAACTGTGTGCTTGTAAATATATCATTCAAATTATTAAATTCAAAGGATAACTCATGAGAAATTCCTAATATAACAACTAAATTATAACCTATAATCGCCCCGGCAATTGTCAAAATAAATCTTATTACTTTTTTAAACACAAATACATTCCCCCCCTTCTTATATTTTATATTTTCACTACTCCTCTTCTTCTATATGGGGGTTATTATCAAAGGCATTATCAATAATGTCTATAACTTCTTCTTCATCCATATCTTTAGCCAGTACAAGCTCACTTATTAAAATTTGTCTGGCGTTGCTAAGCATTTTCTTCTCTCCTGTAGATAAACCCTTTTCTTCATCTCTAATTGTTAGATCTCTAACGACTCCCCCTACTTCATAAATATCTCCAGTCTTTAACTTTTCCATATTAGCTCTGTATCTTCTATTCCAATTTTGAGACATTTTGCTTTTGTCTCCTTTTAGAAGTGCTAAAATTTGATCAGCTTCTTCTTCATCAATTATTCCTCTAACTCCTATTTCATCAATCCTATCAATAGGAATCATTACTCTCATATCTCCTATTGGTAATTCCATAATATAATACTGTTTTTCATCTCCTAAAATTTCTTTAGTTTCAATTCCAATAATAGTTCCTGCCCCATGATTAGGATAAACAATCTTATCTCCTATCTCAAATCTCAAATAGATCAGCTCCCTTTATTTATAGGCATAAAAGTCCTAAGATAATCTTATCATCTAAAAATATTACTGTCAATCAACTGTATTTATTAAATATGTCTATCTAAAAGAACCTGGTCCCTTAACCTTCTCAGGCCTTCCCTTATAGATCTAGCCCTAACTTCTCCAATTCCATCAACATCATCTAATTCATCAGAAGTAGCATTTATTACTGCTTCAAGATTTTCAAATTCATCAATTAAATTTTCAATAACTGGCATTGGTAGTCTTGGAATTTTTCTGAGCAACCTGTATCCTTTAGGAGATATAGATAAATCCATAGAATTAACACTGCCACCAAGACCAAGGGCTTTACTAATTGTTCCAGTAGCAAGCATTTCATCGGAAGACCAGTCAGTTAATTCATCTAATAACTCTTCTGCATCAGGCTCCTCATCCTCATAATCTATATAATCCCTTATTAAAAGAATTGTTTCCTGTCTAACATTAGTAACCAATTCCTCTAACTGCATTTTTACTAATCTACCCTCTGAACCTAGTTCAGTAATATATTTTTCAATCTCATTTTGGATTTTAAGAACCATTTCAGCTCTCTGGATTACAGTCACAACATCAGCTATAGTAACTAAATCTTCAAACTCAAGTGCACTCAGGTTAGTTAAAGATTGATCCAAAACTGACCTATATTTATCCAGAGTCTGGACTGCCTGATTAGCTTTAGATAAAACAACTCTAATATCTTCTAAAACTCTTTTAGAATTATCTTTATAGAGAGTTATTACATCTCTCCTTTGGGAAATAGAAACAACTAATTCCCCTGTCTGTTTTGCAACCCTCTCTGCAGTTCTATGCCTTGTTCCTGTCTCCTGAGAAGAAATATTGTAATCAGGAACCAGTTGAGCATTTGCAATTAAAATTTTATCAGCCTGTTTATTTAATATTATTGCTCCATCCATTTTTGCTAACTCATATAATCTTGCAGGAGTAAGATCTGCATTTATATTAAAGCCACCATCAACAGTCCTCATTATCTCTTCATTATCTCCTACTACAATTAAGCCACCTGTTTTAGCTCTCAGAATATTTTCTAAGCCTTCTCTAAAAACTGTACCAGGTGCAATTATATGTAGAGCATCATACATTATATCATCGCCTCTATCCATTTGGCCACCTCCTTAGTTAAAAGTTATTTTTAATAAGCTTAAACAACTCATTCACATTAGAAATAGGATGTAAATCAACTTTCTCAAATCTATTACCTTTTATATTTCCTTTAGGCAAAACTATTTGACTAAAGTCCATTTTTTTTGCTTCTTTAATCCTGTTATTATCAGCCTGTACAGACCTAACTTCACCACTCAAACCTATTTCCCCAAAAAATACTGCATTTGAAGGGATATCATAATCTAAATAACTTGAAATTATGGCAGCTGCTAAAGCTAAATCTAAAGCAGGCTCTTTAACATTTAAACCACCAACTATATTGAAATGAGCATCTCTTTCAGAAAGATTTAATCCTAGCCTTTTTTCTAAAACTGCTAAGATCAAATTTGCTCTTCCTCTATCAATTCCTGAAGCAATTCTTTGTGGATTACCATAACTGCTTGGGGCAACTAATGCCTGGAGCTCGACTAATATAACTCTATTCCCTTCTGAAATAGGAACAACAGTAGACCCAGATGAATTTATTGGTCGTTCTCTCAAAAACAGGTTTGAAGGATTCTCAACTTCACATAAACCATCTCCATCCATTGAAAAAACGCCAACCTCTTCAACTGACCCAAATCTATTTTTATGCCCCTTTAATAATCTATAATTATTACTTTCTCCACTTAAATATAAAACTGTATCTACCATATGCTCCATTAATTTAGGACCTGCTATTTGTCCTTTTTTAGTAACATGACCAATAATAATCACTGGAACATTCTCTCTTTTTGCAAAACTCATAAAAGAAGAAGTCACTTCTCTAATTTGAACAGTACTCCCAGGAGACGAATCGTATTGGGAGTCGTATATTGTCTGAATTGAATCAGCTATTACAAGGTCATAGGTAGAGCTATTTAAGTGCTCATGAATACTATTTATATCGGTTATAGACATTATATAAATATTTTCATTAAAAGCATTAAGCCTTTTTGCTCTAATTGAAATTTGATTTGCAGATTCTTCGCCAGAAATATATAAAATTTTATTATTATTTTTTGCTAGCTTATGAGCTATCTGCAAAGTTAATGTTGACTTACCTATTCCAGGTTCTCCACCTAACAAAACTAAAGAACCTTTTACTAATCCTCCCCCTAAAACCCTATCAACCTCATTAATATTAACTGAAATCCTCTCATCATCTGTCTCAATAGACTCCTCAATTAAAGGTTTAACAGTAATATCCCTGGAAATATTTTCAGTATTTTTTTTGCTTTTATTTTCCATATATTCAACAAAAGTGTTCCAGCTATCACAGCTGGAACACTTTCCCATCCAGTTAGAAGATTTATAGCCGCATTCAGTACATTTATAATACTTTTTTGGTTTAGCCAATAGACAAATCACCTACTTGAATATTTTACATTTTATTTAATTATTATCATAATAATTATACCATTTTTAAGCTTGTCTTACAAGATTGTATTTATTACTACACTAACAATCTATTTAGTAAATACTAGATTATTATCTTTATCAGTTTCTACTTTAATCTTGTCACCATCTACATACTCCCCAGAGATCAACTTCTCAGAAAGTGGAGTTTCAATTAACTTTTGAATTGATCTTCTTAAAGGTCTAGCTCCATAGTCCGGATCATATCCATCATCAGCTAATTTACCTTTAGCTTCTTCTGATAACTCGATTTCAAGGTTCTTTTCTGATAACCTCTCCTCAAGATCTTCTAACATTAATTCAACTATACTCTTAATTTCTTCTTTGCTTAGTGAATGGAAAACTATAGTTTCATCTAACCTGTTAATAAACTCAGGTCTAAATGTCTTTCTTAAATCTTCCATAACCTTTTCTTTCATAGCTTCATATTCTTTTTGTCTCTCATTTTTCCCTGCCTTAAAGCCTAAAGAAGCTTGACTATTAATCATATTTGCACCAACATTAGATGTCATTATAATAACTGCATTATTAAAATCAACATTTCTACCATGGGAATCAGTTAAAACACCATCTTCTAATATCTGCAAGAGCATATTAAATACATCAGGATGAGCTTTTTCTATTTCATCAAATAATATTACTGAATATGGTTTTCTTCTTACAGGTTCTGTTAACTGTCCCCCATCATCATAACCAACATACCCAGGAGGAGAACCTACCATCCTCGAAACTGAATGTTTTTCCATATATTCAGACATATCGAGCCTAATCATAGCATCTTCATCATCAAACATAGCTTCAGCTAAAGCACGTGCAAGCTCAGTTTTACCAACCCCAGTTGGCCCTAAAAACATAAATGAACCTATAGGCCTCTTCGGTGGCTTTAAGCCTGAACGAGCCCTTCTAATAGCTTGTGATACAGATTTAATAGCTTCATCCTGTCCAATAACCCTTTCATGGAGTTTATCCTCTAATTTTAATAGACGTGACTTTTCTTTTTCTTCAAGCTTCTCAACAGGGATACCTGTCCAACTTGATACTATCGATGCAATGTCTTCAGGAGAAACACTGGTATCATTTGAATCTTTTTCTGCTTCCCATTTATCTTTTAAATCCTGATATTTATTCTCTAATTCTTTTTCCTTATCTCTTAGTCTGGCCGCCTTTTCAAATTCTTGATTTTCAACAGCCGACTCTTTTTCTTTATTAATTTCATCGAGTTGTCGATTTATCTCTTTAAATTCATCTGGTCTAATATTATTACTTAATCTGACTTTTGAAGCAGCTTCATCAATCAAATCAATCGCTTTATCAGGCAAAAATCTATCCTGAATATATCTATCAGATAATTTTACTGCAGAAACAATAGACTCATCAGTAATATGAACTCTATGATGAGCTTCATAAGAGTCCCTTAATCCTTTTAAAATATCTATAGATTCTTCAACTGTATTCTCATCAATCATAATAGATTGAAAGCGTCTTTCTAATGCAGCATCTTTTTCAAAGTACTTTCTATACTCATCTAAAGTAGTAGCACCAATTGTTTGTATCTCGCCTCTTGCTAAAGCTGGTTTTAAAATATTAGCAGCATCAATTGCTCCTTCTGCAGCTCCAGCTCCTATTAAAGTATGAAGTTCATCAATAAATAATAATACATCACCACTTTTTTGAATGTCATTCATCACTGACTTTAATCTTTTTTCAAATTCACCTCTATATTTAGTTCCAGCAACCATTGCACTCAAATCTAAAGAAATAACTCTCTTATTCAATAAAAGCTCAGGAACTTCTTCTTTATTAATCCTTTCAGCAAGCCCTTCTACAATTGCCGTTTTACCAACTCCTGGTTCTCCAATTAAAACCGGGTTATTTTTTGTTCTTCTACTTAAAACTTGAATAACCCTTTGAATCTCCTTATCTCTACCGATCACAGGATCTAATTTCCCCTCTTTATCAAGAGCAGTTAAATCACGACTATATTCATCTAAATTAGGAGTTCCTCCTTTGCCTTCAGATACTACAGCAGAACGAGACTTATTTCCTCCAATAATATCTAATATATCATCTCTGATATCGTCTAGATTCCCACCTAATTGAGTAATAATGTTTATGCCAACACCTTCACCTTCTCTAATTAATGCAAGTAAAATATGCTCAGTTCCAATATAATTATGATCTAATTTTCTTGCCTCATCCATAGAAAGATTTAAAATCTTTTTTGTTCTAGGTGTTAAACCAATCGATTTAATTGAGTCTTTTTTCTGGTTTCCTTCACCTATAATATTCTTAACTTTCTTTCTTACTTTATCAAGTGTAATATCCAGATCATTCAAAATAGAACCTGCTATTCCATCTTCTTCTCTAATTAAACCTAACAAAATGTGCTCGGTTCCAATATAATTGTGTTTTAAAGATCTTGCTTCTTCTTCAGCATATTTCAGTACTTTTCTTGCTCTTTCAGTAAATCTATCAAACATGTAAGCCACCTCCAATAATAATATAAAATTAATCCAGTTCTGATTTCAAAATAACTTCAAGCATTGATTTCATAAGATTTCCTCTTAAGTGATTTCTAAGAGGTTTATCTACCTTTAAAGACTTTTTATGAAAAACAGTTTCCATCAATTCCTTTTCTCGATCATTGATAATATTATTATCATATAGTCTATCAATTATTCCTTCTGCTTCTTTTTTAGTAAGAGGTTGATCGACTCTAGCTAAAAGTTTTCTTAGTAAATCATCTGTAGATTCAATAGAAATTTTTATTATCCTTATAAATCCACTTCCCCCTCTTCTACTCTCAACTATATAACCTTTTTCAGATGTAAAGCGAGTATTAAGAACATAATTTATTTGAGAAGGAGCACAATCAAATTCATCAGCCAACCTATTTCTTTTTATTTTAATTTTACCCTGATATTCATTAATTAAATCATTCAAATACTTTTCAATCTCATCAGATAAGTTTCCCATATTTAACCCTCCAAATATCAGGTTTGACTTTCATTGACCTTTAATTATATCATAACTCTTTTTAATACTCAATTGCAAGTATAATTAACACTAAATAAATCAAATTTTTATGCTTATATTCAGTCTAACTAAATATAATACAAATTTACTCAACATTTTTGTTAAAAACAAAAAATCTCTGCAGGATGCAGAGATAATAAAAGATATAGGAATATAGGTCACACCTTCAAAGATGCATGGGGAAGGATGAGAAGACCTCGATCTATTAGTACCGGTCAGCTGAATCTATTGCTAGAC
>Ga0207421_10005469_pt1:0-7500 | contig 14209 bp, 8 predicted proteins | sample SodLakKL_010_SED_4_FD_187542 | JGI IMG/M metagenome (GOLD analysis project Ga0207421, IMG submission 187542) | Alkaline sediment microbial communities from Lake Tanatar, Kulunda Steppe, Russia - 8KL_010_SED (SPAdes) (version 2) | ecosystem: Environmental > Aquatic > Non-marine Saline and...
CGGATGCTTTTCGATTGCAGCCCTGATTGCAGTCCTGATCTGTGTGCATCCGTGTTCATCCGTGGCTCGTTTTCATTCCGGAAGCATCGCGATCGCGCAGCGAGATCTGCGGCCAGCCGCGGCGTTTTGCGTGTGCCGCGAGCGCGGGGTCCGCATCCACGGCCACCGGGTGGCGCACCGCCTCGAGCAGCGGAATGTCATTGCGCGAGTCGCTGTAAAAGGAGGCCTTCGCCATCGCGTCCGCGGGTTCGCCCCGTTCCAGGAGCCACTGCCGCAGGCGCTCGATCTTGCCCTCCTGGAAGCAGGGGATCGCGGCGAGTTCGCCGGTGTAGCGGCCGTCAACGAATTCCGGCTCCGTCGCGAGCAGGTGTTCGATTCCCAGCATGTCCGCGATCGGACGGGTCACGAAGCTGTTGGTCGCGGTAATGATCAGCAGCGTATCGCCGGCTTCCCGGTGGCGCGCCAGCAGATCCTGCGCACCCGGCGCGATCATCGGGCGAATCCGGTCCTCGAGGAAGGTCTCGCGCCAGCGCTGCAGCCGGGGTAGCGGATGCTGCACCAGCGGCTGGAACACGAAGCGGCAGAACGCGTAGATGTCCAGCGTGCCCGCGACGTACTGTGCGTAGAAGTCGTCGTTGGCCCGGCTGTAGGTCGCCGCGTCGACTGCACCGACTTCGGCGAGGAAGCGGCCCCACGCGTGGTCGCTGTCGCCGGCGAGCAGGGTATTGTCGAGGTCGAAGATGGCGAGTGGCATGATTGGCGTCCGGTGTCCTGGCAGGCCTGTCCCGCCCGCGATTGTACGTAGCCCGCCCCGGGGGTGCGAGTCGCGCCGTTGAGCCGGACACGGGCTGTGGGTGCTTTGCCGTGCCCCCGCCCGTGTGGAACAATTATGTTAACGAAGCATTAGCCGGCTGAACCAAGTGATTGATTGCGATGGCTATCGACCGAACGTAGGCATCATCCTCTGCAATTCGCAACAGCAGCTCTTCTGGGGCAAGCGCGTCGGGCAGGACGCGTGGCAGTTTCCCCAGGGCGGCATCCGCCAGGATGAGACGCCGGAGGACGCGCTGTTCCGCGAGTTGCGCGAGGAGACCGGCCTGCTGCCGGAGCATGTGCGCATCCTCGGGGTGACGCGCAGCTGGTTGCGCTATCGGCTGCCCGCGCGCATGGTCCGCCGGCGCAGCCACCCGGTGTGCGTCGGCCAGAAGCAGCGCTGGTTTCTGCTGGAGATGGTGGGATCGGATACGGACTTCCGGCTCGACGCGGTGCAGCCGGCCGAGTTCGACGACTGGCGCTGGATCGACTACTGGAGGCCGGTGCACGAGGTCGTGCATTTCAAGCGCAGCGTCTACCGCCGGGCCCTGTGCGAGCTCGTGCCGCTGATGTTTCCCGAGCTGGCTGCCGGCCCCCTGCGCGGCCGCTGCGCCATTCCGCGCCGGTCCGGTTCATGACGGCCTCTGCGCCCTCCTCGATGCTGGATCTGCTGCGCCGCGTGGTGCAGGAGGTCAATGGGGCGGAGGATTTCGATGAGGCCCTGAGCATCATCGTGACCCGGGTGAAAGCCGCGCTCGACATCGATGTCTGCTCGATCTATCTGAAATCGCCGCGCTCCGGGCGGCTGGTGCTGATGGCCTCCGAGGGACTGCGTCAGGAGTCCGTCGGCCAGGTCGAGATGGACGTCTCCGAAGGCCTCGTGGGACTCGTGGCCACACGCGCCGAGCCGATCAACCTCGAGAATGCCTCCGAGCACCCGCGTTTCCGCTATTTCCCGGAGACGGGCGAGGAGGAGTTCCTCTCGTTCCTCGGGGTCCCGATCATCCAGCAGCGCAAGCTCCTCGGCGTGCTGGTGGTCCAGCACCACAAGGCCCGGAGATTCGACGACGAGCACGTGTCCTTCCTGGTCACGCTGGCGGCGCAGCTGGCCGGGGCGATCACGCACGCGGAGTTCACCGACGAGATCGCGAGCGAGACGCCGCTGGTGAGCCACGTGAACGTCGAGGCGACGGGTGTCGCGGGCGCGCCGGGCGTGGCAATCGGGCGGGCGGTCGTCGCCTACCGGCTGGCCGACCTCGATTCGATCCCGGATCGCGAGGCGCGCGGGGTCGAGCAGGAACTGTCCCGGTTCGCCATTGCGGTGAATGCGACCCGTGAGGAGATCGAGGACCTGAAGGAACGGACGCAGGCGCTGCTGCCCGCCGAGGAGGGGGCGCTGTTCGATGCCTACCTGCTGCTGCTGGGGGATTCGCTCGTGCACCGCACCGAGACCCGGATCCGGTCCGGGCAGTGGGCTCCGGGAGCGCTGCGCGACACGGTGCGCGAGAGCGTCCGTGTCTTCGAGGACATGGAGGATGCGTACCTGCGCGAGCGCGGGGCCGACATCCGGGACCTCGGCCGCCGTATTCTTTCGCACCTGCTGCCCGCCGAGGACGCCGAGGGTGACTTTCCGGAGGGCGGAATCCTCGTCGGAGAGGATCTGACCGCGTCGCATCTCGCCGAGGTGCCGATCGAGCGGCTGGGGGCGATCGTATCGGCCCGCGGCTCGGGCTCGTCGCACATCGCGATTCTCGCGCGCGCCCTGAATGTGCCCGCGGTGATGGGGGTCTCCGATCTTCCGGTCAGCCGGCTGGAGGATCGCGAGCTCCTGGTGGACGGCTACCGGGGCCGACTGTACGTGAACCCCAGTCCCGAGTTGCGTGCCGAGTTCATCCGTCTGGTGCGGGAGGAGCGCGAGCTGGAGGAGGGCCTGCGCACGCAGGCGCTTCAGCCTGCCGCGACCCGCGACGGTCGACCCGTGCCGGTGATGGCCAACAGCGGCCTGCTCGCGGACATCCGGCCCTCGCTGGAGTCGGGCGCCGAAGGCGTCGGGCTCTACCGGACCGAGGTGCCGTTCATCATTCGCGACCGCTTCCCGGGCGAGGACGAGCAGTTCGAGATCTACCGCCAGATTCTGGCCTCCTTTGATCCGATGCCGGTAACGCTGCGGACCCTCGACGTCGGCGGCGACAAGGCGCTGCCGTATTTCCCGGTGCGGGAGGACAACCCCTTTCTCGGCTGGCGCGGCATACGGATCACGCTGGATCACCCGGAGATATTCCTGCCGCAGTTGCGGGCGATGCTGAGGGCGAGCGTCGAGCATCACAACCTGCAGATCCTGTTCCCGATGATCAGCACTCTCGAGGAGCTGAAGGAGTCGCTGATCCTGCTCAACCGCGCCCGCGAGGAACTAATGGACGAGGGGCTGCCGGTCCCGGTGCCGAAGGTCGGCGTGATGATCGAGGTTCCGGCGGCTGTCTACCTTGTCGAGGCGCTGGCCCGGCGGGTCGATTTTCTCTCGATCGGGACCAACGACCTCGTGCAGTACCTGCTGGCGGTGGACCGCAACAACGCCCGTGTCGCCAACCTCTACGACACCCTGCATCCGTCGTCCATCCGCGCACTCGAGCTGATCGCCGAAGGCGCGCGGCGGACCGGCAAGCCGGTGAGCGTCTGCGGCGAGATGGCGGCGGATCCGGCGGCGATCATCCTGCTGCTGGGCATGGGCATGGACAGCCTGAGCGTCAGCGTGTCGGCGATCCCGAGGGTGAAGTGGGTGATCCGCAGTTTCACCACCGATCGGGCGGAGGCGCTGCTGGCGCAGTGCCGGCTGCTCGAGAACCCCGATCAGATCCGCTCCCTGCTGAACAATGCGCTGGTGCAGGCCGGTCTCGGCGGGCTGGTGCGCGCGGGCAAGAACTGACCGGGCCTGCGCCGAATCGGGTGCGAAGGATTCCCTGCGAGAGACGAGCCCTCTCGGTGATCCGGCGTCGCGCCGGGTGCCCCGGTGGGCGCTTGCGGGTATCATCGCAAGGTTAATGTCCAGAGCAACGGAAGAGTGATGATTTCGATCGGTATCGTCGGCGCCACCGGGTACACCGGCGTGGAACTGCTGCGGCTGCTGGTCGCGCACCCGCAGGCGGAGATCGTGGCCGTTACGTCCCGCAGCGACGCCGGGACCCCGGTCGCGGACCTGTTCCCCAGCCTGCGCGGGCGTATCGGCCTCGACTTCGTGGAACCCGATGTGGACCGGCTGGCGCGCTGCGATGTGGTTTTCTTCGCCACGCCGCACGGCGTTGCGCACGCGATGGCCGGGCCGCTGCTGGAACGCGGCGTGCGCGTGATCGACCTTTCCGCGGACTTCCGGCTCCGGGATGCGCAGCTCTGGGCCCGCTGGTACGGACAGCCGCACGGGGCCCCGCAGTGGCTGGAGCAGGCCGTCTACGGTCTCCCGGAACTGCACCGGGATCGTATCCGCGAGACGCGCCTGCTCGCGGTGCCCGGCTGCTATCCCACCGCGGTGAGCCTGGGGTTGTTGCCGCTGCTGCGGGCGGGGGCCGTCGATCCGGCGGATCTCATCGCCGACGCGAAGAGTGGCGTCAGCGGGGCCGGCCGCAAGGCGCAGATCGGCAGCCTGCACGCCGAGGTCGCGGAGAGCTTCCGGGCCTATGCCAGCGGCGGCCACCGTCACCATCCGGAGATCCGCCAGACGCTTGAGGACGCAGCGGGCGGCCCGGTGGGGCTGGTCTTCCAGCCGCACCTGGTACCGATGATCCGCGGCATCCACGCGACGCTCTACGCACGACCGCGCGATGGACAGGTGGACGTCCAGCGCCTGTTCGAGGATTTCTATCGCGACGAGCCCTTCGTCGATGTGCTGCCGCCCGGCAGCCACCCGCAGACGTCCAGCGTGCGCGGCACGAACCTCTGCCGGATCGCCGTGTTCCGCCCGGTGGAATCGGGGCGGGTCGTGGTGCTGTCGGTGATCGATAACCTGGTGAAGGGAGCCTCCGGTCAGGCGGTGCAGGGCATGAACCTGATGTGTGGTCTTCCCGAGGACCTGGGGCTGGATCTCGTGCCGGTGTTTCCCTGAACCGAATCATCACCCCGCGGATCGGGGCAATCTTGACTCTGCCCGTAGGGCTTCTTAGCGTATGCGTTCGATGTACACCAGAGAGATTGGATCATGGCCGAAACGATGACTGCAGCTTCCGATGCCGACATGGAGATGCCGAGCCCGCTGATCTTCACCGACGCGGCCGCGACCAAGGTGAAGAGCCTCATTGAAGAGGAAAACAACGACGACCTGAAGCTTCGCGTTTTCGTCAGTGGCGGCGGTTGTTCCGGATTCCAGTATGGATTCACCTTCGACGAGACGGTGGGTGAAGGGGATACGGTGGTCGAAAACGGCGGCGTCACGCTGCTGATCGACCCGATGAGTTTCCAGTACCTCGCTGGTGCGGAGATCGATTACAGCGAAGGTCTTGAAGGCGCGCAGTTCGTGATTCGCAACCCGAACGCAACCACGACCTGCGGCTGCGGTTCCAGCTTCTCGACCTGATCATGCGGTCGGGGGCATCCCCGGAATCACACACCCGAGGACGCGGGGGCCGGCCGCCCCGGTGACCTCGGGCACGTTCCCGGCGCGATGCTCCAGCGTCTGCCGGGCCAGCCAGGCGAAGGCAGCCGCCTCGACCTGCTCGGCCGGGAGTCCCAGGGTCCCGGTCTCCGCGACGGGCACGTCGCCGAGCCGTTTGCGCAGGCGGCGCATCAGTTCGAGATTGCGCACGCCACCTCCGCAGACCAGCACCTCGCAGGGCTCGCCCGCGCGCCGTTCGCGGAGCACCGCGTCGGCGACGATGCTCGCGGTGAACTCGGTCAGGGTCGCCTGCACGTCCACGTCCCGCCCGATGTCGCCGATCGTTGCCAGGCGGTCCTCCAGCCACTGGAGCGAGAAGTATTCGGGGCCGGTCGTTTTCGGTGGGTCCAGTGCGAGGAACGGGTCGGCGCGCAGGGTGTCGAGGAGCCCGTAGCGCACCGTCCCCTGGGCCGCCCACTCTCCGTTGGCATCAAAGCGCTGGCCCGTCAATTCCCGGATCCATGCGTCCATCAGCGTGTTCCCGGGGCCGCAGTCGTAACCGGAGACCGGCTGGCCGGGTCTTAACCAGGTGATGTTGCTGATGCCGCCGATGTTGACCACGGCCCGGCTGATGTCCGGGTGGGCGAAACAGGCGGCGTGCAGCGCGCAGGCCAGCGGCGCCCCTTCGCCCCCGGCCGCCATGTCGCGCTGGCGGAACAGCGCGACAGTGTTGATGCCGGTGCGCTCGGCGATGCGGAACGGGTCGCCGATCTGCCAGGTGAACGCGGGGGAGGCGACAGGTGCGTGGTAGAGCGTCTGGCCGTGGCTGCCAATGGCGCGCACAGCCGCGGGCCGCAGTCCAGCCTGACGCAGCAGCGCCAGGGCCGCGTCGGCAAAGACCTCGCCCACCGCGGCGTCCAGCTGTCCGAGGTCCTGCAGCCGGCCCTGCTCGGCAACGATGATCGCGGCCAGCCGTTCCGCGATGGCGTCGGGGTAGGGGTGTCGGTGGTGCCCGATGACCTCCCAGCCGAGCGGACCCTCCGGGCGGGCCAGCACCGCCTCGACTCCGTCCCGACTGGTGCCGGAGATCAGCCCGAGGTAGATCTCCGCCGACACTAGCGGGATTCCGCGCCGGCCACGCCCTCCGCGAGCTGGGTGTCCCGGATGGTCTCGATGGTCGCAAGCAGCGGCGCGGTCTCCCTGCGGAAGGCCTCCATGTGCTCGTCCGGCAGCGACTCCGCCCGGGGAATGTCGACCGTCACGGGGTTTTGCGGCGTGCCGCGCACGTGGAACTCGTAGTGCAGATGCGGGCCGGTGGCCGTACCCGTCATCCCCACGTAACCGATGATCTCTCCCTGGCTCACCCGGGAACCCACCGACTGCCCCCTGCGGTAGCCGTTCATGTGCGCATACAGGGTCCTGTAGTTGTTGCCGTGGTCGATGATCACGGTCTTGCCGTAGCCGCCCCGGGTGCCGCGATGGACGATCCGTCCGTTACCGGCGGCGCGGATCGGCGTGCCGGTGGGAGCCGCGTAATCGACGCCCTGATGCTGGCGGGTGTAGCCCAGGATCGGGTGTTTGCGCGGACCGAAGTGCGAGCTGATCCGGCCCACATCCACCGGCGTCCGGAGGAAGGCCTGGCGCATGCTCCTGCCATCGGGCGCATAGTAGTCGGCCTTCTCACCCTCCGGTGCAAAACGCACCGCCTGCAGGGTGCGCCCGCGGTTGTGGAACTCGGCGGCGAGCACCGGCCCGTCGCGGAGGTGTTCGCCGTCCTTCAGGATGCGGTCGTAGATCACGATCATCCGGTCGCCCTCCCGGATGTCCCACGCGAAATCGATGTCCCAGCCGAAGACCTCGGCGACCTGGATCAGTGTCGCGTCCGACAGTCCTGCGCGCGTGCCATCCAGGAACAATGAGTGCTGGATCTCGGCATGCACGATGCGGCGTTGCGTCTCCAGTTGATGCTCCTGTCGCTCGGCGACGTATTCGCCATTCGCGCGGTCGCGCGTGACCTGCAGGTAGTGGTCGCCGCTCCGGGGCTCGTAGATCAGCTTCTCGAGGCGCCCTTCGCGGGTGCCGGCGATCAGCCTTTCCCCCGGGAAGAT
>Ga0207421_10005469_pt1:12500-14209 | contig 14209 bp, 8 predicted proteins | sample SodLakKL_010_SED_4_FD_187542 | JGI IMG/M metagenome (GOLD analysis project Ga0207421, IMG submission 187542) | Alkaline sediment microbial communities from Lake Tanatar, Kulunda Steppe, Russia - 8KL_010_SED (SPAdes) (version 2) | ecosystem: Environmental > Aquatic > Non-marine Saline...
TAGCGGCGAGCGAACGCGGAACAGCCCTTAAGCGCATTTTGGTCTAGCAGAACGGTCTGGAAAGTCCGGCCATAGCGGGTGATAGCCCCGTATGCGAAAGGCCTTCTTGCGTGAAATCGAGTAGGGCGGGGCACGTGAAACCCTGTCTGAACATGGGGGGACCATCCTCCAAGGCTAAATACTACCTACCGACCGATAGTGAACCAGTACCGTGAGGGAAAGGCGAAAAGAACCCCGGAGAGGGGAGTGAAATAGAACCTGAAACCGTGTGCGTACAAGCAGTGGGAGCCCCTTCGGGGGTGACTGCGTACCTTTTGTATAATGGGTCAGCGACTTACTTTCAGTGGCAAGGTTAACCGTTTAGGGGAGCCGTAGGGAAACCGAGTCTTAACAGGGCGATTCAGTCGCTGGGAGTAGACCCGAAACCGGGCGATCTATCCATGGCCAGGGTGAAGGTGGGGTAACACCTACTGGAGGCCCGAACCCACTAATGTTGAAAAATTAGGGGATGAGCTGTGGATAGGAGTGAAAGGCTAATCAAGCTCGGAAATAGCTGGTTCTCCTCGAAAGCTATTTAGGTAGTGCCTCATGTATCACTCTCGGGGGTAGAGCACTGTTATGGCTAGGGGGTCATCCCGACTTACCAAACCATTGCAAACTCCGAATACCGGGAAGTGCGAGCATGGGAGACACACGGCGGGAGCTAACTTCCGTCGTGGAGAGGGAAACAACCCAGACCGCCAGCTAAGGTCCCCAAATCATGGCTCAGTGGGAAACGATGTGGGAAGGCAAAAACAGCCAGGAGGTTGGCTTAGAAGCAGCCATCCTTTAAAGAAAGCGTAATAGCTCACTGGTCGAGTCGGCCTGCGCGGAAGATTTAACGGGGCTCAAGCCATGTACCGAAGCTGCGGACCTGTCCTCGGACAGGTGGTAGAGGAGCGTTCTGTAGGCCTGTGAAGGTGTGTCGAGAGGCATGCTGGAGGTATCAGAAGTGCGAATGCTGACATAAGTAACGATAAGATGGGTGAAAAACCCATCCGCCGAAAGCCCAAGGTTTCCTGCGCAACGTTAATCGGCGCAGGGTTAGTCGGCCCCTAAGGCGAGGCAGAAATGCGTAGTCGATGGGAAACAGGTTAATATTCCTGTACCTCGTGTTAATGCGATGGGGGGACGAAGAAGGCTAGGTCATCCGGCAGTTGGTGTCCGGTTCAAGCATGTAGGGAGTGTCCTTAGGCAAATCCGGGGACACAATCCCGAGGTGTGATGACGAGCTCCCACGGGAGCGAAGTGATTGATGCCCGGCTTCCAGGAAAATCCTCTAAGCTTCAGTTAACACGAGACCGTACCCGAAACCGACACAGGTGGGCAGGGTGAGAATCCCAAGGCGCTTGAGAGAACTCGGGTGAAGGAACTAGGCAAAATGGTACCGTAACTTCGGGAGAAGGTACGCCCTTGATTGTGATGGGACTTGCTCCCTAAGCAGTTGGGGGTCGCAGAGACCAGGCCGCTGCGACTGTTTATTAAAAACACAGCACTCTGCAAACTCGAAAGAGGACGTATAGGGTGTGACGCCTGCCCGGTGCCGGAAGGTTAATTGATGGGGTTAGCGAAAGCGAAGCTCTTGATCGAAGCCCCGGTAAACGGCGGCCGTAACTATAACGGTCCTAAGGTAGCGAAATTCCTTGTCGGGTAAGTTCCGACCTGCACGA
>Ga0207421_10005470_pt1 | contig 14206 bp, 35 predicted proteins | sample SodLakKL_010_SED_4_FD_187542 | JGI IMG/M metagenome (GOLD analysis project Ga0207421, IMG submission 187542) | Alkaline sediment microbial communities from Lake Tanatar, Kulunda Steppe, Russia - 8KL_010_SED (SPAdes) (version 2) | ecosystem: Environmental > Aquatic > Non-marine Saline and...
ATCCATTTCGGTTAATAAATCATCGTTAACAAATCTTCTATCAACTATTCCTCTATTTATTTCTCTATCAATTAGATACCTTATAAATTTTGACATATTGTAATTATTCATTTCAAACCACTTTTTTTGGTGTTTCGGTATTTCTACTGTAATTCTTTCTTTTTCCAAATAATAACTATTCGACAAAATAAATCACCACCTTTTAATCTGTCGTTTCTATTGACATAAACCTAATATAACAGGGTTATATAACGCACTTATAATAAGAAAAAAGGGGGTATATAAACTTTTTGTTAAAAGTAAAAACTACCTGAACTTGAAAATAATTCTAATACAATACGAATACGACAGTTTTCCTCAATCCGAAAATTCCAACGAACCAAAACTTTTATATACCTCTTTCTTCTTTTATATATTGGGTAAAAATGGGAAAAGTTATTAAATATTATCCGAACGAAAAAATTATAGAAGAACAGTTTAGAAATTATAAGATTTTAAAGCGTGATAATTCTTATTTCAAATATATTAATATTTATGATGCAAAACCTATATATTTTCTAAAACATTGGCAAAAATATGGTGCGTTTATTGGAATACCTTTATTGGAAACACAACGAGAAATAAGAGAATTTATTGGTGATTAAATGGGGAAAGTTATTAAGTTTACACCGATTGAAGACACAAACCGACTTGAAAGAACACAAACTCCTATTTATGTTATGAGTTATGATAAATTTGGAAATGAAAAAATATTCTGTTTTGCTAATGGTGAAGGAGTTTATGAGATTAGAAAAAATGATAAATATATTCTTGCTTCACTTTTAATATATTACGATATAAGGAGATATGTTATGTATGAATATAAGTAAAGTCAATACAGTTTACGAGTATAAAGATACAAATTTTACAGAAAAATATTTTATTAAGCAAAGTGATAACTACTTTTATTTCATAATTACTGAAGATTTTAACAATATTGTATTGTATGTTAGAGACGAAGGAAAAAATATCTGGGAGAAATATAGACTTGTAAGCACAGAATTTGGTTATAACAGAAGACTTGAAATTATAGAATTTATACATAAATATAGGAGAAATAAAAAATGAATAAAGTAAAAAATATTATGAAAGTTTTAATAGTTTTTTTTTAAAGGAGAATACTAATTTTTAACGAATCATAAGTTTTATATACCTCTTTTTCTCTTTTATATATGGAGTTTAGATTATGTTTAAAACCATTAAATACAGACCGATTGAATATTACTTGGATTATGTTTGGAAGGAAAATGAAACGATGAAGAATTATAAAGTAAATAAGTTATTGATTATTAAATATAAAGACGATTACTTTAGTGTTGAAAATATAGATTTTAATAATTATATACACGATTCGATCTATTTAATTAAAAGTAAAAATGTAAAAAATAATATATGTAAAATGAAGTCAATTTTTTATAGTAAAGACCTTGTTTCCGAAGAACATAACAATCCAGAAGAAATTATTAATTATTTAAGATTAAATTTTTTAGTTGATTGATTTAAACAAAAAGTTTAAATAAAGTAATTAATAATATGTATAATAGTCAAAAGGAGAATAAAAAATGAAAATAGATGAAAACGCAATAAAAGAAAAGAACGAAAATGGATTAATAGAAGAAGAAGAAAAAATATCAAGTCTGTCTGATGAACAACTATATAAAAACGATTTCAACAAAGATAAATTAACTAACGATACTAATGAATACAATTTTGAAAGTGAAGATTTATCAAACAAGATAATTACTGATGAAATACAAAGTAGAGCCAAAGAAATAGTAATAAAATTTGACAAAGTATGTAAAAAACTTAGTTCAAGTAATAATAGTGAATACAAGTCAGTATATGAAAATTATGAATACTTTAAGGAAAAATCGCACGAGATATTGACAGGTGAAAATAATACAGCTTTAAGAGGACAGAAAACAAGAATTGCAGAAGGAAAAGTAAAAGCATATTATTTAGCATCAAGTGAAAAATACGAAGAAAACGAATATGTATATTTTGTAAACCAAAAAAAGTTTGGAAGACATATAAAACCTGTAAATACAAGAAAAAAACTAAGAGATTTAAATCCGATGGAATTCTTATCATTTATGGGGATATATAAAGATGAAATTGTTGAAACATTAAGTGGTTATTTTAAGAAACAAGACAAAGCAAGAAGAATGTGCGAACTTATAAGAGAGTATGGTTATCATAAGAATCCACCAAGACCGAAAATAAAAACAACAATGGAAATTAAAGATAGAGATTCGTTGATGTCAGTAATTCCGAGAAGTGGGACAGGATATACAGAAACAGATAGAAATAAAGAATTCTATAAAGGCAAATTAGAAAAGATTGATTTTATAACTACTGATGGAAAACCTTGGGGTTGGGGAAACACAAAAACAAGAAGCAAATTAGTATTACATTACGAAGATGAACAAGAGGACGGTGAAGATTATATAGATAATAAAACCGAATTATATGAAATAAGTTTAACAGATAGACTTAATGAACCAGAACTTTTACATATAATTGATTTGGAAAAAGAAATAAAACAATTGATTGATGAAGGACTTGATAGAAGGGAAAAAGAATTAGAGAAGTTCGATAGATTTATAAAAGACTTTAAAAAAGAATTTAAAAAGGAACTAATGTCAATGAGGTTATAAAATGTCAATAGAAGAAAATATGGACGAAGATGAAATAGCAGAATACAAGATAAGCTATGGAAGATGGAGATTAGAAAGCGAGTTTCCATTCTTTTCAAGTTTGTCTTATCAATTGAAGGTAGTAAAGAAAAGTAAAGAAAGATGTCCGACTATGGGAGTAGATAGAAAAGGAGTTCTTGGATACAACGAAGATTTTGTCAAAGAAATGGATAGAAAAGATATGACATTCCTAATAGCTCACGAAGTAATGCATGTTGCACTTTCACATCATTCAGTAATGAAGAGAAGAATTAAACAATTGAAAAATGAAGGAAAAAGCAAAATGGAGATAAATCAACACTTAAGATTGTTAAATATTGCTGGTGATTACGCAATAAATGGAATACTCGATAAACAAGGATTTAAAGTTGATAGCAATAGATTTCTATTAGATGAACAATTCTATGGAATGTCAATGGAAGAAATTTACAATTACTTGATTGAAAATCAGGAAGAGATTGAAATAAATATACAACAAATGACTATGGAAGAAATGCTTGAACAATTTGGAGATGAAGATGATGGCGAAACTGTTCCAATGCCTTTTGATAGATTAGAAGAAGAGTTTGAAGGTGAAGAAAATGAAAACATAGTTGGAGAAACAGACGAAGAAATAAAAGAAGAATGGGAACAAAAAATGCATGAAGCTTATAAACATCATAAAGCAAGAGGTAAGGAAACAGGAGGAATAAAACAATTAATTGACAATATTGATACGGAAAAAATAAACTGGCGAGCTTATTTAAGAAAGGAACTTAAGTCATTTTGTAAAAACAAATACAACACTTTAAAACCTTCAAGAAGGGGTATGGTGCATGGATACCATTTACCAAGTATTGAAGGCGAAGAAATGTCAGTGACAGTTGCACTTGATACATCTGGAAGTATGACAAAACAAGACCTTGCCGATGCGTTATCAGAAGTCATTGGAATAATGAGATCAGGCGATAATGTTAATGTGACATTTTTAATGCATGATACAGATGTAAAAAAGGTTATCGAAATTGATGGAAGAAGAAGAAGTAATAAACTAATGAATGATGATAGATTTGAAGTTGTAGGAAGAGGTGGAACTGACCATAGACCAGTATTTGAATGGATAAAAGAAAACAAGAAAAATACAAGAAATAATGTATTAGTTTGCTTTACTGATGCATATAGCCGATTTCCAGAGAATAAACCATACGGGTTAAGAACTATATGGGTAATAAATAGCGATTCAGATGTTCCGTTTGGCGAAGTAATAAGAATGGAAGACTAAACCCTTTTATTTTTTTTTTATTTGTGATAATATGAAGTCATATAATTTTGAAATAAAAGATATAGATTACAGTTTTCTAATAATAAGAGAAAAATATAATGGTAAAACTTTATATACGAGAGTTAGATTAAAAGGAGATTCACAAAAAAGAATAGAGATAAATTTTACTGACGAATTGAATTATAATTGTTTAGATTTATATAATTTTAATACTATTCGACAAGAAAAAGATATTGAAAATTTTTTAACAAAAAAAGGATATAATGTGTATTTAGGTGATTATTAATATGGTATCATATAAGTTTGAATTAAAACACATTAAACCTATGCTAAAAAAAGACGCTACTTTAACACTTAGTAATTATTATATTATAATGTCTAAAGAGTTATTGTTTAAAACCGATAGAGCATACACAATGGTTCCTGTATTTAAAAGTGAAGGTAATAAATATTTTTTATATCCTATTGATGAAGATTTGGTAAACTATAAAATTTCAAAAGTATCAAATTTAAAGTTAATAAAAAATTATTTTGAATATGTATTAGAAAATGAATATGATAAATATAAATACAATTTATATGATTATGATTTAACTTTTGAAGGTGATTAAAATGAAATCATATAGTATAGTTATTCCAGATGATTATAATGTTGAACATATTATTTATTTAAATACAGACGAAACATATTCTGTGTTGCCAGAACCTTTTGTAGATGAAAGATATTGTATATGTTATGAAAGATTAAATATACGAGAAATAGAATATAATATTATTTGTTATGATAGATGGCAGGATAAAACAGTTTTAAAAAGAGGAAGAAGTCTTTTGATAAAGAAAAAGTTGTTTAATGAATTGGATATAGAATAATTTTTTTTGTATTTATTGTTTTATAGATTGAATTAAATTATTTTTTTATTTGAAAACATACCGAAAACGATGTTATACTCTATTTTTTTGCACAAGAAAGAGTATGACAGTCGTTTTCAATTTGTTTGTATTATTTTCGGTAACTTGCAAATAAAAAAATAGGTTAAAATATTGAGTATTAATTGTCCATACGAGCAACATAAACATACTTACGAGGACATTAAATAATTTATAAGTAGTTAATCCTTTCTTAAAATTTAATCTTCTTAAAAACTCTTTAAACGGGTTTAGAATTGAAAACTATAATATAGAGCAAAATATATATCAAGTTAAATAATTATCGTTAAAAAAAATAGTTTATTACATTATTCGTAGTATTTTGAATTCATATATACACTACTAATATGTAAGTTTATTTCTGTTCCTAAAGAATTTTCTTTTTCCTCTACTACTATCGCACACATTTTCTTCACCTTTATTTAAAAATATTTACTAAAATATATCTGTTCATAATATAGTTTCTTCTACTTGGTTTAATTAATTCTCCACCCCAATCATAATATACTCCTTTCATATAATGTTTTTTACATATTGGTAAAAATGATAATGATATTTTATCAATACTTACAGTATAACATTCTCTTACATATATTCTTTTTTCCTTAACATTTGTATTTGTATTACAAAAATAACATTTCATTTTAATCGCCGAACCTTTTTCCTATAACATAATATTTATTTTCAAGTGTAATATACTTATTACTTTTGTGTTTATTACATATTGGCCATAAACCAGATATTATTAATTTTTTTCTATCACCATTTTCTCTAATATATTTTTTTACTTTTTCTCGTATTTTAAACCAATTTTCACCTTTTATTTCTTGGTTTAAAAATTTATCGTTTACATCAATTACATGGTAATATCTATTTCGTTTTTCTATTCCTGTAAAACACCAAACACAAGTTTCCATTTTATCACCTATCAAAATCTCCTACAACAAAGTATTTGGTTTTTTCAATATTTCCACGAATTGATGCAAGTCTGTATGTTATACTATAAAGAATTTGTCTTTTAAAAACTAAATTTAAGTAGTCATATTTAATTTTTACAGTAGTTTTGTCATATTCTTCATCATAATTTACAAAATAATATCTTATTTCATTCATTTTATCATCAATAAAAAAAATAGTGGGTTGCCCCACTTTTTATTTACAATGTGTCCCATTCGTATTTCAGGAATTTATCACAAACTTTGTCCCAAAGTTCTTCGTCTGCATCAGTAAGTATTTCACCAGCTTTATGTCCATATTCTTCTCTAATAGGTCTAAACATTAGTTTACTGAATTCATCGTGATCAAGTTCAAGCATTATTGTCATCAATGATTTTATATACTTGTCATCTTCAGTTCTTTTGTATTTTTCTTTTATGTCTGTAGATATTACATAAAGTAAGTCAGGTCTTGACGGCAGTTCGTGATTTTCGGGATACTCTATTATTCCATCAATATCCCATTTACCTTTTGTTTCCAAAAATGTTATGAATTCGTGTGCCCATCCTGAACCAACATTACTTGATACAAGTTTCTTAATCATATTTTTTGTGTCATCATTGTAATCTATTCCATTAATATCTTTATGGACATTTTCAATTGTTCTCGGTGTTGGGAAACTTTTCATCAAGTCATCATCGGGATCAAATTGGAACAAAAGGTCTTCTCTATTTTGTAGAAACGCAATTATTCTTTTATCTATATCGTTTCTTTCAGCCCATTCTGTCCATTGACTAACATCGGGTTCTCTTAATTCAACATGGCTGAATCTGTTTTGTAGAGCTTTACCCATTTCGTAAATGTTTGTTCTATCCTGCGTTCTATTACCACAACTTACAATACTAAACCCTTCTGGCAATTGATATTTTCCAAGTCTTCTGTCGTGTATTACTTGGTATGCTGCACTTTGAACCAATTGTGGTGCAAGATTTAATTCGTCAAAAAGTATTATTCCTTCTAAACCTTTCTTAGTCGGAAACCATGCAGGTTTTGATGTGATTGTTGTTTCGCCATCCCCAGCAAATTTTTGTAAGCCTTTTATCTCTGTTGGATCGTGGTCTGATAGTCTTTTATCAAGCAGAACAAAATATTTATCAGTATCAATGTTGTTTATGTCTACTTCGCCTTCATCAAATGCCTCTCTATCAATTTCAAGAAATTCTTTATTTTTTTCTTTCGCAATTAACTTTGCAGCCTGTCTTACACTATCGGATTTTCCAATTCCTGGTGCTCCCCATATAAATAGAGGCACTTTACTTCGATGTTTTCTTTGTATAAACATTTTCAATTGTTCATGGTTTACTTGCGTTGTCTTACTTCCTATATTTTTTGCCATTTTTTATCAACCTCTTTTCGTTCTTTTAAAACTTCTTTTGTCTAAATATAAAACCTAAAAAGAGTATATAAAAATTTTGGTTCGGTAGAAAAAGTGAAAATCTAACATCTAAAATTTTGTTTTGATTTAATTATTTTATCTTTTAATCTGCTTACAGAAACTTTTATCCATTCATTGTTAATTGTACTTAAACCTTTTACTTCATTATATTCATTAATTAAGTAATACTGAAATCTTCCTTTTAAAGTATCGTATTTAGTAAATTCTACAGTTTTAACTTTAAATTCTTTTTTCTCAGTAAATTTAAAAACATTCATATTTATCATCTATACTTATTTTTATCTCTAATAAACCTTTCTATTACTATATCGTTGTAGCAATTCGCCCAATAATTACTATTTCTTGAAATCAATTTTTTAGCAGATTTTTTGTTCATTATCCTATAATAAACAGGCTCATTACTAAAAAATATTTCAATATAAATTAAATTACTTTTAAATCCATTTTTATCTTTAAATGTTATTACTTTACCAATCATAGTAATCAGTTATTCTTTTAAAATCTATTTCTAATTTTTCATATTCTTTTGATTTATTCCATTTCTTATTACCAAATGAGTAGTATTTTATTTCATTGATTTCTTTATCTGTTTTATAGTAAAGGTATCTGTCAAATCTACTAAATTTTCTTAATATTAAATAATAACATTCGTTATTTTTATAAGAAAATGGAATAACTTTTTTCTCACATCCTGAAGCAAGTTGATTCATTGTTTACCTTTTTAAAGCAGATTCTTGTATAACATTTTTAAGAACTTTAGCACATCTTGATGATAGGTTGCTTCTTGCTTTATGCATATCAATTTCCCAATTTTTCCATATAATTTCATTTCTTTCTTCGTCCCAAATGTCTTCCCACACTCTTTTTGGCAGTTCTTCCATCATCTTCATTTCTATTTCATAACCTTCATCTCTTAATTTATATATCCATTTTCTAATTCTTTCGTTAGTGCAGTATTTTGACACCAATCTTTCTGCGTCTGTTGAACAAGCTTTCTTCGGCTTGCCAAATGTTTGCTCATTTTTTTCAAAAAATTCTTCGGAACGCTTCTTACTAAATGTTTGAGTTGAGTAATTTTTTAATACTATTCCTTCAGCTACCCCATTTCTATATTCGCTTTCAGGCACTTCAAGATGATTTTCATTAACTTTATCAACAATAGTTATAAGTCTTGGCGTTTCAAACCCAAGCTCGTTGAATATTTCTTGTCTTGTTTCGTAATCAATGAATTTTTCTTCTTTTTCATCATATATATCAAACATAATTACTTTTGGTATTCTGTCCCAATCGTATTCAAGTGAATGTGGTGTCATACACTCGCCAAATAAAGTCGCTTTACTATGTCCTAATTTATCTTCAAGCACCTTTTCAACTTCTTCAGGTGTAGTTGTTTCTTCTACTCCATCTATTCCTTTTCTAAATTGTTCCCTGTTATTATTAAGACCAGCAACATTTCGGCTACCATACCAGAAGTCTCCATTTTCTACTTTAAAACGGAAGTTCGCTCCATCGTATTTTTCTTCAATGTAAATTCCGTTTCCTGCTTGTAAACTGCTTATGTCTTCGCTTCCAAACTCTTTTATTTTTGGATATTTTTTCATATTTTCACCTCAACAATCTTGCAAGTATTTCGGTTAGTGAAACTACACTTTTATTAAATACATTATTTTCTCCTTCAATACTATAAGAATTTAAACATTCCCATTTTTGTTGATATTTGTATGAAAATATATAATATTGTCTATAATCACAAAAGTTATTAATATATGGATTATTTTCAAGCATAATATATGCTGTATCCAAACTAAATTTAATATTACTCTTTATTTCGGTGGATTTATTCATAAGTATCCACTCCAAGCCCAATAGTTTTCTTCTTTTTCATACCATTCGTTGCCAACTTCTTTTGTTTTTCCTTTTTCACTTATTTTTACATATCCTTCTTTTTTTAAGTTATATAATTCTTTTCTTACTCTTGGTTTTTCTTCTGATATAATCATTGATATTTCTTTAACTGTAAACATATATTCTTCGTAGTTTTCTAATAAATGTCTAATTTTATCTCTTACCCTTGAATATTTAAATTCATCCATCATATTGCTTATACTTATTTTATCACTCACCTTTAAATTTTTTATATCCTTCTTTATCTAATTTAACATATACTACTTTTTTATTTCTTAAATCTTCTCTTATCCTTTTTTCTCTTTTTAATAAACCTTTCTTTTCTAATGATTTCATCGCATAATTTACTGATGGTCTTTGACAACTTGTAATTTCAATAACATCGTTTGTGCTAATCCATTTATTAGGATTATTTGCACATATTTTTAATACATTTTTTTGAACTTTACCTAATGCCATTTATTCTTCACCATATTCTATTTTATCTTTATCTATTATTTCCATAAATTCGCTATATTCCATACTATTTGGTATTGCCCAATATTCTACTCTTGTCCGTTATCTTCTACATCCTCCTCTATAATATTTTCCAATACACTAATAGCTTCAACAGTTTCCCAATGCTCGTCATAAACAAAACTGTATTTTCGTTTACCTACACCTACTTCATTGTTATTACCCCATTTTTCGTATTTATGTACTTTTACTTTTTCTCCTTCTTCGAATTTACTGTCTTCTTCTTTTCTGTAAGCAATTTCTCCTTCTACATACATAAATAAATAATTTTCCTTTTTTCTTATCTTTCTTTTTCCAGACATTTTATACACCTTTTTTGTTCAAATCTTTATGTAAATATTGTTTATTAAATGATTCTAAATCGTGTGCTGATTCAAGCCAAAATTCATAATTCATTTGAAGGAATTCTAATTTATAATTATTAACTGTTTTGAAACTTAAATAATATAGAAACCCTTTATTTATACAATGAAGTGTTTTAACTAATATGAGATAATCTTTGTAGTCTTTTTTAAAATAAATTTTTTTTACTTTATTCATAATTATCACTTAATTCTTTAAACTTACTCATAACAAATTTTTCTTTTAAAGAAAACATCCAATAATCGGTAGGAAAACTTTCTTTATTCAAATGAAGTTTTACATTTTGTTTCTTTAAGTCAATTAAATAATATATTATATTTTCACATCTATTTTTAAATATAAGTGTATTGTATTCATATTTCTTGTTTTCTTTAAATTTAATCACTTTTTTCATTTTCATCACCTTCATAACAATCTGCTAATGATTTAATATCATTTTCAAGTGGTGTGCCAATCGTCATCCCTTGGTCTATTCCCATATCCATTTGAAACAAGGCTTTCATTAAATCATCTTCTTTTAATGTTTTTCGTCCATCCATTACCATATTTAAAAATGCTCTTTTAATAGTAGCTTCCATCTTATAGCTATAATACATACAAAATATTTCTAAAGCACGATTTCCTATAAATGGATTTATTTCAAAATCGTCTATATTATCTATTTTACTTTCATCAATTGATTTAATTTTCTTTACAATATTTTCTTTGTTATTTTCTTTATTTAATACTTCTTTACCCCATTTTTTAATATGTGATTTAGACCAACTTTTCGTTAATATGGGTGTTTCTTTATAATATTTTTCTTCTTTTTTACTCATTTTATTCACCTAAATATTTTAATTTATATCTTATTATCTTTTTTCTTCTTTTTGTTTTTTTTATTTTATTTCCAATATATACATGTGATTCAAATATTAATTCATCTTTTATTTTTTGTGATTTACAATTTATTAAAACTTTTTCGTAATTTTTTGCTCCAAATCCATACTTTGGAGTTTTTTTAACTACATATTTTAACATATACATATTATCATTTTAAATTTCTTTTATCTAATATTATTTTTTTGATTTCATATTTTTTTATTCCACTAAAATAATGTATTTTTACATAATTACTTATTTTTTCCACTTTTTTATCTATTAAAATTATATCATTACCTAATGTATCATGTCCTTTATTTTCTTTGTGTAATTCGTCGGATAAATATATAACTCTATACATTTAGATTGGCCTCGCTGTATACTTATTAACTTTATATGTTTTTCCGTTTTTATTAATCTTATCTGGCAAAACTTGTGATTTAGTATTTATTAAAACATCTTCTGTTTTTAACAGTTTTGATAAAACATAACTTCTATCTGTTTCTCTTGTTAAGTATATCATATTATACATATAGCCACCTTAATGCTAATATTTCTATATTTTCAATATCTAAATCATTTCTTTTTGTTCTTTTAAATGTGCAGTAATTTCTACTTTCTATTAATCCAGCTTTATCTTTATTTTTACATATACATCTTTCTTCGTTTATACTTTTATGAAAAATACAATCTTTACCACAATTAAATGCCCAACTTTTTTCTGGTGCACCACAAACATCGCATTTTTCTGTTTCTTCTTTAGCTTCTTCTTTTTCTTTTTTTGTTTTTAAGAATTTTCTTTTATCTTTCTTATAAATCCTTTCCTTTTCATCATCACTCATTTTAACACCTATATATAATATCTTATATCAAATTCGTTATCAAACTCTTTTTGGTAAATGGTTTCATCATAGACAAGTTGGCTTATTATAATATTTACTGTTTTTTCGTCATAACCAAATTCTTTTTGTAGTTCTCTTACAAATTTTTTGTGTTTAATTACTTTACCATTATCTCTAATTATTTCTCTTGCTTTTAGTTTATGTCTAAATTTAAGTTTCTTTCTGTTTTCCCAAATCTTATGGAATTCGTCAGTTATTTTATCCAACTCGTCTTTACTATTAATTCTTTTTATTTTAGAATGTTTTCTATCGTCCAATTATTTTCACCTAAATCATTTATTATAACTATAGCTTTTTCTTTTACATCAAAAATATAGTAGTTTCTTACTGATGTTATTAAATTTATTTCATCGGTTTTAAACATAAACTGTAGACTTCTGTAATACTCATTTAATTTATCTCCTTCGTTTTTACCCATATTTAAAACACCTGTTCAGACATCATTATTTGCATAAGCTTTCTTGTCAATATATTATCTTGTTTTTTTACTTCACTTACTGTAAAATCATCTTCTTTTTCGTAGTCAAAAACTACTTTGTATTCATCATTTTCATTAAATTTAGTAATTTGTGCCCTGTCTTGCTTCGGTTTTAATACACCTACATATTTTCCTGGTTCGTATGGATTTTCTTGGTATATGGGTTTCTTTTTATCTTCTTCGGTTATTTCGCATTCTACTATATATCCTTTTGATTCTTTACTCATATATTCCACCTAAATATAAAAGGTAAAAAGAGGTATATAAAACTTTTGGATCGGGAGAAAATTCGCTTATTAATATCATATTTTACCTTCTTCCTTTAGATTTTTTCCTATTAAATTTAACTCATCTTGTAATGATAATTCGTTATTTATATCTTTAGAAACTATTTTTTCAAACAAATATGATTGTTCATTAATAATAAAATAACTAATAACATCAACATTAATCATATTTTTAATTAAGTAAACATTTTTATCTTTTTTTTCTATTATATTAGTAATATATGCTTTTACAGTATTATTTTTATTTAGATTATTAGAAAATTTTTGTTTTTTTAACAAATCTTCAAACTTTTCATTTTTATCATTTCTTTTTAAATTATAACTAAATATTTTATATTTTTCCATATTATATCCTCCATTTTTTTGCATATATTTTACTCCTAATCACTTGAGAGTATCGTTTACTTTCTTTGGATTGTAAAACACAATCAATTCAGCTTTATTAACTTCAACATCTTTATATGTTTTACCTTTATCTTTAAAATATTTGTATGATGAATAAGTTTTATATTTTAATACATTGTTGAAATAATCTTTTAATATTTTTCTTTGGATATAAGATAAACTTTTTTTCCTATTCGTTTTATAGTAAAATGATACATTGATTTCATCTATATACATATTATTACCTTTTAAATTAATATTCTTTTAAACTTGTTGTATATCAATAACTAATAGCCTTCACGAGAGTAGTTAAGGGTGCAACGACGGCATTAAATCTTTTCAAAGTGGTTTTCATCGAGTGTATATATAGAGCCTCTTAAAACGGCTTAAAATGGCTCGTAGTGTTTTACACTTCATATTCTACTTGGTTCTAATTCATCTATTATTGAACCCAAATCAATTTCATCATAGAATAGTTGGTCTTCGTATACTTCTGCTTCTATCCATCCTTTTCCATCACAATCCGAGCAGTCGACAATTACTTCATCCTCGTCATCTTCAAGTGGTATAAATTTCAATTTTCCTTCTGGTGCGTCTACATTACTACAATTCGGACATTTTACTTTTATCTTTTCTCCTTCTTCTATTGTGAATTCTTCTTCCATTTTATAACCTCCATCGCTCAGGATTTAAACCATTTGCGATGATTTTGAAATATAAATAAAAGGAAAGGGTTTTAGTTGTGTTTTAGAACATAGTCAGGTTTATACTGTTCTACTACAGCAGTGATTTCGTATAAAGTGTCTTCTTCTCGTTCATACATAGTTCCAAATTCACTCATATGTTTTTCATTGAATTTGTCGCCTGCATTATCTGTGTTAAAATCACCAACAAAATATGGTTCGTCTGATATTAAATACCATTGGTCGTCATTTGTATGTATGTAGATACAACTATCATTTGTGAATTGGCCATAATGAAATTCCCAAGAGTATGCTGTGGCATCGAAATCAAGTTTAAGTACTGTGTAATCATCAGAAAATACTGAATATGACATTATAACTTCCCCTTGTTTCAATTCGTATTCATCCATATATTCTTCCATCCATTGTATTGTGTCCGTTTCTTCTTTTGTTATTTGTTTGCCATCAACATTACTTACCATATTTCTTACTTTCTTTTCGTGTATTCTTTT
>Ga0207421_10005474_pt1 | contig 14200 bp, 10 predicted proteins | sample SodLakKL_010_SED_4_FD_187542 | JGI IMG/M metagenome (GOLD analysis project Ga0207421, IMG submission 187542) | Alkaline sediment microbial communities from Lake Tanatar, Kulunda Steppe, Russia - 8KL_010_SED (SPAdes) (version 2) | ecosystem: Environmental > Aquatic > Non-marine Saline and...
TTATAGAAAGGGCTGTTGCTGTTGAGTTCAACCCTGGAAACTTTGCAAAAACAGATAGCCAGCGGAGAAGATCTCTCTTCTATAGTCAGGACCATGAAAGCTTTAGCCGCCACCAGTGTGCGCCAGTACGAAAAGGCGGCCGAATCTTTAGATGACTATTACCACACCGTGGAACTGGGGCTATCCGTGGCCCTTGCTTCGCCTTCTGAATCCATAACCCCCAACCCACCCGGGCTGCGGGGAGCGGTGCTGATGCTGGTATTCGGATCCGATCACGGCCTGGCCGGGCGCTTTAACGAGCAGATTGTTTCTCATGCTCTTGAAAGTGAAGGTCCGGAACAATGGGGCGGCATCTCCCGGGAAGCCCGGATCTTTATAGGTATCGGCGAACAGGCCATCAGCAGGCTCGGCGCCTCCGCAGTCGATATGCCGGAGCGATTTAATATGCCCACTTCGATCAGCGCCATCACTCCCTTTATCCAGGTTTTGCTTGAAACGATCGATCGCCGGCGCACGCAGGAAGGCCTGGAGCGGGTCCTTCTTTTTTATAACCGCCCCCTGGCCGGCGGTTTCAGTCCTGAGTCCGAGATCCTGCTCCCGGTGGACTTAGAAAAACTGCGCCGGGCCGGGCTCACCTGGCAGTCCCGTTCCCTGCCCACTTACACCATGGCCCCGGATCAACTGCTGTCGGCGTTGCTGCGCCAGTACTTTTTTGTCTCCCTTTACCGGGCCTGCGCCCTGTCCCTGGCTGCCGAAAACACCAGCCGACTGGCGGCCATGCAGGCGGCCGAGAAAAATATTAATGAACGCCTGGATCAACTGAAAACACTTTTCCAGCAGGAGCGCCAGGCCGCGATCACAGAAGAGCTTTTAGATATAATCTCCGGTTTTAAGGCCGTCAGGAGCACCCTTGAATAATACCGCGCTGCCTTTTATCAACCTGCGGCAGCTAAACCGCTTCCTACAAGCAGGGAAAACCATTTTTTTAGAGAATTAGTTTCCATGATGATATTAAAGATCAAGCTGCTGTCCCCCTATACCAGGTCGGGCCGTACTGAAGATCATGTCCTGGAACTAAAAGCCAGCACCATCAGCGTGCGCGATCTGGCTCTTTACCTGTCCAGCGAGTGGAAAGACAGGCTTAAGCACAGCTTGCTGGATGACGATAAGCTGGTTAACGCCGAATTTGCTGTAAACGATAGGATTGTTTCCCTCGAGCACCAGGTTAAAGACGGGGACCGGATCACGGTTATCCCCTACGTAGGTGGGGGCTGATCTTTCTGGTTGCCGGGTTCTTTTTAAAATAAATGGTGCTTGTTGCTTCAGCAGTGACTGTCATCAGGAGGTGTTTTTTTGTCTGGAGCTGAAGAACTGGAAAGAAAATATGTGCTGCGCTCCTGGGCGGTCCAGGGCAGCATGCCCTACGATGAGATTGTCGGCGGGAAGGGTTGCTGGTTCTGGGACAATAAAGGAAAAAAATATCTCGATTTTTCTGCCCAGTGGGTAAATACCAACATTGGCCATCAGCACCCCCGGGTTATTGAGGCTATTAAGGAACAGGCCGAAAAGCTTTGTTTTATCGCTCCCAACTTCGGCCATGAAACCAGGGGCCGTCTGGCCGAGCAAATTGTCAGGCACACCCCGGGTGATCTCAATAAAGTATTTTTCACCCTCGGCGGGGGAGAATCGAACGACAATGCTTTAAACCTGGTCCGCCAGGTTACCGGACGCTACAAGGTCATGTCCCGTTACCGTTCTTACCACGGAACAACCCTGGGCGGCCTGAGCCTGAGCGGCGAGCCGCGCCGCCTGCCGGCTGAACCGCTGATCCCGGGTGTGATCCGTATTTTCGATCCCTACTGCTACCGCTGCAGCTTCGGGAAGTCCTATCCCGGCTGCTCAATTGAGTGTGCCGAGCATATCCGCGAGGTCATGCTATATGAAGGGCCGGAATCGATTGCTGCCGTATTCCTGGAACCGGTGACCGGCACCAACGGCGTTTTCGTGCCGCCTGCGGAATACCTGCCCCGGGTTAGAGAAATTTGCGACGAATTTGGCGTTCTGCTGGTGGCGGACGAAGTAATGTCCGGCTGGGGCAGGACCGGTAAATGGTTCGGGGTGGACAACTGGGATGTGGTTCCCGATGTAATAACCACGGCCAAGGGCGTAACCCAGGGTTACGTGCCCCTCGGGGTGATCATGGTCAACCAGAAAATAGCCGATTACTATGACGACAAGATGTTCTGGTGCGGTCTTACTTACAGCGGTCATCCATTGGCCTGTGCCGCCGGCATTGCCACCCTGAAAGTTTACGAAGAAGAGAATATTATAGAAAATTCGGCCCGCATGGGCGAAAAATTGCAAACCCGGCTTGAAAAGATTAAGGATGATCATCCGGCGGTGGGCGATGTCCGCTCCATCGGCCTCTTTTCCGCCGTTGAGCTGGTCAGGGACCGGGAAACGAAAGAGCCGCTTGCGCCCTGGAACGGCCCCGATCCGGGAATTATGGCCCGGATCAACAGGTGCCTGCGGGACAAGGGTGTTTACGTCTATATCCGCTGGAATTACCTGTTTGTTGCCCCGCCCCTGGCCATTAATGAAGAAGAATTAAATTTCGGCCTGGATGCCCTCGACCGGTGCCTGGAGTTGGCCGATCAAGAACTATAGTTTGCAGGAGATATAGGCAAGATTGTATTAGGCCGGTTGCTTCCCACCTGTTTGTTCAGCTTCTCTGAATAGTCTTTCGACCCAGTTCACTACGAGAAAATATAAAACTCATGATCTGAATCCCCATATTTTTAACCCGAGCTCTAAGAATTCAAAACTTGAACTTATTTGCCCTGTAGAGTTTCGCCGGTTTTATAGTTGGCAGACATACTACTGCTTAAAATAGAACAACATAGCAATATTATTACTAATATTTCACCCAATCGTCTTATAAGCAGTCCAATATTTTTTACAAGCAGGAAAAATCTTATTGACAAAGAAAAATATATTATTTCGCTTAGGAGGGCCGAGAGATGGAGGCCGGACATGATAAGCAACGACTGCTAATCGAAAACCTTCCTTGTGCTTTTTCCTACCACCGGATTATTACAGATGACAGTGGCGAGCCGGTGGACTATGTTTTCCTGGAAGTTAACGCTGCTTTTGAAGAAATGACCGGTCTAAACCGTGAATTAATCCTTGGCCGAAAAGTAACTGAAGTTTTACCCGGGATTAAGAAGGACGAATTTGACTGGATCGGAATTTACGGTAAAGTAGCCCTGGAAGGTAGAGATCTAAACTTTGAACGTTATTTCGAACCGCTTAAACGCTGGTATGATGTGCAGGCCTACAGTGATGAACCGGGTTACTTCATCACGGTTTTTAGCGAAATCACTGCAAGGAAACAAGAAGCTGCTTCATTGCATGAGCTGCATAAGCTAACAGAAAAAATGCTTGCCGCTGATCCAACCGGTTTTAACTACCAGGAAATAGCTGAGACCCTGCAGTACCTTTCCGGAGCAAAGTTTACAGCAGTTAACACTTACGAAGAGGATCGAACTATAAGTGTCACCCGGGCTATTGCCGGAATGAGCGAATTAATTGATAAAGCTTCTAAAGTGCTTGGCTTTAGCATTGCCGGCCGATCCTGGGAGATTATGCCAGAACGGTTGCGTAAAATTAAAGGCGGCAAACTGGTCCGCTTTAGCAGCCTTTATGAAACAGCAATGGGTTCGCTAAACCAAACCACATCATCCCTGCTTCATAAACTGGCGGGAATCGGGGATATTTATGTAATCGAGCTGGTTCCTGGTGGACAGGAAACCCTGGGCGATATTATCTTTTTTATGCCAAAAAATCAAGTTATTGAAAACCGTGAGGCCATTGAACTTTACGCCGGCCAGCTCGCATCACTATTGGGCAGATTTAAGAGTGATATTGCCTTGCGGCAAAAAAGCGAAGAGCTGGATCGTTATTTCAACAACAGCCTTGATCTGTTATGCGTCGCCAATACAGATGGCGAATTTGTCCGGGTTAATAAGCGCTGGCAGGAGATCCTGGGCTATACTGCTGCAGAACTGGAGGGGCGCTCTTTTTTAGACTTTGTTCACCCCGATGATATGGCTGCCACCCTGAAAGCTATGGGGGACCTTGATGCCCAAATTGAGGTTGCCAGTTTTAAAAACCGCTACTTGTGCAGCGACGGGAGTTACCGCTGGATTGAGTGGCGATCAAAACCACAGGGCAAGCTTATTTATGCCGTTGCCCGCGATATAACTGAAACCGTACAAACAGAAGAAGAACTTAAAATACAAAGAGAGCGTCTTTCTAATATTGTTGAAGGCGCTAATGTGGCTACCTGGGAATGGAATGTTCAAACCGGTAAACATATAATTAACGACAAATGGGCTGAAATGATCGGCTATAAGCTAGAAGATATATATAAAGGATCCATTGCGATCTGGCATGAGTTTACACACCCCGTGGATTTAGAAATAAGCAATCAAGAAATGGAGAAACATTTTAGAGGTGAAATTGAATTTTACAATGTTGAATGCCGCAGGAAGCACAAAGACGGGCACTGGATCTGGGTTAATGATCGCGGCAAAGTTATTTCATGGACCAGGGATGGAAAACCGCTGTGGGTTTTTGGAACCCTTATTGATATTACCGACCGAAAAAAGGTAGAAGAGGAGCTAAAAGCCAAAGAATATCAGTATCGCAGCGTGGTTGATGATCTGACAGAAATGGTTTGCCGATTTACGCCTGAAGGGGTGCTTACTTTTGTTAATTATGCATATTGTCGTTTTATGGGCAAGGAAGAAGAAGAGCTAATAGGCAGCAACTTTTTAGCTGTCCTGCCTGATGAAGCAAGAAATAAAATCATGGAACAGCACTCCAATTTATCACCACAAAATCCGGTTGTTACATATGAACACCAGGTTGTTATGCCGAATGGGGAAATCTTCTGGCAGCAATGGGTCGATCGCGCCATATATGATGAACAGGGGGCAATTTTAGAAATGCAAGGCGTGGGACGCGATGTTACTGATCAGAAAAAAGCCGAGGCGGCATTACAGGAAAGCGAAGAGAAATACCGTAAAATTCTTGAAACTACAGCAGAAGGTTTTTACGAGGTTGATCTAAAGGGCAAGTTTGTTGCCTGCAACCGGGCGATGGCGGAAATGCTCGGCTACCGGGAAGAAGAAGTTATCGGTATGAGTTATAAGGCGCTGTGTAAAGACCCTGATGCTGTTTTCCAAGAATTCAATCAGGCCTTTACAAGGGGCAAGTCCAAGTTCAGCATAGTAATGGAAATGATCCGCAAAGACAACTCGATTGGCATAGCAGACATCTCTGTATCGCTAATCTATGATCAAGAGGGCAATATCAATGGTTTCCGCGGGATGGGCAGGGATATAACTGAAAGAGTGAAGCTGGAAGAGCATCTAAAGCATGTGAGCTTACATGACGAACTGACCGGCCTTTATAATCGCCGTTATTTTGAGAATGAGCTTTATCGTTTAGACCGCTCGCGTGAGCATCCAATAGCAATTGTTTCAGCAGATTTAGACGGTCTGAAACTTATTAACGACACTTTAGGTCACAACGTGGGCGACCGCTACCTGAAAGCCGGGGCGGAACTTTTGAAAAACACCTTGCGCGCATCAGATATTTTAGCCCGGGTAGGGGGGGATGAATTTGTTCTGCTTTTACCCCGCACCGGCCGGGAAGCAACCGAAGAATTAGTAGCAAGGATCCGCAGGCAGATCGATGAACACAATCATAGTAAAAGCGCTTTACCTTTAAGTATTTCAATTGGTTTGGCGGTTAATAAAGAGGGTAAACAGCCCCTGGAAGAAACCTATAAGCAGGCTGACGCTGCTATGTACCGCGACAAACTCGCCCGCGGCAAAAAAGCGCGCTCCGCGATAATCTCTTCCCTGCTAACATCACTTAGTAAGCGCAGCAATCTAGGGGAAGGAACAGCGACTCTGGTGCCGGAACTTTCCATTAAGCTTGCGCAGGCCGTAAACTTAGATAATAAACGCCTGGCAAATCTAAAGCTGCTATCCCGGGTTTACGACCTGGGGAAAGTAAATATGCCGGATCATATTATACACAGCAGCCTGATGAGTAAAACCGCAGAATTAAAAGAGGCTGATCGGGAAGCAATCCGCCGTCATCCGGAAGTTGGTTACCGTATCGCCTCGGCTTCTCCCGATTTAGCTGAAGTTGCTGATTTAATTTTAAAACATCATGAAAACTATGATGGTTCAGGGTATCCTCTTGGTCTGAAAGGAGAAGAGATCCCTCTTGAGTGCCGTATCCTGGCCATTGCCTCCGCCTACAGCGCTATGATCAGCCCGCGCTCTTATGCCCAAAATAGAAGCAAAAAAGAAGCAATAACCGAACTTAAACGCTTCTCCGGCAGCCAGTTCGATCCACAACTGGTCAATATTTTTACAAAGATTATTGAAGGATAACAGCAAAGATTGCAACAGCATTATCCTGCTGTTTCAGGAAACTTTTAAGCTCGGTTATGTCTGCAAAATATATAAAAGATCAAGGGTGCGGAAAGTCAGTTTTAAGTAGAGATTTTGTTTTTCATTAAATATTTTCGCCGACAGCGCAAATAGCTTTCTTTATTTACCTCTTGCTTTCCCCTGGAAAATGAGCTATAATTTAAACTGATGAAAGTAAATATGTAAAATTAACAAAAAAGGGCAGGAAAAATATTAACAGATAAGTTAACTTAACCATTCGGTTAAGTTATTATTTTGGTTAACTTAACCGATCGGTAAAGTTTGTTGCCTTCAAAATAGCCCTTAAACAAAGGGAAAAATAACAAATCACTAAAAAGAGCGGACAGCATCACCGTTAGAAAACGGTATGTCTTTAAAAAGCTGGAGCAGATCACTTTATTCATGCAGAATAAAGAACTGCTTAGCCAAACCGGTGATCTGGTAAGCCTGGTAATCGAGCTAAGGCAGAAAATGAAAGTAGCAAACCTGACTGCAATTCCGGAATCATTTCAAACCGGCACCATCCCCTTTGATCAGGAAAAGCTTTTTTTAAAACCTGAAATTGACAAAATAGTCGAAGTAAAGTATCATGATATATAAGGAAAATGCATTTTCCATTGTCGACTAGCTTGCTAACACAATCTACCTGACCGACAAAGGCAAACCTGTCGAAAGGCAGGGACGCAAAGTCAAGGGTCTAAAGCTCTTTGGTCAAACCGGCCAGTATCTCGAGGAAAAATTCCTCGCTGCCGGGAACAAGGCCAAAAAAGCCAGGATAGCCTGACTGCCGAAGCTGGTTTATTTTTATTTCCTTCCTTTGTCGGTCCCTCTAAAAGGGGGACTATCTTTGTCTGGAAAAAAACTAAATTTTCTCCTTCCATCCTTAAGTCCGGTAGGCCGGGTTACGACTTCCTTTGACGGCCGGCACCGAAGGGTTTACCGGCTGCTGATGATCCTTCTCCTGCTTTTTTTATTCAGCACCAATGCCCACGCCGCTTTTGATGGATTAGTTGCCCGAAGTGAAGAAGGTTGTTACCATCGCTACTGTTACGAAGAGTTGCTCGACTCCTATGCCCAAACGATCATGGGCCGTTCTGACGCTCTTTATGAGGATTATTTATCCAAAACTCCGGTGGCCGTCTATACAAACGGGAATGGATATCTTGATTACAATGCCCTTTTGGACCGCTACGCAGTTGCTCTAAAAAACGGGGAAGCCTTTGACCTGGCAACTTATCTGCAGAGTGAAGAAGCTGAACCGGCCCTTATTCCAAACCGCATCATGCTGGTCAGTCTTTCTTCAGGAGCAATTAACCGCGACGAAATAGATTCGCAAGAAGCGGATCTGGAAAAAAACGACCCCGTCACTTATGAAAGCTGCGAAAATGAACCGGAAAAGGAACCAAAAAAGGAACCGGAAAAGGTATCCGAATCTGCAGAAGAAAAGGGCACCTCGAATACAATGATTACCGGTTCGGCAGAGATTTCAAAAGATACGGCCATAAAATGGGCCAAAAGCAATAATGCCCATCAGAGGTTTATTGCTGTGTCCCCCTTATACTGGGAATACGGCGATAAAAGCGGTATCCGACCTGAAATCCTTTATGCCCAGGCCGCTCATGAGACCGGGTTTGGACGTTACAGCGGTATAGTCCCCCCGGAATACAATAACTGGGCCGGGATCAAGACCGCTACGGCAAATGGCGACAGACCGGAAGATCATGAACAGTTTGCTAGCGCCGAAGATGGAGTTCGGGCCCATTTTAACCACATGAGCGCTTATATCGGCCTATCGCCGATTGGCGCTACCCATGATCGCTATGATGTAGTAAAAAGCCTTTCATGGGCTGGAACTGTGGAAATTATCGAAGATTTGAGCGGCAAGTGGGCACCGTCTTCGACCTACCACGAAAGAATTGTCAATATGATTGAAGAAATGTACCGGCAGGAATAAAGTTAGCAGGTCCGCTAACAATACCCCCCACCTGGTATGCCTGGATTATCCAGGCATACCTGTTTTTACAGGGCAGTGTTTCAAAGCAGATTAAGCAGAAAGCTTTGCCGGTGGGATAGATCAGTTTCCAGCGTAATATAGGAGTTACTTTTCCCGCGGCATGCAAATTATTTCCTTGATGACGGTGTCGAAAAACTGGCTGGAATGAGCCGGCACTATAACGCAGGCTGCATCTGCGCCTCTACCGGAACCGCCGACGGCAATGATCTCTTCTCCATAAGGGATAAGCCCGGAGTCTAAAGCCATTACGCTGATTTCCACGCAGACCTTTAGACCCTGTCCCAGCATGCGCAGGGTGGAAGAGACGATTTCTGCCGGGTAAACTCCTTCAAACTTGAACCTTAAGGCCCGGTCCACTCCCGCCAAAAGGTGGGTGGTGGTCAAAAGCTTAACTCCTTTATTCTGTAATTCTTTTCTTTTTTCCGCGCCCATTTCATCTTCGCCGGGTCCAGTCCAACCGATATGGTGGGTGACACAGTTTATTTCCAGCCCATGGCCCAGAAATTTTTCAGCTGTTTCCCCGCTATTTGAGGCGACAACCATGTGAATAATCCCGAGCTCCTCGGCCCTTTTTACGGCCGCCTTTACCGTGGCAGCGGTGTTGCTTTTGCCTTTTTTTTCCCAGTACATCATACTTATTCCTCCTTTCAAGCTGTTTGTTTTATTCGACACCGGTTCTCTCATCCCCTATCTTTAGTATCTACACTTTTTTAAATTCTTATAGCAGGGATTTTATGACAGGCATTGAAGTATAAAATGCAGATTCTAAAATAAACCCGTTAAAGGAGTTATGTACTTATTTCGACAAAACATATTAATTGTGTTGACAAAATATCAAACTGCTGATAATATTATTATGAAATATTAGAAATATTTGTGCTGTGTTAACAACATATAGATATAATGTTGACCTGAGCGATAAGGGCATTCCTGTTGAAAGGCAGGGGCGCAAAGCCAAGGGTCTAAGGCCTCTTTTCTAAAAGGCTAAGACAGCCTGGCTAACGAAGCAGGTTTATTTGTATCCCTTTTTTCGGATACTCACAGCACCAGGGAGGAAAAGTATAAATGGGAAGATCTGCGTGGCGACGCGAGAGGCGCAAGCGTAAGTTTGGTCTGCTGCCAATTATTACTTCAATATCCCTCTTCTTGGTTATTGCTTCCGCTATTTTATTATTCACAGATAGCTTTGGCTTTGCCTCGTCTGTGCGCAACATGCTTGCTGCCGGCGAGGTGGAGGAAGTGGATACCGGCGGTGTGCAGGTCATTGACGGCGATTATACCATTGATTCCCCCGGCGAAAAACTGGAAGATGCTCATATAACCGGAAACCTCTATTTAAGCAAAAACATCGGCGAAGGTAATGTTGATCTGGTCAATGTTGCCGTTGACGGTGTTGTTTTGATCAGGGGCGGTGGTTTTAATTCAATATTTATGCGGGACTGTATTTTTAACGAAGTTAAAGTAAATCGCCCCGGAGGCAGGGTCAGGCTGGTACTATCCGGAGAGACGGTTGTTGACAGCCTGGATCTGGAAACCAGCGCCCGCCTGGTGGAAAATCTCTCCCAAAATGGAGTCGGGGTAAAATCAGTCCAGGTCAAGACCGACGATAAGGTCGAGTTGGCCGGTGAATTCGAGGCGATCCAGATCCTGAGCCGGGAAGCGGACGTAGAAATAAAAAGCGAACAGTTAAACCAGCTTACCGTTTCTGCCACAGCCGATGGTTCTAAGATCGCTTATCCCAACGGCATTAATATAGAAAACCTGCAGTTGGACGGTAATGCTTATCTTTTTGGCCGGGGCCAGTTTGAACAGGCCCTGCTTTCTGCATCCGGCACCTCCGAGCTGGAAGGAGATTTTAACCGGGTTAAGGTCAGGTCAGAAGCGGGATTTTTTGATTTAATCGAAGAATCGACATACGATGAACTGGTAGTCGATTCCGGCGCTTTGAACAATGTTTTTAAGCTTTACGAAGATGTCAACATTAGCCTGCTGGAATTAAACGAAGCGGTTCGGGTGGAAGGCAAAGGCGAAATAGAGAAAGTAATCATCAATGCCCCCGGTTCGACCCTGGAGCAAATCCCCCATGATATAGAATTTTTACAGGACGTGAACGTTCTCATAGACGGCCACGAGATTTCTACTCCCGAGATGCTTCAAGCTTTGCGGGAACACGGCGATCCCGATTACGTCCCCACTCAAACTGCATCTGCTGAAACAACTGAACCAGAACCGGAGCCAGAACCGGAACAGAGTTCTGCGTCTGCTGAAGAAGAAGCTGAACCTGAAGAAGCTGAACCCGAAGAAGCTGAACCCGAGGCGGAAAAAGAAGACAGTGAGCCCAAAGAAGATGCCGATGCTGATAACGGATCGCTTCCAGGTTTTAGCCTTAAAATATTAAGCCCGTCTGAAAGCGGCGAACTGTTAACCCAGGGCAAAAACCTGCTCTATGTCACCCTTGATACCGAGGATCCCGGTAAATACCGGGTGGTCCTGGAGGGGAAAGAGTTGAGCTATCTTGAAGAAGTAAAACAGTTTTACGGTCTGGTCGATAAAGAAGCGGAAGAAAGCGATTTTGAAGGAAAGATAGAAATAACAAAGATTGAATAAAATCATGGTCCATATATAACAGGTTTGCAAGTAACTGAAGTTTGATTGCCGGAGGTGTGCCGGTGCTAAACAATTACAAGACTATCGGGATCCTGCTGCTTGCAGCGGTTATCCTGATCCTGGCTGTCTCGCCGGTTCAGGCTGCGGTGAGCGGTTTTGTAGCCAGAGACAACGACGGCACCTATTATAAGTACCCTTATAAGGAGTTGCTCGATTCATATGCCCTGAAGATTTTGGGCGAACCCAGCAGCCTTTATGACGACTATGCCGAAAAAGAAGTTTACGCCCTCAAAGACAGCGTAAACGGCTATATCGACTATCAAGATGTGTTGGACCGTTTTGCAGAGGCCATGGCCCTGGGAGAAAGTTTTGATCTGGACAGTTACACCGAAAGCGACAGGGCCAAAAAAGCTGAGATGCCGCCTGAGATCAAGCTGGCCCGCGTTAATGACGGGAGCTTGCAATACAGTTCGATCAGGACGCTTTCAGATAACCCCCTTCCGGATTTTGACCCACCCGGGAGGCAGACACCGATCGTGGGCGCAGCCGGGGCCAGTGTTGAACAGGCTCAAAAATGGGCAAAGCAAAACGATGCTCACCAGAGGCTGATTGATATTGCCCCTGAGTACTGGTCTTATGGAGAAAAAACGGGACTTCGCCCGGAAGTGCTTTACGTTCAGGCTGCTCATGCAAGCGGCTTTGGTCATTTTTCTAACGGGGTTGACCCCGACTTTAATAACTGGGCCGGCATCTTAAGGGCGGAAAGAAATGAAGACAGCCCTGATAATTATGAGCGTTTTGACAGTCCCGAAGAAGGGGTCAGGGCCCATTTTAACCACATGATTGCTTACGTGGGTTTGAAGCCGATCGGTGAACCGCACAGCCGTTACCAGGTAGTTTATGCCCAGCCCTGGGCCGGATCGGTGATTAACGTTGATGACCTGAGCGGGAAATGGGCTTCCGATGAAAACTACCACATCCGTATTCTTTATCTGCTTGATCAGCTCAAGAATACGGTTGTTGAAGACAAAAGAGAAAAAGAAGAAAAAGAGCCAGCAGAAGAGAAGGCCCCTGACCGGGAGCTAGCCGAAGCCAAGCAGGTGGCCGTAGATGTATCTGAAGTGACTGTGCTGCACCTGCGCGCCGGTCCCAGCACCGATCACGACATCCTGGACCGGCTGGTCAGAGGAACAGTACTTGAAGTGGTCGAGAGTAAAGGTCAGTGGCTGGAGGTGATCACTCCCGGCAAAAAAGAAGGCTGGGTGCACGGTGATTATGTCAGGCCAATTGATTTAACCGAGAACCCCTTTAAAGGGAAAAAGGTGGTTATCGATCCCGGCCATGGCGGAGTTGATAGCGGGGCCATCGGCATTACCGGGCTGCTGGAAAAAGAAGTGACCCTGGATGTAGCGGAGAAACTGCAAAAGATGCTGGAAGAGGCGGGGGCGAGTGTGATCATGACCCGGGAAGGCGATCGTTCGACAAGCAACAGGACCAGGGTTGAGGTGGCCAATGATTCCGGGGCCGATGTTTTTGTCAGTATCCATGCCAATGCCTACTCAAACCCGGAATCAAACGGCACCGAAACCTTTTACTGTTCTAATAACAGCAACAGAGATGCTTCCCGGTATTTGGCCCAGCAGCTGCAGCGCGAGTTAATTAGCGAACTACAATGCCGGGACCGGGGTGTAAAAACCAGGAGTTTTTATGTTTTAAAGGAGACAGAGATGCCCTCTGCTTTGGTGGAGCTGGCTTTCCTGACCAACAAAGAGGAAGAGGAACTGCTCCGGACTGCCGAGGCCCGGGTCGGTTCGGCCGAAGCCTTGTTCAAGGGTCTGGAAGCATATTTCAGGAAATACAGGTAGTGATATAGCCATTTTCGGTAACTTATACCATTTTTAGAAGCAAAAAGGTTGATATTTTTTAAATAAAATAACAATTTAGCTTGATTTATTGAGTTTTAGGGTATAAACTGATTATAAGAAAGAACCAGATTAGAAAAATTTTGACACAAAAAAGCAGGATATTTTAGAGAAATCTTGAATAAATAAAGGATGCAATGTTTAGAAAAGGGCTAAGTGTCTTTATTTATTGTTTAAGTTTCTCAATTATACTATAGAAAAAAAGATGGAGGTGACCCGGGGAGAAAAAAGCTTGACAGGGCGTATCAAGCAACATTATAGAGAGAATATAGGGAAACACTATTTGGAAAGGGAGAGAAGAGTATGGATAAGCTAGCCAGGTACGGATTCATAGTACTCGTCTTATTGTTCGGCGTAACGGTTTTGGCGCTCGGAGCCCAAACAGTTTATGCTGCTCAAGAAACAGAAATAGAGCTGACATCCGCAGAAACCGACAAAGAGGCAGCCATTGAAGCCGCTAATCGGGCTATTCGCCGGGTGCCCAGGAGTTTCCGTTACCTGGACCCGGTTATCGAAAGTAACATTGCGGAAGCCCGCAAACTGGTCGATACAGCCATGACAGATTACGGTGCGAAACGGACTGACTTTCACGATCTGGGCAGACTTGAAGCAGCTGAAAAACAGCTGGAAAAATCTGAAGCTGTTCAGGCTGCCAGAGACGCCATCGACAAAATCCCCCCTCCAGGTCAAATTACTGAAGAGCACAGAGCTATTATCGAAGAAGCGCGCCGGCTGACTGATATTGCGATCAAAGAATACGGCGCCACCCGTCTGGATCTATGCTGGCGTTATCAGGCTTTAAAGGATGCGGAAGAGAGGCTCGAGGAAGTAAAACCTGATCCCGATCCGGTGCCAGACCCCGATCCGGTGCCAGATCCAGATCCCGATCCCGATCCGCTGCCGCCAACAGGAGCCTTGACCACGACCATTGTGTCCGGTTTGCTTTTAACGGGTGCAGGATTACTGTTTTTGGGTAAACGCAAAAACCGCTTTTAGAAGTTATGTTAAAGCTCTTTGTCCTGGGTTTAATGGATAAGATAGGATTCTCAGCAGTTTATAAAGAAGTAAAAGGAGGGTAGATCTTTTACCTCATTAGTTTAATTTAGATATTCTGAAAAATAAAGGGGTGTAAATCTGATGAAATT
>Ga0207421_10005475_pt1 | contig 14199 bp, 10 predicted proteins | sample SodLakKL_010_SED_4_FD_187542 | JGI IMG/M metagenome (GOLD analysis project Ga0207421, IMG submission 187542) | Alkaline sediment microbial communities from Lake Tanatar, Kulunda Steppe, Russia - 8KL_010_SED (SPAdes) (version 2) | ecosystem: Environmental > Aquatic > Non-marine Saline and...
TTATACCAGCATTCTACCATTTCTTCAGCTATGATTCTATAAATTTCTCCTCTGCTTGGTCCATCTCCCTCAAAACTCACTTCATCAGTCATATCATCTTTATCAACTGGCAATTCGTCCGCATAATATGTCTTATAACCATCATTATTTATATGCACAAACTTCCTTGGACATTGCATGCTCATGTAAGGTATCAAAGGCTTCTCCCCTATTGAATGAGCAAGAACACTCGTCCTGCAGGTTTCAACAGAAGTCTGACCATATAAGATGGGTGAAAGTTGTGCCCAGAAGATAACAAGTATCACTAGAGTAGCTATAATTATAATCATATGTACAAGCATATCCCTTTGCAAACCCTTCTTTTCCATAATAAATCACTTAAAGGCTTAGTATATCGTTTATAATTCTACTAAAACTTATGTAAAACAAAACTAAAAAAAGCACTACAATAATAATGATAACTAAATTCCTGTTAATCAAATTCGCCCTTTTTAGCATATCTAACCTACAGAAACGAGAGTTTTTAAATTTTTAGGTATTAAACAGAGCAACAGACCTTACTTTGTTCACTATCACCATTATCATCATTATCAAGGTGCATAATAGGAGTGCCTCCTTCTTCCCTACATTCCTCTGCAGACCTTATTTCTCCTCCCCTGTTCCGGCAATCCCCTACTGAATCAGTGAACTGTCCAAACTGGCCCATAAAAACCATTGTGACAATAACAAGAATCAAAACAACTAAAGCAGCAATTACTATAGTATTCAAAGTTAACTCCGCGCCACTTTTATTTTTTAGCATTTTAATTGAAAATTATCAAAGTTTTTAATTCAGGTTCCAATAGAAGAACAACATTGAACCGTCCTACCACTAGTTTCTCCGCAATCCCCTGGTATCCGTTTGTAGCCGTCAGGACAATCGTAACCACTATAACCACTTATATGATTAGCACAAGTACCCGGACAATCCCTGAGACTATCTGTAAATATACCAAATCTACCCATTAAGATTGCTGCCATTATTACCAAAACCAAAACAACCAGAGCAGCAATTACAACTGTATTAAGAGACAAGCCCTGAGATTTTTTATTAAAAAACTTCATATTCAATTTCCTCTCCCTTTTATTTAATTGTTAGAACCCCAGTTAAACTAATATATAAATCTTTTTACTTCACTTTAATGCTGTAGAGTACGATTATTTTTTCACCCCATTTTTAACCCTGAGTATTTACTCAGTCTTTCTATGACAAAGCTGACAAAAACTAAAACTAAAACTAAATGGACTATAATACATAAGAAAAAGTGTGAAAAAAATTAAAATTTTCTGTAACTGCTATCTACCTAGCCCAAAGCCCGATGCCCTCCACCTTCATCGACATCTTCACCCGTTGGAGCACAACATACATGATTATCTTCCTCACACTGGCCGGGAATCTTTTCATATCCATCCGGACATACTTCTTCACTAAAACTCTCACTTTGCATACAAGTTCCTGGACAATCCCTAAGATGCCCAGTAAATATATCCAACCTACCCATTAAGATTGCAGCCAGTATTACTAAAACTAAAACAACCAAGGCAGCTATCACAACTGTATTAAGAGACAAACCCTGAGATTTTTTATTCAAAATAATCACCTTTTTTTCTCATACTCCCTTTTTTTGTTAAACTAATATATAAATTTTTTTAATTTTTCTAAACAATATCATATTCATTACATCCCCCTCCTACACCAATGGCTATTCTTAGGGAACCATGTCCTCTGCCAACACTCATTGGCTGGATAAAAACCTCGCAGCTAGAGCCCCTTGAAAAATCACCGCCTTCCTTTTCAATAAAAACATCAGGTTCTGAAGGAAAAGATACATAAGGATCAGTTATTTTGAAAACATAAGGATTATCCCCCCAAGCATGAATTGTAGATTCAACAAATGTTTCAATATTATTTTCAAGGTATTCACAGGAAGTCACGCCAGAATCACACTCAAATTCGTTGGGATCACCCTTCCAAATCGCACAATCAATTATTAAGTCCTGCATGTTTTTGTTAGGAGCACAGGTAGTATCCGTATCAAGCATAGCAAAAACCCACGTCCTTGCAATTCCCTGGTGAAACTCCTGCTCATAGCTCTCAGGCTCAGACGATAGTGTTTGTGTAAATACAAACAAAAGAACAAATGAAATTAATAAGACAATAATTAACATTCCCACAATTTCTATCTGTGCTTTTTTCATCAATACCACACCGCAAATCTCAAATAGCCAAAATAACTCTCGTCTTCTACAGGATCAAAAAAAACCGCCGGCATAAATGAAAGCTCCTCATTTAAAGCATGTTCATCCGTATTATTAAATAATACAAAATCTCTCTGATGTTCTTCAGGGTAAATTATATGTACCTCGATAAGATTATTAGGATAGTATTTATTGTATTGGCCCTGGTTTTCTTCTGATACATCTTTAAAAGCATCCAGTTTAAGTAAATCAAAACAATTTGTGTCACTTCCTACGGAACCTCTGGAACAAAGAACTTCGGGAGAATATTGAAATCTTTCAGTAGCATCCATTGCTTGCGTTACCAATTGTTCCCTGTGACTTTCCTGTGCAGAAGTTTCAGAAAATCTTGCATAAAAAACTAACCCAAAAACTAGTAAAATAAAAAATATCATCAAAACCATAATTGTTTCCAGCATTTTCATCTGTGATTTTTTTAGCATTTTAATAAACTCTTGGACAACCCCTTCTGTCAGCTTCACGGTTAAGACCTTCAAGACCATCAATATTTTCATAAAACCCAGCTCTATTTGAAATATCAAAATATTCTACATCTATTGCCTCTTCCATTGCATCCATATACTCTTGCATGCCCTCGCCTTCGTCACCATAGTACCCTTCACAACCCTCACAATCTCCACTGGGACATTCATCGTAAAGCATTTGACTTTTCTTTTTATAAATCTGGTTAATGTTTAAAAATTTCAGCATTGACTTTCTTACGTTGCACTCATAATCACGCTTGAAATCAGAAAATATTGCACCAATGAGCATTGGCTTTCCAACATATGGAGATCCTTCACCATCCAAATCCAGCTCCTCGTCATCATCAACTGAGCCAAAATAAACTTCGCCGTGGTTAACGCTTGATTCATCCGGATTAACAAACAAAGCATTAATCCTCTCTTTAATTCTATCATCATCTATATTTTCAAAACCATCAAAATCATTATCATCCATGAAAATAATAAAATTATTCTGCCTTTCTCCTTCAAACTCAAGCCCATCTATAGCCTCTGAATAAATAAATCTATGATTTGCATAAACATTTTCACTGAATCTTGAATAAATTCTGCCTGCTAACCTACAAGATTCGTCATTATCCTCATCACAAACAAAAATAAACCTATGCTCAGGGTCAGTCATATAAAGGAAATTTGTAACATGAAAAGGTGCCTGCCATGGCAAAGTCCACAAAAGCAAATGATCAGATTCAATATTCCTTGATGAAAAAATAGGCTCAATATCCATCCATTCAGGAGCTGAAATACCCCTGCCACCAAAATCAAACATCTGGTCACATCCATACTCATTACAACTTAAAGGATCACAATAAACTTCCAGCTCCAGACCACCAAATTCAACGTCCTGTGCTGTTCCTGCTGCCTGCAGACTCGAAGATGCAAGACTTCCCAACTCTTGAAGAACTTGAACGGCTATTTCAGTTTCTCCCGCTTCCCTGTAGTCCATAGAAAAATTAACAAAAAACATTAGAATAACAGCCCCCGCAATTAGAACAAAAACCCAATTAAACTGTACCTCAACAACCCCTTTTTTAAAAAACATTTTCACTATCCTAGCCTTCTTGCTCCGGCATTCCTCTTACTTCAACAGCATCGCCTTTTCCAACAAGCCTGACTGAAAACCTTCCATTACTAGTATCCTTACAAATACATTTTCCTTCACACAATTCATCATCCCCGTCTTCAATAACCACATCCCTTACTTCTATTGGCATATCAAGCTCAGGGTCAAAAGCTATATTTTGTGAAGGGTCGGCCCATACTTCACAAATTAGGGGGTACTTTCCACATAAGTCTCCTGCTTGTAAGGCCTCTACACTTCCTCCGGCACTTTCGCTCTCATCCCTATCCAAAAAACAGACAGTTGTAATACCTTGTGGAACCAAGAATTGATATTCGCGCATACTTCCAAAATTTCCTCTCATTTCTTCAAAAGAATCCTCTAAGTTTGTTTTCAGTTGAGTTGTTGAAATACTTCCACTATGTTCCATTAAAGTTCCAAGCCAACTTACACCAAAATAAAGCATCAATCCAATAATAAGTATAGTAAGTATATATGTAAACATTTGCGCAGGCACTTGAGATTTTTTACTGTTTTTTCTTATCATTTTCTTTTTCCTTTCCTTTTTCCGAATCAAAAGTATCATTTACTTTTTCAAGCAGTGATTTTTTCTTTACATCGGTCTTTTTTACTTCACCAGTGTTGAATTTATCCAACAGTTGTTTTCTTTGTTTTTCTTTTTCTTCCTGCCTTTTCTTTCTAATTTTTTCAACCATTTCTTTGGTTGTTTCTGCATTCTCAACATCCCTATCAGTAATAACAGCTCTCTTTGGTGTAGGAGGTTGAGGTCCACCTTTTACATTACTCTTAGCTTGCACAGGTCCTCCTCTACCTTCCGGAATCCCACCACGTGATGCGGCTGTTGGAGGCATCTGCTGGCCTGGACGAGTACCCTGTATTCCGGGTGGTTGCCCCCCTTGAGTACGCTGCCCTTGTTTAGCGTATCCTTGTTGTCTCGTGTTTCTTGGCTTTTGGCCCATTAACTCAAGTATCTTGTCCTCAATCTCCAGTAATTTCATCTTTGCCTTATTAACAAACCTTCTCAAAGGAAGCATTACTTTATCTGTATAATATCTTATATTTGGTGGTATTCTATCATAATATTTAAAGTAACCAATATAAATCAAGATAAGTAAAATCAAGATTAATAATATCAACAATAGAATCAAAAGCCAATAGCTTGGCTCCTCCTCCACCTCCTCTGGATGTATTGGGTGTATTCCTTCCAGATATGCCTCAAGATTGGTTTTCCCATCTCCGCTAAAATCAAGATCTGAAGCATCATCAACCCCATACTCTTCCATCAGACTTTTATACTCGGCATATTGTTCTTTCCATGCATCAGGTATACCATTACAGTTAGAATCTACATATCCTTGCATAGGTCCTTCCTCCACTATACAACCCTCTGTTTTCTCAGTACATGAAAGAGTTTCATCATCCCATTCACATAAATCAGACTCTTCACATTCATCCATTTCCAGTTCAGAACATACAAGGTCTTCGCAAGTTTCGTTTTCATCATCCCAGATACAGGTTTCATCATCAATACATTCACCCTCATCCAAATCAGAGCAATCTACATGTGTTTCTGGAGGCTCTTCACATACACCATTATCACAATATCCACTTATACAATCACTATCCCTTACACAGTCTTTCCCTAATTCACATCGCGGACAATTTGGACCACCACAATCAACATCAGACTCTCCCTGGTTTTTAACTCCGTCTGTACAAGAAGGCTCCTGGCAAACACCATCTTCGCATACACCTGACAAACAATCATCATCAACATTGCAATTTTGACCGGCATCACACGGAGGACAATTTGGACCACCGCAATCAACATCTGTTTCATTGAACTCTTCACTCACTGTACCTGTATTGCATGGCTCATACCTCAAGCATTCTTCACTTTCATCATCCCATGAACAAACATCATGCTTTTCACAATTTTCTTTATTTTCATAATCTGAACAATCTATTTCCTCTTCAGCAGGACTTACATAGACTGCACCACTAACATTTGCTTCACCCCATCTCTCAAACTCATCCATTGCCCTGACTTTCCAGTAATATGGCTGTCCCTCTGTAAGATTAAGATCGGCTGCAACCACACTCCTGTCTGTTGTGTTCTGCCATTCCAGAACATCCGTTCCACCAGGAGAAGAACCAATACCATATTCATATAAAATAATATCTGCAAAGCTTTCCTCATGAACAGACCACGAAGCAGACATTGCATACTTATTAATCGTTTCATTTCCTCCATAAATAGTTGGTTTTCCTGGAGGGTCCCTTTGAACAACGATTACAAAATTGTCACTTTCAAGGCCATCTGAATGAGTATAACATTCAATCTCAAACTTGTGTTCCCCACTTTCTAGATCAACTTCTGCCGATTCAAAATTATAGTTATCCGAACCATCCATATCTGGAGTAGAAGGCCCATCAATAAATTCACAATAATCCGCCGCTTTTGTTGTTTCAATTTTAATCTGGAAAACACCTTCAGGGCTTGGACTTTCCGGCTCAACTCTTTCAATCAACGGATCAAAGTCCGTATCAACCCTGAAAGTAAACACTTCCTGACCAGAAACCCTTATGTTATCATCATCTGCAACTGCGTTCTCACATTGTACATAATAAGTATGCTCCTCATTATCTTCAAGATTACTTAAGAAAACTGTGCTTGTTTCAGAATAATCTCTTTCCTCATATCCTGAAAAAAAGTTCTGATCAGGACTATTATAACCAATGGAAGAGTCCTGTGTGTATTTACAGATTGTTTTTTGATCCGTTTCAACAATTAGGTTTGTCTCAAGAGGATGTTCAACTATTATAGGAGGATCCCTATTACCAAGACCTCTATCAATACTAATATCTGTAATCCTTGGACTTCTGGTTAAATATTTCAATTCAAATTTTCTTTCTGCTGAAGGTATATTATGCCCAAACTCACATTTAACCCTTATTGGTACTATATTTCCTGCATCCTGTGAAGAAAAATCCATATTATTCTTCCTATGTATATCGCTCCCATCTCTCTTTTTAACTATATCAAACTCCTCATTTGGTTCAGCACTTTCTGCAAAAGTATAACGACAATCGTCAGCATCTAAATGGGGGGTCCCCACTTCAAATGTGAAAACTTCACTGCTTGCAACACCGTGCGCAGGCCTAACCAATTCAATCCATTCTCCATCATATGGCTCATTGTAGACAAAATACCTATCCACTCCGCTGGTTTGCCCAGACCTGTCAACAGCCGACAACCTTATTTCATTCATTCCTTCCTCCAGCTCAACCATTTCTGAAAAATCAGGGTTTGCTGGGATATCTTCGTACCTTGTTTCGTTGCCGGACTCCTTGTGATCAACAACAATAGTCAGTTTATTATCCATATCAGTCATTGTATCAGGATCTATTACCTTTCCACTTACATCAACAACCAAATCACTTGTTATTTTTGGATCATCCGGATCGGTTCTAACTCTAATATCACTTTCAACCTCAATGTATGGCTCGTGCGTGTCCAGCATAAATTCATTGCATTGGATACTTTCTTCCAGGCCACCCATCCCATCTATAGTTTTCTCAACGGAATAATAACAAAGCATAAAATCATCTTCTATCCCGGGCAATTCAATAGGATTTTCATAGGTTATTTCTTCTTCCGGAGAACATTCTTGAGGACCTGTACCATCTTCATCCTTTTCATCTGTACAATAAAATGTTTTATCACATCCAAAACCATATCTAGGGGAGTCCTCGCATTCGAGAAAAACACTATTTAAAATATTATTCCCTGAGTAGTAGGCTGAAAAATTTATGGGGTTGTCTAGATGGTCAATAACTTTTGTTTCAGGAGGTAAAACATCATACACAAAAAGTATACCGTCACTTGAAATCCTGTCCCCTTCACCCTGACACTTAACATGGAACGAATAAGTTCCGCTTCCATCCTCTAACTCATAATCATAATAATTAACATAATATCCTCTTTCATCTCTGTCACCAGGGTTAAAAGTATTTCGCATCTGCTCAAAATGTTCGTCTTTTTCACTAAATCTACAAGTAGTATTCATTTCAGTACTAACTTTTAAAGTGACATCAGAATAATCAATAATTCCACTAGGAGAAGGATTTGTTATAAACTGGTCAGCCTCAACTCTTATGTCATTAATTTCTTTGAAATTGGTATTGCCTGCTTCATCAACACATTCAACCCTGTATTGATAATAGCCATCGCTTAACCCCTCGTATATTGTCAGCCAATCTCTAGCTTCATAACCTCCTGTCAATTCACGAGTCCATGTTTCATCCCCTCGCCTGAACTCATCTGTACATTCAGCATATTTGTCAGTTGAAATCACAAAAGTCACGTTACTTTCATCATAGTTCTGTGTATCTGTGTGAATTATATATTCAATTGTTATGTTTGGCTTTGTTCTATCAATGCCTATTGTTTGATTTTGAATCTTCTCAAGATTGTTTGCTCTATCCTTTGAATAATAGTATAAAGTATATTTTCCGGTAACTGCTCCCCCAAGATCCACCCATCCTCTGCTACCATCAAAACTATGGTCCCAATCAGTTATTTTATTTTCTGGATAACAGGGCTCTTCTCCTTCTTCAACCTTGCAAAAATAAATATTACTTTTATCAACACCTGAGCCATGAAATCCTCTTTCATCAAAGTCTGTAACCTGAAATGAAATATTAAGATCTCTTGAAAGTGACGGAGTAATTATTTTAGTTTCTGGTGCAATATAATCAGTTGCCAATTTTAATGCTTGATCATCTGGCTCTCCAGAAAAGTCTGCATCCTTATAACAAAAACCATCTCCACCTCCCTGATCATACCATCTACAAAGGCCAATTCCCATCTGATCTCCGCTTTCATTAATTATTTCATGTGTTCCCCCAATCCTATCACCATTATCATATTCAACATCAATATAAAGCTCCCTGCCACCCTCACATTGCTGTCTATCTACATAGTTCCAGCAAGTAACATGCTCTCCAGAAATACATTGATAATCGCTTGGCCTTAAGAAACAATTGCCAAAAGAAGAACATTTTTCCGAATCACATACATCAAAAACACCTCCAAAAACAGTTCTTTCGCAACGATCGCATGTGTTATATGCCGAGGTTTCCTCAAGGCAAACACCTCCGGATTCAAGCTCTTTCCATGTACAATTCCTCGGCAAGCAAGGGTTATTTGATTCAAGCTCAGAACTTGGTTGTCCTGAACATGCAAATTCACTCCTATAATCGTGGCAAGTCCTTACATCCTGGCACATCCGGAAATAATCCCTTGAAGTAAGTGAATAATCATAAAAACAATTGTCTAAATATTGGCAAAGATTTTGTGGACTAAACCCTTCATCTTGCTCAATTACACTAGTTTCATTATCCGCAAAGGTCCTGAATGGCTCACCACACTTTTCGCAGTCATCCTGATAAACACATTCAGTATTACCATCCCGGTCAGGGCCCTTACATATCTGATAGGGCCAATCCCAATCTTTAGAATCTACATCATCACCAGGGGTGCCGCAATTGTTCCTTATAGCAAGAGTATTATTGCTAAAACATCTTGCTCTTAATACCAATTCACTTCCAAAATCATAATCTTCATCGAGACAAAACTCATCAAGCTCTGTTTCCATGCATTGTTTATCACCCGAAGTAAAACATTCAACCTGTGATCTCTTAACGTAATCGCCCGGATAATTACTTTTTACATAATAACAATAACGGGTATTTTCTTCTATACCTTTATCAATAAAAGGAGAACTATCCTTTTCTTTTCTTTCAAAATATTCAGTACTTGGTTCCTCTGGACAATCATCACCATCACAACGCATCACACTATAAGTAATCTCTCCTTCACAACCATGGCTCCACTTAACCTCCACTTCATTAGTTCCTCTTTCAACCCCTATTTCATGCAAAATGGGAGAAGTTCTTATCTTTAAACAATCACAAGGACCACAAGTATCATAACCATCAACTGCATCGCTGCAATCATTAAGACGATCAGCGTCACCACAACACCTGTAAACCTGGTCATTGTGATCCCAATACCCTTTTTCCATGCACCTGTCAAAATCATCATCCCCATCATACCTATGATCAGAATCATCTGCACATCTCTGTCCCTGACAAAATGGATCCTGACAATTCATAAGCCCATCTCCAGTATCATCACTATCACTATGGCAGACCTCAAAACCAACAACACAATCTTCGGTTGAAGATGGCTCATCTGCAAAGGTTCCATCCGGCTGACATTCATAAACCATCCAACAGCCGTCTTCATCCCTCATCTGAACGCCATCTTCATCAAGGGCAGGCTTATGGCTTTCACATGCTTCTTCGCAAGGAACTTCATAACATGATCCTTCACAACAATACTCGTCCGGACCACAAACAACATCAGCAGAATCACAACAACAATAACCATCGAGTGATTCTTCACTCGCCCAAGAAGGACATATATACATATCAGAAGGGCAAGACACACCTGGCTCGATATCATCATCAATATCAACTGGATCAACAACACCTTCTCCTGGAGAGGGGTCATGCTCACACTCAGTATTACACTCTTCAACATCACTCATACCAGGGTGAAAATCACCTTGCATTGAATCTTCACAATAAGTTTCAGTACTAATCAAGGCACCATCCGCACCTACATCATCATAACAACAGCACCCTTCCTCACACTCATCAAGCTCCGTTTCAGTACAAGAATTACCATCAGGATCAGGCGTCCCATCTTCTGCTACACAGGCAACAGTTCGTACATCCTGGCACCTTTCTTCACCCTCACCATAAAAACAACAAGCTACTTCACAATTTTCCATATTCTCTCCAAAAAAACTTTCCAGGCAATCCTCCCTATCATCAGGGTAATAGTCATTATCGCTATCATAATACGAATCATCGTCGGGGCAACATTCATCTTCATCATTTATACTACAGATACCTCCTACCCCGACATCCTTTGCCACAGCTGGATTAGCACACTCCGCAGAATAAGCAACATTAACACCTGTTAACAAAAATACCAATATCAAAACGAGATATAACTTCTTAAAAACCCCTTTTCTAAAATACATTTTTTTTAACCTTCCGCTAATATATTAATTATCTGAATATGTACATTTATATTTTTTTCGATAATCAGTTACATTCCCAACCACTATCTGTACATTCAGCGTCTTCATCATCGTCGCAATCTGGCTTATCACCTTCATCATCAACACTCTGATAATCCCAACCTTCATCCTCATCACAAGCAATATCATAATGGCAATCACCATTAATTACATTGTTTGTATCTGGCTTATCATGAGTCAGATAATCCCAACCATTATTTCCACAATTTATATCATAATAGCAAGTATTACCATCAGGATTAGGCTCGGGTTTTAGGTCGTATCTACTATCATCACACATTCCCTTAAGATCACAAACCGGACCAGGTTCCATGTAACATCTTTCTGGATATTCTACACCTGCCTCCCCCGGTAAAAGACACTCATCAACCCTATCCCACATACACCCATCTTCATCACAGACACTTACATAACACCATACTTGATAGTCGTCATAGTAGTTAACACAAGATGAACCATATTTATTATCATCAACTTTACTATCGATAGTTAAATCCGCATCTGCAATTTGAGTTAGATCATCAATTTCACTTGTTACAAAGTCTGGAAGATTTCCAAACCCTTCATAATAATCAAGCATGAAATTAGCAACACTAAAACCCATTTTAGCTTCCCTCAGGTTCCAGCGAGCCTACAAATATACTCAGATCCTGGTAGTCACACAACCCTCCCTGATTGCAAACCCTGACTCTGATAGTATGGTTTCCCTTATCTGCCTCAACTGGCTCATATGTAGCTTTTCTATTTGTATCTTCATAAATGTCTGATTCCATGAATGCCTCCCCTATATCAGTAGGATGGTAGTGGGCGTCAGGGCCAATATGCAGATAATCGTAATAATCCTGCATAAAACCATATTCTCCATGATGATCACTATCAGGATCATAACCTTTTGGGTCTATTTTTATTTCCTCACCAACATCAACAATATAATCCCATTCATAGCCTAATAAATCTTCTTCATCAAAAATCAAATCAAGGGCAGGATACCTATTTTCAATTGCAATATAGAACTCATAAGGATCCCCAAACAAATAACTATCTTTATCCTTTATAACCAAAAGATTATCAAAATTTCCATCCTCTTCAGGATTATCGGCCCCACAATCAATATGGTCTATTTCTTTACAAGGATTTCTCACCATTGAAACCTCCATCCCTTCTTTAAGACAACCACTATCTGTACCCCTCCATGACCTACAAGTGTCCACGTAATTAGCATCCCTTACTATATCAAAAAATATATCATTAATATCCTGCTTTATCAAATGATCAACAAGCTCATGGATAAGTTTAAGTCTTGTATTCTGCCTAACTTCCAAAGTTGATATATCTGGAGAAATTGTAGCACCTTCCGATGTTATATTAACAGGCATATCCATCTCAACCCTTACTTCATCATTTGAAAAAATTAAAGAAGTATTAGCCCTTAAGATGTCATAACTAAGATTTAAACCTTGAAAAGCCTCTTCCTGGACACATTCCAAAGTCGTTTCTTTTATAAAATTTTCAAGAAAAGCTTGTATTGACTGATGTGTACCATAAGTTTCACAGGATAAAGCATACCCTTCTTCCCTATTTTCCCCTTGTGAATCGCACAAAGGGACAAGAGGACCTGGTTGGGGCCTGTTACCAAAGACATTGACAAGAGAAGGATTATAGATTTCATCAGGATTAGAAACAAGTCTTCTTCCTCCAAAGGGATAAAGAGGGTTTCCTGGTTCATATTCATATATTTCAGACCTTTTTATACCATAACTCACATTATAAACAACTCCGTCATCCTCGTTTTTTCTTGGCAAGACATATTCCCCATAACTTACCCCTCTGTCAGGACCCCTTAATCTCATTCCACCATCTACCTGGGTATCATATATAGGGCCGCCCTGTTGTCCAGCCAGATAAATCCCTTGTCTTGTTGCATAGGTAGTACAAGATTGAACATATCTCTCATAAGAGTCGGTTAGCTCTTCTACAGATTTACCTGCAATAACTTGCTGGTCGACCCTTTGCCCTTGATAACTATGAAGAAATGAATAGAAAAAAGCAAACACTAAAATTATTACAAATCCAACAATAATAAACAAAGTAACCTGGCTTCTCTTCATTTTAACACTAATACTAAATCACCCTTAATCTGGGAGCCAAGCCCTTCCAGAAATCAGGAGTTCGGGGCTCGGGTTTATCTTTACTTGGATAATGGTTACCTACCACATATTCATTTCCATCATACTCATAGCAATAAACAGGGTAACCATATTTTTGCTGCGCAAAGTCAACTTTCTCACAAACATTATCTTTTTGTGGATACTTAACTGCAACATAATAAGGCACTGGCCGCTCCTGATGACCTAAAGAAGTGTCCCACCGCTCTTCCATAAACCCAATTATTTTATCATCTCCAGTAGCATTAACATAAAAATTTCTAAAATCACTGGGGCTAAGCAGTAGATTTGGAGAATCCGGAAGATCATCCTCTTCACTTATTATTTCCCTTAGCTCATTAACCATTTCATCAAGCTCAACATCAAAAGCATTTAAGTCTGCATCAGGTAATTGATCATTGCCGACTTCAATACCATACTTTGAATAGATAACAGTTTCTGTTTTCTCATTAACCCAAAGCTCGTCATCAATACATCTTGTGTACACACCATGCTGATCTGAATCAATATCAAAATCAATTTCACATGTATCTGTTCCGCTATGATCAATTCTATTGACAAAACCTTGTGCAGCAAACAAGAAGTCACCCATAGGGTTAGTTGCATCGCTAGGTGAGTTAAATGAAAAACCCATTATGGTATTATTGCCATCTTCTCCAAATTGTATAACACATACATTATTAATATCAAAACCATCCGGAAGAATGTTTGATTCCAGCTCAGAAGGATCGTTTACAGAATCTTCTTTATGGCCACAAAAGAGGGTATAGTCATCTTCTCCTTTGTCCTCTACTATCTGTCTCAGCTGAAGAGCAATCATCTTTGTTCTGGAAGTCCACCGGGAATCCACTACATTACCATTATCATAAACTGCCTCACAATAATGGTCTTTTGTGTAAGCATTTTCATCTTTAGTGCACAAGAAACCACCCTGCGTGTCAAGCTCCTCTTCGTCAAAATCTGCAAAATCATAA